>Ga0208219_1000399_pt1 | contig 15636 bp, 10 predicted proteins | sample NGESurshal072012_7_FD_184469 | JGI IMG/M metagenome (GOLD analysis project Ga0208219, IMG submission 184469) | Arctic peat soil microbial communities from Barrow, Alaska - NGEE Surface sample 53-2 shallow-072012 (SPAdes) | ecosystem: Environmental > Terrestrial > Soil > Wetlands > Peat ...
CCCCTCCCGTGACTCGGGGCGCGGCGGCCAGCGGCTGCCGGGCGCCCGCTCCCGGGGCGGATCCGACGGGCTGCGGGCCGATCAGGGCCGTCCGGCTGCGGCGAGCGCCCGCAGCGGCCGGCCTCGCGGCGGCAGCGGAGCAGGCGCGGGAACCGACTGGGACTCCCTCTCCGATGTCGACTACTGGGCCGAGCTGGCCTCGAACAAGCCGCTGACGACCACCGCGCAGCCGGCCGGACCGGGCCGCCCCGACCGGGCCGGCCTGGCCGCCCAGTCCGACCCGCGCCCGGACCTGACCTCGCGGCCGGGACGACCGGTTAACTCCGGCTCGCTGGAGGAGCCCACGGCGCTGCTGCCACGGCGGCAGAACGCGCCCGCCAGCCCCGCGGACTCCGCGCCGCTGCCCGCCGTGGCCAGCGGCCGCGGCGGAACCGGCGGCGGCCTGCTGGACAGCGGCCCGCGCGCTCGCGGCCGGTCCGCCCCGTCCAGCTCGTCAGCCTCTTCCGCCCCGTCCGCTTCCGCCCCGTCCGCGCGGCGGCAGCGTGACCCGTCGGCGGCCTACGGCGAATCGCGCGGCCTGCTGGCCAACGGCCCGGCCGCGACCGGCCCGGCAGCTCGCGGCAGCGACCAGGGCATCGCCGCCCTGGCTCGTCTGAGCACCGGCGACGACCGCCCGGCTCCCCTCGACGATGACCCCCTGACCAGCCCATCCTTCCCGGCGGTCAGCGGCGACGACAGCCGGTCCTACCGGACGGGACGGTCCGACATGCCGCTGCCCGGCTCGCCAACCGCCGCCTACGGCACCCCGCCACTCCAGTCCCAGCAGCCAACCCAGCAGATGCCTGCCTACCTGGCCGAATCGACGGACGCGCTCGCCGGCTACGGCGGCCGGCGGCCGACGACACCGGCCGACGGCAGCCTGAGCGGCTATCGGCAGTCCGACAACGACCTGGCCGGCTACGACCAGTCCGGCTACGGCCAGCCCGGTTACGGGCAGTCTGGCTACGGCCAGCCCGGCTACGGCCAGTCTGACCGCCGCCCGGCCGGCTACGGGCAGCGCGCCAGCGGCCAAAGCGCCAGCGGCCAAAGCGCCAGCGGCCAGAGCCTGAACAGCCACGGCGCCAGCGGGTACGGCAGCAGCGGGCGCTCCGACTGGGCGGCCGGCTACGGGCCGCAGGCGGCCGGGGCCGCGGACGGCACGGGCCCCCACGCCTATGGCTCCTTGGGCCAGACAGGCCCCAACGCCTACGGCTCGGTGGCCCAGACGGGCCCCAACAGCTACGACTCGATTGGCCCGACGAGCCAGGGCGCCGATAACACCAGCACCAACCCCCGTGCGTACGGCCCGCTCTCCGAGGCCCCGGCGCCGGCCGCTGCGGGTTACCGCGACTACGCCGAGCAGCCGCCGCCCCCGACCGCCAACCCCTACGGCAGCTACGTCACCTCGCCGGCCGTTACGCCGCCGTCCGCCAGTTCGCCGACCGAGAGCTACGCCGCGCCCGCCACCCCCGGCGTGCAGGACAGGGACGCCGGGTACGGCAGCTACCTGGCCGGCCAGGACACCCGGCAGTACAGTCAGCCGACGGGCCGCCACCTAGCCACGACCCCGTCCTCGGCCAGCCGGGCACCGGCTGCAACCGATCCGCCGTCGGCCACTCCGCCACCCGCCGAGGTGGTGCCGCTGTACGCGGCGCCCACCTATGCTGCGCCGGCGCACTCCGCTCCCCTGCACTCCGTTCCCCCGCCAGCCCCGGCGGAGCAGTCACCGGCCGGCTACGGCGCATCCTGGTATGACACCCCCGGCGCCGGGAACTACGCTGACCCGGCCGCGCTGCAGCAGGCCCCATCTCACCGACAGCCGACTAGCGGACGGCACCACCAGCCCACAGGCGGGGGCTATCCGGCCGGCGGCTACGGGCAGCCCGACTACCCGGCGGCTGACTACGCCGGCCGGCCGTACGGCCAGCCGGGTGGGTCCCCCGCCAGCCCGCACGATGAGCACGTGTTCGGATCCCCGGACTCGGGCTATGGCACCGAGGCATATCGCGGTTACCCTGGCTACTAACGGACCGAGGCCGACGGCACGGACCAACGGACCACAGGCCTCATGCGCTGCGCCTGCCGGTGCGAACGCTGTCCGGCATCTCCCGCAGGAGGCAGGTGAACATGCAGCACAGCGCTCGTGACCATGCACGCAGCTACTATCTGCACCGGCTGGCGGCGGCGCTGGACTCGCAGGGGTTCAACGCCACCGTCCGCACCACGAACCCGGTGGCCCTGCATGTGTTCATGCCCGGCGCCTCGATGCTCGCCGAGAGCATCGACTGCATGCCGGGTACCGACGACGACGGACGGCTGTACTGGTATTACCGCTGGTCGTGGGGTGAGGTCCTGCACGACGCCAGCGATCCGCCGGGCGCGGCGGCCAAGATCGCCGAAGTCCTGGCCGCCCGCTGAGTCAGTCTGGCTCCCCTGCGTGCCCTAGGCCGGGGCGCCCGGCGTGACCGTGGACGGATGCTTCGCGGCGAAGGCCGCGACCCTGTCATGCCTGATGGCCGTCCACAGTTTGTTGTCTAGGGGCCGGTTCAGGTGAACAGCGCCGTCGCCGCCGGTGCGCGGGGAGCCGGTACTCGGCGCGGTCACGAAGGTCCCGTCCCGGCCCCTGAGATAGCTGAGCTTCAGCCCCAGCGACACCAGCCGGGCGTCGCTCAGGTTGCTGTCAACGCTAAACGCCTTGGCCGCGGCATCGAGGGCGTGATAGTCGGTGCCCACGCGGCTGAACAGGTGCTGGCTCGCGATCTTGTCCATGACCGCACGGATCAGGCCGCTCTGCAGATCTTCCCGGCCTATCTCGCTAACGTCCGCCTGCCGCACATACGGCAGCACGTCCCCGGCGTTGAGGTGATCAATCCCCTTCGGGAAGAAATGACCATCTCCCACCATGTTAAAGGGAGCCGCAATATTTACTCCGCCTATGGCGCCGACAACTGACCTGACCCCGGCGAAATCCACGACTGAGTAGTCGTTAATGCGCACATTCGTCAGATGCTCGACCGTCCTGATCATGAGCGAGGGACCGCCCAGCGTGAGCGTGTTCCGCAGCTCCGTCCGGCCGTGGCCGGGCACGCTGACGACGGCATTGGCCGGCAGGTTGACGACCGCGCCGGCCCGGCCGTTGGCGTCGAGGTGCACGAGCGCGATCAGGCCGGACATTCCCTCCGGGTACGGCGAGGAGTGATCCACGCCACCGCCGCCGCGGTTGGCCGGCAGGGTGTCATCGCCGGTCAGCAGGACCGTCGTGCTCTTGCGGCTCATGGCGGGCATGACCGGCTGGTTAGCCGCATCCAGGGCCACGATGCCGGGGATCCGGTGCACGCTGCTGGCCAGGTGATGAACGGCCAGGTAGCCGCCTCCGGCGACTAGCGCGACCCCGCCCGCCAGCGTGATCGCCGATCCTAAGGCGATGCGCTTGAGCAGCCTGGAGTGCTTCGATCCCGCCGGCCGCTTCGGCTTCCGCCGGTCCGGGTGCTCCTGATCCGGGCCGCGGGCCTCGTGAGCCTGGCGGCTGAAGAATTCGTCCACTGACGTGCCTGACATTGTGGTCTGCCCCCTAGTTCAGTCGCCCTATTCCGCATTTTTGCGGGCCTAGCGACGGCCGGACACTTTCTTTGTGTAACTACCCGGCGCACTCTCAACATGACTCAGAGTAATGTACCCAGGCGGCGGCCGGATCTCTAGCCACGAGGCTCAACAAGGCCGGTAGTTCTCTGCAGGCCCGCTTATCGGACCGATTAGAACGGAGGTTTTGTGAACTCCCGCACGCTTCGCAGGCAAATAACACTGAACCGGGCGCGACTACGGCGCCGCGGACACCGGAAAGCCCTGGAAGTGGGGTACGACCTGGCCGCCTGGACCGGCGGCCTGCTGGTGTCCGGCTGGGCTATCCGCGATATCACCGGCCTGACCATCACCGCCGGCATGGTCGCCCGGGCACTTCCGGCCACCTGCGTGCTGGCGCTCGGCTGCGGCCTGCTCGCCGGCCTCTACCGCGGCCGCCATCAGCGCGGCAGCTTCGACGAGGTCCTCGCGGTCACCGGCGCCGCGTTCGGCACGGGCCTGCTGCTGGTCGTGCTGACCGCCGTCCTGCTGCCCGGTCAGCGCCAGCCGCTGCGCACCGTGGCGGGCGCGACGGTCCTGGCCATGCTGGCCATGCTCGGCGCGCGCTACGTCGTGTTCGCTGCGCGGCATCGCTCGCGGGCCGTCGCGCCGATACCGACTGCCGTGCGGATCATCGTCTTCGGGGCCGGAGCCGCGGGCAGTCAGCTAGTCCGCAGCCTGAACTGCCAGCCGGACGCAGATTACCGCCCGGTGGCATTCCTCGACGACGACCCGGCCAGGCGGCGGCTCCGGGTGCACGGCGTGCCCGTGCTCGGCGATCGCACCCGGATGGCCGAGGCAGCTGCCCAGACCGGCGCCACGGTGCTGGTCATCGCTATTGCCCGGCCCAGCGGGTCGGCCATCGCCGAGCTGACTGCCGAGGCGGAGCGGTGCGGGCTGACGCCGAAGGTCATCCCGTCGGTCAGCGAGCTGCTCAGCGGCAGCGCGCGCATCGAGGGAGTCCGGGACCCGCGGATCAGCGACCTGCTCGGCCGGTCCCCGGTCAGGACCGACATCGCCGCGGTCGCCGACCGCTTCGCCGGGAAGCGGATCCTGGTCACGGGCGCGGGCGGCTCGATCGGCTCCGAGCTCTGCCGCGGCCTGTTCCGGTTCCGGCCCGCGGAGCTGATCATGCTGGACCGCGACGAGTCGGCACTGCACTCCATTCAGCTGGACCTGCACGGGCGGGCACTGCTGGACACCGACGACACCGTGCTCGCCGACATCCGCGACGAGCGGCGGATCCGCCAGGTCTTCGAGCAGCACCGGCCGGAGATCGTCTTCCACGCCGCGGCGCTGAAACACCTGCCGCTGCTGGAGCGATACCCGGCCGAGGCCCTGAAGACCAACGTCTGGGGAACGCTGACCGTGCTGGAGGCTGCTGTCGCGAGCGGAGTCGACACCTTCGTCAACATCTCGACGGACAAGGCGGCCGACCCGGTCAGCGTCCTGGGCTATTCCAAGCGCGCCGCCGAGCGGCTGACCGCCTACATGGCCGGCCGTGCCGCCGGCACCTACCTGAGCGTCCGCTTCGGCAACGTGCTCGGCAGCCGCGGATCGGTCCTGACGGCGCTGACCGCGCAGGTCGCCGCAGGCGGCCCGGTCACCGTGACCCATCCGGACGTCGCCCGCTACTTCATGACCGCGGACGAGGCCGTGCAGCTGGTGCTGCAGGCGGCGGTCATCGGCCGCGACGGCGAGGTACTGGTCCTCGACATGGGTGAGCAGGTGCGCATCATGGACATGGCGCGGCGGCTGGTCGCGGCCGTGCCGCAGCGCGTCGAGATCGTCTTCACGGGCCTGCGGCCCGGCGAGAAGCTGACCGAGGACCTGCTCGGCCAGGGCGAGCTGGATAACCGGCCCTACCACCCGCTCATCCGGCAAGTGCCGGTCGCTCCGCTGGAGCCAGACCTGGTGACCAGTCTGGATCCGGCCGACGGCACCGCGCAGCTGCGGATCAGTCTGGCTCGCTGCGCCGAGGTAGGTGACGGCATGGCCACGGTCCCGCCGCAGGGCTTCACCGATGTGGAGGCCGCGGTCGGCACGTCGGGCACGGTGCTGGCGCGGTCCGGATCGGACAGCCGCTGAGCATGTCAGCTACCGTCGCGAATCCAGCCGCCGGTGGCGAGCCGGCCGGCCGGCGCTGGTTGGGGCCAGCACAGGTCGGCCAGGCGGCCGGCGAGCTGCCGGAGGTCGGCGGCCGCCTGCTTGTAGCCGGCCAGCGGGCCGCCGATGGGGTCGGCGACGTCGTCCTGCGCGCTCTCACCCAGCAAGGCCAGCCTGGTCCGCCCGTCGTGCACGCGGGCCAGCCACTGCGGCACGGTCTCTCCCGGCAGTCGCTGCCCGACCAGGTCACCACGCCGGACCAGCTCCCGGATGGTGAAGGCGCGCGGCCAGGCGTCCGGAGCGACGACGGCGGCGTGCCGCAGGTGCTCCCGGGCCATGGCGAGGATCAGGTCCGCGCGCTCGAGGTCGCTGGCGGTCGCCAGACGGCTCCGGTGGCCCGTCACGTCCAGCCCGTGGCCGGCCAGCGCGGTCACGACCTCGGCGGGCGGCAGCAAATCGCTGCCGAGCGTCCCGGCCGAATGTACCTGCGCCGGGACGCCGCGCGCGGTCAGCTCGCGGGCCAGCAGGGCCGCCGCCATCGGCGACCGGCAGATGTTGGCGGTGCAGAGCACGAGGACCTCGGTCATGACCGCAAACCGCCCCGCAGACTCCCGCGCCGCCCAGGTAGGATCACTTACCCAGAGTACTGAATCATTCACTCAAGGTTATCCCGGTTACCCCGCGACCATCGCGACGACGGAGGACGAGCATGACCACCGAGCCCGGAGCCGGCCCGACGCTGCGCTCGTATACCCGCCTCGTGCGCCGCCGGAAGTGGTGGGTCGCCGGGCTGGCCCTGCTCGGCTTAGCCGCCAGCCTGGCCATCTCGCTCACCCAGGCCAAGCAGTACTCGGCCACCGCGCAGATCCTGGTCCAGAGTGCCACCGGTCCCACGTCGCTGTCCGCCGCGCCGCAGCAGGTGACCCCGACTGAGGTCCAGACGATGCTCCAGCTGGTCACCAGTGCCTCCGTGGTGGCCCTGGTCCGCAAGGAACTCGGCAGCGCGCCGCCGGTGCAGGCCAGCGAGGTCGCGCAGACCAACGTCATCAACATCACCGCGATCGCCGCCGCGCCCGCCCGCGCCGCCCGCGTCGCCAATGTCTACGCCAAGCAGTTCGTCGCCTCTCAGCAGGGGGTCGCGCTCCGGGACGCGACGAGCGCCGAGACCAACCTCAAGTCACAGATCAAGACGACCGGCCAGGAGATCAAGGCGCTGCGTCAGACCAAGGGCGCAGCGGCGGCGTCCGAGGTGACCGCCATGGTCAACCAGCAGGCGGTGCTGCGAGTCCAGCTCTCGCAGGTCGAGGTCAGCGGCGCGGCGGCCACCGAGGCCCTGGCCCTGGTCACCCCAGCCCAGCCGCCTGCCGCGCCGAGCTCACCCAAGCCAGTCCAGGACGCCCTGCTCGGCCTGGTCGCCGGGCTGATACTGGGCCTGGCCGTGGCCTTCCTGCGGGACAGCCTGGACGACGCGATCGCCTCGAAGGAGGCCGCCGAGCACCTGGCGAACGCTCCGGTGCTGGCCGCGGTGCCGATGGTGACCTCCTGGCGGAAACGAGACCGGCCGCTAATCGTGACGCTGGCCCGGCCGGCGTCGCCGGCGACCGAGGCCTACCGCTCGCTGCGGACCTCGCTGCAGTTCGCGCGCCAGGAGCACGAGCTGCGCACGATCCTGGTGACCAGCCCAGCGGCCGCCGAGGGCAAGACCTCGACGCTGGCCAACCTGGGCGCGGTGTTCGCCCAGGCCGGCCAGAACGTCCTGATGGTCTCCTGCGACCTGCGCAAGCCCCGGCTCGGTCAGTTCTTCGGCATCGACGAGGGCGCGGGCCTGACCACGGCCATCCTCGGCGAGGACACGCTCGAGAACCTCATCCAGCCGACGCCCGGGACCGACAATCTCTGGCTGCTGCCCAGCGGTCCCACCCCGCCTAACCCGGCCGAGCTGCTGAACGGCGCGCGGGCGCAGGAGATCTTCGCCCGGCTGCGCGACACCTTTGACCTGGTGCTGATCGACAGCCCGCCCGTCCTGCCGGTCACCGACGCGGTGGTGCTGTCCAAGGACGTCGACGCGACGCTACTGATCGTGGCGGCCTACCGCACCAGCTCAGGTGACCTGCAGCGCGCCACGGAGAAGCTGGCCCAGGTGGACGCCCGGGTGGTAGGCGTGGTGCTGAACGAGGCGACCAAGCTGGGCTCGGGCTATTACGGCGGATACTACGGCGGCCGGCACGGGTACTACGGAACCGGTGCGGCCGCGCTGCCCGCGGCTACCGTCCCGGCCCAGCTGAACGGCAACGTGGTCGCTGCGCAGGTGAACGGGAACGGTGCGACGGCTCGCGATCACCGCAAGCCCCGGTTTCCCGGCTAGCTGGTCAGGCCCACATGCCGCGGGTGTCATAGACGATCTTGCCGGCCAGCTGGGACCGGCGGATGGACCGGAAGCAGCCATGATCGGTGAGCAGAGCGATCACGTCGGCGTCCGCGATGGCCTGCTGGGTGTCGGCCAGGATGACGTTGCCGAGGGAGCCGAGCTGGTCAGGCAGGGCGGCGGCGTGCGGCTCGACCGCCAGCACCTTCACCTCCGGCAGAGCCGCCGCGACCCGCCGGACGATCTCGACCGCCGGGCTGCCCCGGAGGTCTTCCACGTCCGCCTTGAAGGACAGGCCCAGGCACGCTATCTGCGGCTCCCGGAACCGCCGGGCGGTCGCAACGATGCGCTCGGCCGTATGCGCCGGCATCTGATCGTTAATGTGCCGTGCGGCGGCAATCAGGACGGCCTGCTCCGGCGCGGCGGCGACGATGAACCAGGGATCCACCGCGATGCAGTGGCCGCCCACGCCCGGACCGGGCCGCAGGATGTCGACGCGGGGATGATGATTGGCCATCTCCCGGATCTCCCAGACGTCCAGGCCGAGCCGCTGGCAGATCAGCGACAGCTCGTTGGCGAACGCGATGTTCACGTCGCGGTAGGCGTTCTCCGCGAGCTTGGCCATCTCCGCGCTGGCGGCGTCGGTGATGATCAGCTGGCCGTGGCAGAACGTCCGGTACAGCTGCGCGGCCCGGGCCGCGCAGCCGGGCGTCAGCCCGCCGATCACCCGGTCGTTTGTCGCGATCTCGATCATGATCCGGCCCGGCAGCACCCGCTCCGGGCAGTGCGCCAGATGCACGTCGGGCGCATCGCCGCCCGGCTGCGGGAAGCGCAGGTCGGGGCGGAGCGCTGCCATCAGGTCGGCGACGGCCCTGGTGGTGCCGGGCGGCACAGTCGACTCCAGCACGATCACCTCGCCGCCGCGCAGCACCGGCGCGATGGCCTCAGCGGCGGCTGTCACGGCACTGAGGTCGGGGACATGTCCCTGCGCGAAGGGCGTCGGCACGGCGATAATGAAGGCGCTGGCCTGCGGCATCTCCAGCTGCGCGCTCAGCCGGCCCATCGCGACCGCGCCGCTGACGCCGACGGACAGGTCGGGCTCGGCGAACGGTGCCGTGCCCTGGTTCACCAGTTCCACGATGCCGGGGCTGACGTCCACCCCGACGACATCCAGCCCGCCGGTCGCGAGACTGACGGCGGTCGGCAGGCCGATGTAGCCGAGCCCGACGACCGCGACGGGAGCGCCCGGAGGAACGCCGGTATCCGGATGAGCCACTCCTGCAACCTAGCGTAGTTGATTCACTACGCAGAGTGCTTTAGCGCGGTAGTATCCATCTCCGTGCACGGGGATCTGGGGAGCCTGCTGGCCGTTGTCATCTGCGGCGTATTTGTCGCCGCCGCGCTGCCGGTCACCATCCCGCTGTTACGCCGGGCGGCGGCGATCGACCAGCCCAACCACCGCTCGTCCCATACCGTGCCGACGCCGCGCGGCGGCGGCATCACGCTGGCCATCGGGCTGATCATCGCCGCGCTGCTGATCCACAGCGCCGCCGCCCTGGTGTTCGGCTTCACCGTCGGCGTCTTCGCCGCTATCGGCTGGGCCGACGACCTGGCCGGCCTGCCGGCGCTGCGGCGGCTGGGGATGCAGGCGGCGGCCAGCCTGGCCGCCGGGTGGCTGCTGGTCAGCCAGGTCAGGGGGTTCGGCACGCTGACCGCGGCCGCGGTGGCCGCCACCGTCATCGTGGCCGTCTGGCTGGCCGGCTTCGTGAACGTCTTCAATTTCATGGACGGGGTCAACGGCATCTCGGCCGCCCACGCGATCCTGGGCGGGACCGCGTACTTCTGCCTCGGCCTGTGGCGCTCCGACCAGTTTCTCGCCACCGGCGGTGCGGCCGTGGTGGCGGTCTCGCTGGCCTTCCTGCCCTGGAACCTGCCCCGGGCCCGGGTCTTCCTGGGCGACGTCGGCAGCTACGGGCTCGGTGCCGCGCTGGCCCTGCTGGGCGCCTACGCCGTGCTGCGCGGCGTCCCGGTCGAGGCCGTGCTGGGCTCACTCGCCCTCTACCTGGCCGACACGGCCTGGACGCTGCAGCGCCGGATCCGGATGGGCGAGCAGTGGCTGCAGCCGCATCGCACGCACACCTACCAGCGGCTGTGCGACACCGGCTGGTCGCACCAGCGGGTGACGCTGGTCACCGGCACCGTGACCGCGGCGGTCAGCCTGCTCGGGGCGGTCAGCCTGACGCCGTATCCGGGCCTGCGCGCGGCGGCCGACCTGGCCGCGATCGCCCTGCTGGCGGCCTACCTGCGCGCACCGGCCGTGCTCGGGGCCGCGACCGCGTCCACCGGAAAGCACCGCATCCAGAGCAGGGTGGCCTGACATGCGCATCCGTCGCGCCTCCGGCACCGGCCGGGCCCACCGCATCCTCATCGTCACCCACTACTTCCCGCCGGAGACCGGCGCGCCGCAGGCCCGGCTGTCCGCGCTGGCCGCCGCCTGGGCGGCGGACGGGGACGAGGTCACCGTGCTGACCGGGATGCCCAATCACCCGACGGGGATACTGCCGCCGCAGTACCGCCGCGCGATCCGGCGGCGCGAGCACCGCGACGGCTACGCGGTGCTGCGCACCTGGCTGTACGCGACGCCGAACGAGGGCATCGTCCGCAAGACCCTGTGTCACCTGAGCTTCATGGTCAGCAGCGTGCTGCTCGGCTGGCGCGCCAGCGGGCGGGCCGACACCGTGGTGGTGTCCTCCCCCACCTTCTTCTCCATCGCCTCGGCCTGGCTGCTGGCCAGGGCCAAGCGCGCCCGGCTGATCGTCGAGGTGCGCGACCTGTGGCCCGCCATCTTCGTCGAGCTGGGCGTGCTCACCAACCGCAGGCTGATCGGCCTGCTGGAGTGGCTTGAGCTGGCCGCCTACGCTGCCGCCGACGAGGTCGTCGTGGTCAGCGACGGATTCCGGGCCAACCTGATCGGCCGCGGCGTGCCCGCCGGCAAGGTGCACACGATCCGCAACGGCGTCAGCGTCGGCCAGTTCGACCCGGCCACGCCAGCCGACCCCTACCTGCGCGCCGGGCTCGGCGCCCGGCCGGACGAGTGCCTGGTCCTGTACGCCGGGACGCACGGGATCTCCCAGGGCCTGCCCGAGGCCGCCGACGCGGCCACCCGCCTGATCGGCCGCCCGGTCCACCTGGCGTTCGTCGGCGAGGGCGCCGACAAGCCCCGCCTGCAGCACCGGGTCACCGAGCTGGGGCTGGCCAACGTCACCCTGGCCCGGGCCATCCCGGCCGACCTGATGCCCTCGCTGCTCGCCTCGGCGGACATCCTGCTGGTGACGCTGCGCGACGTCCCGCTGTTCGCGACGTTCATCCCGTCGAAGATGTTCGAGTACCTGGCCGCCGGCCGCCCCGTGATCGGCGCGGTCGCCGGCGAGGCCGCCCAGATCCTGCGCGAGGCGGGCGCCGTGGTGGTGCCGCCCGGCGACAGCGCCGCGCTGGCCACGGCCATCCGGGCCCTGGCCGCCGACCCGGCGCGCCGCGCGGTCATCGCCGCGCAGGGCCGGGCCTACGTGGAGCGGTTCTTCGACCGCGCCGAGCTGGCCCGCCAGTACCGCAAGATCCTGGCCGCCGCAGGCGAGCACCGGGGTGAGCACCGGTGAGGCTCCTGGTCACCGGCGGCAGCGGGTTCCTCGGCGAGTACGTGCTGCGGGCAGCAGTACAGCACGGACACGAGGTCACCGCCGTGGCCCGGAGCAAGGCCGCGGCCGCCCGGGTGCACTGGCTCGGCGCCCACCCCGTCTTCGGGGACCTTGATAACGCCGCCACGCTGGCCGACGCGTTCGAGGCCGGGCGCTGCGAGGCGCTGCTGAACCTGGCCTCGCTGGGCTTCGGCCACGCCCCCGCGATTGTCGCCGCGACCGAGGCGGCGCAGATACCGCGCGCGGTGTTCGTCTCGACCACGGCCGTGACCACCACGCTGGCGGCTGCCTCCCGCAAGGTCCGGCTCGCCGCCGAGCAGCGGATCCGCGACTCGGCCCTGGACTGGACCATCCTGCGGCCGACGATGATCTACGGGGCGCCGGGTGACCGGAACCTGTCCCGGCTGCTGCCCCTGCTGCGCCGGGCGCCCCTGCTTCCGGTGCCCGGCGGCCAGCATCTCCAGCAGCCGGTGCATGTCGGCGACGTCGCTGAGGCACTGCTGGCCGTCGTCGAGCGCGAGGGCTCCGTCGGCACGACCTACGACATCGCCGGGCCGGAGCCGCTGACCTTCGCCGAGCTGCTGCGCACGGCCGCCCGCGCGGTGGCCAGCAGGACCCGGTTCGTGCCGGTGCCGCTGCCGCCCGTGGTGGCGGCCGCCCGCGGCTACGAGCTGCTGAGCAGGCACCCGCGGATCCGCGTCGAGCAGGTACTGCGGCTGGCCGAGGACAAGGCCTTCGCGATCGACGCTGCCGTCCGCGACCTCGGCTACGCCCCGCGATCCTTCGCCGAGGGAATCGACGCCGAGGCCCGGGCACTCGGGCTGGGGCTGGAATCGCCGTTCCTGACCGGGATTCCCGCGTGACGGGCCGGACCACCGGCGAGGAACTGGCGCTGCTGGGCCGGACCGCCGTGCATCTGCGGCCGGCCCAGATCGCGCATCGGGCCCGGCTCCGCGCTCAGGCCGCGGCGCTGCAGCGCTGGCCGGAGGCGGGCCAGCGGCTGCTGACCGGCCCGATGCTGGCCGGCGGCGGTCGCGGTGGCCTGGTCCCGGCCGCGGCGCCTGCCTGGCCACGAGGCTTCGCCCCGCTGGACGCCACCGCGCTGACGGTCACGGCGCCCCGGCACTGGCCAACGCTGGCGCTGCTGCGGGCGGGCCGAATCCGGCTGCTGGGCGTGACCCGGCAGCTCGGCAGCCCCGTCGACTGGCAGCAGAAGGACGCGCCGCAACTCTGGCGCTTTCACCTGCATTACTGGGACTGGGCCTGGGGGCTGGCGGCCGAGCCGGATCGAGCCGCCGCCCGGGCGTTGTTCGCCCGGCTGTGGCGCTCGTGGCGGGCGGCGTGTCCTTTTGGCAGCGGGGACGCGTGGCTTCCCTACCCGGCGGCACTGCGCGCCTGGTCCTGGTGCGGCCTGTACCGCGACCTGGTGGCGGGCAGCGCCGTGGAGGCCGAGTTCCGCTCGGAGACCGCCACGCACGCGGGATTCCTTCGCCGGCACCTGGAAGCCGACGTCGGCGGCAATCACCTGATCAAGAACCTCAAGGCGCTAGCCGGGCTGGGCATATTCCTCGGTGACGGACCCTTGCTGGACTGGGCACTGCGGCTGCTGACTGCCCAGCTAGCCGTTCAGGTGCTCCCCGACGGCGGGCATTACGAGCGGGCCCCGGCCTATCACTGCCAGGTGCTCGCCGACCTCATCGACGTGGCTGACCTGCTCAACGCAAGCGGCCACGTACCGCCGCCGGCGCTCACCCTGGCCATCGCCCGGATGCGCCGCTGGCTGGGCGCCGTGCTGGCCCCGGACGGCAGCGTGCCCCTGCTCAACGACGGCTACCCGGTGCCCGGCCCGCTGGTGGCCGCGCTGCGGCCCGCTCCGGCGCCCGCCCGCCCGCTGCTGACCCTGGCCGACACTGGCCTGATCCGGGCCGTGGCCGGTGACTGGCACCTGCTTGCCGACGTCGGCGCGCCGTGCCCGGACGAGCTGCCCGCGCACGCCCACGCCGACACGCTCAGCTGCCTGCTGCACGTCGGCGGCGTGCCGGTCCTGGTCGACACCGGCACCTCGACCTACGTCGCCGGACCGGTGCGCGGCTACGAGCGGTCGACCGCGGCGCACAACACCGTGGAGGTCGACGGCACGGACTCCACCGAGGTGTGGGGCGCCTTCCGGGCGGGCCGCCGGGCCAGGGTCTATGGCCCGGTCGCCCGCGCTGATGCCCGCGGCGTGACCGCTAGCGCTGCGCATGACGGCTACCGCCACCTGCGGGGCCGTCCGTTCCACCGCCGCCGCTGGTCGCTGACCGACCTCGGGCTGGATGTCGATGACGAGGTCACCGGCACCGGGCGACATGCCGTGGCCGTCCGCTGGCATCTGCCGCCCGGCACCGGCGTCCGCCTCGTACCGGGCGGTGCGGCCGTCTCGACGGCGGCCGGGGAGTTTGCGGTGGCCGTCACGGGACCGGATCCGTTATCGCTGGATATTCAGTCGGCGCCGATCGCGACCGGCTTCATGCGGACGGCCCCCGCGCCGGTCCTGACCTGCCGGCTCAGCGGAACCCTCCCGATGCGGGTGACCACGAGCTGGCGGCGGGTCAGCAGCGACCTTCCCGGCCTGCGGAGGCCAGCGTGAAGAACGTCGTCCAGCCGCTCAGCGGCGGTCCCGTCGAGGTCCTGGAGGTACCGCGACCGGTCCCGGCGCCGACCGAGGTGCTGGTGGCCACGATCGCGTCGGTGATCTCGCCCGGCACCGAGCGGGCGGTCACCGCGCTGGCCCAGGCGAGCCTGCTGGCCAAGGCCCGCGCCCGGCCCGACCTGGTGCGCCAGGTGGTGCGCAAGGCGCGGGCCGAGGGACTGGCCGCGACCGCGCAGACGGTCCGCGGCCGGCTGGCGCAGGACCTGTCGCTGGGCTACTCGGCGGCGGGCGAGGTCATCGAGATCGGCACGGCGGTCTCGGGTATCCGGGTCGGGCAGCTCGTCGCGACCGGCGGGGCGGGCAAGGCCAGCCACGCGCAGTTCCAGGCCGTGCCGGGACTGCTGTGCGCGGTCATCCCCGACGGCGTGCCGCCCGCCGACGCGGCCTTCACCACGGTGGCCTCCATCGCGCTGCACGCCCTGCGGCTGGCCGAGGCCGGCCCCGGCTCGAAGGTCGTCATCATCGGGCTGGGCCTGGTGGGCCAGCTGGCCGCCCGGCTGGCCATGGCCGCCGGCTGCGACGTGGCCGGCATCGACCCGGCTCCGCACACCCGCGCCGCGGCCGCCGGGTCGGGCGTGCTGGCGCTGGACGACCTCGCCGACGCCACCACTGAGCGGGTGCTGACCTGGTCGCGGGGCCGCGGCGCGGACGCCGTGCTGGTCTGCGCGGCGACCCGGTCCTCGGCTCCGGTGCTGCGCGCGCCCGCGCTCTGCCGTGACCGGGCCCCGGTCGTGGTGGTCGGCGACATCGGCCTGGACCTGGACCGCGCGCCGTTCTACGAGAAGGAGATCTCGCTGCGCTTCGCGCGCTCCTACGGACCCGGCCGCTATGACGCGTCCTACGAGTCCTGGGGCGTGGACTACCCCGCCGGGCAGGTGCGCTGGACCGAGGGCCGCAACTTCGAGGCGGTGCTCGACCTGATGGCCGCCGGGCGGCTGAAGGTGGCCGACCTGGTCACCCACTCCTACGGCATCGACGACGCCACCACGGCCTACCGGCTGATTGAGACGCGCCCGGAGCCCTACGTGGCCATCCAGCTGACCTACCCGCCGGGCGCCCCCGACGATCCCGTCGTCCTGACGCCAGCACCGGCGGTCAGCTCCTCGCCAGGGGTCGGCTGG
>Ga0208219_1000400_pt1 | contig 15625 bp, 3 predicted proteins | sample NGESurshal072012_7_FD_184469 | JGI IMG/M metagenome (GOLD analysis project Ga0208219, IMG submission 184469) | Arctic peat soil microbial communities from Barrow, Alaska - NGEE Surface sample 53-2 shallow-072012 (SPAdes) | ecosystem: Environmental > Terrestrial > Soil > Wetlands > Peat ...
GCCAGCTGGTCGACGCAAGCGCCGCAGGCGTCGCGCCGGACACGATCGCCCTGCCGGCGTTCGCCGCGGGCACATGGTGGGTGCGGCTCGGCACACGGGATGCGTGCCGACTCGCCAGTGGTGACGTGGATGGTGTCGCGGGCCAGGCGGCCCGCCTGAGCCGTATCGTCACTGCGGCGGCGGCCGCGGCAGGCGCGGGCGATGTCGTCGTGATCGGCTGGGGCGGCGCTGGGCACGCTGTCCTGCGCACCGCGGCCGATGTCCCCGGGGTCACGCATGCCGTGCTGGCCGGCACGCCGCTGACCGCGGTCACCGCGAACATTATCGACACCAACCCGGCCGCCGACACGCTGCGCCTGCTCGCCGCCGTACTTCCGCCGCTGCCCGATCCGAATGCACCGCCCGATCCGGACACCGAGCCGGACGACGCTGACCTGGCGGCCGGGCGCAGCATCGTCAGCGGCCTGCTGGGCCTGTCCGAGCTGGCCGATCCGGTCGGCGAGCTCGGCCTGCCACCGAGCACCGGCACCAGCCTCCCGGCCGGCATCGGCCGGGCCGGGCTGGCCGTCGATGCGGTGTACGGCGTGCTCGGCGACGACGACGTCGCGCGCGCGGTGACCGCCGTGCTCGCCGCCGGGCTGGCGGCACGCGCCCGGCACCGCACCGGCGGCCGCGGAGCTCCCAGCGAGCTGCGGATCGGGATGCGCGTCCCCCTGCCGACGGCCCCGGCCGGGCCCCAGGTCATTGCCAGCGGCCGGGTCGACCTCGACCTGCTCGCGCTGACCAGCGGGACCTCGCCGCAGCTGCAGGCCCGGCCGCGGCTGCGCGCGCGCCTGGGCATCGGGGCGGCGCAGGGCTGGCTCGTCGGCGGCCCGGGCGCCGACCGGTCCCAGGCCACCGTGCGCGAGACCGAGCTGCGCCGGGCCGAGATCGTGCTGGACGTGCCCCTGTTCGCGGGTGCGGCGACCGATGACGCGGCCGCCGTCGTCCTGCACGAGGCGCGGGTCAACCAGGTACGGCGGACCCGCTGGACGATCGCGCCCGACGCGGCCAGCGCGATCGCCGCGGACGCCGCCGGAGCGGCCGAGGTGGCGGCAGCAACGGCCGGCAGCAGCATGACGACGACACTGCTGCCAGAGGCCCGCATCGCCCTCAGCCGGCTCGCCGAGCGACTGGCCGACCCGGCTTCCGGGACCATCGCCGGCTGGCTTGCCGACCTGTTCCGTGCCGCCCGGCTGATCGACGACTCCGGCGGCTTCGTCGCCGAATCAGTGGAACGGCTCATCGGCGACCCACTCGCTCACCTGCGTGACCTGCGCTCGGACCCGGCGGCGCTCAGCGCACTCGCCCGTGCTGCCGAACGGTTCAGCTCGGCCGCGCCAGCACCCGGCACCGGCACGGCCGCGGCTCTCGCCTGGGGACCGGTCACGCTGACCCTGGACCTGGGCGCCGGCACAGCCGGCCTCGCCGTGGCCGAGACGGCCGGCCGGGGCGCCGTGACCTGGAGCCTGGCCGCCGCGCTCGGCCCGTCCGGTCCCAGCCTGACCGCCGGGCTGGGTGCCGCCGCGCCGGCCTCGGGTCCGGCGGGCGGCCTGCGGCTGGAGCTCAGCGCGCCCGACGTGCGGGCCGACCTGGTCTGGACCGGCGGCGCGGCGGCGGATCGCCTCGCGCTCTGGCCTGCCCCGGACCCCGGGGCGATCGGCCGCGCGGTCGCGCGGCTCATCCCGGCCGAGGTCGCCCGCGCCGGGCTGGCCGCCGTACGGGAACTGGACGCGACCGCCCAGCCGATCGTAGACGCCGTCCTGGACGCCTTCGGCCTGCTCACCGCCGACACCGGGTCCGGCCGTACGGTACGGCTGCCCGCTGCGCTGCTCGCCGACCCCGCGGGGTTCTTCCGGCATCCGGGCGTGCTCGGCGCCTCCGGCGGAGGCGTGGACGCCGCGCGGATGATCGCCCTGCTCGACGCCCTCCGGCCGCTGCTGGGCATCAGTGGCGGACCGGGTCAGTGGCAGCTGGCCACCGGCGTCACCGTCACGACGGCCGCGGCCGGCTCCGCGGTCCGGCTCGGCCTGCAGCTCGACTCGACCGCGTTCGGCCCGCCTCCGGCCGCCAGCGACCGGCTGACCGCAAGCCTCGACGTCGCGCTGCTGCTCGGCGCGGGCACACCGGGGGTGGACGTCGACATCGCGCTCGGCACGCCCGGCGCTGCGCCCGGGCGCAGCGCGGCGCACCTGGAACTGGCGACCGGCGCGCCGGTCCGGCTCTACCTGCGGCCGGTGACCGGGGCCGATATCCCGTTGCTCCCGGCCGGAACAGGCCTGGCCGGCCTGGCCGCCACCGCCGTGACCAAAGCGCTGCCGCTCGTGCTCGACCAGCTGGCCGGGATGACCGGCGCTGGCCTGCCCGCCACCGTCGCTGGCATCGTCGCGACGCTGGGCGACGCGCTCGCCGTGCGCTCGGGCGGGAAGTTCGACCCCGACGCGCTGTCACGATGGGGAGCAGACCCGCTCGGCTCGCTCGGCCGGGCCTGGCCGGCGGCCGCCGCAGCCGGACTCGGCCAGCTCGCGACCGCGCTCGCGCCGCTGTTCGCCGGGCTGCCCGGCGGGGTGACGGTCGCTCACGACGGCACCGGTATCACCGTCTCCGTGGCCGGCGTGACCGTCAGCCTGCAGGCCCCGCTGGTCCTCGACGTCACCCTCACCAGGCCCGGAATCCCGGTGATCGGCGACGTCACGGCCCACCTGCGGGCGGACGCTACCGGGCCCCTGGAGATCACCGCCGTGCTCGGGCCGCTCGGCCTGACGGTGGGCGGCGTTGCGGTGGCACCATTCCTCGGCCTCTACGCCGGTGCCTCCCCCGGCGGCGGCCGGCGGATCGAACTCGGCCTGAACCTCGGCAGCGGAACGGCTCTCGTCGCGCGCTGCCTGCTCGGGGCGGCACCGACGTTCGCCCTGGTCGCCCGCAGCGGCACTACCGACTCGGCGGACCCCGCAGCGGTCGCGCTGGCGACGCTGGAGGCCATTCTCGACTCCACCGCAGCCGTGCTGATCGCGCTGCCCGACGTGGCCGCGCTGCTCAACCGGCACCTCGGCAACGACACCAGCAGGCCTGCGATCCGCACCCTGCTCGAAGGCTCGGTGCTGTCGGCCGACGGGACAACCGCGGCGACCGGGCTCGCCGACCCGGCGCAGCTGCTGCCGCGTGCGCTGACCCTCGCCAAGGCGCTGGCCGCGGCCCAGCCGTCGATCACCGTGGGCGGCCTCACCATCGCGCTGCAGGCCGCGAGCGGCCGCTACGGCGTGCGCCTGGACCTGGCCGAGCCGCTGACGCTGCTCAGCGGGACGCCGAGCATTCGGCTCGAAGTCGACGACAGCTGGATCGACACCAGCCACGGCCCCACCCCGGAGGGCCTGACGCTCTGGCTGCTCGCCGACGACCCGGCGCCGCCGCTGCACCTCGCATTGTCGCCGGGGCTGACGATCGGCGGCATCGGCATCAGCATCGGCGGGGACCAGGCGCCGCTGCTCGACACCGGCCTGCGCATCGATTCCGTGGCCGTGCACGGTTACCTCGACGTCGAACCCGGTGCGCTGTCGGGCGGCGGCCAGCTGGAGCTGGCCGGCCTGGCCCTGGGGGTCGGCGGGGCGAGCGGCGGCAATCCGGTCGCGCACGGCCTGCTGGCCGACACCGGGTCGGGCAACCAGAAGCTCGCGCCGAGTTTCAGCCCGGCGATCGCGGTCCAGCGGCACGCCTCCGATCCCGTTCTCGTCTCGTTCCGCGCCGGGCCCGGCGACGGGCCGTGGTGGCTGCTGATCCAGCGCAGCTTCGGCCCGGTCTACGTCGAGCAGGTCGGGCTCGCGGTCACCCTGGCCGAGGGCCAGATCCGGCAGATGGGCATCCTGCTCGACGGGCAGGTGAGCATCCTCGGCCTGACCGCGGCCGTCGACGGCCTGCAGGTGTCGTTCGTCCTCGGCGCCGGGTCGGCCTTCGCCGGCACATCGTGGCAGGTGGACCTGGCCGGCCTCGCGATCAGCGCCGACACCGCCGGGCTGTCGCTGGAAGGCGGCCTGCGGAAGTTCGAGGATTCCACCGGCGTCCAGTACGTCGGGATGCTGCTGGGCCGGTTTGCGGTCTACGGCATCTCGGTCTACGGCGGTTACGGCCGCACCGCCGACGCCCAGGGCACGTATGCCTCCTTCTTCGCGTTCGGCGCGATCAACGGCCCGATCGGCGGTGTGCCGGCGTTCTTCGTCACCGGCATCGGGGGCGGCCTCGGCATCAACCGGCTGCTGATCGTGCCCACTGACCTGTCAAAGTTCGGGGACTACCCGCTCATCAAGGCGCTCGATCCGGCCGCGCAGCCGAGCCCCGACCCGATGCAGGACCTGACGCGCGTCGCCGGCTACTTCCCGCCCCAGCGCGGCGCGTTCTGGTTCGCCGCCGGGGTGTCGTTCACATCCTTCGCGCTCGTGGACGGCGTTGCGGTCCTGGCGGTGCAGGTCGGCGACGGCCTGGAGATCGACCTGCTGGGCCTGGCCCGGATGGCGCTGCCGCGGCCGCAGTTCGCCATCGTGTCGATCGAAGTCGCCCTGGTGGTGCGCTTCTCCACCCGCGACGGCATCCTCTGGGTACAGGCGCAGCTCACCGACAACTCCTGGCTCCTCTATCCGGACGTGCGGCTCACCGGCGGCTTCGCCTACGTCATCTGGTTCGGCGGCGCGCTCCGCGGCGAGTTCGTCTTCACGCTCGGCGGCTACCATCCCGACTTCCACCGCGACGGCTACCCGCAGGTGCCCCGGCTGGGCTTCCAGTGGCAGTGGGAGATCTTCACGATCAAGGGCGGCGCGTACTTCGCGCTGACGTCCGATGCGGTGATGGCCGGCGGCTCGATCGAGGCGTCGGCCGACTTCGACGTGGCGTCGGTGAGCGCGACGCTTTCCGCCGACGGGATCGTTTACTTCGACCCGTTCCACTTCTGCGTGGTGGTGTCGGCCACCGTGACCGGTTCCATCGACCTGTGGATCTTCTCCGGATCGGTATCGGTCACCGCCACCATCACCGTCGAGGGCCCGCAGTTCCACGGCACCGCCTCCGTCGACCTCGGCCCGACCAGCGTCACGGTCGAGTTCGGCGACCCCGGCCAGGAGGCCTGGCGGCTGCTGGGCTGGCTGGAGTTCGTGCAGAAGTACCTGGAGCTCGGCGCCGGCGGCGCGGCCCGAGCACTGGCCAGCGTCGCGGGACGCGGCAGCCAGCCCGGTGCTATCTCCGGCGGCACGCAGGCGCCGACGCCTGACGGCACCAGCGCGCACCCGTTCGTGGTGGTCGCCGAGTTCGAGCTCACCCTGGCCTCCACCATCCCGCTGACCGTCGTCCGCGTTCGTGGCGCGCTGGTCGGTGCGGTGCCGGGCGACGGGCTCGGCGTCGCGCCGATGGGGCTCGGCTCGCTGCCATCGTCGATTGACATCGGCATGGCCGAGGTCACGCCGGGCAGCTCGCGTGCGGACGCGCCGGAACTGTCGCAGATGCAGGTAGCGGCGGCTGCCGACGGACGGTTCCCGCCCGGCGTGTGGGGACTGGCCAAGCCGCAGGACGACCCGCCGCTGCCAACAGGCAGCACCGTCGCGGGCATCAGCCAGGTGACCCTGACCGCGGAGGCCGCCGAGGGCCACGGCCTCGGCCCGTACGCCTACGACAAGGTCGAGACGGGCGCCCACCTCCCGCTGCCGTTCGGCTTCGAGCGCGTCTTCCGCGAGCCGTTCCTCGGCGACGTGACCGAGCTGACTGACCTGGTGCCTGCGGAGCCCGACACCTCGCCGGCGCTGTTCGCCGCGGCGACGGACTGGCTGGCGCGCTCGGGCCCGTCACGGACGGCGCTGCAGGCCTACGCCGGCGAGCGGGTGGCGCCGCCCCGGCTCGGCGCGCTCACCGACCGGCTCACGCCGGATGAGCTGCCCGTGCCGGACGTCGTTACCCGGCCAATCGATGATCCCCCGCCGGACCGCACGATCCTGCCACCGGAGGCCGCCGCCATGCTCAGCGCGGCCCGCCAGCTGGGCCGGACCCCGCTGCGGACCACGGTCACGCAGGCGCCCGACGGAACGCCGCGGACGGCGCCCCCGACGCTGGCGACGGCCAGCCTCCGCACCGACGTCGCCGTGGCCGCCAGGCTGGTGCTCCGGCCGGCTACGGCCGCGAACTCGGGCACCAGCCTGCTGCCCAGGGGAGCGGCGCCAGCCACGGGTGGCGTGGGCGCCGGCGCGGAGGCCCTCGCCCGGGCGGGCGCCCCCGCCGACGCCGCGTCCCGGCTCGCCCGCCTGTCGGCCTCGTTCGCAGCCTCGGCCGCGGGCGCCGCCTCGACCGTGGGCGCGGCGGCTGATACAGCACAGCAGATGCGGGTCGGTGAGGTCAGCGTCCTGCGCCTGCCGTCGGTCGCCGTCGACGATCCCGCGCGGCCGCGGCCCGCTCTCGCCCTCTCCGGCGCCGCCTGCCGCGTCGTGGCGCTCGGCCCGGGGGGCGCCGTTCTGGGCGACTCTGCCATCGACGCCGCCGGCGGCCAGGTCACCGTGCCGGTGCGGACCGAGCGCCTGGTCGTCGCCGCCACGGGCGCGCCTCAGGCCCCGAACGTCCTTGGCACGGCCGGGCAGCCGCCCGCGCACGCACCGGGGCTGCTCGGCTGGCACGGCGGGCAGGCGCTGCCCTACGTCGGGTGGGCCACGATGCTGGCGGCGGGTGCCGTCGTCACGGTCGAAGGCGACGTGGCCCGCCGGCGCGGGCGGCCGGTCTCGGCCGGGTTCGTGCTCGCCAGCAGCGTCGTCACCGGCGACCGGCTGGTCCGCACCCGCTTCGCGGCCCCCGTGGCGACCGTCGTGGTGGTCATCGACGCGGCCGACACCGCCGGCGCCGCACCTGAGGGGCTGGTGACCGGGATCGACGGCGCCACCCGGCTGGACGACGCGCCCACCCTCGTGGTGGCCGGGGGGCGGTCTCACCTCGTCTACGCCGTCGCCTCGCAGGGGCCGGTCACCGTCACCGTGGGCGCGGACCCGCGGTGGGAGCTGGCTGGCGTGCTGGGGTCGGGGCAGCAAGCCGCTGACGTCGCGGCGCTGCTCGCGCGGCTCGGCCTCGACGACGCGGTCGCCGCCCCGGTGGTCGCCGGCGCCGAGGGTACCGTGCAGGTCGCGTGGGTGCCTCCGGCCGCCCCCGCCGGGGCCGCCGCCCCCGCCGGGCCGGGCACCTCCGCCGGGCCTGCCCCCGCGGGGCCAGGCACTCAGGAGGCCGCGGACCACGGGGCCGCGCAGAAACCGGTACCGCAAGACGGCACCGCAAGACACAGGGAGACGCGCTGATGCCGAGCACCCCGCAACCGGGCTTCTTCAACCTGTGGTCGGCGCTGACCCCGCCGCTGAAGGCCGGCCAGTTCCGGCTCGACGCGCAGGTCGACCTCGATCCGGGCGTCACGCCCACGTCGATGCCGGTCGAGACCGGCCAGACCTTCTTCACCGTCGACGCCCCGCGCTTCGCGCTGCCTGCCGATCAGCTGCTGTCGACCTACCCCCCGGCGCATGGCAACGGCGCGTACTCCGAGCGGCTGCCCCAGGTCGTCCTCAAGCGCCGCACCCTGCCCTGGGAACGGGCACCGGGCGCCGGTGCGGACGCCGCGCTTCCGTGGCTGGCTCTCGTCGTCATCGCCCAGGGCGAAGGGACGCTCTCGCCGGAGGTGGACGTCACCCAGTGCGTGACGCCAGGGGTCACGCTCGCCGGAGCCGCCGACGTCACGCAGGGTGCTTATCTCGAGGTCACCAAGACCGTCGTCGATGCGGTGTTCCCCACGAAGGAGGACCTGCCGCTGCTCTGCCACGTGCGCCAGGTTGACCTGTCCGACACCGAGCTGGCGCTCGGCGATGATGACGGCTGGATGGCGGTCGTGCTCGCCAACCGGCTGCCCTGGCCGGCCTCTGCCGACCCCACCACGACCGGCGGCCCGGACCAGCCGGCCGCCGCGCCGGTGCAGTACCTGGCCTGCCTCATCAACCTCGAGGGCCAGCTCGCCGCCCTGCCGGACGCAGCCGAGGACGAGACCGAGACCTTCGTTCCGGTCGACGCGATTGCCCACTTCGACCTCTACGCGGACACGTTTGCCGACCCCGACACCCTCGCCATGGCCCAGCCAGCAGGCGGCCTGCCGAAGGCCGGGCCCGCCGCACCGCCGGCGATCGTGGCCCGGTCCACGCTGTCGGATACCTGGGCAACTGCGCCGGCCGCCGCCGCCGCGCCCACGGCGCTCGGCATCGACGCCGGGCGGGCCGTCCGGGAGCTCATGGGCCGGCCGTGGCGCACCCCGGTCGGCGCCGTCACGGCCGAGCAGGCCTACCGCTTCCCGGTCCTCACGCACTGGCAGTTCACGGTGGACGGGGACCCGTCCTTCGAAGGGCTCATGCAAGCGCTGGACGTGGCGTTGCTGGGCAGCCTGCCCGAGCCGGACCCGCAGGCACCGCCGGCACCGCGCCCGGTGCCGGACGTGGCCGCCACCGGGCACGTCGGGCTGGCGCACCTCACCCGGCGGGGGGACCACGCCACGGCGTGGTACCGGGGCCCGCTGGCGCCCCGCCCGACCGAGCGGGACGCCGCCGCCACCTCCGGCGGCCCGCTGCCAGTGGCGCACGCCAGCGACCAGCTGCGGCGGGTCACGCCAGACGGCCGCGAAGACCTGACGTACGCCGCGGCCTTCGAGATCGGCCGGCTCCTGGCGCTGTCGCAGCCGTCGGTCGTAGCGGCCCTGATGCGCTGGCGAGCCGAGCAGTTCGGGGCGGCCCGGGCCGCTGAGCTGGCCGCCCAGACGATCACCGGCACGAGCCTGCTGGGCGGCCCGCCGGCGATCGCCGGCGTGGCCGACCTCGGCCGCCTGGTCGGCGGCGCCCTGCTCGGCCGGATTGACGCCGATCCGGCGGCCACCGTCGGACCGCGCCGGCCCGCAGCCGATCCCGGCGCGCCGATCCCGGGCCTGACCGGTGACCTGGAAGCCGTCGTCGCGACTGGGCTCGGCCTCAACCTCGACGCCCTGCGCGCCCAGGCGGCCCAGGTGGGCGCCGTCGACGCACTCGCGGATACCGCCGTCCCGCTCGCCGACGCGGCGGCCGGCCCGGTGCTGGAGGGCCCGGACCTGGTCACGCTCCGCAGCGCCGCGGAGACGGTGGCCGGCGGCCTGGCGGCCCAGGCGGCGGCGGGGGCCGCACCGGTGGCTGGCGCCGAAGCCAGTGCCCCGGCGCAGCCTGACGCACTCGACAGCCTGCTGGGGGAGCTCGAGCCATGATCGACAGGACGCTGCTGACCGGCGCGATGGCGGTGGAGGCGACGCTGACAGTCTCCGCGACGCTGGGCGGGGCGCTGCAGCCGCAGCCGCCCGACCCGCGCACCGGGCCACGGGTCATCCCCAACGACCTCGCCGACTGGCTGGCGGCGCTGCGGCTGCTCGCGGCGGTGCCGTTCGCCTACCTCGTCCCCGACGCGGAGCTGCTGCCGCAGGAGTCGGCGCGCTTCTTCTACCTCGACCGGGCGTGGACGGACGCGCTCGTACAGGGCGCGATGTCGGTCGGCACGGTCACGACCGCGGACCACGCCCAGCTCGAGGCGGTCTACCCGTACGTGCGCAGCGAGGTGGACGAGGCCGAGCGACTGGCCCGTGTCGCCGGTCACGACCCCGCGCCGCTCGGGCCGGCGGGCACGGTTGCCGGCCTCCTGCTGCGCTCGCGCGCCGTGGCCGGCTGGCCGGGGCTGCACCTGCGTGCTTACTCCGAGATGGTGCCCGACGACGCGATGCTGCCGGACAGCGATCCTCGCCGGCTGCGGCTGCTCCGGATGGAACGGCTGGCGCCTGCGGTACTGGCCGTGCTGATCGACGGGGTGCCGCGCATCGTGCACGTCGAGGAACCCCGGCAGGGGCTGCAGTTCGGAGTCCGGCCGCCAGACGGCGACCCCGCCGATACCACGCGGCAGGGCCTCGTGCCGCCGCGGGACGTCAGCACCGGCGAGCCGCTCGTGCCGATGGACGACAAGACCAGCTGGGTCCCGGTGCGCTTCCGCCCCGGCGCACCCGGGGTCCTCAACCTGCGCAAGACCCGCGATGCGCTGCTCGCGGTCCCGGGCACGAACATGGGCAGCGACGTCGACTCCGCTGAATTCGCTATCCAGATGCTCCGCTACCCCTACCGGCAGGTCTTCGGGCCGACCGGCCCGCAGACCGACCCGGAGACGAACCCGTCCGCTGCCGGGACCAAGGCCGGGTGGACCCAGGTCTTCCGGCCGCGCATCGAGGTTCCCGATCTGCTGGCCGAGTTCACCAAGGAGACGTCGTGACCGGCTATGACCCCGGCCTGGTCGCGAAGGTCGCGGATACCCAGCGCTGGTCGGTCCTGGCCCGCACCGACCTGACCACCGGCGAGATCGGGACGTGGGATCCGGCGCTGCTCCGGGATCAGCGGCTGCTGGTCCCCATCGACGTGCAGGCCCTGGTCGCGGCCGCTGGCGGCACCGAGCCGGTGGTTCGCATGCTCTCCGCGCTGCGGGCCGGCGCCGGCCAGCCAGCCTTCCCGGCCCCGTTCGATCCCGGTGCCCCTCGCGAGCCCGGCGTGCACCTGCACTGGGCGCTGCCGGACGCGCTGATGCGCGGCCGCATCGGCCAGCTCCCCGGCGACGCCGACCCGACCGATCCCGGGCAGCGCCTGCAGATGAGCCCGGCACCGGACCGGTGGGCCGTCGTGCGGCTGCTGTGCCCGACCGGATCGGACACCGCCGTGGTGACCGGCTGGGTGATCGAGGCCGACACCGCCCGGGCGGTGCTCTTCGCCGACTACCCGGCCCAGGTTGGCGCCGCGACGCCGGCGGGCGCCACGGTGCCGCCAGGCCGGCTCACACCCGTCGCCGGCGGCAACGCGGCGTGGGCGGCGAGCTACGACGGCACGCTCAACCGCTTCGCATTCCACGACCCGCTCGACGATCTGGACGCGATCCGCGCCGCCAGCGGCGAGCTGCTGCCCACCGCCTCCTACGTGGTCGCCGGGTGGTGGTCCGAGGCCGGGAGCGACCCGCTGGACGGCGCGCGGTCCGGGGCCAGCTTGCACGCCCTCCTCGCCGGCCTGGGGTGGCGGATCGCGGGCGACGCCGACCCGGTGACCCCGGCAGCGTCGGCCGGCGCCGCCGACCGGCTGATCGCTGACGACGCGAAGTCCTGGCTGGGCCTGACGGCCGCCCAGCGCTACCCGGCTCAGCCGGACCTGACGACGCCGGCTGCAGCCGGCCGCCTCGAGGCCACCGACCATCTGACCCTGGCGCAGTCCACCGGGCCCTACCAGGGCGCGGCGTCGGCGCTCGCCCGCGCCGCTGCTGATGTCATCCGCACGCCGGTCTGGCAGGCGCCGGCTACCCTGCTGCACGGCAGCGTGCTGGGCGCGCCCCTCGATGGCACCGTGGGCGCCGACGCCCGCCCGGACGCCACCGGGGCCCGGGTCGTCCTCGGGGTGACCCCCGATGACCTCATCGCGGGCCTGATCGAGCCGGGACTTGCCGCGCAGACGCCGGGGCAGCGGCGCGCGGTCGAGATGCTGGTCGGCGCATTCGGCGCTGGCGTCCTCAAGCGACTGGGCACACCGGATGGCCTGGCCGACATCGAGCAGCGCGAGCATGCGGTGGCGTTCACCTCGACCCCGAGCGGCGAGACCAGCATCGACCGGCTGCTGGTCGGGCAGGCGGGTGTCGCGGGCACGGTCGGCAGCCGCGGCCGGACGGCCGCGACGCTGCGGGCGGGAGCCGCTGCGAGCGCCGCCGCCCCGGCTCCGGCAGCGGCCGCGTCCGCCCGGCTGGTGTGGGCAAAGGCCCTGCTGCCCGAGGCGTCGGCGCAGGCTGTGCGCCTCGCCGACCGCAGCCGGATGCAGGCGGTGGAGAACGCCGGTGTCCCTCCCGCGCAGGTTGTCACGCCACCGCCACAGGTGACCGAGGTCAGCCGGCCCGGCCCACGATGGTTCACCCCGCTGATGCCCTCGCTCGCCGTCAGCGGCGCCGGGCGCAGCCTGCGGCACGGCTACGATGGCCGCTTCAGCCCGGATGGCGCCCTGCAGTGCCGCTGGCCGTCGCAGGTACAGCTGGGGGCCGACTCGATCGTCTCGCCCCAGCGCGCCGTGCCCGCACTGGGCAGCGGTGCGGTGCCGCCCGAGCTGCTCGCCCTGGCCCGCGAGGCGCTCGTCACCTCGCCGCATGCGATCGCCTGGCTGTCGGCCGCGGCGGCGTCGCACACCGGGACCGACGCCACGCTCGCCCAGCAGCGACTGCTCGGCGAGGCCGCGCTGCGGTACGGCGCGAACGCGGCGTATACCGCCACGACCACGCTGTTTACCGACCCGGCGGCAGCCTCCTCCACCACGGTCGAGTCCCGGCTCATCGCCCAGGAACTACGCCGTTTCTCACTGTTCAACGGCGTGGACGCCGACCCGGTCGGGGTTACCGCCTGGACCCAGCCGTGGATCCCGCTCTGGCTCGAATGGCAGGTCGAGGTCGACGACGAGGGCGCGGTCGGCGACTGGCAGCTCGGCGGTGTCGATCTGGTCGCGCCCGATGTCGCGCCAGGAGCCCCGACCACGCTGGTCTACTCCGGGCGCAGCCTGCTTGCACCCGGGCCGGCGACCGGGCTGTCCACGACGCTGGCCCGCTGGCTCGACGACGAGCACCAGCGCGATCTGGCCGGCGCCGGCCAGATCGACGACGCCACCTACGCAATGCTGTCCCGCGTGCGGGACCTCACCGACCAGCTCGACGTGGTCAGCGCCGCGCTCGAAGGACTACGCGAGCAGCTGCTCGGGCTGCCGTGGGACAACGGCCTGGTCCGGGCCCCCGACGGCAGCATTACCCCGGCGGGCCTGCCCCGGCCGCTGCTCGCCGGCCGGCTCCGCCTGACCCGGGCGCGCCTCGTCGACGCGTTCGGCCGGCTGCTCGAGCTGCCCGTCGACGCCGTCCAGGTGCCCACCCGGGTGGCCACCGCGGACGACGCCGCGGTCGCCGGGCTGCCGCCACGGCTGCTCGTGCCGTCGCGGGCGATGTTCCGTTTCGTCGACGCTGCCTCGACCGACGAGCGGCCGGCCCAGGCCACCATCGACGAGGTCACTCCGGCCGCGATGATCAGCCCGGTCGCCGGCTTCCTGCTGCCCGACCACATCGATGAATCGCTGGAGGCCTTCGACGCGACCGGCACCCCGCTGGGCCAGCTGTTCCACGAGGCGATTGGCGGCGGAGTCGTCTGGGAGATCGCGCCCGGCCGCGATGGCCCGGTCGATGCCGGCCCCGGGTACGGCCTGGCCGCCGCGGCGGCGTCGGTGGGCTGGTTCGCATCCGGCCTCATCGCCTCAGATCTGCGCTCCCGCGGCGGCGGCCCGCAGCCACCCGGCGCCGAGTCAGCGCTGTCGGCGCTGCTGCGCGCCATCGATACGACACTGTGGAGCTACGACCCGTTCGCGGTCCTCGGCACTGAGCACGTGGCCGGGCTGGTGGGCCGCCCGCTGGCGATGGTGCGGGCCCGGCTGTGGCTGGAGATCAAGGATGACGTCGCCGATCTGGCCTACCCCGATGACGGCGCGAGGGCGGCCCGGCAGGCCGCCTACGACGCGCTGGGGGTGAATGGCTTCCCGGTTCGCGTCGGCGAGCTGACCCGCGCCGACGACGGGCTGATGGCGTTCTTCGTCGGTGACGACTTCACGCACGTCCACGTCGTGGACAAGGTCGTGCTCGAGCTCGCCCGCGAAGCCGGGCGGCACAAGGGCTACCTGGGCCCGCTGCGCGACCAGAACCAGGACCTGCCGCCACAGCTTCCGATCGACCACCCCTACGTCGTTGCGGGCGACGAGCTGCGGCTGTTCCCTGGCGTCACGATCACGCTGACCCTGCTGATGCACCCGGCCGGCGCGGTCGACCTCACCACGGGAATCGTTCCGCGCAAGGCGCTGCAGCTGGCCCGCGACTGGGTCGGCCCCGGTCTGTCGGCGATGTCGCCGTACGTGCGCTCCGGTCCGGTGCTGCTCGACCCGGACAAGGTGCGGCTGCCCAAGGTGGCCGCGCTCGCGCCCGAGCAGGTGTGGACACGACGGGACTCGGCGAGCAGCTGGCGCGACGACCCGATCCTGGCGGCCACCCAGGCCGCGCTGCTGCCCGAGCTGCCCGCGCGGGTGGAGGAGGGCTACATCAGGGTGCTTCCCGGCCAGGACGGCGCGCCGCCGACCGCGCCGGCGGGTGGACCGTGAGCCGCTACGAATGGCCCGGCGGCGACGCCGGCTCCGGAAGTCCTGACCTCGTCTCCGAGCGGCTGCAGTGGATGCAGGGCCGCTACGGCGTGGTGCCGCCCGAGACGCTCCTCGCGGCGCGCACGGCGCGGCGAAATGCGGCCGCGCAGGCCTTCCAGCCGAGGGACCGCCCGGCCGGCACGGCGTTGCTGTGGCTGCCGGCCGGCCCGGCGACGGTCCTGGGCGGACAGGCGGAGAGCAGGCCGCGGGTGTCGGGCCGGGTGCGCGACATCGCGGTCTCGCCCGACGGCACTCGCGCCTACGCCGCCACCGCCAACGGCGGGATCTGGTACACAGCCGACTCAGGGGCGTCGTGGATCCAGGTGGGCGGCTGGGCGACGAGGCGGGCCAGTGTCAGCGCCGGCGAGGCGGCCGGCGGTGCGGAGGGGCTGACGTTCGGCTCGCTGCTGGCCGTCTTCGGTGGCGCCGCGGACGGCTCTGGTGACGAGATGTTCGCGGCCAGCGGCGAGATCGCCGGGCGGCAGAACGGCTCCGGCTACTTCGGCGGTGTCGGTGTCCTGCACGCCAGGGCGGCCGTTCCCGCCGTCGTCGCCGACGAGGGCGCCGACCCGTGGACGATCGAGGGGGGCAGCGTACTCACGGGCCTGGGCAGCTACCGGCTTGCCGCCGACCCGCACGCACCGCTTGGCAGCATCGTGCGGCCCGCGCACCTGCTGCTCGGCACCAGCAACGGCCTGTTCGAGCGAACCACTCCGGGCGTCGACGCGACGTGGGCGAAGGTCACCTCCGGGCCGTTCGGCGGGGCCACTGATCCGGACAATCCGCTGCACGTCACCGACATCCGCTGGATCCCTAAGGGGGCGGCCAGCCGTGTCTGGGTGGGTGTCGACGACCAGACCGGCGGCGGCGGCGGAAGCTCACTATGGTGGGCGGATGTCGACTCCGGGGGAGGGATAGGGACCTGGACACAGGTCGCACTGACCATGGCCGTCCCCGCGCCCGGGGCGCCGATCACCTACGGAGGCCGCATCGGGCTGGCCGACAGTCCGGCGGCGCCCGGCATCCTGTACGCGCTGTCCATCGCCGGACCGTGGGCTGCCGCGACGCCGGCGATGTGGCGCATCGACGACACTGGCGGGACGCCGGCCGTCGCGTCGATCGGGAACGTGCCGCCGCGGATCTTCACCGCGACCGGTTCCGGCGCCGGGCAGCAGGACTACGACCTGACGATCGCGGCTGACCCGGCAGTCGCGGGCCAGCTGATCATCGGCGGGGCCGCGCTGGAAGTCGTCGCCAACGACTGGAACGCGGCGCTGTGGCTCGTCCAGGTGCAGGCCGGCGGGCCG
>Ga0208219_1000403_pt1 | contig 15557 bp, 16 predicted proteins | sample NGESurshal072012_7_FD_184469 | JGI IMG/M metagenome (GOLD analysis project Ga0208219, IMG submission 184469) | Arctic peat soil microbial communities from Barrow, Alaska - NGEE Surface sample 53-2 shallow-072012 (SPAdes) | ecosystem: Environmental > Terrestrial > Soil > Wetlands > Peat ...
CGGCATCGGCGCCCAGGGCAGCGTGGCCGACAGCACCGACGAGGAGTGGCGGCGGGTGCTGGACGTGAACGTGATCGGGACCGCCCGGGTGTCCCGCGCCGCGTGGCCGTACCTGCGCGAGTCCGGCCAGGCAGCCGTGGTGAACACCGCCTCGATAGCGGCCACCGCCGGGCTGCCCGACCGGGCCGTGTACTCGGCGAGCAAGGGCGCGGTGGCCGCGCTCACCCGGGCCATGGCGGCGGACGGGATGCCCGACGGCATCCGGGTCAACGCGGTGAACCCCGGCACGGCCGACACACCCTGGGTCACCCGGCTGCTGGACGCGGCGCCCGATCCGGACGCGGAACGAGCCGCACTGCAGGCCCGGCAGCCGCACGGGAGGCTGGTGTCGGCGGACGAGGTGGCGGCCGCGGCTGTGTACCTGGCTTCACCCGCGGCCGGCTCGACCACCGGCACCGAGCTGGCGGTGGACGGCGGGATGGGCGGACTGCGGCTGCGGCCCCGGACGTGACCTAGGTCCCCTCGGCCCTGGCGCGCTTCGCTACCGTGGTCCCAGACGAGTCGTGGACGGAGCTTGATGCCTGCTGACGGCCTGCTGGACATCAACCTGGCTTACGGGCGCCAGGGCCTGCGTATCTCGCTGCCTGCGGACCGGACCACGGTCGTCGCGCCGGCCTACCATCCGGCCGCGCCAGACGTCCCCGCCGCGCTGCGGGACGCGCTGCGCCATCCGGTGGCCGGACCGCCGCTGCGGGCGGTGGTCCGCCGGGGCCAGCGGGTGGCCGTGTCGGTCTGCGACGTGACCCGGCCGCAGCCCCGCGAGGCCATGCTCCGCGCGCTGCTCACCGAGCTGGCCGGGCTGGTCAGCCCGGACGACGTGACCGTGCTCATCGCGACCGGCACGCACCGCGGCAACACCCCGGGCGAGCTCGGGGAGATGCTGGGTGACGAGCTGGCCGCCCGGCTGCGGGTGATCAACCACGACGCCCGCGACGAGGACATGCTCACCTGGTGCGGCGAGCACGGCGACGGGGTGCCGGTCTGGCTGAACCGGCATTGGGTGGACGCGGATGTGAAGATCACCACCGGGTTCGTCGAACCGCACTTCTTCGCCGGGTTCAGTGGCGGCCCCAAGCTGGTCGCGCCGGGACTGGCCGGGCTGGAGACCACGCTGACCCTGCACGACGCGCAGCGAATCGGCAGCGAGCTGGCTACCTGGGCGGTATGTGAGGGCAACCCGGTGCACGATGACGTGCGCGCGATCGCCGCGGCGACCGGGGTGGACTTCGCCTTCGACGTCGTCCTGAACCGGGAGCAGCAGGTCGTCGCGGCGTTCGGCGGCGAGGTGCTGGCCATGCACGCGGCCGCCCGGGCGTACGTCCGCGAGGTCTCCATGCGCCCGGTGGACGGACTGTTCGACGTGGTGGTGACGACCAACGCCGGGTTCCCGATGGACCAGAACCTGTATCAGGCGGTCAAGGGGATGTCCGCGGCGGCCACCGTGGTGCGGCCCGGCGGCCTGATCATCTGCGCGGCCGAGTGCGTGGACGGGTTCCCCGATCATGGCTCGTTCCGCGCGGAGCTGGCCGCGGAGCCGACCGCGGAGCGGCTGCTGGCCTCGATCGCGGCGCGGACCCGGACCGTGCCGGACCAATGGCAGGTGCAGGTCCTGGCCCGGGTGCTGGGCCGGGCCCGGGTGGGAGTGCATGCGTCCGGGCTGACGGACGCGGACCTGAGCAGCGCGCACCTGTTCGCGGTGCCTGACGTCGCGGCCGCGGTGGCCGCCGCGCTGGAGGCTGCCGGCCCCGGGGCGCGAGTCTGCGTGCTGCCCGAGGGACCGCAGACGATCCCGTTTGTGCGCACGGACGTGATGGGGAGCCCCGTGTGACCGAGTCTGAGGGGGTGACCGAGTTCGAGATCCCCGATCTGGTGGAACGGCTGAAGGACCGGGTAGCCCAGGAGGACCGGCTGGTCACCGCGTTCTCGGGCGGGGCCGACTCGGCGCTGCTGGCCACCGTCGCCCACCAGGTGCTGGGGACCCGGGCGCTCGCGGTCACGGCCGTGTCGGCCAGCCTGCCCGCTGCCGAGCGGGCCGCCGCGCGGGACTTCGCCCGGTCCCAGGGCCTGGCCCACGTCGAGGTTTGTACCGACGAGCTGGACCGGCCCGAGTACCGGCGTAACGACGGGGACCGCTGCTTCCACTGCAAGAGCGCGCTGTTCGACGCCGTCGCCCCCGTGGCGGCGGCGATGGGCGCGCGGGTGGCGCTCGGCACCAACCTCGACGATCTGTCCGACCACCGGCCCGGCCAGCGAGCCGCGCGCGGCCGGGGTGCGGTGTTCCCGCTCGTCGACGCGGGGCTGTCCAAGGCGGCGGTCCGCGCGGTGAGCCGCGAGCTGGGCCTGGCCACCGCGGGCAAGCCCGCCGCGGCCTGCTTGTCGTCCCGGATCGCCTACGGCGACCCGGTCAGCCCGGAGCTGCTCGGCCGGATCGAGCAAGCCGAGGACGCCTTGCACCAGGCGGGTTTCCTGGTCTGCCGGGTCCGGGCGCACGCGGCGGGGAGCGTGGCCCGGATCGAGGTGCCCCCGGAGGATCTCGGGCGGCTGCTGGCCCGGCGCGAGGAGATCACCGGGCTGGTCCGGGCGGCCGGCTTCGTGTTCGCCACCGCCGATCTGGCCGGCTTGCGCAGCGGCAGCATGAACGCGCTGCTGCCGCTGTCCGTAGTCCACCGGGCGGGTTAGTGGACGATCTCCGGCCGGACGCGGCCCTCTCGCTCGGCTTCGCGACCGTCGACCTGGACCGGGCGCGGCGGCAGGGGCTGCCGGAAGTGATCTACGCCCCGGGGAAGCAGCCCGGGGAGATCGCGGCCATCGCGGCCGCGCTGCTGGCCCGCACGTCGGGGCCGGTGCTGGTGACCCGGCTGGAGCCCGGGCCGGCGGCAGAAGTGGCGGCGGCTGGTGAGCATGCTGCGGGTGAGTACGACGCCCGGGCGCGGCTGCTGTGCTGGCGGCCGGCCCCACCGGGCGGGTGCCGGGTGGCGGTGGTCACCGCGGGCACGGCGGACGGGCCGGTGGCCGACGAGGCGGCCGCGGTGGCCCGCGCGACCGGCCTGGAGGTCACCGAGTTCCGCGACGTGGGCGTGGCCGGGCTGCACCGGCTGCTCGCCGTGGCCGGTGACATCGGCGCGGCCGACGTGGTGATCGTGATCGCGGGCATGGAGGGCGCGCTGGCCAGCGCCGTGGCGGGGCTGGTCGGCGTTCCGGTCGTGGCGGTGCCCACGTCCACTGGATACGGCGCCGCCCTGGACGGCATCACCGCACTTCTGGCCATGATGACCTCCTGCGCGGCGGGCGTGTGCGTGGTCAACATCGACTCCGGGTTCAGCGCCGCCATGGCCGCCCACCGGCTGGCCTTCACCCTGCGCCGCCGGCACCCGGACGCACAGCACCCCGACGCGGAGCACCCTTCACCACCGGGCCCTTCACCACGGGGCCCTTCACCACGGGGCCCTTCACCACGGGGCCCTTCACCACGGGGCCGGGTGAGCTGACCGTGATCCTGTGGCTGAACCCGTTTTCCGGGATCTCCGGTGACATGCTCCTCGGCGCGCTGCTGGACCTGGGCGCGCCGCTCGACGCGGTCCGGGCCGCGGTGGCCAGCACGGGGCTGACCGGCTGGGAACTGACCTCCGGACCGGTGCGGCGCGCCGGCCTGGCCGCCTGCCAGGCCCGGGTCCGGGTCGACGACGAGGTGCCCGCACGGAGCGCGGCGGATCTGCTCACGCTGGCCCGGGCCGCGCTGCCCGCGGCCGCCGGGCAGCTGGCCGCCGCGGCGATCACCGCGCTCGCCGAGGCCGAGGGCCGGATCCACGGAGTGCCCGCCGCCGACGTGCACCTGCACGAGCTGGGCGGGGTGGACACAGTCGTGGACACCGTCGGGGTCGCCGCCGCGCTGCATGCGCTGCGGGTGAGCGAGATCTGGTCAGCGCCGCTCGCACTCGGGGCAGGCGTGATCCAGATGAGGCACGGGCAGTTCCCCTCGCCAGCACCGGCCACCGTCGCCTTGCTGGACGGAGCGCAGGTCAGCGGACTCCAGCCCCTTGCCGGGGCTGCGCCGGGGGCCACAGCCGGGGAGACGGTCACGCCGACGGGCGCGGCGCTGTTGCGCGTGGCGGGCTGCCGGTACGGGCCCATGCCTGCGATGCGGCTGGCGGCCAGCGGGTACGGGGCGGGCTCACGTGACGTGCCGGGACGACCTAACGTCCTGCCTGCCCTGCTCGGAGACCCCGTGGCGGATGAGCCGGTGGCGGGGACCACCGAGACCCTGATCCTGGTCGAGACGACGGTGGACGACGTGACCGGTGAACTGCTCGGCGACCTGCCGGGGCTGCTGCTCGGCGCGGGCGCGCTGGACGCCTGGATCACCGCGGTGACCGGCAAGAAGGGCCGCCCAGCGCACGTCGTCACCGCGCTGTGCCGGCCGGGCCAGGACGAGCCGGTCCAGGCCCGGCTGCTCGCCGAGACGGGCAGCCTGGGCGCGCGGCGGCATCCCGTCCAGCGTCGTGCGCTGCCCCGGCGGGAGGCTGAGGCGACCGTGCAGGGGCACCGGATTCGGGTCAAGATCGGACCGCACGGGGCCAAGCCCGAGCACGACGACGTGGCCGCTGTGGCCCTCGCCACTGGCCTGCCCCGCCGCGCTGTGGCTGAGGAGGCCCTGCACCAGGTAGGCCGGGTCTTGCCCTAGCGGTCAGGCGTTCAGGTAGGCCAGGACGGCCAGTACCCGCCGGTTGTCGTCTTCGGATGCGGCTAGGCCGAGCTTGGTGAAGATGCTCGTGGTGTGCTTGCTGACCGCCTTCTCGCTGACGAAGAGGCGCTGCGCGATGGCCCCGTTCGAGCGGCCCTCGGCCATCAGGGCCAGGACCTCGCGTTCCCGCGCGGACAGCCGGGTGACCGGCTCGTCCCGGGCGCGGCGTCCGAGCAGCTTGGTGACCACATCGGGGTCCATCACCGTGCCGCCCGCCGCCACGGTGCGGACCGCGTCGACGAACTGGTCGTCGTTGAAGACCCGGTCCTTGAGCAGGTAGCCGACCGCGCCCGACTGGTCGGCGAGCAGTTCCCGGGCGTAGAGCTGCTCGACGTACTGCGACAGCAGGAGCACGGGAAGGCCCGGCACCTGCTGCCGCGCGGCCAACGCCGCTTGCAGCCCGTCGTCGGCGAACGAGGGCGGCAGCCGGACGTCCACCACAGCCACGTCGGGCCGGTGTTCCAGCAGCGCGCACAGCAGGCCCGGCGCGCTGTCCACCGCCGCCGCGATCTCGAAGCCGTGCGCGGAGAGCAGCCGGGTCAGCCCGTCCCTCAGGAGGAAAAGATCTTCGGCGACGACAACGCGCACGGCACCTCCATGGCGATCATGGTCGGCCCTCCGGGCGGGCTGTTCACGGCCAGGATGCCATCGAACGCGGCCAGCCGCTGTTCGACGCCGCGCAACCCGGTGCCCAGGGCCGGGTCCGCGCCCCCCGCACCGTCGTCGGCCACCTGGATCCGCAGTACGCCGCCCGCATGATGCATGCGGATGTGCACCTGGCGCGCACCGGAGTGGCGCACCGCGTTGGCCAGGGCCTCCGCCACCGCGAAATAGCAGGCCGACTCGACCGGCGCGGTCAGCCGGCCGGGCAGGTCGATGTCCAGATCGACCGGGAACGGGGTGTCCAGGGCGAGCGCCCGCACCGCATGGCCGAGACCGCGGTCGGCGAGGACCGGCGGGCAGATGCCGCGGACCAGGTCGCGCAGGTCGTTCAGGGCGCGCAGCGACGTCTCCCTGGCCTCGGCGACCAGGGCCAGCGCGGCCTCGGGGCGGCCGGGCAGCATCCGCTCGACCGCGCGCAGGTTCATGCCCAGCGCGACCAGGCGGGCCTGGGCCCCGTCGTGCAGGTCCCGCTCGATCCGGCGCAGCTCGGTGGCGGCGGCGTCCACAGCCAGGTCGCGGGTCTCGGTCAGCCGCTGCACCCGGCCCTCCAGCTCCAGGTCCCGGCCGGGGACCAGCGCCGCACGGGCGTGCGCGCCGATCGTCCGCGGCACCAGCCAGGCAGCTATCACGAGGAACGCGCTGGCCTCGGCCCCGGCCAGCATGGCCGTCTGACGCGTGGTCACCATGATGACGCCGTAGAGCATGCCGGGCCGTTCCAGCCCCGCCAGCGCGGAGGGCCAGCTCGCCGCGATCGTGAAGCCCCGGACCGCGAAGGCGGTCAGCGCGACGGGGACCAGGTCCGCGGCGATGACCGGCCACCGCACCGTGGTCACCAGGCAGGCCAGGAGCGCCGCGACCGTCCACAGGTGCACGCCGAACACGGTCAGGCCGAGCAAGGCGACCGGCATCAGGAGAATGCCCCAGCGATTCTCCAGCATCCGCCGCCGTAGTGAGGACACCAGCGCGGCCGCGTGAGTCCGCAACCCGGCCAGGCTGCGCGGGAGCAGCCACAGGCCCAGGGTCAGCAGCAGCAAGGCCAGCGGCACCAGCAGACCGCCCGGCCACAGGCCGCCGCCCGGGCGGACGCCGCCAGCGTAGCTGAGGTGCACGGCCCCGCCGCCGGGCCCGAGCGTCTGCCAGGCCAGCGCAGGCGGTCCCTTGACCCAGACCTGGGTCCCTGGGCCCCCGCCGGCCGTTACGCCCTGGATGCCCGCACCCGGAGCCCAGTTCACGCTGCCTCCCGGGGGGACCTGCACCACCCGGCTGGGGACGCCCGGCGGGCCGAGCCGGACCGTCCTGGCGTGGCCGTTCACGATGACCTGCCGCACGATGACCGGGGGGCGCCGGATCTTGTCGATGACCTGCTTCACGACGTTCGGGGGACGCCGGACTAGGCGCCCCTTGAGCACGCTGAGGGCGGTAACCGTCCAGAAGTTCGCCCCGGGCTCGGTGGCGGCGGCGACGAGACCGCTGATCCCGGCGACCACCATGGTGACCGGCAGCAGCACCGTGGCCAGGGCCGGCCGCCAGACCGCCACGATCACGGCCAGGACCAGCGCCGCGAGGGTCCACGGGCGAAACCCGAACAGCGCCATGCCCATCGCGGCGACCGGCACGAGCAAGGCACCCCGGCCCAGATAACGCAGCATTCTGCTGATGAGCCGCCACCCGACGATGAAGAGGATCCACATGTCACCCATCGTGACCTGCCCGACGGCGCGGCGCTATGGGGACGCACCTAAAAGCGGAGTAGGCCTGGACCTACCCCCCAGCGGGCCGCGGAGCGCGAGCGGGTAATTTACCCAGCCGATGGGCGCGGCTGTCGAAACTCGTGCGGCGGCTTCGTCCTTGGGGCAGGAGCGCCGCCCAGGCGCCCCAGCCGGAAGGAGCACTCATCATGGACTGGAAGCTTGAAGTGGTCGTCGTCCCCGTCACCGACGTGGACCGGGCGAAAGACTTCTACCTCGGGAAGCTTGGCTTCCATCTCGACGCCGACACACAGCCCACCCCGGACATGCGGGTCGTGCACATGACGCCGCCCGGATCGGCCTGCTCGGTCGTGATCGGCCCCGCGCTGATCAGCGCGGACGACCCCGCCGGGGCGGCGGCGCGGCTTCAGCTGGTGGTCGGGGACATCGACGCAGCCCGCGCCGAGCTGACTGGCCGGGGCGTCGAGGTCTCGGACGTCCAGCAGCTCGACCCCCGGGACGGCGGGAAGTTCATGTTCTTCGCCGACCCGGACGGCAACCAGTGGGCGGTGCAGGAAGTGCGTGAGCGGGTCGGCGCGTAGACCCGGGCTACTCAGAGCCCAGGCCGAGCAGCAGGCCGTCCGCGGCCACCGCCGGTGAGCTGGTCACGAACAGGGGCACGCCGGCCGCGGGCGCGGTGATGGCCTGGATGACCCGGGCCCCGTCGAGGGTGCTCACGGTGCCGAGCAGCTGCCCCTCGGTGACGCTCTCCCCGGGCCCTACCGCCGGTTCCCACCAGCCTTCGCCGGTGCAGCGCAGCCACAGGAAGCGCCGCAGGTAGGCCGGACCCGGCCCGGGGACGCCCGGGGACGGGTCCGCGGTCATGCCGAGTGCGGCGAGGACCCGGTTGAGCCCGCGGACGTGCGTCTCGACCGCGGCCCGCTCGACCAGTCCGCACCCGCCGGCCTCCGCGAGGATGGCAGGCCCGTGGGGCACGGTCAACATGCTGGCCCTCGACGCCGCGGGGAACCTCGCGGCCGGGGTGAGCACGAGCGGCTACCCGTGGAAGTACCCGGGCCGGGTCAGTGACTCCGCCCTGATCGGCGCGGGAAACTACTGTGACAACCGGGTCGGGGCGGCGGCCTGCACCGGCCGCGGTGAGCTGGCCATCCGCGGCAGCACCGCCCGGTCGGTACTGTTCCATCTGGCGGCGGCCGGCGACCCGGCGCGGGCCTGCGCCGTGGCACTGGCGGAGACCGCGGACCTGCTGGACGAGTTCCGCAGCCCGCTGCAGTGCCTGTGCCTGACGCCGGACGGCCGTCACGGCGGGGCGTCCACCAGCGCGGGCGCGACCTACGCCGTCATGACCGCGGCCGACGAGGACTACCGGGTGCTGGAGCGGAGGCGGGCGTGAAGGTTTTCCTGTCCAGCGACATGGAAGGCACGGCCGGGGTGGTCGACTGGGCGCAGTGCGTCGGCGACGGCGCGGAAGCGGCCGCGGGACGGCGGCTGCTGCTGGCCGAGGTGAACGCGGCCATCGAGGGAGCGCTGGCCGGCGGGGCCAGCGAGATCGTGGTCAACGACTCGCATTCGACCATGCGCAACCTGCCGCCGGACGCGCTGGCGGGCCGGGCGTCCTACATTTCCGGCAGCCACAAGCCGCTCTACATGATGCAGGGGCTGGATAGCAGCTTCGACGCGGTGCTGTTCGTGTCCTACCACGGCTCGATCGGTGCACCGGCCGGGCTGTCGCACACCTACAACCCACGGGCCGTGATGGAAGCCCGGCTCGACGGGGTGGTGACCGGCGAGGCGGGCATCAACGCGCTGGTGGCCGCCCACTACAGCGTGCCGGTGGTCCTGGTCACCGGGGACAGGCAGGCCTGCGAGGAGACCGCCGCCCTCATCCCCGGTGTGCACGCGGCCGTGGTCAAGGAGCCGGTCAGCCGGCTGGCCGCGCACAGCCTGCACCCGGCCCGGGCCTGCGCGCTGATCCGGGAGACCGCGCAGCAGGCGGTCGCGGGCGCGGCGTCGTCATCGCCGCCGCCGCTCAGCCAGGCGGTGCTGGAACTCTCGGTCCGGACCACGGATATCGCCGAGGCAGCCAGCTGGGTTCGCGGGGTGGAGCGCACCGGGCCTCGGGAACTGCGCTGCACCGGGGGCGACCCGCTGGCCACGTACCGTTCGTTCTGTGCGGCGATCCTGCTGACCCGCGGCATCGCCGAGACCGTGTGACTGACCAGCCCCGTGACTGACACGCCGGACCGAGACACGCCGGACCATGCCCAGGCCGGGCCGGGAGCGGTGCCGCCCGAACCGCGGCCGGGCCGGCGCCGCGCGTCCCGCCTGGTGGACATCGCCGAGGCGGTGGGGGTGCACACCTCGACTGTGTCCCGGGTGCTCAACGGTGACCTGGCGCAGTCCGTCCGGCCGGAGGTCTACGAACGGATCTGGCACACCGCCCGGCAGCAGGGGTAGCGGCCGAACGCGCTGGCCCGGGCGCTCAAACGGCGGCGCACCGGCGCGCTGGCCTTCGTCATCCCGCTGCTGCGCAACCCGATCTGGGTCCGGCTGCAACGGGGTGCGCTGCAGCCGGCCAGCGAACGCGGCTACGTTGTCATGATCATGGAGGAACCCGGGGACGACCCGCCGCCGCCGGCCAGCTACCGCTACCTGGTCGAGGAGAGCCGCGCCGACGGCCTGCTGCTGGCCACTTCGCTGCGGATCCCGGCGCACGCCGACGGCGGGCCCCTGGGCCGGCTCACCGCGGTGCCGCACGTGTACGTGAACCGGCGCGGGCCGGCGCACGGGAACGACGTGGTGATGGACGAGCCGGGGGCGGTGCGGCTCTTCGTGGATCATGTGGCCGCGCTCGGGCACCGCAGCGTGGCGCTCATTGACGGGCCGTCCGCCGTGGACACTGTGCACCGCCGGGAACTGGCGGCCCGGCGGGTCTGCGCGGGCCGGGGCGTGCAGCTCACCGTGCTGCACGCCGACGCGACCGAGGAAGGCGGCTGGGCGGCCACGCAGCGGTTGCTGCACCGCAGTGCTCCGGACCACAGGGCCCCTCCCACCGCGTGCGTGGTCGGCAGCCTCAACCAGCTGTTCGGGGTGATGGCCGCGCTGCGCGCCGCCGGGCTGGCCGCGCCCGCGGACATGTCGGTGGTCAGCCTGGACGAGGACGAGTGCCTGGCCTTCCTCGACGTCCCGGTGACCAGCGTGGCCATGCCGCCGGCCGAGCTGGGCAGCGCGGCGGTGGATGCCCTGATCGCCCGCATCGAGCAGGGAGAAGCCGGTGACGTCATGATCCGCGAGCCGATGCGCCTGGTGCTGCGCGAATCGGTGGCCGGCCCATCCGCGGACAGGAGCCGGTGACGGGATGCGGATCAGGGCCGCCGCGGCGGCGGAACTGCCGGCGCTGCGGGACATCGAGCGGGCCGCCGGGGAGGCCTTCCGCGACATCGGGATGCCCGAGATCGCCGACGGCGAGCCGCTGTCGCTGGACGAGCTCACCGCGTACCGGCAAGCTGGACGGGTCTGGGTCGCGGTGGGACAGAACGGGCGCCTGGTCGCCTACCTCGTGGCCGGCCTGGTGGACGGCAGCCTGCACGTCGGGCAGGTGTCGGTGCACCCGGCCAGCGCGCACCGCGGGGTGGGCCGGGCGATGCTGGAGCACGCCGCGGGCCGGGCGGCCGCCGCGGGCATGCCGGCGCTCACCCTGACCACGTTCACCGAGGTGCCGTGGAACGCGCCCTACTACGAGCGGTGCGGGTTCCGGCAGCTAGCTGAGGCTGAGATCACGCCGGGGCTGCGGGAGATCCGGCGCCGGGAGGCCGAGCACGGCCTGGACCGCTGGCCGCGCGTGTGCATGCGCCGGGACCTGTGAGGCTCGCCGGCCAGCCGTGCCTGCACGGTCTCGAACTGCCGCTGCACGTCCTGCTGGTAGGCCACGAACACGTGCCCAGCCTGCAGGTTCCCGTTGAGGTCGACACCCAGGTCGAGCGGGATCACCTGCCCCTGGGGGTTCGGCGGCGTAGTGCGGAAGGCCGCCGGATCGAAGGTGCCGTCGGAGACGAACTGGGGGATCGAGATCGCAAACTGGAGGCGGCCGGAGGTCACAGTGGATCGTGACGCGGGCCGCCCGGGCCGGCCTGTGCGTCGCGGAAGGCCCCATCGAGAAGATGATCGACGCTGACCGCGGCGTCCTGAGCTTGCCGGTTCCCCGCTCCGGCCAGCCCGTGATCCCGGCCGGGACCCCGATTCCGCTCGGTGGATCCGGCGGCCCATGCACTATTGTGGGCGTATTCCGGCCCCCGCCCGGTATCCGCTCGGCCAGCGAGGAGCGTTCCCATGCTGCGTGACGCGGCTGCCGTAACTCACGGCCACTAGATGCTGGCTCCACTGGAGCGGGGACGGTCGGCCCTCCGCGCGGTCCCCTGGCCCACCGGCTGGCTCACCCGGTACTGGCTGGCCCTGTGCGCCCTCCCTGCCGCAGCCGCCCTGATCGTGCTGGCCGCGACCAGCGCCCCGGACGCACAGCTGCTGCTGCCCCTCCTGGCGGTCCCGCCGGCCCTGGCCGGCATCGGTGCCGCGACGCCGCGCCGGCCCCTGGCCTACGGGGCTGTGATGCTGCTGGCCGCGATCGTGACGGCGCCGTTCACCACGACCCCGGAACTCCCCGCGGCCACCGCGGTGGCCGTACTGGTCGTGACCGTCCTCAGCGCGACCGGCGGAGCCCGGGGCGGGCGGCAGGACCAGCGGCTGGCCGACGTGACCTCGGTGGCCGAGGCGGCACAGCGGGCCCTGCTGCGCCCGCTACCCCGCCAGGTCGGGCCGCTGGAACTGAGGGTCGTGTACCTGGCGGCGGCCGCCGAGGCGCGGGTCGGCGGAGACCTGTACGAGGTCACGCGGACCCAGTTCGGCATCCGCCTGATCGTCGGGGACGTGCGGGGCAAGGGACTGGACGCGGTGGAGATCGCCGCGGACGTCCTGGGGGTGTTCCGTGAGGTCGCGCACGAGGTATACACGCTGGCCGAGGTGGCCCGGCGGATCGACGCGAGCCTGGCCCGCCGCCCCGCGGCGCCACTCGAAGAGTTCGTCACCGCGGTGCTGGCCGAGATCGACTCCGCCGGGGGCCGCCTGACCGTCTACAACTGCGGTCATCCCCCGCCCCTCGTGCTGAGCCCGGGCACCGCCGGCCCGGACGGCCAGGACGGACCGCGGGTCACCACGGTGGACGTGCCCGCACCGTCCCTGCCGCTGCGGCTGATGTCGCTCGGCGGTACGTCCGGCGCGGAACGCACCGTGCCGCTGCAGCCGGGTGACGCTTTGCTGCTGTACACCGATGGTGTCACCGAGGCCCGTGATGCGCGCCGTCAGTTTTATCCACTGGAGGAGCGGGTCGCCGCGCTCGCCGGTGGCCCGGACGGCGAGCTGCTGGACCGGCTCCGTGACGACCTGTTGCGGCACGTGGGCGCGCCGCTGGACGACGATGCGGCGCTGCTGCTGGTCCGGGTGACCGGCGCGGCCGATGGCCATGCCGTGCAGACCTTCCCCGCTCCCGCCCCGTCTCCCTGAGCGTCGCGTCAGCGGCCGGCCTGCACGCTCGGCAGGCTGGTCTCCGGGCCGACGCTCGCGTCGAGGGAGGGGGCGGGCGTGAAGGTCGGGGTCAGCGAGCTGATGGACGTGGTCGGCGCGGGTGACGTCGGCTCAGTCGTGGTGGGTGACGGCGTGGTGGTCGGGGTCGGGGTACTCGGCGTGGGCGTGGGGGTCGGCGAGCTCGGCGTGGGCGTGGGCGTGGGGCTGCCTGATGGGGTGGGCGTGCCGGTGGGCGAGCCCGGGGTCGCCGAGGGCGTCGGGGACGAGCGCCCGCCCGACTTGGACGGCTGCGGGGTCGCGGCCACCTGCGCCACGTTGGCGTTACCGGTACCGGCGATGTGCGTGGCCGCGACCGGGCTCTGCCCGGGCAGGCCGCCGGGCGCGTCGCTCCGGGTGGCCGCTGCGGGCGGGACCAGGGCCGGCGTCTGGTCCTGGGCGGGCCGGGGCAGCGTGGCCAGCGTCCAGGTGATGAAGGCGATCGCCACCAGCCCGGTCGCCGCCAGTGCGCCGCGGGCCGGCAGGCTGGCCCGCTTCCGCGCCCGGTACGGCGCGCCCCGCCGGGGACGGTTGCCGGGTCCCGGAGGCCGGGACCAGGCGGCAGGCGGACCGGCGGCGGCGCCGGGCGCGCCGCCCGGCAGCGCCGCGCCCGCCAGCAGCGCGCCCTCCGCCCCGGGTACCGCCAGCGGGGCCGCCGCCGTCCCGTGCCGGCTGAGTGCCTCCGGGCTGGACAGGAGCACCCGGAGGTGCTCAGCCCGCAGGGCGACATCCCAGGCGGACGGCGGCCGGGCCGCGGGATCCTGGCGGGTCAGCTCGCACACGAGCGCCGCCACCCCGGGCGGCACGGACGGCGGCAGGGCAGGCATGCCCTGGTCCAGGTGCGCGAGGGCGACCACGAGAGGCTCGCCCGCGAACGGGACGCGCCCGGTCAGGCACTGATGCGCGACCACGCCGAGCGAGTACAGGTCGGTCGCGGGCGAGGCGGGCCCACCGGACACCCGTTCCGGCGCCAGGTAGGCCGGGGTCCCGATGAGCATCCCCGGCTGGGTGACGGACGTTTCGTCGGCCGCGTGAGCGATCCCGAAGTCGGTGATCTTAACCAGGCCGTCCGACCTGATCAGCAGGTTTCCCGGCTTGATGTCACGGTGGATGAGCCCGGCCCGGTGGGCGGCAGCCAGCCCCCGGGCCGTCTGGGCCACGACGTCCATGACGTCGTCGGGCGGCAGCGGCCCGTCGTCCAGCATGCGGGTCAGGGACAGCCCGTCCACCAGCTCCATGATCAGGTACCCCGGCTCGGGAGCCACAGCTTCCCCATAGTCGAAGACCTGGGCGATGTTCGGGTGCGACAGCGACCCCGCATAGTGGGCCTCGGCCCGGAACCGGGCCAGGCCTTCCTCATCGTCGGCGTGCTCTGGCCGCACCACCTTGATGGCTACCCGGCGGTCGATAGCCAGGTCGGTACCGCGCCAGACTTCGCCCATCCCCCCAGTCGCGATGAGCAGATCCAGCCGGTACCGCCCCCGAAGCACAAGCCCAGGCATCCCCACACATGGGAGTTACCCCCACAGGTGATGATCACTCGTTACGGAAGGGTGCCGAAACCCCTTTGTTAGATCACGTCGCGGCGGCGGTTAGGGCCCGGGGGTTGACGCTTCTGTCCAGATAGGCAACCCTAAACGGCTATTCAGATGGTTTCCCGGTCAGTCTGGCGGGGCGGATCCCGGGCGTCTCCAGGAACGAGGGTGGGCGCATGGAAGGCCGCGGTCAGATGCCCGGGAGATACCTGTCGCTCGCCAGGAATTTGCGCCCGCGCCGGGGAAACCCATACAGGGAAAACCCGCGCGGGGAGAACCCGCGCGGGCCCCGTCAAGGCGCCCGGCTGATCGCGGCGGCAGCCGTCGTGATGCTGGCCGCGGCCGCGTGCGGCGGCGCGTCCGGGAGTTCCGCCAAGGACGGCGGCGTGTTCCGGCTGGGCAGCAACTCCAGCATTGACTCGCTGAACCCGTTCGTCGCGTTCCAAGGTGACGCATACGTCACGTTCGAGTACATCTATCCCATGCTGGTCCAGTACAACCCCAAGCTGCAGTTCGTGGCGGACTTCGCGCGCAGCTGGTCGGAGAGCCCGGACGGGCGGGTCTGGACCTTCCACACCCAGCCGGGCGCCAAGTGGTCCGACGGCAAACCGCTGACCGCGGCCGACGCGGCCTGGACCTACCAGACCATCCTCAAGTACCAGGACGGGGCGACGGCCAACTCCGCGGGCTACGTCGCGCACCTGAAGAGTGCCATCGCGCCGAACGCCACCACCCTGGTGCTGACCTACAAGCGGCCGGTGGCCAACGTGCTGTCGCAGGTGCAGCAGGTGCCGATCCTGCCCGAGCACATCTGGGCCAAGTACGCCACCGGCAGCGGCAAGGCGCTGACCCGGTTCACCAACAACGCGCCGATCGTCTCCGGCGGGCCGTTCGTCCTGACCAAGTACACGCCGAAGCAGATCGCGCTGTTCAGGCGCAACCCGGCCTTTTATGGCCCCAGGCCGCACATCGACGGCTTCGGCCTGCAGTTCTTCCAGACCACCGACGCGATGATCACCGCGCTGAAAAGCAACCAGCTGGATGGGGTCGAGGTGGTGCCGCCGACCTCGGTGACCACCCTCAGATCGGCTCACTTCGTGGTGCGGTCCAGCCCGGGCGTCGTGTTCGACGACTTCATCATCAACTCCAGCCCGCAGCAGCAGGCCAGCCACAGGGAACTGCTGAACCCGCTGCTGCGGCAGGCGTTCGACGACGCAATCGACCGGCAGGCCATCG
>Ga0208219_1000404_pt1 | contig 15555 bp, 16 predicted proteins | sample NGESurshal072012_7_FD_184469 | JGI IMG/M metagenome (GOLD analysis project Ga0208219, IMG submission 184469) | Arctic peat soil microbial communities from Barrow, Alaska - NGEE Surface sample 53-2 shallow-072012 (SPAdes) | ecosystem: Environmental > Terrestrial > Soil > Wetlands > Peat ...
GTCGGCGGCGCCGTCGTCGTGCTGCTCGAGTGGCTCGGACCGTGGCGCTATCGCCGCACGTGCGGCGTGCACGAGTTGAACGTCGTCCGGCGTCTGGTCGCGATCTTCGGCGTCGACACATTGGCGCCGTTCGCGCTGCGCTCGGACAAGTCGTACTTCTGTGCGCGCGACGAATCGGCGTTCCTCGCGTACCGCGTCGTCAACGGGGTGGCGGTTGTCGCGGGCGACCCGGTCGGTCGCGCCGGCGCGCGCGAGGAGCTCGTGCGGTCGTTCCTCGAGTTCGCGCACGATCGCGGCTGGCGGGTGGCCGTGCTCGGGGCATCGGAGCGGGATCTCGATCTCTATCGCTCGGTCGGCCTCCGTGCGCTCTACCACGGCGACGAGGCGGTCGTCGAGACGGCGGCGTTCTCGCTCGACGGTAGAGCGATTCGCAAGGTGCGCCAGTCGGTGCACCGGTTGGAGAAGGCAGGCTTCGCGGCGCGCGTGCTCCGTCCGAGCGAGATCGGCGGCGCGTTGCGCCAGGAGCTCGAGGAGATCGCGCGGGCCTGGCGCGGAAACGCGCCGGAACGCGGCTTCGCCATGGCGTTCGACGCGTTGTTTCGAGCGGACGAGGACGACGCCGTCTTCGTCGTCGGAGTCGACGGGACGGGGCACGCGCAGGGGTTCCTGCACTTTGCGGTGTGCCGGGCCGGGTCGGCGTTGTCGCTGTCGTCGATGCCGCGGGCGGCGGGCGTCCCGAACGGGTTCACCGAGTGGCTCATCTGCTCCTCGATCGACTGGGCGCGTAGGCAGGGGTTTGCGCGCGTGTCGCTCAATTTCTCGCCGTTCGCCGCCCTGCTGTCACCCGACGCAGAGCTGAGCGTCGGGCAACGCCTCCAGGCTGCGACACTTCGCCGGATGAAGCCCTGGTTCCAACTCGACAACCTGCTGCTCTTCAACCGGAAGTTCTTCCCCTCCTGGCAGCGGCGGTTCGTCGTGTATGAGCGGCGGCGCGATCTGCCGCGCGTGGGAATCGCGGCGCTCGCCGTCGAGGCGTACCTCCCCTTCCAGTGATCGTTGCCGGCCTCGCGCTGGCCGTCGGCTCTGCGATCGCGATCGGCGGCGGCTACGCGCTCCAGCACACGTCGGCGTCGCAACTCCCGCCGCTCACGCTCCGCCGCCCAATCCACTCGCTCGCCCTGCTCTTCCGGAGCGGCCGGTGGACGTTCGGCTTCTTCGCGGGCATCGGCGGCTGGGTGCTGTACGTCGTCGCGTTGCGCCTTGCGCCGCTCTCGCTCGTCCAGGCGGCGTCGGCGGGCGGCATCGGAGTGCTCGCGCTCGGCGGCGGGCGGCTGCGCCGGTCCGAGCGCATCGGCGTCGGAGCGGCGCTGGGCGGGCTCGTGCTGCTCGCGTTCTCCGTCGGGTCGCACCCTCCGACGGCGCACGGCGCCGCCGCGGCAGTTGCGATCTGGGTCGTCGTCTCGGCGGCGTGCGCCGGCGCTCTCGCACGGTGGAGATCGTCAGCCGCGGCGCTCGGCACCGCTGCGGGCGTGCTGTACGCAGCCGGCGACGTCGCCACGAAGGCGGCCGTCGTCGGCGGCGCCCGGCTCGCGTTCGCACCCGTCCTCCTCGCGTGCCACGGCCTCGCGTTCGTCTGCCTCCAGCTCGCCTTCCAGCGCGGCAGCCGTCTCGCGTCCGCGGGGCTGGCCGTCCTCTGGACGAACGCGCTGCCGATCGTGGCCGGGACGGTCCTCTTCTCGGAGGCGCTCCCGGGCGGCGTGCGCGGCGGCCTCCGCGTCGCCGCCTTCGCGCTCGTCCTCGCCGGAGGCGTCGCGCTCAGCCGGCGCGGGCCGGGAGCGGGCGCGCTCGAGCCTGTACCATTGACTGACTAGTCAATCGACGCGGGAGTCGAGGATGGTCTCCATCGAGCAGAGCACGGGCGTCTCGTTCGGGCTGACGGATGAGCAGAAGGCGCTGCGGGAGCTCGCGCGCGGCTTCGCCGCGAACGAGATCCGGCCCCACGAGCACGAATGCGACGAGCACATGCGGCATCCGGTCGACGTGATCGCGAAGGCGCACGAGCTCGGTCTCATGAACCTGCACGTGCCCGAAGAGTACGGCGGCCCCGAGCTGTCCGCGTTCGACGGCATGCTCGTCGGCGAGGAGCTGCATTGGGGCTGCTCCGGCATCGGCACGTCGCTCACCGCCAACGGCCTCGGCGCCGGCCCCGTGATCCTGTACGGCAGGGAACAGCAGAAAGCGCAGTGGCTCCCGCCGCTCATCGACTCGCCGATCCTCTGCTCGTTCGGGCTCTCCGAGCCCGGCGCCGGCTCGGACGTCGCGTCCTTGAAGACGACCGCCGTCCGCGACGGCGACGAGTACGTCCTCAACGGATCGAAGACGTTCATCACCAATGCCGGCTACGCAGCGTGGACGGTCGTCTTCGCGAAGACGGACGCCAAGGGCGGAGCGAAGGGGATGTCGGCGTTCATCGTCCCGATGGACGCGCCCGGCGTGACCATCGAGCAGCACCTGGAAAAGATGGGCCAGCGCGCCACCGACACGTCCGCATTCGCGCTCCAGGACGTGCGCGTCCCCGTCGAGAACCGCATCGGCGAGGAAGGCGACGGGTTCAAGATCGCGATGGCGACGCTCGACTTCACGCGTCCCGGAACCGCGATCGGAGCGGTCGGCGTCGCGCAGGCCGCCTACGAGCACTCGGTCGCCTATTCGAAGGAACGCATCACCTTCGATGTGCCGATCGCGATGCACCAGGCCGTCAGCTTCATGATTGCCGACATGGCGACCGAGATCGAGGCGTCACGCCTGCTCTGCTGGCAGGCGGCATGGATGCTCGATCAGGGGTTCGGCCGCAAGGCGACGCTGTACTCGTCCTTCGCAAAGCGCTTCGCCGCCGACACGGCGATGAAGGTCGCCACCGATGCCGTGCAGGTGTTTGGCGGCTACGGCTACATCAAGGAGTACCCGGTCGAGAAGCTCATGCGCGACGCGAAGCTGTTCCAGATATATGAGGGCACCTCGCAGATCCAGCGGCTCGTGATCGCAAAGGAAATATTCTTGCCGCGTGCCGATTGAGATCGACCTCTCCGGTCGCGTAGCGTTCGTCACCGGAGGCTCACGCGGCCTCGGCCGGGCCGACGCGCTGACGCTCGCGCGTGCGGGTGCCGACGTCGTCGTCGCTGACCTGCTCGTGGAGTCGCAGCTCTCCGAGGAGACCGACCGGTACGGGTCGCTCGCGACGGTTGCGCGCCAGCAAGGCCTCGTCCACACGGAGGAGACCGTGCGCGACATCGAGGCGATGGGGAGGAGAGCGCTCGCCGTCCGCTGCGACGTCACCGACCGCACGCAGGTCGACGCGGCGGTCGCACGGACGGTCGAGGAGCTCGGCTCGATCGACATCCTCGTCAACAACGCGGGCACCCTCGACCACGTCGCCCAGTTCCACGAGCAGTCCCCGGAGCTGTGGGAGCGCGACCTGCGGGTGAATCTCACCGGCGCCTTCAACTGCGCGCAAGCGGCATGGCCGCACATGAAGGAGCGCGGCTGGGGCCGGATCGTGAACATGGCCTCGGTCGCCGGCACACTCGGCGGCTTCGGGCAGGCGAGCTACTCGACCACGAAGGCAGGCCTGCTCGGCCTCACGAAGACGCTCGCGATGGAAGGTGGCCGGTACGGGATCACGTGCAACGCGATCGTCCCCGGCGTGATCGGGACGGAGGCGTTCGAGATGGCCAACGCGGCGATGAACGAGCGGATCGTCAGGCGGACGGCGCTGCGGCGGCCGGGTGAGCCGCAGGAGATCGCGAACGTGGTGACGTTCCTCTGCTCCGACCTGGCGGCCTACGTCACCGGGGTCGAGCTGAACGTCAGCGGCGGGGTCGAGCTCTTCGTCTTTTAAGCCGGAAACGCTGGCGCGTTTCCGGCTTCTTTAGGGTCCCGCTTCGCGGGAACCTCATCAGTTGGAAGTGCGCAGCACTTCCAACTGACCCGGACGGGGCTACCATCGCCGGATGCGCCGGAAGGTCGCTCTTCTCGTGCTGGTCGTCGCGGCGGCGGGGGTCGTGTTAGGCCTGGTCTTCGCGGGCTCGCCGACTACGATCGCCGACGGCGTCCAGGTCGACGGTGTAGACGTGGGCGGCCTCAGCGCCACGCAGGCGCGCCAGCTCCTCGAGGGGAAAGCCGCCGCGCTCGCCTCCCAGCGCGTTGTCTTCACGGCCGGCGGACGGCAGTTCGGCATCCGGCCGGCAGAGCTCGGCGTCCAGTCGGACTGGCGCGCGGCCGTCGACGACGCCCAGCGTCAGGGCTCCGGCTTCGCCCCTCTGCGCGGCTTCAAGCGTCTCGGCGTGGACGTCTTCGGCGCCGACGTCACTCCGCCGACGAGTGTCCTCGACGGGGCGCTCGAGTACGAGCTCGATCGCATCGCGAACGTCGTGAACCGGCCGCCGCGTGACGCGTCGCTCGTCCTGCACGGGACACGGGTTGCCGTCGTCCCGGCGCGGACCGGCCTGACGCTCGACCGCTCGGCCGCTGCGACCGAGCTCGTTCGCGAGCTCGCCGCTCTCGAGCGCTCGCGTGGCCCCGTCTCTCTCCCGATGCGCATGACGCAACCGCACGTGCGCGCACTCGCGCTCCTGCGCGCCGCGCGGCAGGCGCGCATCGCGCTCTCGGCGCCGGTGAGACTCGCCGTCGGGCCGAGACAGTTCCTCTTGACGCCCGTGCAACTCGCTCCGCTCCTCACGCTTCCGTCCGGCGGAGCGTCCGGCTTGCGGATCGGCGGCCCCGCTGCGGACGCGTGGCTGCGCAAACTCGGCGCGCGCATCCAGAAGAAGCCGGTCGATGCAACGTTCGCCGTCGACGGGCCGAAGGTCAGCCTCGTCCCCGACCGGCCGGGCGTCCGTCTCGACGCGGTGCGGGCTTCGGACGCCGTCCTTGCCGCGGCTCTGCGGCGCACGCCCGAGCGCCGCGTCGCGCAGCTGCCCGTCGAGACCGCTCCGGCGAAGCTGACCACCGCGGCCGCGCGAGCGATGGGGATCGACGGCCTCGTCTCCACGTACACCACCGAGTACGGGGGCGTGCCCAACCGCATCCACAACGTCCAACTCGTCGCGCGGCTCGTGGACGACAAGCTGATCGCCCCGAGCGCGGAGTTCTCGTTCAACAAGACCACCGGCGAGCGCACTGCAGCCAAGGGGTTCCTCGTCGCACCGGTGATCGTGAACGGCGAGGTCACCACCGGGCTCGGCGGCGGCGTCTGCCAGGTCTCGACGACCGTCTTCAACGCCGCGTTCGAAGCGGGAGTCAAGATCACCGATCGGACGAATCACGCGCTCTACATCAGCCACTATCCGCAGGGGCGGGACGCGACCGTCGACTATCCCGACGTCGACCTGCGCTTCGTGAACGACACCGGGCACTGGCTCCTGCTTCGCACCTTCGTCGGTCCGTCGTCGCTGACGGTGAGCCTGTACGGCACGCCGACTGGACGGAAGGTCGAGAGCACGACTGCGCCACTCGTCGCGCACGGCAAGGTCAAGGTGAAGAAGACCGTCGATCCGACGTTAAAGCCGGGTGAACAGGTGATCGACGATCCGGGCGAGCCGGCGCTGACGACGAGCGTGACGCGCGACGTCTACGCCGCCAACGGAAAGCTTCTGTACCACGACGTCTGGTACTCGTCGTACCGCGCCGCGCCCGAGCTTCTGCGCGTCGGCCCGAAGAAGAAGAAAGCAAAGCAGCCGGTGCGGGCTACGCCTCCGCCGTCCGGATAGCCTCGGCCAGCCAGTCGGGGATGCGCGTGGGGCGGAACGTCTTCGCGTCCACGCAGGCGTGCGCGGTCCAGCCGTCCGCCATCGGCATGCCGTCGGCGCGGACGATTTCGTAGTCGTAGCGGAACCGCGCTCCGCGCAGGCCGACGCAGCGCGTGTACACGTCCAGCTCGTCGTCGAAACGCGCCGGGACGCGGTAGCGGCAGTACGACTCGAGCACGAGCGCCTCGATCCCGTGATCTCGCAGCGTCTGGTATCCGCCGGCGTACGCACGCAGGTATTCGACGCGTGCGACCTCGAACCACACCGGGTACGCGGCGTTGTGCGCAATCCCCTGCGCGTCGGTGTCCGCGAAGCGCACGCGGACCCGCGTCGAGAACGAGAACCCTTCCACGGAGCAACTCTACGATGAGCGCATGTCGGTCGAGCTTCTCGCCGAGCTGCTGCGTGCGCACCAGCCGTGTGTCGTGCTCACCGGCGCAGGCATCAGCACGGAGTCGGGCGTCCCGGACTTCCGGTCGCCGACGGGCATCTGGCGGAGGTACGACCCGATGGAGTACGCGACCATCGACACCTTCCTCGCCGACCCGGAGAAGGTGTGGGACTTCTACGGGAAGCGGCTTGCTTCGCTCGCGGAGGTCGAGCCGAACGACGGCCATCGCGCGCTCGCCCACCTGGAGCAGCGGGGCTGGGTCGACGCGATCGTCACGCAGAACGTCGACGGGTTGCACGCGCGCGCCGGCTCGCGGACGGTCGTCGAGGTGCACGGATCGCTTCGGACGTCCAGTTGCCTCGAATGCGGTACCACCGTGGCGTTCGCCGACGCGCTGGCTCGCTTGCCCGTCCCGGCTTGCCCGACGTGCGGGCGCGTCCTCAAGCCGGATGTCGTCATGTTCGGCGAGCTGCTTCCGCAGGCGGCGATGGACCGTGCCGTCCGTCTCGCGTCCGAGGCCGGCCTCCTACTCGTCGTCGGGTCGTCGCTCGAGGTGTATCCGGTGGCCGGCCTGCCCCTCGAGACCTTGGCGGGCGGCGGCAAGCTCGCGATCGTCAACCGCGGCGAGACCCAATTCGACATTGATGCAGCCGTCTGCATCGACGCCGGCGCGGGCGAGACGCTCGCGGCCCTAGCCGACCGACTGCAGTGAGGCCGCGAAGATCGCCTCGTGCAAGCGGCGGCCGGTCGGGGCGATCGCGAGGGCGAACACCGGCACGACGCGGTCGCCCGCGAACGCCGTTGCGAAGTAGTCGCCGACCATGCGGCCCTCCGCTTCGGCCAGCCACGGCATCTGCATCGGCTCGGCGTCGAGCCGGAGCGGCTTCGTCCAGCTTGCGCCGCCGTCGGGGGACTGCACGAAGGCCACGCCGAGCGCACAGGCTCCCTTCGCGCATGAGCCGGGGGTGTAGTACGCGTAGACAAGCCCGAGATGCCCGGGCCGAGAAGGATCGGCGCCGAGCCCGGGGATCATCGCGTCGAGCGTCGACGGCGTGGGAGCGAGAGGCACGCGCGACGGGACGCTCCACGTCACGCCGTCCGTCGAGCTCGAGATGACGATGTCGTTCGCGCTGCACGACGCGCGGAAGCGGCAGTCGGCCCACGAGGCGAACAGCCTGCCCGCGGCGTCGATCGCAAGGGACGGAAGCGAGATCGCGCGCATGGGGTCGTTGTTCGCCGAGTTCAGCGTCGCGAGCGTCGTACGCGTGAACGTCGCGCCACCGTCGGTCGAACGGAGGCTCTCGATCGTCCCCGTCAGCGCCTGCTCGCCCGCGTAGTTCCCCGCGATCGTGACGAGCGTGCCGTCTGCGAGGACGGCAGGCTGCGTGCCGACGAGAACGCCGGTCGCGCGAACCGGCGTCGACCATGTCACCCCTCCGTCGTCGCTCGACTGGCTGACGGTGATGTTCTTGTCGTCGTCGGTATAGAGGGCGTAGCACCGTCCGCGGAACGGGCTCGACGCCCCGTTGTCGCACGCGATCCAGTCCTTGTCGAGCGCCGGTCCGGTCGCCGCGGTGACGGGCGCCGACCAGTGCAGGCCGTCGCTCGAGTGCGCGACCATGACGCGCGTTCCGCCCTGCTCGATCGTCAGCGTCGAGATGAGCCAGACCGCATGGGCGGCGTCGTACGCGACGCTTGGATCCGACGCCGCACTCTCCTGACCGGCGGGGGTCGACTCGACGGTGACGGCGGGGAGCAGCCCGCGCGTCCAGGTCCGGCCGGAGTTGTTCGAGACCGCGAACCCGATGTTCGAGGCGCCGCCGTTGGCGAACCTCCCCACCTGGTACGCCGCGACGACCGTGGTGTCCCAGGCGAAGTCGGCGGGCTCGACCGCTGTCTCGTGCTGCCCGGCCGGGTTCGTCGACGTGTCGACCGAGAGGCGGCGGGATACGACCTGGCAGTTTGCGGCCACCTTGTCGCCGAGGTCGGCGGCAACGACGTTGAAGCCGCCTCCGCAATCGACGCGGTCGGTGCCGCCCCAGGCCGCTTGCACGAAGTCGTTGCCCGGGCCGCCGACCAGGTGGTCGGGCGCGGCCGTGCCGAGGATGGTTCCGCCGTGCTTCGGCGCGTGAATCGTTGACGCCGCGGCCGGCGCGGCGAACACGAGCACGAGCCCGATCAGCAGCCGGCGCATCGAGCTGGCAGCGTAACCGCCTGTGCTCTCGTAGACTGTGCGCCGTGGCTGAGGAGAAGCGCACCGACCTGCTCGGCAAGCTCGCCGAGCTGAGCGAAGAGGCAATCCACCGGCTGCAGGATGCGCCGGGCGGCGATCGCGTCGTCAGCACGATGAACGCGATGAAGGACCGGCTCGACGAGCTTCAGCGGCGCGTCCGCGGGATCGACGAGCTCGAGGCGCGCCTCGCCGCGCTCGAGCGGAAGGTCGAGAAGCTGTCGAAGGACGCCGGGAGCACGAAGACCAAGTCGTAAGAAGGAGCGCGGCTGCGACCAGGAGCCCGCCGACGATGTCGGAGGGGACGTGCTGGCCGCCGAGCTCGATCAGCACCAGGGAGCAGACGGCCCACGGGATCGCCCACCGTGCGAGGCGCGGCCAGGCCCACGCGACGGCGAACGCGACGAGCACGGTGCGGATCGTGTGGCCGCTCGGATACGACGAGTCGAAGCTCGCGAGGTGGACGCCGTGGGCATAGAGCGGTGGCCGCGTGAGGGTCGCCTTCACGAGTAGCTCGATCGCGTTCCCGGCGGCATAGGCCGCTGCGAGCGTCATGCCGGCGCGGCCGCGCAGCCGAAGGCAGGCGGGGGCGACGATCACCGTTGCCGGCGTGAACGACGCGGGCACGATGACGAGCTCGGCGATGACGTGCAACGCGCCGTGCCAGTGCACGTCCCACAGCGGGATGAGCGCGCTCGCGAAGGTGGACGTGCCGCTGAAGTCGGCGCCGGGCATCGCGTGGCCGACGGCCCACTGGTCGATCGACGTCAGGTCGCCGTGGGCGACGAGCGCGGCGAGGACGGCGAACACGCCTGCGGCGACCGTCGCGGCCGCGGCTCTAGGCCGGGACACGCACCCGCAGCGCGCCCGGCACGATCTCGAAGCGCGCGGGCGTCGTTCCGACCTGCTCTCCGTCGAGCTCGATCGGCAGCGTCTCCGGCGCATCCACCTCGACGACGCGCGCGCGGACGAGGTCGACCTTGGGGTGGGAGAGGTGCTTCCCCTTGTAGAGTTTCGGCGCGGTGGTCGCAAAGTCGAGCTTGTTGATGTCGCCGATCAGGAGCACGTCGAAGAGCCCGTCGTCCGGACGCGCTTCCGGCGCGAGCCACATGGCGCCGCCGTGGTACTGCCCGTTCGCGACGATCACGTCGTGCATGCGGCCGGAACGCCGCTCGCCGTCGAGGGTGACGTCGACGACGGTGTTCTGCCACGCGAGGAAGACGCGCACGAGCGCATAGAAGAACGTCGCCTTGCCGCCGAGCGCCTTGGACATGCCGTTCGCGCGCTGCGCGACCGCCGCGCTCATGCCCACGCTGCCGACGTTGGCGATATAGCGCTCCGCCTCGTCTCCTGCCCAGGTCCGGTACGCCACGCGACCCACGTCGATCGTGCGGGCGCGTCCCTCGACGGCGGTCCGCACGGCGTCGTCGAACCGGTGGGGAATGCCGTAGGTGCGGACGAAATCCATGCCGGTGCCGAGCGGGATCGTCGCCAGCTCGGGCCCGCCTCCGGCGCGCATGAGCCCGTTGACCGTCTCGTTCAGCGTGCCGTCGCCGCCGACCGCGACGACGAGCTCGGCGCCGTCTCGGGCCGCGCGCTCGGCGAGCTCGATCAGGTGGCCGGGGCGCTCCGACAGCAGGGTCTCGCCGTGCAGGCCGAGCGCCGCCGCACGGTGCGCGAGCTCCGGCCAACGCCTGCCCGTGACGCCGTTGTCCGACGCCGGGTTGACGAGAAAGACGGTGCTAGTCAGCGGTGACCGTCGCGAGCCCGACGCGCGTCATCCGGTCGACGGCGGCCCGCAGGTCGTCGTCGCTGATGCGTGTGAACTCGCCCTCGACGACGATGTCGCTCACGGTGAGCAGGCACCCGGCCTGCACGCGGCGCAGCGCTCCGAGCGTGAAGAGGATCGCCGCCTCCATCTCAACGCCGAGGATGCCGCGGTCGGACCAGCGCTGGTACTGGCCGGCGTCCGGGTTGTAGAAGACGTCGCTCGAGACCACCGGCCCGACGTGGATCGGCTGGCCGAGCTCCTTCGCCGCGTGAACCGCTGCGTGCACGAGCTCGAAGCTCGCCGTGGGGCAATGCGGCTCGTGGACGTACGTGTGCGTCGTCCCGTCCTGCGGCACCGCGGTGAGCGCGACGATCATGTCGCCGAGCGCGTGGTGTGGCTGCAGACCGCCGCACGTGCCGACGCGCAGGATCTTCTTGCAGCCGAGCATGACGAGCTCCTCGATCACGATCGCGGCGGAGGGACAGCCCATACCGGTGGCCTGGACGGAGACCGGCTTGCCCTCCCACGTGCCGCGGAAACCGAGCATCCCCCGTTCCGAGTTCACCTGCACGACGTCGTCGAGGTACGTCTCCGCGATGTACTTGGCGCGAAGCGGGTCGCCGGGGACGAGAACCGCCTCGGCGTAGTCGCCGGGCTCGGCGCGAAGGTGAATTGGCATGACGCCAACCCTAACCCGTCACCAGGAGTGGAATGATCGGGGTCGTGGTTGCCGTCGACCCGACGTTCGACGAGATCCTCGCCTTCTGCGCGGAAGAGCCGATCGAGCGCGTCTTCCTCGAGGACATCGCGCGTCGCGGGCTCGGACGGTTCTCGGCGCTCGCCGCCGGCGGCCGGCTGACGGCGCTGTGCCACGTCGGCGCGAACGTCGTCCCGACGGGCGCAGGGTGCAGCGCATTCGCGCCCGCTGTCGTGCGCGGACAGCCGCGCATGATCATCGGGGAGGAGGGCGCGGTGGACGCGCTGTGGTCGGAAGCCGAGCAGGGATTGCCCCGGCCGCGAGACGATCGCCCCGGTCAGCCGGTGTACGTCCTCGACGCTCCCCCGTCGCCGGGAGACTCGGAACTGCGCAAGGCGACGCTCGCCGACCTCGACCTGCTCGTTCCCGCGTGCGCGGCCGCGCACCGAGAGGAGATCGGGATCGATCCCATGCGCCGCGACCCGGACGGCTTCCGCTGGCGAACGCGCATGCAGATCGAGGATGGCCGCTCGTGGCTCTGGCTCGAGGACGGCGTCATCCGCTTCAAGGCCGAGGCGTCGGCGTGGACGCCGGCCGCGGTGCAGCTGCAGCAGGTCTGGGTCGACCCGCAGGCGCGGAACCGCGGGCACGCGCAGCGCGGGATGCGCGATCTGTGTCGGCTCCTGCTCGAGCGCGTCCCGTCCGTCTGCCTGTTCGTCCGGCCGGAGAACGACGTCGCCATCCACGTGTACGAGCGAGTCGGGATGCGGCGGACGATCTCGTACCGTTCGCTCATCTTCTGATGCTCGAGCGAATCGAAACGTTCATTCGCGCGCGCGACCTGATCGATCCTGGCGGCGAGGTCTGCTGCCTCGTCTCCGGCGGCGCCGACTCGACCTGCCTCTGGCACGCGCTCGGCGCACTCGGTTATCGCGTGAGCGCGCTGCACGTGAACCACAAGCTGCGCGGCGTGGAGTCGGATGAGGACGCGCGCTTCTGCGCGGACATCCTCGGCGCCGAGGTGGTGGAGCTCGACGGCCGGGGGCTCACCGAGGCGGAGCTGCGCGAGCAGCGGTACTCGGTTGCGCGAGACCAGTTGCGCGCAACAGGCCACACTGCGTCGGATCAGGTGGAGACGATCCTGTACCGGCTCGTGTCCCGGGGGTCGGCAACGGGCATCGCGCCGTCGCGGCCGGACGGCGTCGTGCATCCGCTTCTCGACCTGTGGCGCAAGGAGACGAAGGCCTACTGCGAGGCCGAGGGGCTCCCGTTTCGCGTCGACTCGTCGAACGCCGATACGAAGCGCGGGCTCATCCGCGACGAGATCCTGCCGCTCCTTCGCCGGCTGCATCCACAAGCGGACGCGAACATCCTGCGCGCACTCGACCTGCGAGAGACGCTACCGCCGCCGCTCGCGGAGCTCCTCACCTCGCCGGCCGGCTCGCGCCGCGTCGACCTCGGCGGCGGGCTGATGGCAGTGCGCGAGTACGACCGGCTCTGGCTCGAGCGTGGCCCCGTCGAGCTCAAGGGCGAGGTGCGCTGGGGCGCGTGGCGTATCAGCTCGCGCACGGAAGGGCTTAAAGTACGAGGCTGGCGGGCCGGCGACCGGCTCGCAGGCCGCAGCAAGAAGATTCAGGACGTATTCGTGGACGCCAAGATTCCCCGCTCAGAGCGCGAGGCCTGGCCACTGGTCGTGCGCGGGGACGAGGTCGTCGCCGTTCCCGGCATCGTCGATCACCCGGATGTGGAATATGAGCGCGACTGAGCTGGACCGCGCCGTCACGGAGGTGCTGATCGAGCCGGAGGCGCTGCAGCACCGGGTCGCCGAGCTGGGCGAGGAGATCTCCGGCGACTACGCCGGCCGCGATCTCCTGCTCGTCGGCGTCCTCAAGGGCGCGGTCTTCTTCATGGCCGACCTCATGCGCAACTTGACCATCCCGTGCGAGATCGACTTCATGGCGATCTCGAGCTACGGCGACTCGACCGACTCCTCGGGCGTCGTGCGGATCCTGAAGGACCTCGACATCAACATCGAGGGCCGCCACGTGCTCGTCGTCGAGGACATCATCGACTCGGGCCTCACGCTCTCGTATCTCATCCGGAACCTCGAGGCGCGCGAGCCGGCGAGCCTCGAGATCTGCGCCCTCATGACGAAGCCGGAGCGGCGGGAGATCGACGTGCCCGTGCGCTACGTCGGCTTCGAGATCCCGAACCGGTTCGTCATCGGCTACGGGCTCGATTTCGCCGAGCGGTACCGCAACCTCCCGTACGTCGGCGTCCTCGATCCCGCACAGCTCCCAGCAGGGCCATAACCCTCCAGCGCGAAACGCCGATAACTACCTAGACGCTGGTACCCTGACCGGGAGGCCTCTCCCTTGAATCGCTTCTTCCGCAGCGCTCTTTTCCCGCTGATCATCATCGCAGCGCTCGTCTGGCTGGCCTTGCAGACGCTGGGCAGCCACGGGACGAAGACGACTCAGGCGACCACCTACACGGTCTACAACCTCGTTCGAACGCACCCGGGAGACATCTCCGGCCCGGTGACGATCGACCCGAACAAGCAGTCGCTGACGCTGACCACGACGAGCGGCCAGAAGTACAGCGTCCACTACGCCACGCCGCAGTCCGAGGCGCAGTTCGAGCAGACGATGCTCGCGCACGGCGTCAAGTTCAATTCGAAGGGCATCGGCGGGTCGCCGTGGTGGTCGATCCTCACGAGCCTGCTGCCGTTCGTGCTCCTGTTCGGCTTCTGGATCTTCCTCATGAACCAGGTGCAGGGCGGAGGCTCCAAGGTCATGAGCTTCGGCAAGTCGCGCGCCAAGCGGATGACGCCGGACTCGCCGAAGATCGGCTTCAAGGACGTCGCAGGCGTCGACGAGGCCGTCGAAGAGCTGCAGGAGATCAAGGAGTTCCTCGAGAACCCGAAGAAGTTCCAGGCGCTCGGCGCGCGCATCCCGAAGGGCGTGCTGCTGTACGGGCCCCCCGGCACCGGCAAGACGCTGCTCGCGCGCGCGGTCGCCGGCGAGGCGGGCGTGCCGTTCTTCTCCATCTCCGGCTCCGACTTCGTCGAGATGTTCGTCGGCGTCGGCGCCTCGCGTGTCCGCGACCTGTTCGAGCAGGCGAAGCAGGCGTCGCCGTGCATCGTGTTCATGGACGAGATCGACGCCGTCGGCCGTCACCGCGGCGCGGGTCTCGGCGGCGGCCACGACGAGCGCGAGCAGACGCTGAACCAGCTGCTCGTCGAGATGGACGGCTTCGAGATGAAGGACAACATCATCCTGATCGCCGCCACGAACCGGCCCGACATCCTCGACCCGGCGCTGCTGCGCCCGGGCCGCTTCGACCGGCAGATCGTCGTCGACCGGCCCGATCGCATCGGCCGCCGCAAGATCCTCGAGGTGCACACGAAGGGCAAGCCGCTGGCGCCCGAGATCGATCTCGACACGCTCGCGTCCGGAACGCCGGGCTTCACCGGCGCCGACCTGGCGAACCTCGTGAACGAGGCCGCGCTGCTCGCAGCGCGCCGCGGCAAGAAGATCATCGAGCAGGAAGAGCTCGAGGAAGGAATCATGCGCGTCGTGGCCGGCCCCGAGAAGAAGGCGCGCCTCCTCTCCGAGCACGAACGCAAGATCACGGCGTACCACGAGATGGGCCACGCGCTCGTCGGGCATTACCTCGAGCACACCGATCCGATCCACAAGATCACGATCGTGTCGCGCGGCCAGGCGCTCGGCCTCACCATCTCGCTGCCGACCGAGGATCGCTACCTGACGACGCGCACCGCGCTCATGCACCAGATGGGCATGATGCTCGGCGGCCGCGCCGCGGAGGAGATCGTCTTCCACGAGGTTACGACCGGCGCCGCGAACGACCTCGAGAAGGTCACGTCGACGGCGAAGTCGATGATCATGCGCTTCGGCATGAGTGAGAAGCTCGGCCCGCGCGTGCTCGGCCGCAGCCATGACATGCCGTTCCTCGGCCGCGACTACGGCGCCGAGGCCGACTACTCCGAGGAGATCGCGCGCGAGATCGACGACGAGATCCGCCGCGTCATCGAGGAGTCGCACGAGCTCGCTCTCTCCGTGCTGCGTGAGCACATGGAAAAGCTGCACCTCGTCTCGCAGATCCTCATCGAGCGCGAGACGATCGACCGGGATCAGTTCGAGCGCCTGCTTGCGGGTGAGGACGAGGGGACGGTGTTCCCCGAGGAGGCTGCGCCGGCCGAGGCTCCGCAGCCGCAGGAGGAACCGAAGCGCGAGCGCAAGCCGCGGCCGCGGCCGTTCCCGATCCCGGGAGCGACCATGCAGCCGCCGCCGGATCCCGCGAAGTCCTAGCCTCATGATCGAGATCTCGTGTGAGGCGTGCGGCTGGCTCGCCCTCACGAACCAGCCGGCCCATCACGTGTGGGCGGAGCACGTGGCCGGATGTCCCGCGGTCGGCGGCGCAGTGCGGCACATTCCCGACCTGCCGCCGCTGCCGCAGCGTCTGCCGGAGATCCATGCGTGCAAGCACAGGCTCGTGCGGCGTCAAATCGCGGTCACCGCGGCCGGCATCAAGCGCTACGCCGTCGTGTGTGAGCTCTGCGGCCGTCGCGTCGACGCGGCCTAGGAGGCTCCGGCGGAACGGTGCTCGTCGCAGGGATGCGCTGGGCGGATGCGA
>Ga0208219_1000405_pt1 | contig 15512 bp, 17 predicted proteins | sample NGESurshal072012_7_FD_184469 | JGI IMG/M metagenome (GOLD analysis project Ga0208219, IMG submission 184469) | Arctic peat soil microbial communities from Barrow, Alaska - NGEE Surface sample 53-2 shallow-072012 (SPAdes) | ecosystem: Environmental > Terrestrial > Soil > Wetlands > Peat ...
CGATGACCCGGGCGTGCGGTATCCGAACTTCGGAGGCGTTCACTGCCCGAAGGGCGCGCCCGGCCGAAGCTGCGCCCCGATGAAGACGAGGGTCAGATCGCTGTCGAGGGCGTCTCGGCGGGTCGGGGCGAAGACCCAGAGTGCGGTTACCGCCCCGGCCAGGAGCAGAAACCAGGCCAGACCGGCGGCGCCCAAGTTCCGGCGGGCCGGGGCGTCGAACCGGGCGATCACCGCTCGGCGAGCGGTAGCGGTTTTCGAGGTTCGGGTCCGATGTACTCCGACTGGGGTCGGATGAGGCGGTTGTGAGAGCCCTGCTCGAGCACGTGAGCCGACCAACCGGCCACGCGTGAGACGGCAAAGGTCGGCGGAAAGTATTCCGTGGGCAGGCCGATCGCCTGCAGCACGCCGGCCGAATAGAACTCCACGTTGGTTGCCTGCGGCCGCTCCGGGTGCTCCTCGTGGAGCAGGGCGAGGGCGGTCTCCTCTACTTTCGAAGCGAGCTCGTAAAACTTCGGATTCAGCCGCTGGCACAACGCCTTCAGGATCTTCGCGCGCGGGTCATACGTGCGGTAGACGCGGTGGCCGAAGCCCATGAACCTCACCTTCTCTTTGCGGGCTTCGCGCATCCAGTGTTCGGCGTTGTCCGCGGTGCCGATCTGCTCGAGCTGGTCCATCACGGCCGACGGCGCGCCTCCATGAGCAGGCCCCTTCAAGGCCCCGATCGCGCCCACGAGACAGGAGGCGAGGTCCGAGTCGGTCGATGCGATAACGCGAGCGGTGAACGTCGACGCGTTCATGCCATGGTCGGCCAGCAGGACCAGGTAGGTGTTGAGGGCCTGCACGATCTCCGGCGACGCCTCTTTTCCGTTGAGCATGTACAGGTAGTTGGCGGCGTGGCCGAGGTCGGCCCGAGGCTCGACGGGCTTGAGCCCCTGCGTGAGCCGGTGAAACGTGGCGAGGATCGTCGGGAAGGATGCGGTCGCGTGGATCGCGAGAGGAATCGTGGGTTTCTGCAGCTTGTGCTCGACGCCCTGAACCGAGACCACGCTGCGCAAGACGTCCATGGGATCGGTGTCCGCGGGCAAGGACTCGAGCGTGGCCATGGCAGGAGCGGTGAGGGCTCGCGAGCCGGCCAGCTCCTGGGTGAGCGCGTCGAGCTCGGCACGCTTGGGCAGGCTGCCGTTCCACAAGAGGTAGGCGACCTCTTCGAACGACATCTCCTCGGCCAGGTCGGCAATGACGTAGCCGCGATAGACCAGACGGCCGTTGGCGCCGTCGACCAGGCTGATCTCGGTGCGCGCCGCGATGATCCCCTCGAGGCCGGGGACGAACTCGGCGCTCATCGCTTGGCCAGGGGCAGCGGCTGCTTACCCGCCTCGGGCCCGGTCCATACCGAGGCGGGCCGGATGATGCGCAGGTCCTCCATCGACTCGAGGACGTGGGCGGTCCAACCAGCGACGCGCGACGTGGCGAAGACGCAGGTGAAGAGAGCTTTCGGAATCCCTGCGCCGGTCAACACCACGGACGCCCAGAAGTCGACGTTGGTGGCGTTTGGCCGCTCCGGGTGCGCCTCGTGCAGGATTCTCAGCGCCACCTCTTCGGTCCTGTCCGCCTTGCGGTGAAGCTCGGGTGCCGCGTCGGCGGCGAGCTCCTTGAGGATTCGCGCTCGAGGATCGTAGGTCCTGTAAACGCGGTGTCCGAAACCGGCGAACCGCTCATTGCGGGCATGCGCGTCGATGAGCCATTTCTCGGCGAGCTCTGTAGAACCGATTTTGTCCAGCATGGTGCGAGCGGCGAAAGTGGCACCGCCATGGGCAGGTCCTTTCAGCGCCCCGATGGCGCCGACTATCGATGAGCAGAGGTCGCTGCCGGTCGACGCGATGACCCGGGCGGCGAAAGTGGAGGCGTTGAGGCCGTGGTCCGCCAGGAGCACGAGGTACAACTCGAGCCAGCGGGTGCGGTCGGCGGACGGCTCCTTGCCATCCATCATCCACAGCAGGTTGGCGGCATGGCCGAGGTCGGCGCGCGGCTTGACGATGTCGTGCCTCTGGCTTCGCCGCCACGCGGCGGCGACGATCGTTGGAAAGATTGCCGTCAGCGCGACCGCCTCGTCGAGGCTGGGTTTGGTTGGCAGCTTGGTCGAGCCCTGGGCCGAGACGACTGTGCGCAGGATGTCCATCGGATTGGTCTCGGGGTCGGCCGACTCCAGCGTGCGCTGCGCGTGATCGGTGAGGTTGCGGCACGCGGCCATCTGGTGCTTCAACGCGTCGAGCTCAGTGTTGGTTGGCAGCTCGCCGTGCCAAAGCAGGTAGGCCACCTCTTCGAAGGTCGCGACTGGCGCGAGGTCTTCGATGAGGTATCCACCCCGGTAGATAAGGCGGCCGTTGGCGCCATCAACCTCGCTGATCGAGGTTTCGGCGGCGACGACACCTTCCAGCCCAGGGCTGAAGTCAGGCACGAGGATTAAGTCTACGGAGGCCCGATCAGTCACCGTGATCAAGCCTAGAGTTCTGTGAGTGGTGATCCCGGGCGCGGGACGGGTTGGTCGGGCGTCAGCAACCTTGGTTTGGGTAGCCATCGCGCTGGTGCTGGCCGATGTCATCGCCTACCGCGCGATCCTCGGAGGACAGGGCGGTCCTCCACCTGACTCTGCAGCGGTGGTTCCGTTCGTCGGCGGCTACATGCTGCTGATGGCAGCCCTGCTGGGGTTGTCCCTCCTTGGCAATGCTCGGATGGCGATGCTTCGGCCGGCGATGCTCGCGTCGGCGGCCGCCGGCCTTTTGCTGCTCGGCTTCTTCGCCCTCTTTTCCATCGGCCTGCCGCTGTCCGTCGCCGGAATCCTTTCGGCGATCGCGGCTATCAGGTCGCTTAGCGGCCGCAATGGACGGAGCGCGGTGTTATCTGAGGTCGCGGGGGCTGTGATCGCCTTGATGGTTCTGGTGGGTGGATTCGTAGTTACGCAGAGCATCGTCGTGTGCCCGCCCACAGGGACGATGGGGGGCGGCTCATCAGGCTTCCTAACCGGTCCGTACCACTATCGGTGCGACAACGGCACGCTCACCTGGTACGCGGGCGACTGCAGTGGTGTGACGGGGGGAGTCGACTCTGGCGGCAACCCAATCTCCACTAACGGCTGCTAAGCGCTAAAAGTTCGCTCCAACGGGCGACGGCGACGCATAACTAATCCCTTGCCGGCCCGTTAGCGCTGCAAGGACATGAAGACCGCCGATTGGATCAGAGCACTGGCCGTGACCGCGTTGATGGCGTCCGCCTGCAGCTCGGCACCGGCGGTGGGAAATGCGCCTTCACCGTCCGCCTCCACTTCACGCGCATCGACTCCAGTCGCCAGCCCGTCCCCACAGGCTTACCTCGCGCTGGTCACCCTGCGCGGCAGCAGCTCATACGTTGTCCGCGACCTGACGGACATAAATAACCCCAAGACTGTGAGCAACCTGGGCGCGATATCGGCCCCGGTGTTTGTGAGCGGGACCGAGATCTCGTACGCCGTTGACAGCAACCTCTATCGTGCCCCACTGGCAGGCACGCCGATAAGCCTTGTCACCAGCAAGGCCGGCGCAGGAGTCTGGAACCCAGACGGAAGCGCCGTTCTTTACACGACCGCATTCGATCCTTCGACAACATCCGTGCATCAACTCAGGGCTGGCCAGGATCAAGTATTGGGTTCGGTTCCCGGCGGTGGTGTCGGTGGCTGCGAATCCGTCGCGGGCTGCGCGATCGCGAACTTATTGGACTTTCGGCTGCTCTACTCGCCTGACGGGACCCATATCTCCCTGGTGACCACCGGGTTCAGCGGAAGCTCATTCCGAGCCTGGTCGCCTAATGGCACGCTGCTGACGAGCAGCGACGTGTATGGCCCGACCATGTCGGTGTGGTCAGGAGCGAGTCTCTACTTTCGAGACCTCAAGGGAGTGGAGGTTTGGCGCGACGGCGTGGTCTCGCCATTTCTTCCGGGCGTGGCGTGGATCAAGCCCAGGGCATCATCGGCCGCAGGTCAGATTGTCTACACGGCCCGCGATAGCAACGGTTGGGGCCACGTTTACGTCGTGGACACTACGACCAGAAAAGTTCGCGAGCTCAAGAGCGCTCGCACGGACGCCGTCTTCCTTACCCCCCGTTATGTCTGGTATCAGGGCGAGCGCGCCTGTGTCGCGAGCGATGTTTGTGGTGCGCGGCCGCCGTTCCACCCGCTGAGCGGGAAGACTTATATCTACGATCTGCAAACAGGCACGGAGACCGAATCCGTCATCACCAGCGTGGCCGATATCTGGCCGCACGCGGGCTGATCCGACCTCGAACTAGACCATCCCCAGCTCCCAGCGCGCTTCTTCTGACATGCGCTCTGGGGTCCAGACAGGTTCGTAGACGATGTCAACGCCGGCATCGCTGATGCCCGGCAGGGTCAGCAGGTGGTCGCGGACATCGGTCATCACTTCGGCCGCCATCGGGCAGCCCAGCGCGGTCAGCGTCATCTTGATGTCGACCCGCTCCGGCTTGATCGCGATGTCGTAGATCAGCCCGAGGTCGACGATGTTGACCGGGATCTCGGGGTCGAAGCACTGGCGCAGGACCTCGATCACGTCCTCCGGCTTGACGCTCGACTCCGGCGCCACGGTGCTGGTGGGCGTGGTGTCTGTCATGGCATCTCCAAGGGAAGGCCTGCGTCTTTCCAGGCCTTGGTGCCGCCGCGGAAGTTGACGACGTCTTTGACTCCGAGCGCCACGGCCATCTCCGACGCGACGGAGGAACGCTCTCCGGTCATGCAAACGAAGATCGTCTTGTCTCGAAACTTCGCCGCTGCCGGATTCGCGAGCACCGAGTTCAACACCACGTGCCGTGCACCCGGGACATGGCCCTTGTTCCACTCCCAGTCCTCGCGCACGTCCACGATGTCGTAGTCGCCCTCGTCCATAAGCTTGCGGACGTCGTCGAGCTTGAGGTCTTTGAACTGCTCTTCCTGACTCATACCTACTCTCCTTCCTCATCGTCGCCGGCCAACCCGTAGGCCCCGACTTTCAAAACCTTCAATGAAAGCAGCGCGCACTTGATGCGAGCCGGTGAGATCTGGATCCCCAGCTCCCCCAGCACATCGTCCTTACTGATCTTCTTCGCCTCCTCGAGAGGCAGGCCTTTGAGTCGCTCCGTGAGCAGTGACGCCGCCGCCTGCGAGATGGCGCAGCCGCGCCCGTGGAACTTGACATCCTCGATTACCCCGTCCTTGACGCGGAATTCCATCCCGATCACGTCTCCGCACAGAGGGTTGTCCTCTTCGTGGCTGATGTCCGGGTTTTCCAGGCGCCCGAAATTGCGCGGGTTCTTGTAGTGGTCGAGGATGTACTCGCGATAGAACTGGTCGTCGGCTGGGGTGCTGCTCATTTGAATATGCGCTGGGCCTCTTTGATAGAACCGACCAGCCGGTCGACTTCATCCTTCTGCGTATAGATATAAAAGGAGGCGCGAGCGGTGGCCGCCACGCCGAGCCTCGTCATGAGCGGCATCGCGCAGTGGTGCCCGGCTCGCAGGCACACCTGGTCGCGGTCTGCGATCGTCGCCAGGTCGTGCGGGTGGATGCCCTCGAGCGCGAACGAGATGACCCCGGCGCGCCGCGATGGGGGAGGGCCGTAAAGCGTCAGCCCCTCGATGTCGCTCAGTGCCTCATAGGCGTACTCGGTGATCTCACGTTCGTGGGCGCGCACCGCCTCCATGCCCAGACCGCTCAGGTAATCGACCGCGGCGCCCAGGCCGATGACCTCGGCTATGGCCTGCGTCCCCGCCTCGAACTTCCAGGGCAGGTCGTGGTAGGTGGTGCCCTCGATGCGGACCGCCTTGATCATGTCGCCGCCCGACATGAACGGGTCCATGGCCTCGAGCAGCTCGCGGCGTCCGTACAGGATGCCCGCGCCGGTGGGGCCAAGCATCTTGTGGCCGCTGAACGCGTAGAAGTCGCAGCCGAGCGCTTGCACGTCGACGCCCTGATGAGGGGCGCCCTGCGCGCCATCCACCAGCACGGTCGCACCTGCGGCCTTGGCGGCGGCGACCATTTGCTGCGCCGGGTTGATGGTGCCGAGCGCATTGCTCACCTGGCTGAAGGCGACCAGCTTGGGCGACCGCTTCAGCAACTCGTGGAACTGGTCGAGGCGCAGCTCGCCGCGCTCATCGATGTCGACGTACTCGATCGTCGCGCCATTGGCTGCCGCAAGGATCTGCCAGGGCACGATGTTGGAGTGGTGGTCGAGGATGGTCAGCACAATGAGGTCGCCTTTCTTGATGTTCTTTCGACCCCACGAGTAGGCGACGAGGTTGATGGCCTCGGTCGTCCCACGCGTGTAGATGACCTCTTTCGTCGATGACGCGTTGATGAAGGCGCGCACCTTTTCGCGCGTGCCCTCGTAGCGCTCGGTCGCCTCCTCGGCGATGTGATACGCGGCGCGGTGGATGTTGGAGTTGAACTTCTCGAAGTACTCGAGCATCGCGCCGGTCACCTGACGGGGGCGCTGCGACGTGTTCGCCGAGTCCAGGTAGGCGATGCCGGTCTCGAGGATCGGAAAGTCTTTCCTGATGGTGGCAACATCCAGGCGGGTTCCGCGTGAGGCAGTCGCCATCAGTCGGGGACCTCGACGTATACGTCGCTGCCTTCAACGGTGACGGGATACACCTGGGTCGGGATCACCGCAGGCAGGCCGGTCACCGCACCCGTCTTGAGGTTGAAGCGCGAGCCATGCTGCGGGCACTCGACCTGCAGGTCGAAGAGCTCGCCCACGCTGAGCAGGAAGTTCTCATGCGTGCACACGTCGTTGATCGCGTAGAAGTTGCCGTCCTCGGCGTGTGCCAGGCAGATCTCGGTTTCGTTGACCCTGACCGCTCTCAGCGATTCCAAGGGCACCTCGTCGACCGACGCGACGCGCACCTTAGCCAAGGCGCGCCTCCAGCTCCGTCTCGACCAGCGTGCGGGCCTGCTCGAACGGGATCCGCTCGAGGACCTCGCCGAAGAAGCCCTGCACGATCATCCGCTTCGCAGTCGTCGCGGGGATGCCCCGCGACTGCAGGTAGAACATGCTCATGGGGTCGACAGGGCCGACCGTGGCGCCATGGGTGCAGCGCACGTCGTTGTTGTCGATCTCGAGCATCGGGATCGAGGTCGCTCTTGCGTGCTCGGAGAGAACCAGGTTGCGGTTCGCCTGGTATGCGTCCGAGCGCGCCGCGCCCTTCTCGATCCGGATGAGCCCTGCGTATACGGCGCGAGCCGTGTCCTGCAGCGCACCCTTGAACAGCAGGTCTGAGGTGGTGTTGCCGACCTGGTGGTCTTGCAGGGTGTGGAAGTCGAAGAACTGCTCGCCCGAGGCAAAGTAGATGCCCTTGAGCTCTGCGCTCGAGCCCGGGCCGACCAGAGAGGCTTCGACACGTGTCTTGGAAAAACGGCCGCCGAGCGTGATGTTGAAGAGGCGCAGACGTGAGTCCTTCTCGAGGCGCGCGCGCTGGTCGGCGAGGTGCCAGGCGTGGCGTCCCCACTTCTGGATAGAAACGTAGCCGACGTCCGCGCCTTCGCCGACGAAGATCTCGGCCGAGCCGCTCCGGTATCCGGCTTCCGTTTCCTCACCGATGTACTCGTCGAGGTAGTAGAAGCGCGAGTTGCGGCCGGCGACGATGACCGTATGTGGCAGCACCGTGGTGCCGCCCTCGTGCGAGAAATGCTGGCGAAGGATCGGCTCCTCGATGACCACGCCGTCGGGCACATAGAGGAAGTTCCCGCCGGTGAAGAACGCGGCGTGCAGCGCCGCGAAACGGTCGCGGTTTGCATGCAGGGCCGAGAAGAGCAGTGGCTCGACCAGCTGACGGTGCTTTTGAGCGGCCAGGGAAAGCGGCTCGAAGATCACGCCGGCCGGCAGCTTGGGCGTCTCCTGCCTGTGGCCGTTGGCGTGCTCGAGCGTCGCGAACTTCGCGGGGTCGAGCCCGGTCACATCGGTGCGGCGCCACTCCTCGTCGGTGCGGCTGGGCATCGGCATGCGCTCGTATGCGGCAAACGCCATGCGTCGCCGCTCGCGCAGCCAGTCGGGTTCGCCCTGGCCTGTCTTCTCCAGGGTCTCTTCGGTGAATCCCAACGTCAGCCTACCGACCCCTCCATCTCGAGCTGGATCAAACGGTTCAGCTCCACCGCGTACTCGAGAGGAAGCTCTTTCGTGAACGGTTCGATGAAGCCGTTGACGATCATCGTCTCGGCCTCGTTGCGAGTAATGCCGCGGCTCATCAGGTAGAAGAGCTGCTCATCGGAAACCTTGCTCACGGTCGCCTCGTGGCCGAGGGTCACGTTCTCCGCGTCAACATCGTTGTAGGGATACGTATCGGAGCGCGACTGGTCGTCGAGAAGAAGCGCGTCGCACTTCACGAACGACTTTGAGTTCTTCGCGTCGGGGTACATCTTGATATGGCCGCGGTATGAAGTCCGGCCGCCGCCCTTGGAGATCGACTTCGACGTGATCGTCGATGTCGTGTTCGGGGCGACGTGGATCATCTTGCCGCCGGCGTCCTGGTGCTGGCCCTTGCCGGCGAACGCCACCGAAAGCACATCGCCCTTGGCGCCCGGCTCCATCAGGTAGACGCTGGGGTACTTCATGGTGATCTGCGATCCGAGGTTGCCGTCGACCCACTCCATGGTGGCGTCGGCATACGCGAGAGCGCGCTTGGTGACCAGGTTGTAGACGTTGGTCGACCAGTTCTGAATCGTTGTGTAGCGGCACCTCGCGTTCTTCTTGACGATGATCTCGACCACCGCCGAGTGCAGCGAGTCGGTCGTGTAGATGGGGGCCGTGCAGCCCTCGATGTAGTGCACGAACGAGCCCTCGTCGCAGATGATCAGAGTCCGCTCGAACTGGCCCATGTTCTCCGCGTTGATGCGGAAGTACGCCTGCAGCGGAATGTCCACTCGCACGCCCTTTGGCACGTAGATGAACGACCCACCGGACCACACCGCGGTGTTCAGCGCGGCGAACTTGTTGTCCGCGGGCGGGATGATCGTGCCGAAGTACTCCTTGAACAGCTCGGGGTGATCGCGCAGCGCCGAGTCGGTGTCGGTGAAGATGACGCCCTTCTTCGACAGCTCCTCGTGGAGTGAGTGGTAGACGACCTCCGACTCGTACTGCGCCGACACGCCCGCGAGGAACTTCCTCTCCGCTTCGGGCACGCCCAGCCTGTCATACGTCTTCTTGATGTCGGGCGGCAGGTCCTCCCACGTCTTCGACTGCTTGTCGGACGCCTTGAGGTAATAGAAGATATTTTCGAAGTCGATCACGCTGAGGTCTGCGCCCCAGGTGGGCATTGGCTTCTTGCGGAAGATCTCGAGCGAGCGGAGCCGCATCTTCAACATCCACTCGGGCTCCTTCTTCATCCACGAGATCTCCTTGACGATCTCGGGGTTCAGGCCGCGCTTGGCCTTGAAGATGTAGTCCTCGGGGACGGAGAAGCCGTACTTCTCCTTGTAATCGGAACCGATCTCGATTTGCTTGGGTACCGTCGCCATCAGGCAATCTCCTCGGGCTTCAGCACTGCCATCTCGTCAGCGTCTGCCCATTCCGAGTAACCGGTTTTCTCCAGCCTGTTGGCGATCTCGGGACCGCCCGACAGCACGAACTTCCCGTCGACGAGCACATGCACGAAGTCGGGCTTGATGAACTCCAGGATGCGCGTGTAGTGGGTGATGATCAGCACGCCGAGCTCCGGCCCGCGCATGCGGTTCACCGCCTCGGCGACGAACTTGATCGAGTCGATGTCGAGGCCTGAGTCGGTCTCGTCGAGGATCGCGATCTCGGGCTTCAACATCGCCATCTGCAGGATCTCGGCGCGCTTCTTCTCGCCGCCGGAAAAGCCGTCGTTGATGTAGCGAGGCAGGAACGAGTCGTCCATGTGCAGCACCTCGAGCTCGCCCTTGAGCATCGAGCGGAACTCCTTGGGAGAGATCATCTTCGACTTGTCCTTGCCGTCATACCCCCGCTTGGCGTTGAGCGCGGTGCGCAGGAAGTTGGTCATCGAGATGCCCGGGACGACGACGGGGTATTGCAGCGCGAGGAACATGCCCAGACGAGCCCGCTCGTCGACCTCGAGCTCCAGGACGTTCTTGCCCTTGAAGGTCACCGTGCCGCCATCGACCGTGTAGCCGGGGTGTCCCATCAGCGTGTGGGACAGGGTCGACTTGCCCGAGCCGTTGGGGCCCATCACCGCGTGCACCTCGCCCTTGTTGATGGCGAGCGTGACGCCCTTGAGGATCTCCTTGCCGTCGACGCTGGCCCGCAGGTCTCGGATCTCGAAATCAGCCAACTCTCTTTATTTCTCCTTCACGTCATATGTGCAGTCGGGCGCGGCCTCTGCCATCCACGTCGACCGGGTCACTGAGGCGCCCAAGAGGCGCTGATACATCTGTTGCTCGTTTTGACAGGGCAGCCCGGTGCGGGCGGCGACGTCCTGGATCGGGCAGTTGCAGTGGCGGATCGCGAGCCCACCCTCCGGAAGCTCCACCACCTCGGCCATGTGACCGTGCTCGGTGGCCAGCTTCGCCAGCTCGCGGACGCGCCCTTCAAAGTCTAGCCCCGCCAAACGGGGGGCATACTCGGCCTCGAGCCTCTCCGCGCGCCGCTCGAAGAAGCGCTTCAGCTGCTCCTCTGAGAGGAACTGGACGAGGTCGCCGGCAAGCTCGCGATGGCCGTCGGGAAAGTGGCCGTCGGCCGCTGGGGTCAGCTCGTAGAGGTTTTCAGGCCGGCCTCGGCCGTGCGGCTGGGCGTGGCCCGTCGTGGCGAGGCCGTCGGTCTCCAGGGCCTCCAGGTGGCGCAGGGCGCCTTGCTTGGACACCTCGAGGTGCGCAGCGACCTCGCCGAGGGTCGCCTGGCTTCGAGTCTTCAAGAAGGCGAGGATGGTCTCGCGCCTGGAATCCACGAAGTGATCGTACGAGTTTTTCAACACGGAAGTTGAAATAGTCGCCGGCGCCCTATGGCGCGATACTCTCCGCGCGATGCGGCGCCTCTTAGCCGTTCTGGCAGCGGCACAAGTTTCGGTTGCGCCCCTCACTGCCCTCGCGGCCCAAGCCCAAGCTCGTCGGTCCAGTCTCCCGGTGGGCGCGATGCTGGCGATCGGGATAGCGATCGTGGTTGCACTGGTGGTTGGCGTGGCGGCCCTCCGACGACGCCGCCGACCCTGACGCCGACCCTGGCGCCCGGCGCAGACAGGGCGCTGCTTCTCGGCGCCCGAGGTCTCCGCGCTTTCGGTTTTGGGTTCTCGGCGGTTCTCATTGGCGTCTACCTCGAACGTCGCGGACTTTCTCCGGGTCTCATCGGCCTCACGCTCGGTTTGGGATTGGCCGCCGCTTCGCTCTCGGGTCTGGCCTCGGCCAAACTGGCTGCGCGCTTCGGCCGGCGCCGCGCACTGTCGATCGCAGGCCTGCTGATGGTGCTCACAGGCCTGGACCTGGCGCTGGCAGGACCACCCGGATTGCTTGTCGCGTCAGGGCTGACCGGCATGCTTGGTGCCGCCAGCGTCGACCTCGGCCCTTTCGCGTCGGTCGAGCAGGCCGTGCTTGCCGAGGCGGTCCCTGCCTCTGCGCGCAACGTTGCGTTCGGCCGCTACTCGCTCACCGCCGGGCTGTTCAATGCCGCGGGCGGACTGGCGGCGACGCTTGCGACCGGAGACTCTTCAGGCCGTGCCTTCTTCCTCCTCTACGCAGCGATCGGCGTCTTAACCGCAGTCCTTCCCCTCTTGATGAGCGCGCGTGTCGAGGCGCCAGGGCGACCGGTCGCCTTCGGAAAGCTGCGCCCCCTGGCGGGGTTGGCGGCGCTCTTCGCGCTCGACTCCCTCGGTGGTGGCTTCGTCGCCAACGCGGTGATCGCTTACTGGCTGCACGTTCGTTTCGCAGCCGACGTGCAGGTTCTCGGGCCGCTTTTTGCGACCGTCGCGATTTTGCAGGCGCTCTCCTACGAGGTGTCGGGTCGACTCGGCAATCGATTCGGGCTGGTCAACACGATGGTCTTCACCCACCTGCCATCCAACGTTCTCTTACTGCTCGTCCCGTTCAGTCCGAGCTTGATGTGGGCCGCCGGCCTCTTGCTGGCTCGATTTGCGCTTTCGCAAATGGATGTGCCGGTGAGGCAGGCATACGTGGTGTCGATAGTCCCTCCCGAGGAACGCGCCGGTGCCGTGGCGATGACTGGAGCGGTGCGCGGCGTCGCCCAATCCTTCGGTCCAGTGCTCGCCGGACTCGCGATCGGAGCAGCAAGTTTCGGCCTTCCATTTTTCGCCGGCGGGGGTTTGAAGATCATCTACGACATCGCTCTCTTCGCAGGTTTTCGGAACCGGCGCGCTGCTCACGAACGTTAACGTGGACTCGTGTCCGAGGAGCTAAACGCGCTCGAAGCCGACGAGCTCCAGCGTCGCGTGGCCGAGGTGCGGGAGCGGATGAGGCCGGCGGAGAAAGAGCTGGCCGCTCTCCGCGCAGAACGTGATGTGCTGCTGACCGAAGTGCGGCGGCGTGAGCGCCAGGCGCACCGCGCCTCGCGGGCCGATGTCAAAACAGCAATGAAGGAAGGACGCTTCCCCACGATCGCCGAGCTGGTGGCCGCGGTGGATGCGGGATCGCTCGACGACTACGTCTATAACCTCAAGACTGGCGGCGAGGTGCGCCTCGGCTTCCCTGGGGCGAAGCTGCAGACGCTATCCATTACAGATGGGGTTCAGATCATCCAGGCGACGGATTTTGCGGAGGTCGCCCGGCTGTACGGGGCGGGCTGGGAGCTCGGGAGCCCGGGCCGTCCAGGAGTGAGAGTCCACTTCCCAGGCACCCGCCAGGAGCGCCTGTCTCCCTCGGAGGAGGTGTACGCTCGGCCTCGGCCCGATGAAACTTCTGCGTAACCCACTGGCGGCCCCCGCCGTTGGTTTGAGTGGCAAACGTAGAATCTACGAGCCCCCTAACCATGTCTAGAGACATTCCCGAAACTATCAAAACCAAAGGCGGCCACAGGCCACGGGCGAGGATCCACGCGAATTGGTCCCCGATCGGCCAGAGGCTGCGACGCAACGCAATCCTGCGCGGGGTGGGCGTCCTGCTCGCTCTGGTGCTGGTGGTCGGCCTCGCAGCCGACGCGTACGCGCAGTCCTTCTTTGACAGCCTGCCCTCGATCCAGGGCCTCGACAGCGCGGTCTTCTCCGGGGACACGGTGATCACCGACAAGAGAGGGGTCATCCTCGCCGACGTCGGCGACCAGGGAAACCACCGCCTGGCCGTCAAGCTCAAGGACATCAACCCGATGGTCATCAAAGCCACCGTCGCCATCGAGGATAGGGGCTTCTACTCGAACCCCGGCTTCGACATCACGGCCATCGTCAGGGCCGCTTATGACAACTTCAAGGCTGGGCACATCGTCAGCGGCGCCAGCACCATCACGCAGCAGCTGGCCAAGCAGCAGTTCCTGACCCCCGACCAATCGGTGTCGCGAAAGCTGAAGGAGGTCGCGCTCGCCTACGAGCTGAGCCAGGCGTACACGAAAGACCAGATCATGGAGCTCTACCTCAACAAGAGCTTCTACGGTTCGCAGTCGTACGGCATCGAGGCCGCGGCGGAAGGCTACTTCCACATCCACGCGTCGCAGCTGGACCTGGCTCAGTCGGCCGTGCTCGCCGGTTTGCCGCAGGCCCCGACCGAGTGGAACCCGGTGCTACACCCCGACGCCGCCAAGGTGCGGCAGACCGAGGTGCTGCAGGCGATGGTTCGCTCCGGCTTCATCACTCAGCCCGATATGGACACGGCGCTCGCCGAGAAGCTCATTTACTACGCGCCGATCAACAGCTTCAAGGCGCCTCATTTCGTGGACTACGTGCTGCAGGAGCTGCGACAGCTCGGGTTCCAACCCGGAGTTCAGCAGCTCTACGTGAAGACGACTCTCGATTACAAAATGCAGCTGAAGGGCGAGAGCGTGGTTCGTTCCAACCTCGCGGCCAACCTTTGGCGCGACCCGTCCGGGCAGCTGTCTTCAGGGCTCATCGCCGAGGACCCAAAGACCGCAGACATCCTGGTGATGGTCGGCTCGCCCAACTACAACGGCAAAGCGGGCCAGATCAACTACACGACCATCCCTCGCAACATGGGTTCGTCGATGAAGCCGTACACCTACGGCGCGGTCATCAACGCCCGCGCGGCGACGGTCGACACCCCGGTGTATGACGGCCCGAGCCCATTCATCTACAAAGACGCCTACAGCACGACCAAGTTCTACAACTACGACGGGCGTACACATGGCGTCCTTCCCTTGAAGGAGATCATGGGCAACTCTCTCAACATCGGCTCCGTCAAGGTCGAGCTGTCGATCGGGGTGCCCGCCGTGCTCGACTGGATGCGCAACCTCGGCGTGCAGCCACGCTACATAAATCCCAATGGCAGCTATAACGCGCTGGCTCCGGGCGCCGAGTACGGTCCAAGTCTTACCCTGGGCGGCTACCCAATTACGTTGCTCGAGCATGTCAATGGCATCGCGACATATGCCGACATGGGCGTCTACCACTCGCCTCAGGCGATCCTCTCCGTGACCGACTCCAGCGGCAAGCTCCTCTACCAGGATCACCCCGACCAGCGTGCTCGCCAGGCAATCGACCCTGGAGTGGCGTTCATCATGGCGCAGATCATGTCTGACGACCAGAACCGCTGCCTGATCTTCGGCTGCAACAGCCCCCTTCATTTCACGAATCGGAAAGTGGCCGCCAAGACGGGTACGACCGACAACTTCAAGGATGCCGACACGATCATGTTTACGCCGACCATCGCGGCGGGTCTGTGGGTCGGTGACATTCTGGGTATCAATCACTACATGTACTCCGGCTCGGACGGCGTCTTCGTCGCCACGCCTGGCCTCCACACGTTCATCGATCAGGCGCTGGCCGGTGTGCCGGGAAACCTCTGGTACACGAAGCCGGCGGACGTCGTCGAGGGCGCCACCAATCGCAGCTGGTACCTAACCGACGCTCGCAGTATTGCCCGGCTGCCGGGCGACAGCCCGCCGAAGCCCACACCCAAACCGGCTCCCTTCGTCGTGCCGCCCGACTCTGGCACCGGTCCAGTCGTGGCGAACCCGCCGCCGTCACCGTCGCCCTCACCGTCGCCCTCACCCTGCATACCTCCTAATCCGCCTTTCTGCTGAGCCACAGCTGGCTTTAACAGCCCGACCGCCTCCGGTCTCCGTAGAATCGGCCGAGATGGCTACGACACCTTTCTCAGTCGTGACGGAACAGCTGCCCAAGAGCCAGGTCGGCATGACGATCGAGGTACCGGCCGAGACTGTCGACGCCACGTATGACAGGGTTCTGAGCCGTTTGACCTCGAAAGCGAGGATCGAGGGCTTCCGTCCAGGACGCGCGCCGCGCTCGCTGGTGGAAGCGCGCATTGGTCCGGCGGCGGTCCGGGAAGAGGTGGTCGAGCTGATGGTGCCCGAGGTCGTACGCCAGGTGCTCCAGGAGCACTCGATCCATCC
>Ga0208219_1000407_pt1 | contig 15421 bp, 15 predicted proteins | sample NGESurshal072012_7_FD_184469 | JGI IMG/M metagenome (GOLD analysis project Ga0208219, IMG submission 184469) | Arctic peat soil microbial communities from Barrow, Alaska - NGEE Surface sample 53-2 shallow-072012 (SPAdes) | ecosystem: Environmental > Terrestrial > Soil > Wetlands > Peat ...
CGCCCACGGGATCTCGCTGCTGTACACGGCGGCGTCGATCAGGTCGAGCACCTCGTCACGGCGGAAGACCCGTTCGTGCGCGTCACGGGCCCAGAAGGTGTTGAACCCTCTCCGCCGCCCAGGTGATCGCCGAACTGGTGGCCATGGCCAGGGAAGTGTCCGCCGACGCTAACCGCGGCCAGCAGTTCAGCCCCGCCCTGACCAGCGACGAACTCGCTCTTTATGACGTGGTCGCGCAGAACGAGTCGGCCGTCACGGAGATGGGCCCCGGCGCCTTCGCCGACATAGCCCGGGATCTGGTCAAGTCGCTGCGCCGTGACGTCACCACCGACTGGGTGTCCCGCGACGACGTCCGGGTCAAGCTCCGCTCCATCATCAAGCGCCTGCTGGCCAGATACAGCTACCCACCCGACGCTCAGCCCGGCGCCACCGAACTGGTCCTGCGCCAGATGGAACCTTCGCCGAGGAGTGGTCGCCAGAAGCCGGGTGGTAGCTTCGGGTCAGCCCGGACCTGCTGGCCGCGCGGCGACGCGACCCGGCCTCCAGGGGAGGCCTGGGATGAGGTTCTGGTGGCGTTTTTGCCGGCTTCGCGGCCGGGCCAAGACGGCCATCGTCAGCAACGCCTGGCAATCAGGTGACCCTGAGGCGGCTCGGAGCTGCTCCAGGCGACGCCCTGTTCATCGACGACACGCACCGTCGTTGCTGATGGGTGTGGCTGTGTGCGTTTACCGCACTATGGGAGAGGAGTCTGATTGGTGTCGGCCGGGAGCCACTCCGGGAAGGCAGCCTTCCAGTTCTCGCTGATGATCCGGTCCTGGACATCCGTGGGGATCGTCGGAAGATGGGTGCCTTCCACCACGTGATTGATGTTGCGAAGCCCCGTGATCACGTTGTCCAGGGTCGCGGAGGGGAAGTCCGACCCGAGCAGCAGCTTGTGTGTCACGCCGTACTCCATCGCGGTGACCATCGCCTGCCAGTACCGCCACGGACGATAATGCACCGCCGAGATGTCGGCGTACATGTTCGGGGACTTCCGCATGAGCGCGATCAGATCCTCCTCCCACGGGTGGCCCATGTGGGCGACGATGATCCGCAGGTCGGGGAAGTCCATGGCGACGTCCTCGAGCTGCAGGGGCGAGGCCCAGCGCAGACGGGCCGCGCTGGGGAACGTCGTGCCCTGATGCCAGATGGTCGGGATGCCAAGTTCCGCACACTTCGCGAAGAGTGGCCAGTGCTTGCGATCGGTCGGGTCGAAATGCTGGTAGGCCGGGCCGAGCTTCAGGCCGGCCAGCCCGAGGTCCCGCACGCAGTGCTCCAGCTGCTCGACGCAGTCCGGCTCGTTGGGATCGACCGAGCACCAGCCGACCAGCTTGCCGGGATGCTCCGCCGCATAGCCGGCCACCACCTCATTCGGGACCCAGATCCCCGAGGCGCGGGCCTGGAGCCCGAAGACGACCACCCGGTCGGCTGTGGTGCTGGCCGTCCAGTGATCGCCGGGGTGTGAGTCGTAGGAGTGCAGATCCAGCCGCGCGGCATACGCCTGGCCCCCTGACTGCTCCAGCTTGATGAGCTTGGAAGCCAGGGCCTCGCTGGCGTAGCGCTCGCTGAGATGCTCCGGATACCACAGGACGTGGGTGTGGACATCGACGATCATTCCGCGCTCCCCCCGGAGACCGGGCCGCCCTCGGGCCGGAGGCCAAGCGAGGCGGGCATTTCCAGCCGCAGCGTCAGCTCCATCCCGCCGAACGCCTGGCCGACCCGGAGGTCACCGGCGACGGAGATGAGTGCGAGCCCTTCCGCTGGCTCCATCCCGAGCTGGCGCTCCAGCGCGAGCAGCATCTCCTCCACGGCCATCCGCCGCGCGTCGGCGAACTCCATCGCGGTGGTCATGACCATGATCCGGCCGTCCTTCTCCGCCCACGGCCAGCGCAGTCCAGCGCCGCTGCGCACGGCCACGGTCACTGTCACCTCAGCGCCGATCTCGACCGCCACACCCGACAGCTCGCCGTCGCCCTGGCATGCGTGGACGTCCCCGATATAGAGCTGCCCGCCGGGGACGAAGACGGGCAGGTGCACCCGGGCTCCCGGGGAGATCACGGGGTGGTCGAGGTTCCCGCCGTAGCGTCCGGGCAGCCCGGCCAGCGGCGCCTCCGGGCCGCCGGGCGCGGTGCCGATACACCCGATCATCGGCGCGCTCGGCAGCACGATGGAATCGGAGAACCGCACCTCACTCGCCCGCACCGTGCAGATCCGGCCGCGGGGGCGGGGGATCCGGCCCGGCTCGAGGGGCCCGGTGTGCGCATGCCCCCCGCACCAGCCTGCCGGGTCGAGCCGGATCTGGTCGATGGTCACGACCAGCGAATCGCCGGGCTGCGCGTTCTCGACGAATAGCGGTCCGGTCAGCGGGTTGCCCCGGCCCGGTGTCGCCCGCGGCAGGTCGAATAGCGAGCCCGGGGTCCGGTCAAGCAAAGCGCCTGCCCGGGCGTCGTGGGTCTCGAACACGACGACCGAGTCCGGCCCGACCGCCGCTCGGGAAGGCAGGGTGGCGTCGTAGGTGTAGCTCACCGTGTCGCGGGTCAGCCTGACGGCTGGCTGCGCGGCCGCCGCGCCTCCCCGTCCGCTAACAGCGCCTCCCCGTCCGCTCACAGCGCCTCCCCGTCCACGCCGGCCGGCCCGGACAGGACGAATGTCGCCTCCGGGTCCCAGCTCAGCACCACCTGCTCCCCCGTGCTGAACGACGCTTCCCGCCGCTCGCTCACCTGCTGGCTGACGATCCGGCCCAGGGCGGGCGTGTCCACGAGATAGTGCGTCAGCGGCCCCAGGTACATGACCTCCGCGACGACCCCGAAGACGCGGCACTCGCTGGCGTCCGGGTCGGCGGTACCGGCGTCCCCGGCGGCGGTGCCGCGGGTGAGCTGCACCCGCTCCGGCCTGATGGCCACCTGCAGGACGGAGTCGGCCGGCGGCGGAGTGGCCACGCCCACCGTGACCCGCTGGCCGTCGCCTGGCCGGGCGATGGCCCGGAGCCCGGCGACCTCATCGACGCGCATCGGGAACTCGTTGAGGCTGCCCACGAAGTCCGCGACGAATGGGTTGCCGGGGGATTCGTAGATCTCCCGGGGCGTGCCCACCTGCAGCAGCTCGCCCCGGTTCATGATGCCGATCCGGTCGGACATCAGCAGGGCTTCTTCCTGATCATGCGTGACATAGATGAAGGCGGTCCCGAGGCTGCTCTGGATGGCCTTCAGCTCGAGCTGCATGCGCTTCCTGAGCTTCGCGTCGAGTGCGCTCAGCGGCTCGTCCAGCAGGAGCACGGCCGGCTCGTTCACCAGGGCCCGGGCCAGCGCCACGCGCTGCCGCTGCCCACCCGATAGCTGGCTGGCCTTCCGGTTCTCAAGGCCGCCGACCCCGACCGTCTCGAGCATCGCCTGGGTCCGGCGCCGGGCCTCGCCCTTGGGTACCCGCTTGATCTTCAGCCCGTAGGACACGTTCTCGAACACGGTCATGTGCGGGAACAGCTCATAGTTCTGGAAGACCATGTTGGCGTTCCGCTTGTTCGCCAGTATCCCGGTGACGTCGGCGCCCTGGATGAAGATCGAGCCGCGGTCGGGCTCCTCGAATCCCGCCACCATCCGCAGCGTGGTGCTCTTGCCGCAGCCACTCGGGCCGAGCAGGGAGAAGAACTCGCCTTCCCGGATCTCCAGGCACACATTGCCGACGGCGGTCACGGAGCCGAAGTACTTGGTCAGTCTGTCCATCTGGACGACCGGCACCGGGCTGTCGTTCACGGGACCTCCAGGACGGACACCCTCGCGGCCATGAAGGCCAGGGCCATGGTCAGGACGAGCAGGACCGAGCCGATCGCGTTTAGGCCCGGGTTCACGCCCAGGTTGATCCGGCCGTACAGCACCAGCGGGAGGGTCTGCTGCGAGCCGGCGGTGAAGAACGCGATCACGAACTCATCGACGGAGATGGCCATCGATAGGAGCATCGCCCCGAGGATCGCCGGCCGGAGCAGCGGCAGGGTGATGGTCCGGAAGATCGTGAACGAGCCGGCGCCCAGGTCCCGCGCGGCATCGAGAAGGCTGAAGCGGAACCGCTCGAGTGCCGCGCCGAGCACGAGGAACACGAAGGGCAGGGCGAGGATGACGTGGCCCGCGATCGTGGCCCAGATCGAGAATCCGATCCCGATCGCGTGGTAGAAGGTGGCCAGGCCCACCGCGAAGAGCAGCGCGGGGAAGGCGAGCGGCACCAGCGGGATGGTGAAGACCGCGGTCCGCCAGCGCGGGGTGAGCCGTACCGCCCCCAAGGCCCCGGTCAGGCCCAGAACCCCGCTGACGAGGGCCGTGGCTACGGCCGCCAGCGCGGTCCGGCCGAAGGCGGCCACCACCAGGGGATCCCCGGCGATCTGCCGGTACCAGCGGAAGGAGAACCCGCTGACCTGCAGGTTCATGTTCGATGTGGCGTTGAAGGAGATCAGGACGACGACCACGAGCGGGGCGAACAGGAAGATGAGCACCAGCGCGACGTACACGCCCGCGCCGACCTTCCTCCCGCTCCACCGGCGCAGCATGGCGGTCACCGGGTCACCAGCCGCAGCAAGCCGAACAGGATGCCAAGCAGCGCTACCACGCTGGCGATCAGCGTCAGCGCGATGGCCGCGCCGAGCGGCCAGTTCAGGGTTTCGCCGAACTCGTACAGGACCTGGTTCCCGACGAACTGATCGAGCGGGCCGCCGAGCAGCTGCGGGGTGACCCATTCCGCCATGGTGGCGATGAAGCAGAACGCGAACGCCGCCCGGAGCCCTCGCGTGGTGAGCGGCAGCACGATGGTCCGCACGGTCCGCAGCCGTGACGCGCCGAGATCCTCAGCCGCCTCCAGGAGGTGCGGCGAGATGTTCTGCATCGCGGAGAAGATCGGCAGCACGCCGAGCGGGATCAGGTAGTTGAGCATGGCGACAGCGATCGCGAAGTTGCTGTTCAGCAGGAACGATGCGGGATGGCTGACCACGTGCGTGTGGATAAGCAGGTCGTTCAGTGCCCCGTCGCGGCCGAGGATGGTCCGCCACGCGTAGATCCGGACCAGGTAACCGCCGAAGAGGCTGACCAGGACGAGGAAGAACAGGATCCGTTTCGCGCCCGGCAGCACGTACATGAGGATGTGCGAGAAGAAGTAGCTCACCACGACCACGGCCACCGAGACTCCCAACGCGATGCGCAGGGTGCGGAAGTAGAAGACGCGCAGTGCTGGGTCGGTGAGGGCCTGCACGTAGTTGGCCCAGGTGAACTTCGGGATGAAGTTGAAGTTCTGGTAGGTGAAGAAGCTGTACACCACCAGGACCGCGAGCGGGACCACGAACAGGATGACGAAGTACGCCGCCGGGGTGGCCAGGAGCAGCGTCGTGCCCACGCGCCGACGCCGGGCATTGGACGTCCGCCGACGCGGCGGCCGGGCCTCGGATCCCTGCCGCCCCGGCCGGCCGCCCTCAGGCGTGGCTGCCTCTCCCGCGACGGGCTGAGCCTGCTGGGTCATCGCCTGCCCCGTCCCGCGGCGCTGGCTACTGCCCGGCCGTGATGCTCTGCCACGCGTTCGCCCAGTCCTGGAAATTCATGATCCCGCTGGCTGTGGAGTCGGGGGGAGTCGGGTCGGGGAACTCGACGAGGTTCTCGGCCGGGCTAACGACGCGCTTGACCGGCGTGTAGTCGTAGATCTGGTCACTCTTGCCGACGAGGCCCACCGATTTGGCGTTCGTGGTCCCGGAGATCAGGGAGGTCGCGAGCGCCGCCTCGATCTTGGGGTGCAGCACGTAGTTGATGTAGGCCAGTGCGCACTCGGGGTGTGCGGAGGTGGTGGGGATGCCGAGGTTGTCGAACCAGCCGCCGCGGTAGTCCTTGTAGAAGCCGTACTTGAGCGTCTTGCCCTTGGCCTTGGCGAAGTTGACCATCGCCTCCCAGCCGGACATGTCGATCGGGACGTCACCGGAGACGAGCCGGTCGGTGCCGTCCTGGTAGCTGCTGGTGAACGCCTGGGCGTTGGCGACGAGCTTGCGGGTCTGGGCGGTCACGACCTTGAACTGTGCCGCGGTCAGCAATGGCGCGTTCTTATACCCGTCCTCGACCGCCAGCACGTCCATGATCGCATTCGAGTTGAACAGGACGAACTTGTTCTTCCACTGCGGCTGCGTGAGCGCGAGGGCCGACGTCGGCGGGTTGGGGATCTGGCCGGGGTTGTAGACGAATGGGCCGTCCCCCCAGGCGATGGGCGCCCCGTAGACGTCGCCGTTCTTCCCCTGGATCAGGCTGTTCTTCGCGACCCCGGGAAAGAGGTCCGGCCAGTCGGTGAGCCTGGCGGTATCAAGCGGCCGTACGATGTTGGCGGCGATCATCCGCTGCGCGTACCACATGGGCACGGTCATCAGGTCATAGGGCTGACCCACCTTGATCGCGGAAATCGCGGTGGGCCAGTCCGTGACGTTGGTCTCCGAGATCTTCATGTGGTACTTGGCCTGGAAAGCCTTCGTGACCGCCTTCCCGTCCTCCCCGGCCAGACCCAGGAAGCGCAGGGTCACGCCGTTGCACGACGCCGGGTTGATGGCCGCGGTGGTACCCACGGCCGCCGACGATCCCTTGGACGATGCGCACGCCGAAGCCAAGAGGGCTGTCACACCCAGGATTCCAACTAGTCGCCAACAGCGCATAGTTCTCGCCTCCGCTCAGGGGCAGACGCCTCGCGGTCGTGCGTCCCGCTGGTCCTCTTTCACGGAACTGCATCTTCCCTCCGTATGGCCGGGACGGTACTGTTCGTCTCAGTTGGTTGTCAAGGGAGTTGCTCACCTACTCACCTGGTGAGTTGGCCGGTGCCGGAGGAGCTGAGAGGGCTGGAAATCGCGAGGACGCGACTGAGCGATCATGTGGTGCTGTACATCGCGCGCCAGATCGTGCACGGGACGATCATGCCGGGCGCTGTACTGGATGCTGAGCCGGATCTCGCGGCTCAGTTCGGCGTCAGCAAGCCAACTGTTCGCGAGTCGCTGCAGACGCTGGCGTCGCTCGGCATGGTTCGCGTGCAGCAGGGCAAGAGGACCGTGGTCCTCGAGGACGCGGACTGGGACTTCCTGGCTCCCGTGGTGCAGGAGGCCTTCCAGCAGGAAGGCCGGGGCCCCGAGCTGGCCCAGCAGCTCTACGAGGTCCGGCTGATCCTCGAGGCCGGCTCTGCGGAAAAGGCGGCCGAGCGGGCCACTCCCACCCAGGTCGAGGAGCTCCGCAGCATGATCGAGGTCATGAAGACCTTCGGGCGGGCCGCCCAGGACTCTGGCGGCGGCCTCACCACGGAGGATCTTGATGAGTTCCTGCGCCTCGACCGGGCCTTCCACGAGGCGGTGGCCCGGGCCTCGGACAACCTGGCACTGCGCCAGGTCATCCGGAACGTCCACCAGTTCCTGCCGGTGGCGTGGTCCAGCACGGGCCTCCCCGGCCTCCAGCCGCGTGAGATTCCCCACCTAATCGAGCTGCACTCGGCGGTGGCCGAGGCCATCGCGTCGGCGGACCCCCTGGGCGCGCGCCACGCGATGCAGGCTCACCTGCGGGAATCCGCCGCCAAGCAGGCGGCCCGGACCAGGCCGGAGTCCGCGGAGTGAGGGACCGTGCCGAACGGGACCGCGCGGACCTCTGCGGGACGGCGGGCTTATGGCCGCCGCGCCTCTCCTCTTCGCGGAACTGACCCGGCAGGCGCTGCGGGAGGTAGCACCGTCAGCCCTCGCCGTCCTGCCCGTCGGGGCGACCGAGCAGCATGGGCCGCACCTGCCGGCCGGCACGGACGCGATGCACGCCGAGTACGTGGCTCGCGGCGCCTCGGCGCGCATCGCGGATCGCGTCCCGGTGGTCGTCACCCCGACGCTGGCCTTCGGCTGCTCGCCGCACCACATCCCGTTCGGCGCCACCATCTCGCTGTCCACGGACACACTCGGCCGGGTGCTCCACGACATCGGCTCGTCCCTGGTGGCGGCGGGTTTCCGGCAGATCTTCGTGGTGAACGGGCACGGCGGGAACCATGAGCTGATCCAGCTGATGGCCCGGGACCTCGCCCTGGAGCTTCCGGTGGCCGTCGCCGCGGGGTCGTGGTGGGCGATCGCCTGGGATGCGCTGGTGGCCGGGGGAGCCTCCGATGACGGGCGGCTGCCCGGTCATGCCGGCGCCTTCGAGACCTCGATCGTGCTCGCGCTCCGCCCGGATCTGGTGCGCGAGCCCCGGCCGCACCGGGATGACTACGCCGGCAGCGACCCACGGGGGTTCGCGCCGCCGTACCGGGTCGAGACGCACGGGTCGTGGCAGCAGATCGACGGATACACCGACAGCCCGGACCGCGGCACATCCGACCGCGGCCAGCACTTCCTCGAGCTGGGCATCCAGGCGGTCGCTGACGCGATGCTCGTTTTCGCGGCCCGCGGCCAGCCGCCGCCGGGCCGGAACCAGCAGCTGTAGGCACGCACTATCTCAGGGAGGACCGAAGTGGCGGGGATCGAAGAAGCAATCCAGGGCGTGCAGGCCGAGCGCGTGGTCGAGCTGGCTCGCGCCTTCTGTACCATCCCTTCTCCTGGCGGGCAGGAGGGCCCGCTCGCGGAGGCCATCGCCGAGACGCTCAGCCAGCCGGGGATCGAGGTCCACATCGAGGAGGTAGTCGCGGGCCGCCCCAACGTCATCGCCACCGTCAAGGGTGATGGCCGGCGGCCGCCGCTGGTCCTGAACGGCCACCTGGATGCCAGCGTGCATCCCGGTGGCTGGAGCCATGACCCGTGTGACCCGTGGATCGACAGCGGACGGCTTTACGCGGGCGGCATCACCGACATGAAGGGCGCCGTGGCTGCGATGACCGCGGCCACGGAAGCCGCCGCGCGGATGACGCTTCCCGGTGACCTGATCTTCCAGGCGGTCATGCACCATGACGGTACGGGCCTGGGCACGAAATACGCCCTGGCCAGCGAGGGGCCTTACGAGGGGTACGCGATCTGCGGTGAGCCATCGGGGCTGGCGATCCACACCGGGAACGGCGGCGCGCTCAAGTTCGAGATAGTCCTGTCCGGCCGGTCCGCCCACATCTCGCGGCAGGAAGAAGGCATCGACACCCTGCCGGTGGCGGTCGAGGTGTATCGCTCGATCGCCCGCCATTCCTTCGCCCACCAGCCGCACCCCCGCCTGCCGGACCTGCCGCGGATGCTCATCGGCCAGCTCACCGCCGGTCACGGGCCCGCTGCCGTCGCGGACACCTCGGTCATCCGCGGCGATGTGCGCACGGTGCCGGGGATGGACCGGCAAAGCGTGCGCGCGGAGCTCAGCGCGGCCGTCGAGGCGGTGCGGCCGCCGGACGTGGGGGCCCGGATCCGGATTCTCTCCGGCCACCAGCCCTTCCTGGGCTGCACCGGGGGGCCGCTGGTCGATGCGATCAGCCGGGCCCACGAGGCGGTGCGGGGCACGGCGCCGCGGATCACCAACGAGCTGCCAGGCCAGGCGTTCGTCACCGACGCCGCCAGCCTGGCGAAGGCTGGGCTGGACACGGTCGTCTATGGCGCGGCCAACTGGCACTTCGCCCCAGACGAATCGGTGGACATCCAGGAGCTGGCCGACTCCGCGCGGGTCTACCTAGGCGTGGCCATGACGCTCGGCGCGGAGCCAGGCCCGGCGACCGCCCCGGCCGTCGTCCCGCCCCATGTGACCACGGAGAGCTGAGCACAGTGATCGTTGACACGCACACCCATGTCGGCGCGCCGGGGCACTACAGCCCGCAGTTCCGGGCCGATCTCGCGCGGTCCTGGTCGGAGACGGAGATGGCCGGATGGGACCTGGAAAGCCACCGGCAGGCGATGGACACCGTGGACCGGGCCATCGTGCTAGCGTTCGACGCCCCGGCCGCCGGCATGGTGGTCCCCAACGAGTATGTGGCCGAGTACGTGCGGACCCAGCCGCGCAAGCTCATCGGATTCGCCAGCGTCGACCCGGCGCGGCCCGACGCGCTGGACCGGCTCACCCACGCCATCACCGGCCTGGGCTTGCGTGGTCTCAAGGTCGGGCCCGTCTACCAGCATTTCGACCCATCCTCGGCACCGGCCATGCGCCTGTTGCGGCACGCCGAGACCCTCGGTATCCCGGTCCTGTGCCACCAGGCCGCGACGTTCGTGCGCGATGCACCCCTGCGCTGGGCCCGGCCGCTGCTGCTGGACGACGTGGCCATCGCCTGCCCGGACCTGGTCATCAGCGTGGCTCATCTCGGGCATCCCTGGTGCGAAGAACTCATGGTGGTGATCCGCAAGCACCCGAATCTCTACGCGGACGTCTCCGCGCTGCACACCCGTCCCATGCAGCTCTACTTCGCCCTGTCGAGCGCCGTGGAGTACCGGGTCACTGACCGGCTGCTGCTCGGCTCTGATTTCCCGTTCGCCACGACCCAGCAGACGATCGGCGCGCTCAGGGGCGTCAACGACCTGATCCGCGGCACCGGGTTCCCGCCCATCCCGGCCGAGGTGATTGAGGGGATCATCGGCCGCGACGCCCTGGCTGTGCTCGGCATCAAGGACCCGGGAGAAGATGCATGAAGATCAGCGGGATCGAGACCATCCAGATCGTCGTGCCGATCGCCCCCGACCGCATGATCGTGGGTGCTCGCGGCCCCCATGACCGCTCCCCGTTCCTGATCGTGCGGGTACGGACCGACGAGGGCCTGGAGGGCCTGGGCGAGGTGTCCTGCACCCCCCGTTGGAGCGGGGAGGACTCGGTCACCGCCCGGCACGTCTGCGATCGCTACCTCGAGCCCGTGCTGCTCGGGCAGGACCCCCGGGACGTCGAGCGCCTCACGCGAACGATGACCCAGGCCATCGAGGGGCATCACTTCACGAAGGCGGCCGTCGAGATGGCCCTGTGGGACCTGCTCGGCAAGGCCCTCGGCGTCCCGGTGTACAGCCTCCTCGGCGGCCTCGCCCGGCCAGGCGTGCGGACCAAGTTCTCCGTGGCCGCCGCCGAGCCGGCCCGCGCGGCCGAGATCGCGTCCTGGGCCTGTGCCCAGGGCTTCGGCGCGATGAAGGTGAAGGTCGGCACCGGGCTCGCGGGCGACCTGTCGCGGGTCGCGGCGGTCCGCTCGGCCATCGGCGACTCGGTCCGCCTCGGCGTGGACGCCAACGGGGGATGGAGCCGCGCGGAGGCGGCGGCCGCCGTCGCCCCGCTGGCGGAGTCGGACGTCGCGTTCATCGAGCAGCCGGTGGCCCCGCGTGACCTGGCGGGCCTGGCCGACGTCCGGCGCCGGGCATCAGCGCCCGTGGTCGCAGACGAGTCGGTCGGGATACCGGCGGACGCACTCGACGTGGTGCGGGCCGAAGCCGCAGACGTGCTGTCGGTCTACGTGGGGATGGCCGGGGGGATCGCGGCCGCCCGCCGTGCGGCCGCCGTGGCCAGCGCCGCCGGGCTGGGCTGGACCATTGGCAGCAACCTGGAACTCGGCATCGGCCTGGCCGCTCACATCCACTTCGCGGTGGCCACGCCCGGGCTGGACGACGAGCGGGTGCCCTGCGACATCATCAGCACCTTCTACTACGAGGACGACATCCTGGCCGCGCCGCTGCCCATCCAGGCCGGCTGGGCGGAGCCGCCGGGCGGGCCCGGGCTCGGCGTCCAGATCGACGAAGAGAAACTGCAGCGCTACCGCAGCGACGCGTAGCGGTGCCCCATCTGACTGCCGGCGAGGCCATGTGTCCATGAAGATCAGCCAGGTTCGGGCCATCCCCGTCCGCGTTCCGCGGACACCGCGATTCCTGCCCAAGACGGCGCACGGCGAGGTGTCCACCAGCGAGTACGTCATGCTTGAGATAGAGACCGCGGACGGCCTCACCGGGCTCGGGGAGGTGACCTGCTCGCCCCGCTGGAACGGGGAGGAGGCGGCGGGTACCACCGCGTTTGTCCGGGAGCGGGCCGGTCCCGCGCTCCACGGGGCCGATCCGGCCAGCTGGGCTGGCGTCTCAGCCCGGCTCACCGCGGCGTTCACCGGCCGGCCCTTCCTGCGGGCCGGCCTGGAGATGGCGTGCCTGGACCTGTTCGGGCGCAGCATGGGCGTGCCGGTAGCGGACCTGCTCGGCGGGGTGTACCGGGAGCGCATCGCCACCAAGTTCGTGCTCCCCGCCCGCGACGTCGGCCGGGTCCGCGCGATGGCCGAGGATCTCGCCACCATGGGCGTGGACGTGGTCAAGGTGAAAGTCGGTACCGGCACGGACGGCGACGTCGCCCGCGTGGCCGCCGTCCGGGACGTACTAGGCGCGGACGTGCGGCTGACCGTGGACGCCAACGAGGGCTGGCAACCCGAGGAGGCGCGCCGCGTGCTGGCCGGACTGGCGGAGCACGGCGTCGCCGCCGTGGAACAGCCGCTGCCCCGCGCTGCCTGGCGGGCCTCGGCGCTGCTGCGCGGGAGCAGCCCCGCAGCCATCGTGGCTGACGAGTCGGTCTGGACCATGGCGGACGTGGCCCGGTGCACCGAGACCGGTGCGTTCGACATGGTGAGCCTGTACCCGGGCAAGTGCGGGGGGCTGCGCACGACCGTCGCCCTGGCCGAGGCCGCCCAGGGGCTCGGGCTCGGGGTGACTTTCGGCAGCAATCTCGAGCTCGGCGTCGGCGCAGCCGGGCTGGCCCATGCGATCGCGGCGTCCCCGGTGCTCAGCCCGCTCGTCCCGGCGGACCTGATTGGGCCGCTGTACTTCGAGTCGTCCCTCGTCACGGACGCCTCGTTCGTCGGCTGGGGCTCCGCGGGCCTGCCGCCCGGACCCGGGCTCGGGGTCGAGCTCGACCGCGTGGCGCTGGCCAGATACCGGATGGACCAGTGACCGCGGCGGGACCGGTCCGCTGCGGCGTGATCGGGATGGGCATGATCGGCGTGCCGCACACGGCCGCTCTGGACCGCTCCCCACTCGCCGACCTGGCCTGCTGCTGCGACACCGACCCGGCCGCCGCGGCCCGAGTCCCCGGCGGGGCCGCGTTCACCACGGACCTACGGGAGTTCCTCGAGCTTCCCGGGCTCGAGGCCGTGTTCGTGTGCACCCCGCAGCAGACACACCGCGCGGTCGTGGAGCAGGCGCTGGCCCGGAACCTGTTCGTGTTCTGCGAGAAGCCGATCGCGCAGACGCTGGAGGACGCCGACGCCCTGATCGAGGCCGCGGCGTCCCGCCCGGGACGCCTCGTGATCGGCCACACCCTCCGGTTCTCCGCCGACTACCTGGCCGTCCGCGACGTGGTGCACGGTGGCGGGATCGGCACGATCGTGAACATGGCCGTGCGCCGGTGCGTGCCGGACTTCGAGGGCAGGCTCATCGCCGGCCGGACCACGCTGCCGGTCGAGGTCGGCGTGCACGACCTCGACATCCTGCAGTGGCTGGCCGGAGACATCGAGTCGGTCTTCGCCGAGTCCGCCCGGCTGGACGTGACCGGGCCGGGGCTGGCCGACGCCATGACCGGGACGCTGCGCTTCGCCTCCGGCGCGGTCGCCGTGATCGAACTCAACTGGATCATGGCCTCGGCGTCGGCGCGCGCCTCCGACTACCGGCTGGCGGTGTACGGCACGGCCGGGTCGGCGTTCGCGGAGTTCCAGGCGCCAGCCGCCCGCGCCTACGGAACCGGGAACCCGGGCACCGCGATCCCGGGCACCGGATGGCTGGACGACATCTACGGTTCCCACGCCGGGGTGCTCAAGACCGAGGACGAGCACTTCCTCGGCATGGTGCGCGGAACCAGGTCGTGGCCGCTGACGCTCCAGGACGCCCGGTCCGCGCTGGCCGTCGCGCTGGCTCTGGACCGCTCCGCGGTCCTCGGCCGCCCCGTCCGGGTGCGCGATGCCTAGCCGCCCTGGCCTCCGCCACCGCCATGCACAGGCCTCCCGCGATCGTCACGCAGAGAAAGGTGAAGACCTTGAACTACTCGGTGCGCGTCCTGTCGGTCGGCGAGTCGAAGATCCGCGGCCCTGAGGTGTTCTGGATGAGCCACTGGGACGAGACCCTGCCGCTGGCCTTCAACGTGACCCTCATCCAGGGCGGCGGGATCACCGCGCTCGTCAACACCTCGCCGCCCGACGACGACTCCGGCACGCGCCGGGACTTCCCCGCCATGCGCTACCTGCATCTCGCGCCGGACGGAGACCTGGTGCGGTCACCGGACCAGACTATGGAGGGAGCACTGGCTTCGGCCGGGCTGCACCCCGACGACATCACCCATCTGCTGCTCACCCCGCTCGAGCTGTACACCACGGGCACGCTGGACAAGTTCCGCCGGGCCCAGATCTGCCTGTCGAAACGCGGATGGGTCCACTTCCACACCACTCATGGCCATCCACACGACTCGCGCTGGCGCTCATTCCCGAGGGAGATCCTCGTCGACCTGGTGACCGACAGCTGGGACCGGGTCCGCCTCCTGGAGGACGAGGACTGCATCGCGCCCGGATTGCGGACCTGGTGGTCAGGGGCGCACCACCGCGAGTCCATGGTCGTCGAGGTGGATACGGCGGCCGGCACAGTGGCCATCTCCGACTCCTTTTTCTACTACGAGAACGTCGAGGAAGGAGCCCTGCTTGGGCTGTGCGAGAACATGTACGAGGCGTTGGCCTGCAATGAGCGGGTCAGGAAGTCGGCCTCTTATCTCGTGCCCATCCACGACCCCAGGGTCTTCCAGCGCCATCCCGACGGCATCATCGCGCCCTAGCGCTTCCGAGGAATAGCGGGCTTTCCCAGTAAAAGGAGCATGCATGCTCGTCGGATATGTGAGCGATGAGTACTTCACGGCGCTGCCGGATGTCCTGCTGGAATTCGCGGGACCTGCGGGCATCGTCCAGGCCCGCTCCTCAGCCTCCGGTGCCGTCCTCGCCGACGTGGAGCCGGGAACATACCAGGTCACGCTCAGCAAGCCGGGCTTCAGCACGAAACGCACCGAGGCGGCGGTGAGCTCCTCCGCCGCGTGCCAGTTCCGGCTCCTGTCGCAGCGGCCGAGCGGCTACCCCTGGCCGAAGTGGGCCCGCTCCGGCGAGCTGTCCGAGCTCTGCGTGAACTGCGCCGAGCCGTTCACCATCGACCTGTGGCGGTACGGCCTGGAACGCGAGCACATCCAGGAGATCGGCTACTGGGATGATCACCCGCCCGGCGCCATGCTGCAGATCCTGCCCGACGGCGACTTCACCCAGGGCGGAGCCCGGTGGAGCAGGCACGGGTACGCCTACCCCTCGTTCGACCCGCGGATGCGCGTCACAGCGCCCGCACGGTCCGGCCTTTACTATTTCCACCTGGCGGCGGAGTCGGGGTCGTTCTTCTCCTTCCCGTGGGTGGTGGCACCGCTACGACCCACTGCGCCGGTGGCCGTGCTTGCGTCGAATATCACCTGGAACGCTTACAACGACTACGGCGGGCGCAGCA
>Ga0208219_1000408_pt1 | contig 15417 bp, 15 predicted proteins | sample NGESurshal072012_7_FD_184469 | JGI IMG/M metagenome (GOLD analysis project Ga0208219, IMG submission 184469) | Arctic peat soil microbial communities from Barrow, Alaska - NGEE Surface sample 53-2 shallow-072012 (SPAdes) | ecosystem: Environmental > Terrestrial > Soil > Wetlands > Peat ...
CCGGCCACGAGCGCCCCGGCCGGCATGGCCATGACGGACCCGAGCGCGTCGTAGGACGAAACCCGGGCCTGGATGCGCGGCGGGATGTTCCGGGCCAGCGCGACGGTCCACTGGACCATCATGATCTCCATGGTGACACCGAGGGCCAGCGACGCCAGGCAGACCAGCGGCAGCGGCCAGGGCCCCGCGAGCGACACCGGCGAGAGCGCGATGGCCCCGCCGATCACCACGACGAACAGCATGGGCCGCCGCGGCGTGAACTTGAGCGAGACCAGCCCGCCGACGATCAGGCCGATCGACTCCGAGGCGGTGATCGCGCCCCAGCCGGCCGCCCCGCCGAGGTGGGCGAGGGCGACCACGGGCCCGAGGACCTCGAACGAGCCGTACCAGGCCATGAGGATCACGCCGAACTGCGCCACGATGACCCAGAGCCAGGTGTGCGAGCGGAACTCCGACCAGCCCTCCCGCAGGTCCCGGAGCATGCTGCTCTCCTGGACCCGCTCATGCGCCCTCACCCGCAAGCTCAGCATCAGCGGCACCGTCCCGAGCATGCCAGTCCCGCACATCAGCAGCGCCCAGCCCGGCCCGAACGCGGTCACCGCCAGTCCGGCCAGCGCAGCCCCAGCCATCTGGCCGCCGTTCATGGCCATCCGGCTGATCGTGCTGGCCTGCTGCAGCAGCCCGCCGGGAACCAGCCGGGGCAGCAGCGCCTGGGAAGCTGGGTAGAAGATCGCCATGCCCGTCCCGGTCAAGGTCTCCAGCGCGATCATCTGCCAGAGCCGCGGATGCCCGGTCAGGACCAGGATCCCGAACGTGCCCTCGCCCACGGCGATCATCAGATTGCCCGCGATGATCACCAGCTGGGGCCGGACCCGGTCGGCGATCACACCGCCGGCCAGCGTGAAGATCAGCGATGGCAGGATCTGCGCGGCCAGCACCAGGGACAGGTCGAAGGTGGACCCGGTGGTGTGCAGCACCGCGAACGAGACCCCGACCAGCGAGAACGCATAGGCGGCCGGGGCTAGCAGGCGGTCGGCCAGCAGCAGCTGGAAATCACGGATACCCAGGACAGGGAAGCGCCGCAGCGCTCCCGGCGGACGGCGCGCCAGCGCACGCGAAAACACCAGAAACTCCGATCAACGCAGGTCAGCCGCCGACTCTAACGGGCCGAGCAGCTGGCCGCCAAGTGATTTAAGCCCGCTGGTGATCAACCCGGGAACGGCCCGCTAAGTTTGCCACGCTGGCGGCTGTTCCGGGGGCTGTAGCGCAGCCCGGTAGCGCACCTCGTTCGCATCGAGGGGGCCCGGGGGTTCAAATCCCCTCAGCTCCACCAGAACCGCAGGTCAGGGTATTGATGCAGGTCCGCGGCATCGTGCCGGGCGATCAAATCCGCCCGCGGCTCCTCAGCCGCCCGGACCTTCTGCCCGCGGGAATGGTCAGAAGTACGGCCAGCCCGACGACGCTGAAGCCGCCTGGAATGCCGAGCTGCACCGCAACGGAGAGGCTCATCACGCTGACGCCCAGGGCCGTTCCAATGTCGTAGCTGAAATTCCACGCCGCACTTGCGGTCGAGATGCTCGCCTGCGGCACCTTCGCGAAGGCCGCCACCATCGTTGAGGTCTGCACTGCGCCGCACCCTGCGCCGAGTACTACACATCCTGCGACGACCGCAACTTCTGCGGCCGTCGAGCGCGAGAACAAGGACGCCGCCACCATCAAGATGCCACTTGCAGTGAGCACAGTTGCGACTGGCAGAACCTTCGCGGTGCCTTTCCTATCCACGAGCCTGCCGACCAGTGACCGGGCCAGTACAGCCGCTCCGCCCATCCCAAACAGGCCTGTCGTCGCAGTCAAAGCGGTCGGTGCATCGATTGGTAGGTAGCTGGACACCGCCCCGAGTGCCATGGTTACGACGAACAAAGAGACGGTGACACTCGCGATCGCCTTTAGAGATTGGCGGCCCTGCCGACGGGAGCTCCCGAGCTCGAGAGCCCACCTCGGCGCTCTGTGGAGCAGAACAGCAGGATAGATGCCAAGTACAGGCGCAAAGCCCAACCATCCGACAACGTCGAAGTGGCCAGCGTGGGTAAGGGCAACGCCCGCGGGCAGGAATACGAGGCTGGCCAACGACGACGCCGCACCGGTCAATCCTACGGATTCCCCATGTCTGTCTCGTGGGACCAGGGTGGCACCGAGGATTCCGCCGACGACGGTCGCCGCGCCGAAACCCGCGCCACGCACTATTGAGAGGGCAATGTCGATCTCCGGGCTGTGGCTGATACCAAGCAACGGTCCTGGTACGCCCAGAGCGACAAGCCCGCCGACTTGCACGCGGAGCGTTCCGGCCCGGCCAATCAACTTCGGAACCATCGGCTGGGTGATGAGGGTTGCCACCAGCATCGCAACCGTGTAAACGCCAGCTAGCGCCTTCGCCTGGCCGGACTGTACCTGCCAGAGCGGAATCGCGGCCAGCATGACGGTGTAGCTCATGGTGTCTAGCGCCGTGATGGCCATAAGGTCGCGCATCGGGCCATAGCGCGACAGCCCAGATCGTGCTCGCGCCAAGCCAAGAGAGGCTTCGGGCTCAGCAGGGCTGCATGGCTGAGCGGCCCCCGACGCGGGCGAGCACAGGGGCCGCTCACGACGTAGCGCCCGACGGGCTATGCGCACTAGACCCAGTCTCTACGAGAGGCCCTGACCCTCATGCTGCTGGGCCCTTGACTGCTGCTGGGCCCCTGGCGCAGAGCGGTGCATCGGCCAGACCCGAAACTGTACATGGCGGATAATTCCAATGACAGAGACAAGCGCCCAGACGCTCTCCAACAGCAGAAAGCCCCACTGCCGGGTCAAACCTGCATCGATGGCGAGAGCGGCCGAACCGACCGCGTTGAGCGCCAGATAGGGAACCCGATTTGTGGGCATTCGGCCGGTCTGGGCCAGTACGAAAGGCACAAGAATCAGCAGCGATCCGACCGCCTGCACCAGCTGAGTCATGCAGTTTACCTAACGTCGATGGCATTCGAGAGCGGTCCACCTTCGTGTATGGTTGGCGGCGCTTCACGAGTAAGATAATTCGCTGAACCGAGTTACATCACGCTCCCGCCATTTGGACTGAATACCCAGCCGGTGTAGAAGTCGCCACCCGGCCCGAGCAGGAAATCGACAGTGCGGGCAACATCACGGACATCGCCGAAACGGCCAAGCGGGATAGTGGCCAGTACCTCGGCCGAATGGCTAGCTTCCCTGGCCATAAGCATGGGCGTCAAGGTAGGCCCAGGGGCGATGACGTGGACTCGAATTCCGTACTCCGCTACTTCCTTCGCCAACGACTTGGACAGTGAAATTACCCCGCCTTTTGAGCCGCAGTAGGCCGCCAGAAGAGGTGCACCATCAAATGCGAGTTCGGATGCGATTGTGATCACGGAGCCACGCCGGCGCGCCACCATCGGCGGAAGGACCTGCTTGAGACAGATGAAAGTGCCTCTGAGGTTTGTCTGGACGACGCGATCAAACTCTTCGTCCGGCATTTCCCACAAGCGGTGGTGAGACACAACGCCTGCGTTAGTGACGACCGCCTCGATTGGCCCCAGGTCCGCCTCAACCATACGGACCATCTCCGCCATAGGTGCCGATTGCGTGACGTCGGCCTCGTAGGTATGCACCCGGCCAGGCAGGTGAGCGGTCGAATCCACAAGCTCCCGCGCGAGCCCCGACTGACCGATGTGGTTGGTTGCCACCTGCCAACCGGACTTCGCCAGGTGCTCGACAATGCCCCTTCCGATACCCGACGTGCCACCCGTTACGAGTGCAACGCCAGGGGCACCATTGGGGTCTTCCGAACCCGTACCATGAGGGGTCATGAGCGGGCACCTTCATCTGCCGTCGCGGCTGCCATGAGATCACGGAAAGCCTCACGGTAGACCAGGCTGTAACGGTCAGCCGGCGAGTGAGCCTGGCTCTTGCCGTCGAGCGGAGCTTCAGACGGGCGCTGACGCTCGACGATCGGAAGGTCTTCACCAAAGATCTTGGTTTCGAATTCGAACATCTCCTCGATCGAGACTCCGTGCTCCTCCCTCACAGTGGAGTCGATGGCGACGAACCAGAACTGCCGGCAGGTCCTGCCCTCGCGATCGGTCGGGACAGCGAACTGCGCGGTGACCCTGCGGCCTCCCGCTAGAAAGTGCGTCTCAATGCTGGCGATCGAGGGCATCGTCAGCCGGTAGTGAAAGTCCTGACGGCCTGCAACCGCCTCCCGTGCTTGAAGGGCAGTTCCCCCGAGATCCGTGGGCACGTCCCAGCGAAGATCAAATCCGTCTCGCTCAACCTGGTATCTCGGCACTTCCCTGATGACATTGGGTCCCATCGAGGCTGCGTGCACGAAGGCAAAATGCGCCATATCGCGAAAGTTCTCGGTGAGCTGCCGGTAGCCGCACTTCACATCCCGCGCCGGACCGCAGGCTAGGGTCCATTCGCCGCTGTCTAGCGGAGGAATGCTTGGGAAGTCGAGGAACGGCTCGCCGAGGCACGCCCATATATGCCCGTATTTTTCGCGAATTTGAAGAACTTCAAGCGAGGTCCGTACAGGTGCGGCTCCCACCCCGGAGGACGGCGTGAGGACACAGACGCCATCGCCCGGACGGAATCGCCAGCCGTGGTAGGGGCACTGGAGATCGTTGTCAACGACGCAACCGTCCGCCAGGAATCCCCCCCGATGCGGACAGAAGGCTGGCGACGCAGTGACAGCTCCGGTGCTGCTTCGCCATAGGACGATCTCGGTGTCCATGATCTGGGCAGCCGCTACGCCGCCGGGTGCCAGATCTTCGATGCGCGCGACTGGGAGCCAGAGCCGTCGCACGAGTGCCACTTCCGCGGGATCCATCGGCATGCGCCTCCGTTCGGCCTGCCGCGACCGGCGGCCAGAACCGCCATCATACATAGGATCCTAGGACTGGCCCATACCCAGCGGGGCGTAGATGCAGGACCTCGAACCAGCTTGATCAGTGCCGTGTGACCCCTTGACAAGCTGCACCTAGGACCCTAGCTTTTTGATCCAAGCTGACCGCCGGGGTGCGTGAGTCCCACGCGTGGAGGGTCAGAGCGTCCCTGGCGGGCCATGCGCTCATCGCCCGCCGCTGCTCTTAGGAGGCCCGTGTGTCATCGGCGATCCGCCTGGCAGACATGACCTGGACCGCGGTAGCTCAATCGGTCGATGACGGGTTCGGCATCATCTTGCCGACCGGCACAGTGGAGCAGCACGGACCCCATTTGCCTGTCTCGACGGACTACACGATAGCTACCCGGCTGGCGGAAGCGGCGGCAGCGCAGCTCAAGATGCTCGTGGCGCCGACCCTGGCCTACGGGTACCGCAGCCGTCCCCTCTCAGGCGGGGGCGATGGCTTCGCCGGCACGACGCCCGTTTCTGGTCAGACGTACATGGCGCTCGTCGCTGACATTCTGGATTCGTTCATCGAGCAGGGATTTCGTTCGATTGCTCTTGTGAACTGGCATTTCGAGAATCAGAATTTCCTGTATGAGGCCGTCCATATGGCGATGCGCCGGGCTCGTCATCCGGACTTGAAGGTACTGCTGTTTGAGCACGGGCTCGGGAATACTCTTACCGACTCAACGAAGCAGTTGCTCTTTGATGGGGACTTCCAGGGCTGGGCGCTTGAGCATGCGGCGGTCTATGAGACGAGCCTCATGATGCACCTGTGTCCGGATCTCGTTGACGTTTCGAAGCTCCGGGACGATAGGGCTCCTCGCAGGATCTGGTACGACGTTTTTCCCACGCCGGACGACACCGTGCCGTCCAGCGGCGTGCTCTGGAAAGCGTCGGGTTCAACTGCTGAGAAAGGTGAGCTGGTTTGGCGTGAGCTCGTCGCCGCTCTTGTGGGCGCGATTCTCACGGAGATTCCGTCTGTTGCCGCAGGTCGCGGGACCGCGGCGTCTGAAAGGACTTCGTAGTGTCGGGACAGGTTTCGAAGGCGGCCAGCTACGACGAGCAGGAGCTTCAGCGCTTCGGCTATAGATCTGAGGTCGCCCGGATCATCAAGCCGTTTGCGTCGTTCGCGGTCAGCGTGTCGAATACATCCATCACGACTGGCGTGTTCCTCGCCGTCGGGGTGACATTCGCGATCGCCGGACCCGCCGGTCTGTGGGTTTACCTCGTCGACGGCGTGGCCATGCTCTTCGTCGGTCTGGTGTACGCAACCCTGTCGGCGCGAATGCCGGTCGCCGGAATTGAGTACCAGTGGGGTACCCGGCTTACCCGGCCCGTGGTCGGGCTTTCGCTGGGCTGGCTCTCCTTCGGAACGGTCGCCGTCAGCGCAGTCGCTGTCGATTACGTACTGGCGTCGACAGTGTTGCCGGCCTTGTTCGGCTACACAAGTTCCACGTCGGGTACCCTGTTTGTCTGCGCGCTCATCATCGTCATACAGGCCCTGATCCTGGGAGCTTCAACCCGGCTGACGACCATGATCAATAGCGGAGTCATCGTCGGGGAACTCACCGTCGTGATCGGCCTGAGCCTCCTGCTGCTCATCGTCGGCGCTTTCCGGCACCAACTTGTGGCCCACAACCTCACGACAACGTCGGGCGGCAGTACCGGCCACTACCTTGCGGTCTTCGGCAGCCACGGAGTTGGCCCGTTCTGGCTCCTGCTCTCGGTTGCCTTCTTCTCGATCGCCGACGGTTTTCAAGGCTGCGCCAACGTGGTCGAGGAGACCGACGATGCGAGCCGGGTTGTCCCGCGAGCCATGATGCAGACACTGACCGTGACCATCTTCGTTCAGATGTTTTTCATGATCTCGGTCGTCCTGGTGAGCCATAACCTGGGTGCGCTGGCGGCCTCGCCAACAACGGTCTCCGATGTAGTCTCGGCGCTTCTGGGCTCGGCGGTCGACAAGGTGTTCCTTGTCTTCGTCTCATTCAACGTCTTTGCCTGCGGGATGGTCATCTTCTTGCAGGCCACCCGGTACACCTGGTCCATGGCCCGCGATGGCCGGTTCCCGGCAGCCCGCGTCTTCGGGAAGATCAACCCGAAGACCGGGACACCAGTGGCGGCTACCTCGCTGTGCCTCGTCTTCCTGCTTGCAGTCCTCTTCATCTTCGGCCACTCGACCGAGTCGTTCAACAACCTGATCGCGGCCGGCGGACTGGTCGCGATCGTCACGTACCTGCTCGTCATGCTGTTGTTCGCCTTCTTCCAGCACCGCATCCCGGTGCCGGCCGGGCGTTTCAACCTCGGTCGCTGGCAGTGGCCCGTGGTGGCGGTTGCCATCCTCTGGCTCGTATTCTGCCTCCTGATCTTCCGTAGCGGCTTCTCAAGCGCCTGGGAGTACTTCGGCGGAATCGTGGGTCTTGGCGTGATTTACGTTGCCTGGGTGCTCATCGCCAACACCCGGAACAAGTCCGGCGACAGCACCGAGACCCCGCTCGTGACCGGCGCACCAATCGAGTGACCCGCACGGCCGCAGGCGCGTCTTCGGGCGGCACCAGCAGAGGCGCGCCAGACGTCATTGAGCTTGCGACGATCTCGTCTTACCTCGCCCACTGGGCGAGCCTGAGGCCCAGCGACACAGCTGTCGTGTCAGGTGCGGAAAGACTCAGCTGGTCGGCTCTGCGCGAGCGAGTTGACCGATGCGCATCGGGGCTTGAGGGGCTCGGAGTCGGCCGGGGCGACGTCGTCGCGATGCTCGCACCGCAACGGTGGGAGTTCGTGGTTGTCTACCTCGCCCTCGACCGGCTCCAGGCGGTCTTCCTTGGACTGAATACGCGGCATCAGCTGCCCGAGCTTGAGTTGGTCCTCAACGACGCGCGGCCATCCGTACTGCTCACAGTCTGCGACTTCAGCGGCCGAAACTACCTCCGCGACGCACAGCGCCTCCGGAGACGGTGCTCTTCCATCAGGACGCTCGTCGCTATCGACGCAGCATCACAAGAGGAGCTGAAGTTCGAGGACCTTCTGACAGCCGGAGGCAACCCGCCCGACGTCCCGCAGGCCGTATCGGCAACCGAGCCGGCGTGCATCGTCTATACCTCCGGCAGCACCGGGCGACCTAAGGGAGCAGTGCTGCCCCGGCGTGGCCTGCTGTCGAATCATCGCGCCCTGGCACGGGTAGTTGCGCACCAGCCGTTCCGCGCCCAGTGCGATCATCCGATCGATCACGTAGGGGGCATCGACCGGCTATATCTAGCTGTCATCCTGGGCGGAACGCTGGTGCTGGCTGAGCGATTCCGGCCACAGGCCTTGCTCGACCAAATCGCTGCCGAGCAGATTACCTACTGGATGGGCGAGGCGACACAATTCGTCAGGTGCCGCGAGTACCTGCACGGGAAGGACCTCCCCGATCTGCGCATGATCAACTTTGTCGGGTCCTTGCCGAGCGGCCTGCTCTCAGAACTCGCCCAGATTTCACCGACACTGATGACCGGATACGGCATGACCGAATGCTGCAGCGCGGTAATGCGAAGCACCTGGGACACAGACCTCGCCGCTCTTGCGCGGGGCGTGATCGGGCCACTACTCGACTCGATGGCCGGCCGCATCGTGGGCGCTAGCGGGAGAGTCTGCGAGATGGGCGAGGTTGGCGAGCTGCAGATTCGCAGCGCTTGCCTCTTTATCGGGTATCTGGGCATGCCAGAAAAGACGCAGGAACGATTCACCGCTGATGGGTGGTTTGCAACGGGTGATCTCTTCGCCGAGGACGGGCCAGGCGTATACCGATTCGTCGCACGCATCGGCGACGTCTTCAGCTCCGGGGGCTACAACATCTACCCGCGTGAGATTGAGGCCGTCGCCGCAGCGCATCCTGCGATCGAAGAGGCAGCGCTGATCGGGGTGCCCGACCCGGCCTACGGCAAGGTGGGCTGGCTTTACTACACGAGCGTTCCGGACAGCCATGTAACTCACGAAGAGTTGCGTGACTTCATGCGGCAGAGCATTGCGAACTACAAAGTTCCTGCCCGCATCATCCAGCTAGACACGATGCCGCATCTTCCCAACTCGAAGGCTGATACCAGGGAACTACGACGGCGGGCCAATGACGCGATGGCCGACGCTCCCTAAGAAGAAAGATCCAACACCATGCCAGTTCAGTCAGACAACTTCTATGACCAGCTCACGTCTCGGATTGGCCTAGAGATCGGAGTCACCGACTGGTTCACGGTGACCCAGCGAGACGCAGATCTCTTCTCGGCGCTGACCGACGACTGGGACTACATGCACAACGACCCGGGCTGGGCGACCCCCAGATTTGGCGGGACGGTAGCGCACGGACTGTACGTCCTCAGCCTGCTGCCAAAGCTCATGAAGGAGGTCGCACCCTTCCTCCCCATTGTCGCTACTGACAAGGCGTCGGTGCTCAACTACGGCTACGACCGAATCCGCTTCATATCACCACTACGAATTGGCCAAAGAGCCCGCGACCGAGTCGAACTCCTCGAAGTGAGCGAGAAGCGGCCCGGCGACTACCTCACCCGGTACCGGCACACCATCGAGAAGGAAGGAGAGGACAAACCATTTCTCGTCGGGGAGTCGCTCAGCTACTACGTGACAAACTACGAAGAGAAGTGGCGATCGTGAATCGCAACGAGTCAGCCAACGCGCTCGGTGCAGTGATCATCACCGGCGCCGCCCAGGGAATCGGAGCGGCCGTTGCCGACCACCTCGTCTCACAGGGATACCGCGTTGTTCTAGCCGATATCCAGCGCGAGAAGCTTCACTCGGTTGCCGAGCGGCTCGGCGCGGAGGCAGTCGAGGTTGACATCGCTGACCCAGAGTCGGTCGATGCGATGGTGACACAAACTCTGTCGCTGAATACGCGGATCTACGGCCTTGTCAATGTAGCCGGTATCGATGCTCCAGACGCGGGCTGGGAAGAGATCGACGTCCAGCACTGGCGCCGCCTCATCGACGTGGATCTCTCCGGTCAGTGGTGGTGCATGAGAAGCGTTCTGCCCCACATGATCGCCGCCGGCGGCGGCCGGATCGTGACCATCTCGTCGGTCTGTGGGGTCGTGCCCTGTGCCGGGGTGTCGGTTGCGTACGGCGCCGCCAAGGCTGGCGTAATCGGGATGACCATGTCACTGGCAAAAGAGGTGGAGAGGCACGGCGTCTTGGTCAATGCAGTTGCCCCCGGAGCAACCGGGAACACCGGAACACCAATGACCATCGAACGCCGACAACAGTATGATGAGAAGTTCCCACTAGGCCCGACCGGCACTGAGCCGGCGGCAAGGGCCGTCTCATATCTGCTCGGCAATGGCGGCGACTTTGTCAGTGGCACGGTACTGAACGTGTCGGGCGGATACTGGCACGGCCGGTAGGCACATCAAATGCTTCAGCTTCAAACAACATGGGGATACCTCGCCTTCTTCGCTGAGTGGGCGCCAGACCGGATCGCCTTCGTGAACGAAGGCGCTGAAATCTCGTACCGAGATGCCGCCTCGACGGTTCAGGCCTATGCGTCCCTTCTGCAGCAACGCGGCATACACCCCGGGGACGTGGTATCCGTCTACGGTCACTCCCAGGCTGAATGCTTCATGTTGTTCCTCGCCTGCATGAAGGTGCAGGCGGTCTTTACGGGACTCAACCCGAAATACTCGCGCCGAGAACTCGGGTTCTTCATTCGCGACGCGGACCCCAAGATGATGGTGAGCTGCGCGACCGGCGCGGACCTCACGAAACTTAAAGATGCGGCTGGAGCTGCTGGGTTTCGCCGTACAACCCTCGACAAGGGCGATCTGATCCAGTGGGCAGCTGAGCATCGGCAGCCGCTCAGCTCGACCTTCATGGGACCGCCCAAGACCACCCCCACGTCGATAGAGCGCGAGGCTGCCCGCCGGACGCCAGCCGTGATTGTGTATACGTCCGGTACAACAGGCACCCCGAAGGCTGCGGTCTTGCCTGAGCCGGCGCTGTGCCTGAGCGCCGAGCTCACAGCCCAGACCTGGTACGGCGGAATCGTCCCAAAGACAGTAAGCGACAAGCCGATCAATCACCTGGGATGGCTCGTTTGCGTATGCCTGTCCGCGCTCGCCCGCGGTGGAACGCTGTACTTCGAGCAACGTTTCGATCCTGGACGCGTTCTTCAGCTCATTGGAGCGAACCGGATCAACTCGTGGCTGACGAGCAGCGTTCTACTGGGGAGAGTCGCCGCACTGCCAGACTTCGACACCACAGACCTTTCGCCGCTTGAGATGCTTGGAATATCGGCTCCGACTCCGGTCGAAGTAATCGAGCCGTTCGTCCGACGTAGCGGCGCGCGCGTTGCAAACAGCTACGGACTCACTGAAGCGTCGGGCGGAGTAGTGACGGCCAGCCGCGCAACGAGCACGCTGGCCGAAGCGCTAAGCACCGTCGGTGCACCCGTCCCCGGCATCGAGCTCATGATCGCGGATCAAGATGGCCGACCAGTGGGGGCAGGCGAGCGAGGTGAAATCAACGTTCGCGGACCGCTCGTCTTTCTCGGCTACAAGGGCAACGATGCAGCCACGTCAGACGCAATCTCGCGTGACGGTTGGCTAAGAACCGGGGACATTGCCTTCCAACGCGACGACGGAAACATCGAACTCGTCGGACGGGTCAAGGAGATGTACAAGTCTGGAGGAATCAATGTCTATCCGGTCGAGGTGGAGACAGTTCTGCTCGAGCATCCATGGGTAGCCCAAGCCACAGTAGTAGGAGTGCCGGATCCGGAGTGGGGAGAGATCGGCGTCGCACTAATCGTAGCCGCCGCCGGGTGTACCCTGCCTGAAGGAGAGTTGAAGACCTTCTGCCGAGAGCGTCTTGCAAACCACAAGATCCCCAAGCGATTCATCCTTCTCAGAGAGCTGCCTCGACTCGCAAGCGGAAAGGTTGACCGGCGACGCCTAAAGTCGGCCGTAGCCGAAGGATCGCTGCGGGCGGAGGAGACGTATGAAGATTGACGTGCAACGCACACCGCCAGAGCTGAACGGAAGGACGGCCCGGACGACGCGGCCACACAACCAGAGATGAGCATCCGAGCCCGGCAACGTGAACTCGCCGAAGCCTTCTTCGCCCGCGTAGGTGTGCTCGACCGAGACAGTCGCGTCCCGCTTTATTACCAGCTACAGGAACTGATCAAGCAGGACATCGAAGCTGGCCACTGGCAGCCAGGAGAGGTTCTTCCATCAGAAGGACTCTTGATCGATCATCTGGGAATTAGCCGCACCGTCATCCGCAAGGCACTCGACGTTCTGGAAGCAGATGGCCAGGTGGTGCGGCGCAAGGGTAGAGGCACAATGATCGCACGACCGAAGGTGCCATACCACGCGCTAGGCGGAGCCGACGACTCGCGCGGCGACCACGCAGAACTATCGAAGATCGTCGGTATACGGCTGGTAAGCGCTGGAACGAACCTCGCACGCATACTGCGAGTCGGTGTAGAAGCCCGCCTCTTTGAGATCACGGCCGTCGCATCGGCCCGCAATCAGCCGATCTCCCTAAGTCAGGCGTGCGTGCGCGTTGACGCGTCGCCAGCCCTGTCAGCAGCCGCCGAGTCCGGCGCGGCCCTCGACCTGACGATCGGCGGACCTGATCTGCTGACGCAGCTGGTTCAGCGCTACCAGCTCCCGGCCAATCGGTCCGATATGACAATAGAAGGCACAACCGCCAACGATTTCGAATGCGAGCTACTCGACCTTCCCGCACGCGCGCCGATGTTCCTCATCGCGACGCTCGTTGTCGCGGCGACGGGTCAAGCATTCGCCTTCGTTCGTGCTGTGGTTCGCAGTGACCACTTTCGGCTAACAGCTTCGTTGCTCCATGACAGCCGTGAGGCATCGCCCGTTGCGACGCGCCTTGGGAAGTGGGACAGCGGACCCCGTGCCGGTCAGCCAGACGACCAGAATATCGGCGTCAATGCGCTGTGACCGATAGCCAACTCGAGCAGCTACGAGCCGTGCTGGCAACAGCGCCGGTTTGAACCACAGCCCAAGGTAGCGGCGCTCCCCCGACGATCCTAGGAATGGCAGAGGAACCAGATGGCAATGGACGTCGTCGACCTCGAGGCGGTCGCCCCCTACATGCAGGGGCTGATGTTTGAGGACTTCAAGATCGGCTCCAGGTTCAAGACTGCGAGTCGCACGATCACAGAGAGTGACCTGGTCACATTCGTCGGGATAGCAGGCCTGAACGAGCCACTCTTCCTGGACGCCGCCGGTGCCAGGGCTGCCAGTTACTCAGGACGCCTTGTTCCGGCAGCCCTCACCTTTGCGTACGCCGAGGGCCTCGTTATGCAGAGCGGTATCATCCACGGCACTGGAACCGCCTTTCTGGGCGCCGATGTCAAGATTGCTTCGCCGTTGTTCGTCGGGGACACGATTACCGTCGTCATCCAAGTGACCGCGTGCCGGCCGGCAAAAACCGGCGGCAGAGGCATCGTCACAACCGTGAATCAAGTCGTTAAGCGCAACCGATCCGTGGTGATGACCTACACGCCGCTTCGCATGATCAGGGGCCGCTCTTAACGCGATTGGCGCGGATAGTATGTCGCCTGCCACGGTCGATGAGATCGACCGGCAGACTGAGCCCGGCCTGCCGGTCCACGTGATCTGCGACAGCCTGTCCGCCCACAAGGCGCCCGTGGTCCACCGATGGCTGCTGGCCCATCCCCCGCGTCCAGCTGCACTTCACCCCACGTACGCTTCCTGGATCAGCCAGGTCGAGCGGTGGTCCTGTGAGGTGCCAGAACTCGCGTAGAGCATCTGACCTGAGCTTCTACCCTCGGCACTCGTGCTCTTTCGCCTCGTCTATCTGCTCATGGTCCGGTTGTCCGGCTGGCTGACGCTGCTCGCGCGGAGCGAAACCTCGAAGGATACGGAGATCTTGATGCTCCGGCACGAGGCCGCCGTCCTGCGCCGTCAGGTCGCCCGCCCAGCGCCAGACTGGGCCGGTCGCGCCGTGATCGCCGCGCTGGCGCGGCTGCTGCCCAGCCCTCTTCGACTGCACCGGATCGTGACGCCCGGCACCCTGCTCACCTGGCACCGGCGGGCTGGTCCAGAACAAATGGACCTATCCGGAAACCACGGGACGCCCGCCGATCCCGGAGGAGATCCGCGAGCTGGTCCAGCGGCTGGCCAGGCAGAACCCGCGGTGGGGGCACCAGCGCATCCAGGGCGAACTCGCCGGCCTGGGCCATCGAATCGGCGCGGGGACGATCCGGCCAACTCCGGTCCTGGCTAGCCCGGGTCGCGTCGGATTACGCGGCCCGGACCAGCATCGGGGTCGAGGACATCGAGCTCCGCCGGGCCTGGGAGGACGAGATCGTCAAGGCCGGGTACAACTGCCTGTCCTGGCCGGCCGAATACGGCGGCCAGGGGCTGGGCCCGATCGAGGATTTCGTGTTCGCCGAGGAGTGCATCACGGCCGGGGTCCCCGAGGGACTGGGCCGGATCGGCCGCCTGCTGACCGCTCCCGCGCTGTTCGGGCACGGCCGAGCAGAAAGCGCACTTCCTGCCACGCATCCCCCGCCAGGATGACATCTGGTGCCAGGGCTTCTCCGAGCCCGGCGCCGGCTCCGACCTGGCCAGCGTGCAGACCAGCGCTCGCCGCCAGGGCGATGTATACCTGGTGAACGGGCCGAAGGTCTGGACCAGTTTCGGGCACTACGCCGACTGGTGCCTGCTGCTCACCCGCACCTCAGCCGGCGCCTCACGGCACCGCGGGCTGACCATGTTCGTCATGCCCATGCATCAGCCCGGCGTGCAGCCCCGGCGCATCCGCCAGATCAGCGAGGACAGCGAGTTCAATGAGGTGTTCTACGACCAGGCCGAGGTGAGTGCGGACTGCCGCATCGGGGCTGAGGGCGAGGGCTGGCAGGTGGCCATGACCATCCTGACTGCCGAGCGTGGGGTGGGCTTCGCCGCGCTGGCCCTCAACAAGCACACCGGCCTGCTCGACCTGCTCGATCACTGCGCCCGTAACGACCCCGCGGCCCGCGGTGAGGCCGCCCGACTGCGGGACCGGCTGCGCCAGGTACTGGCCGAATACCTGCGGCACTACAATGCCGCCGGCCGCACCGTGCCCTTGGCCAGCTCGCACCAGCTCAAGCTCACGGCCATCCACCGCAGATCAACCCCGCCGAGTACCGATCCGCCGAAAACAGGTCCGTGGCGGACTCACGCACGAGTACCAGATCGGGGCCTGGCGGCCCCGCCCAGCTGCGAGAAGGAGCAGGTCACCGCCACGATCGTGTATTCGAGCCCCGCAGGCTGCGTGCAGGTCTCCGCGCGTAGTCGACGAAGAGCTTGCTCGGGTCGCGGTCCTTGCGCCACCAGGTGGTCGTCACGTCCTGCGGTGCGCGGTGCTCGACCTTGTGCGTGCCGAGAATCCCGTCCATGGCTCTGACCAGCAGATTTGCTCGCCCGGCGCTCGGCCCTTGATGATCATCGATA
>Ga0208219_1000409_pt1 | contig 15413 bp, 23 predicted proteins | sample NGESurshal072012_7_FD_184469 | JGI IMG/M metagenome (GOLD analysis project Ga0208219, IMG submission 184469) | Arctic peat soil microbial communities from Barrow, Alaska - NGEE Surface sample 53-2 shallow-072012 (SPAdes) | ecosystem: Environmental > Terrestrial > Soil > Wetlands > Peat ...
CGCGTCGGGGAATAGGTCATGGCGATGGTCCGCCAGGAACGCCTCGACGCTGCCAACGGGCACGAGCTGTCGACACAGTGCCGCGGCGTCGAGCAGCTCACGGTCGACTTCGGAGTGTCCCTGCATCCCCCAAGTCTCCGCCACGGCCGGTGCGCAACCCAGCTCTGGACCGATTAAATCAACACGCTCCTAGCCGGTGTACTTACCTCGGTCCGCGCCCCTGCCCCCACCCTTTCCATCGTGGTGGTGATGGCCCTTACCGCCGCTCTTGCCGTAGAACTCCTTGTCGGATTTATGTCCGTCAGAGATCAATGTCTCACCGTCGCGGGAAGTGTTATCCCGGCCAAACGCCACCGTTACATCGTTGCCTTGCTTATCGCTGGCATGGAAGAGACCGCTGAATGTGCGGCTCCCGCCCTTGCCGGTGTTCCCGTCTGAGTGTCGACTCGTGACAACCCTCCATCTCGCCCAACATGGTGCCTTCTACACCAACTACCAAGTTAGAAGGTGAGACATGTCGCATGGCGGATCGCCTCTGAACTGGCGTGGTGACTTCTTCGATGTGCCGGATCCTGTCGGCTACGGTCGCCCGCAAGCATTGCGGGAACATGGACGTATCGAGCCGTCTCACGATTGGTCGGTTCCAACCGCCCCCGTCCATGACAACCGCAGCTATTGGTCGCGTCGAGACTGACTGAGTTGACTGATTGAGCAGTGCACCGCTCAGAACGCGACGTCGCCGGCCCCACGGTGGTTACTCGTCGATCACCCGGAGTCGAATGCGCCTACTTGAACAGCCATTTCGCAATCGGGACGACGATCACCGTGCCGCCGAGCCCAAACCATAGCGCGCGAATCAAACTTGGCTGTGCTGCAGCACCGATCCAGAATCCAAGAAGGAAACCGGTAATCGCAGAACCCGCTGCGAACGCGGGCTCCTCAGACACATATTGAAACAAGCTTTGCCAAGCCACCCTTATCGCAGAGAGAACGACAAGAAGAGCGGCAGCGAAGACAAGTATGGTAAAGACGACCTCAGCGACGGTCTGAGCGACGTGCTGTGATGTGGATGCGAGCACGAGTTCAGCCTCCTGGCAATTCAGAATGCTATGAGACAGGGAGCAGCCGTATCTTCTCATTGCGGGCACAGGCGACTCGCACGGCAGGAGAACCCACGGCAACTCTGCTTGCCCAGATTCTACGGCCGAAGGGGCAGGTTGTCGCGACGGATGTTGACTCTTTCCTGGCGCTGCTGGACAATCAGACTGACATGGAGAGAAGTTATGTAGAAGCCTCACTGCGGAGTCTGCACTCGAAGATCGATACCTTCGCAGAGTTGGTGGCTGACCTGGCCGAGAGTGTGAAGAGACTCCGGCGAGACGTTCGGACTCTCTCCGCCGACTTGGCTCGCACTGGAGATCGGTCTGACGGGGTAAGCAAGTGATCGATGTTGATGGGCGACCACAAAACGTGAACTTCCGCCGTGCCAAGCCCGGTGACGAGGCCGCCATTGCCGAGGTGCACGTGTTGGCCTGGCAGGTCACCTATCGCGGGATGATTCCCGGTGCGTATCTCGATGGGCTGTCCGTCGCGAAGCGCAGTGACGCCTGGCGGCAGATCATCGCCGACTTGGATCCCCCCGCTCGTGGCGCCTTCGTCGCACTCGATGGATCTCGGCTCATTGGTTTCGTGCACTTCTGTCCGAGTCGTGATCACAACGCCGGTCCCGATGTCGGCGAAATCATGGCGATCTATGTCCATCCCGATCGTTGGGGGCGAGGGCGTCGGACGCAAGCGCCGGCATCGTAGGCACTCCAATCGCCATCTATCGGTAGGCGAGTATCGCCGAGAGACTTTGTTCGACGGCTAGCTGTACCCGGCCAGGACGTTCATGACAGTTTGACGATAGGTGAAGGCCTCCGAGATTGTGGTTGTTGACGACAACACAACGCTCAGGAGGCCTTCATGTCGCACCGTAATGCACGCCTAACGCCGCTCGGTCGGAGGCTGCTCGTCGAGCGGGTCAGGGTCCAGGGAATGCCCGTTGCCCACGTGGCGAAAGCGATGGGAGTCTCGCGCCAGTGCGCCCATCGCTGGGTCAGGCGATTCGATGAAGAGGGGGTCGGCGGCCTCGAGGACCGCTCGAGTCGGCCGCTTCATTCTCCGACGGCCACGGACGCGAGGACTGAGGCTCCCCAGAATTAGTAGACACGGCTAGGCAGCCTGGGCTGCGGTGGCGAACGTTAACTCGTGAGCGACGGGACTGATGTTGCCGATGGTCGAGTTGCGACGTTCGTGGTTGTAGAAGCGGATGTAGTCGGCCGACGCGCAGCTCTTCCATCGTGGCGAAGACGTGCCGGTAGAAGTACTCGTGCTTGAAGATCGACCAGAACGACTCGGCGCTGGCGTGGTCATAGCAGGACCCTGTGTGGCCCATCGAGCGGAGGATCCCATGGCTCGCACACGACGCCACCACGCGGTGGTCCGTGAATTGGCTGCCGCGGTCGGTGTGCAGGATCGTGCCCTCGACGTCCACGCGCTCTGCGACTGCCTCGTCGAGTGCGTCGAGGACGATCTCGGCTCGCATGTGTGTCGCGAGCGAGTAGCCGAGTACCTTGCTCGAGCAGGCATCACGGATCGCGCACAGGTAGGCCTCGCCTGAGCCGATGGTCATGTAGGTGATGTCGCTCGTCCACAACTGGTCCAGCTCACTCGCCGCGAACTGCCGGTTGACGAGGTCGACCGGATAGGTCGCCGAGCGGTCTGGGTTCGTCGTGACCTTGAAGGTCCGCGGGCTGATGCCGGCCACTCCGAGGGCTCGCATGCGAACCGCGACCGTGTTGACGCTGACCGACGTGTCGGCCTCGTGCAGATCCGTCGCGATCCTGGGCGAGCCGTAGGTGCCGCGGGAGGCACGGTGGAAGCCGAGGATCTTGGCGTCCAGGTCCGATCGGCGCGCTTCGCTCGGGAGCGGTGCTCGTTGCTGGGCGATGGCCCATCGGTAGTAGCCCGCCCGTGAGACCTCGAGCAACCGGGCCATGCGGCTGATCTCGAAGTTCGCGCACTCCAGCGCCATCAACGCAAATCTTTCTGCTTTGGTGGATTCGAAGCGAAGTACGCGGCAGCTTTTCCCAGGAAGGCCAGGTCCTTGTCCTTCTCGGCTGCCTCTCGTCGGAGCCGGAACAACTCGGTGCGCTCGGCTGTGCTGAGCGGGACGTCGCTGCTGGCCTCGAGCGCCTCGATCCGTCGCCGCTCGTCCCTGACCCACAGACTCAACGTGTTCTCGTGCACCGAGAGCTCAGCCGACACCTCACGCACCGTTCGTCCCGAGTCGATGACGCGATGAGCGGCTTCAGTCTTGAACTCGAGCGTGAACTTCCTCCTGGTTGCTCCCATGAAGACATCCTTCCAGCCGACCCGCGAGTCGGATTGTTGGGTGTCTAGTTTTTGTGGGGAACCTCAGACCGAAGCGAGGATCCTGAAGAAGCGCCGCGAGCTGCGCCTTGGGCCAGCCCAGCTCTCAGCCGAGGTGCACGTCCCTGCGCGCACGATCTCGAGGATCCTCAAGCGACACGGAGTGCCCAGGATCGCCGAGTGCGACCCGATCACCGGCGAGGTGATCCGTGCCTCGAGGCACACCGCCACTCGATACGAGCGTGACCGTCCCGGTGAGCTCGTGCATGTCGACGTGAAGAAACTCGGGCGGATCCCAGACGGCGGAGGGTGGCGAACCCATGGCAAGGGCAAGGACGGTCACGGCGGCCACTCACGCGTCGGCTACGACTTCGTCCACTCGATGGTTGACGACCACTCGCGCCTCGCCTACAGCGAGGTCCTTTCAGATGAGACCGGACCGACGTGCGCGGGTTTCCTCGAGCGCGCGGCGGGCTCCTTTAGGTCGAACGGCATCAAGCGGATCGAAGCGGTCATGACTGACAATGCCCTCAACTACCGACGCAGTGCCGACTTCCAGGCTGCGCTCTGGTCACTCGGCGCTCGCCACCTGCTCATCCGACCCCACTGCCCGTGGCAGAACGGCAAGGTGGAGAGGCTCAACCGGACCCTCCAGGTCGAGTGGGCCTACCGGCGGCCCTATACGAGCAACCGACAGCGAACTCAAGCCCTGGCAAGATGGCTCCGGCGCTACAACACCGTGCGCCCCCACAGTGCTCTCGGGGGACGGCCGCTGATTGGCCGACTGTCACCAACGTGATGGCGGAGTACAGCTAGCCGCCCCAAACGAGAAGATACGACCCCTCGGGCGGATTGCCCGAGGGGTCGTAGAGGGATGACGGATACCCTGTTCGTCACTCTATTCAACGATCTCCTCAGAGTCGCTTTGCGTCGGCATCGGAGGCGGGGAGGTGCTAACTCCATTCATGTAGCGACTCGTTGCCTCGATCATCCATTGTGGAACGTCAGCCGAACTATTTCTAGCGGCATCTCCAGCATCGTAAATGGCCGTCTTCATGTTGCCTCCTTGTAGTTGTGAGTTGGGGGGAAGTGCGCTCTGATGAGCGGATCGAGTTGATCAAGAAAGTCCCTCTCGTTGAGCGCTATTTGAGCGGTTGGTGGATCGAAGAGGCGTGGACTACCTACTCCGAAGCGAGAAGTACGTTTCCCCCGTTGCCAATCGACGACACTTCCATCACTAGACCGGCGCTCGCCGGGAGAAAGACTAAATACATCGAAGTATCGACGAGGAGCAATGCCCGAGAATGGCAAGAAACGCACTCTTGACTCATCGCTAGTGTGATCTAAGTCCTCAGAATCGTCAAGGGAAATCGAATCGCTATACATATCCCTGACCAGACTCTTGGGATATGGATCAATGTAGTATACGCGATCAACGCCACTTGCAACAATCATCCTGGCACAAACATGGCACGGAAAAGTCGTACAATATAGGTATGAACCCTTGGTCTTATCGCTGAGTCCGCCGGTAGCCAATGCCATCATCTCAGCATGGACCGCGCGTTGAAACTCGGTGATGTCCCTCAGACGGGCATGACTGAGAGTTGAGTCCCAGAGTCGACGTACCGTCGCAACAGGATCAGTAGCGAAGGCAGATTTCATCTCATCAGTCAGGTATTCATTGTTAAGGCGGCTTAGAAGATCGGTCAGGATCTCATCTCGGTATGAGACACTCGGATCCATTCCCTCTGGTAGCGCATGATCCCGCTTGTCCGAGGTTGGGTCACCTTCCCAGTACGGGCCACCACCGGATCGAGGTACCTCGTTCATCCCGGTGGCGACGAGAGAGCCATTCGGTGATGTGATTGCGGCGCCGACCTGACGACTCAATGAAGCAGAGCGATACGCGGCGACTTGTGCATGACACATCGCTTGTTCGTGGCGAGATGGAGTATGAAATCGATTCCCAAAGAGCAACTCGATGAATCTACAAACAGAGTCGTTCAACTGGTCAGTGGAAGACGCGTCCAGAAACACATCCGCTAGCGGGAATGTCTCGCCGACGTTCTGCCCCCACTGATTCTTCGCTACCTCATTGCGATCAGTTTCAATGAGCTCGTATGCTCGATTCACTCGCTTTGCTCGTTCATCGAGCGGACTCCTTACTCGTATCTGTGCGGCTAGATCTTCGATTCGAGCTGCTTGTGGGGTGGAAGCACCAAATAGGACAAACCATGGTCCATAAATTCCGCGCAAAGTCTCAACCTCCTCCGGACGCTTGAGTCCCCGGAGTAAGTACACCTTGCTCTCAGATTGAGGCGGTTCAAGCTTGTCCGGATCGCCCAATGCGGACGGAGTCTGCCTTCTCAAGCTCTGCATCCGACCAAGAGCCAGAGCAACAACCGCATCTCCTTTTTTGGTCACCTCACAGAGCTTGGTCCCCGCAGTCATGAGGTTGGTGAGTCGCTGCTCAGTGTCCCCGGCCGAGAAGACCTCTGCCAACCCGGGGATTAGTTCGAGCTCCGCACTTAGTCGAATGACCTCAGTCGAATATCCAACGCTGGATAGGGATTCGCGAATCATTCGCTCCACAACGTCCAAATTCGTTCCAGTTGGGCCAACCAATCCGAACACGTGGTCGGGGCGCCCTTTATCGGCCTCTTCACCTGTGCTCGAAGCGCCGAGAGACATCACGTCATCCATTGCACTGGCTGAAGGTGTGGATGCGCCAGAGGAAATGCACCACTCATCTGGGCGCAAGCGGGTGTCAGCTGTGGGTAAGGCTCTGATAACGCCGCGGACGAACACATGTTCGTGAGAATAGCAGTCGGGTGTGTCAACCTTCGGGACCTGACTCCACGCGAACAACGCAAGATTTAGGACGGAGGCAAGTCTCTACAGATCAATGCCTAGCTCGGTGTACTTGTCGGCGATGCATCCATTCTCACGGGACGGTGCTTCGGCTGGTCGGCTTAGTCAACGGATCGATCGCCCAGATTGTCTTGGCGCGTCCGTCGCGAACCGGTAGGCACCCGAGGCGTAGACCGGGCACGGTGTCATCTTTCCCTGAGACTCGTCGCTGACCGGGCAAAAGTGAACTCAATCGGCCGATCGAACGGTGATCTGAGCTCCACGCGAGCAGAGCTTCGCTTTGCTCTCCGCAGCGAGGCACTTGAGTGACTGCGTGAACTTCCCGTCGGGCGTCTCGACGGCTCGGTCCGCCAGTCCGGCGTAGACAACGTCAGGCGAGTTGAAGGACGTCACAACCTGGACGAAGGCAGCGTGAAGATTCGGTTGTGCTGCGCAATAGGCATACAACGAGCAGTGCGCCCGCGGACCTTCGTCGACGATCACGTAGCGAACACCTACGCCCAGAAGCCATCTGGATGCGATATCGGTCCTCCGGGCTCACTGTCGGAAGAGCCATGGCAATTCGCCAGTGCCCACTTCACAGGACTCCGTAGCAGGCTTCTTGGTCAGGGAGCTTGGCGGCTAAAGGATGTCGCCGACATAGTTGTTGGCCTGCAAACCAGCGCGGACGACGTCTACATCGTGACCGCGGAGTCTGAGACGTCCTCTTCGATAACAACGAGGATCAACAGGCGCGCCTGGACGTTTGAGAAGGAAATCCTGGAACGCTTCCTGCACGACGAACAGATCAAGGCCTTCGGCCACCCACGGTCCAATAAGTGGATCATCTTTCCGTATCGGATCGTCGACGGCCGGGCTCATCTGATCCAGCCTGACGACATGCAGTCGCTCTATCCCAACTGTTGGGCCTACCTCGTCGATAATCGCCAAGCGCTTGAAGCGAGGAGTGCGAACGGCGGAATCACCTCAGAGCGACAGTGGTACCAGTACGGAAGATCGCAGAGTTTGAGCAAATTTGAAGGTCCCAAAATCATCCTCCCGATTCTCTCCACCGAGGCTCGCTACGCCCTTGATCGCGATGAAGTCAGGGTTACTGGGGGCGGAAACGGTCCGTACTACATGATTCGACCGGTCGATGACTCGGTGCCAATCGAAGTTCTTCTGGCGGTCCTCAATCATCCATTGTCCGAGGCGATCGTTCGAAACGCACACCTCGGTATTTCGTGGGGGCTACTACTCACACGGCAAGCAGTTCATTGAGGACGTTCTCATTCCGCGACTTGACGACCGCGTTGCGGTTGCGCTCAAGGACGCCTGTATGGAGGTCGTCGCTGCTAGGCAGTTGGTTGACGATGCGCGAACACCCGACGAGGTCGCACATGCCCAGCGCCGATTTGAGGCTTTGCGAGATTCGCTCAACGAGCTCGTCGACCGAGCCTTTGGGTTGACGGAAGTCGACCTCGAAGCGATCGAAGCCGTTCCAGCGCCCTAAGCGCCGCTGACGGATAGAGAGCCGACCCCGACAATCGCGGGTTGCTTGAATGATTGCGGGCTGTTATCTCCCAGCTGCAGTCGAGATCGTAGATGTGCGTCTGTCGAACGCCCGGAGGGCCCAGTCGTTGATTCTACCCAATGAATTTCTCCATGCTGTGCTTGTAGCAATGAAGGAATCGATTCCAATCGCTCTTACCAGTTCAGATTCGTAAACTAGTAGACCGCTGTCGAGGAGGTGCAGCATTCCGCCGTGGAATCGCGCCACCGCGAGGTCGTCTGCGTGGGATCCGTACTCGTCGGCAGACTCATAATTGGTCCGTCGCCTTAGCTCATACACAAGGTCGAGCACCGTGGTTGGTCTTAGCGACGCAAGGATCTCGCTACGGCCATGGCTAGGAAGCACCTTGTAGGGCTTGCCGCGCCCCGTTCTGTGTGCCGAATTCTTGAGCCACTCCGCTCTCTTGGATTCGATTTGCCATCGACGGGTCATTCGAAGACCCAATGCCAGGTACTCACCCGGTTCACGGCCTTGCTCCATTGGATTGAATGGAGTGAACCCGGGGGCAATATTTCGGCTGAACGTGCATGTTGACACGACCTCTGGGTCGCCACTATGTGTCACCGCCCACGGCCCCGCAAGAGAGCGCGTGCGATTGACGAAGTCGCGCTGTACTTGAGCATGTGTCGAGCAAGGCGAACCAAGTGTTTCGGTAAGACATCGAGCCGCGTTGAAGATCGCGTAGTACACCTGGACTGGCAGAGTTTGTGAGGAAACTCGTCTCAGGGTGGCGAGCAGTTCAGGATCCGGTGCACTACCTGAGGCAGTCGGAAGATTCGACAGGATCTGGGCCGCCAACTCGGTGTGCCAACAGATTCGGAGCAATCGCTGGCTTGAAGGATTGAGTGCACGTCGGGACGTGGATACCCGAGAGAGAATGTGTCGGGCACTCGCTAGGTTGACGTTCGGATCCAGCGAGCCACCTTGAGCGAAGTCTTGTATGCCATCGACAATGTTGCTGATGCTGATGAATTTGGCGGTGTTGGCGTCTAAGGGATCTACGACGGAAAAGTCAATTACTGGAGGCACGGCGTCAAGAGAATCTCGGTAGGGCCAAGAGATTGTCGGTCCAGACTCCATCTGCGTAGGTTTTCACGTACGGAGCGCCACTCGCGGGTCGAACGACTCCCACATAAACGGTTCGTTGTCCATCGCTTACGATCGCATCGTTTCCTTGAATGCTCAACCAATCGACCATTTGTTGCCGGGTACTTTGCCCCACGGATGCGGTAGTGGTGTTCTTCCACTTCAAATCGATGATGTGTTGATGTCCGGTTCCGCCGACTTGCTTGATGGCGGTAATTTGAATCATGAGATCCTCGCTTCGTGTGTTCTCATTCAATTGTCTGCCTTGGCGCTGAAATATTCAAGACGTGATAATTGTGCAGGTCATTGAGTTCGGTGGTTGCGGTGGAGTAGCCCCATGGCTCTAACTTGCCTGATGACCGTGGCGCGGCTGACCCCATGCTTCTGGGCGATCAGATTGATCTTGATCCCGACTAGATAGTCGGCTTTCAGTGCTTCAAGCTGCCTCCGAGTTAGGTACCGGCGCTGCCTTCTGGGCGACCCAGCCTCATCCGTGCGCGGCTCCATGGCCAGTTTGTCCAGTAGTGGCTTGATAGAGGGATGGTTCGAATACCGCCCCATCATCCCCACCCCGCCTGATCTGGCCTGATACCGAATGCGCGGGTCAGAAATTTAGAGTCGATGGACTATTCATGTACCAGCCGGAGCAGCGACTGAAGGGTCCCGAGCCTGCGAGCCGCCACTGATCTGGTCAAATACTTGTCCCAGCCCAGTTCCCCCGACATTCCCCAGCCGGGATTGCAGAGGTCACCGTCGATCACCAGTCGGACGCTTGAACCCTGAGCACCTCGCCCTTCGAATTCCATGGTCCCGTTGAGCCCAATGGATGGGGCTCTCGACTCGTCGGCCGGATGGGACCGAATCCATTGGCAGCTGCATTCATATGCTTCTGGCTCGGATTGGTGGATGATCGCCGAGCTTGTCCTTGTGGGCCTCGCGCTCGTACCCCGTTGGACTCATCCAGGCCTTGCCCCGGTCCCATTGCAGGCTGCCGCGGTCGGCAAAGGAGTGGTCGGCCCGTAGACACTCGCCGCCGAACTGGCTGGCGTCGACCGAGAGATGGCGAGCCACACTTATCTCCGGCACCAAGACCGAATAGTAAACAGTCAGCCCAATTTGGTCACTCAAGGCTGATTGGTGGAAGGCGAAGAACCGGAGCACCCTCGTCGCCGTACCAAAGGAATAACTGCGCGCCTTCGACTCTGCCCCTTGGAGCAGGCACTGCTGCGATGCCCTCGCGTGGCCACGGATCGCGGGTGTGCTCGCACATCGAATCCTGGAGGTGATCGAGAGCGTGGATCGCGGCAGTAAGTAGGTCGACCTGATCAAGGTCGGGCCCACTCCCGTCATTCCTGGGTGGATCTTCCTCCCACAGATACTGGTGCAGGTACGTGCCACTTGCGCCCGAGATCCCTTGGAACTCGAGCTGTACTGTTGACTGCCTTGAGCGCATCATCTTGACGAGCGGAGGGACATCGTCGGAGTCTCCTCGATACACATGGACTTCCGTGCGGACGAATCCCCCATCCGTGCCGTCGGAGATGCTTGCCAGGCGCTCGAGGAAGTGTTTCTTCATCTCGCGATCGAATTTCTCACTCGCCTCAAAGTCGTGATTGGCGGCGACACACGAACCTTCTGGCAGCACCGAGTTGATCGCCTCCCCCAGAGCATCAATGAAGTCGTGCGCTTTGATGTTCCAACCGTAACGGAACGCGATTTGCGGACCTTACGACCCGGCAAGCCGGGCTTGGCCGCCAACCTTCCCACGGTCGGGCGTTCCGGTACACCTGCGCAAGTGTCATGAGGCTGAGTTGCAGCGCCTCCGGTGGCGGTTGATCGACGCGCGTTCTACCGTACTCCGATGAGCGAAGGACGATAGTGAAACGGCGTGGAATGGTTGCCACAGCGGTGGGGGTTGCCGTGCTCATGTCCGTCACAATCTGGATCAGTGGTGGCGTGGCATCCCCTGCTCACAGAGGGGCGACAGTCCCCCGCACGATTCCGGCACCGGGAATGTCTCAGTGGTCGAACGGAGAGTGGCAGTCGGGAGGACAATTCAAGCTCCGCTCCTTTGCCATCACCGCCCCGAGGGTGGGTGGTGTGGCGACCCAGCGGCTTGCCTATAGGGACGTCATGCAGCCCAATGGGGGCATCATCGACCTCCGATACGTAAATTCGCCGTTGCGAGAGTTTGCGTATCACTTCAGCGCCGCGGGGAAGATCTTGGAGACGACACCGATTGCACCGCCGATCCCACTCTCTTGTCAACCCAAGTTCTTGCTATCGACCCCACTCCTGCTGACATGCACATTCCAGATGAATGACATCTACAGCGTAGGGAAGACCAGGACGTGGCATCTGTCCCTGCCGAGAGGCATCAAGGGTGCTGTCTATGCGCAGGCGTCCGTGAAAGGAATCGTACGGATCCTCTTTTGCGCGGCGCAATCTCCCAACTCTACTTTGCGCGTCACCGAACTGACCATCGCCGGCGGGCGACTGGTTCGAGAGGTCACCAGCAGGGAGATTCACGTTCTCGATTCGCAAGCTGGTGGTGGCATTGATGTCGCTCCGGCCGGGACTACAGGATGGCTCGTGGTCAGTGATTCGCTTGCGCCCCCACCCGCGTTGTGTGACCTGATATCCAGTTACGACAACATGCTGAACCTCAGGTGGAGTCATGCTGCAGCGCGAGGTACCTGCTTCGAGCTCAGACCGAGTAACCCCGTCCAGCTGGGTAGCAAGGTATTCCTCGCACTTGGTGCCGGCTCGGTCCTTCGAATGATCGAATATGACCTCAACGGCAAGCTCGATTGGGCGACGCCGCTGGTCGCTGGATCACAGTTGGGGACTGCCGCCGCACCGCTACTGTCCGGAGATTCACAAGACTTTTGTGTGGTTGGATTTGGTGATGGTTCGTTTGTAGGGGAGTCGACGTCGAATAACCCCGTCGACTATGCATATATGGCGCGAGTTAGCAGAAGCAATGGTGCAATCCTCTGGAAGGCTCGAATGGTGACTCAGTTGGAGTCGGGATCCAAGTATTTTGCGCTCTACCTTCCTACGACTGCGGTCTGCTCGAAGCACTTGATTGAGGCATTGGATCCTCTTGAGCAGGGGGTGACGTCACCGCAGTTCCCGATTTCGTTGGTCATGACTGCGAGAAAATAGAGACCAAATAACTGCACGAGGAGCCAGGAGATGAGATGAGAAGGACATTGCTGGCAGCGCTGGCGCTCGTGGTGGTTGTTCTGGCTGCACTCCTGCTCGGATTTGGCGGGACGAGTGATCCCCATGGTGGCGGCTCACATGTAGACCCATTGACTGCGTTTGGATCCGGCTCGCCGATCACTGCGAGATTCGCTGACAACTTCGCCCAAGAGGAGTACCTCGGCTTCAAGACAAGAGGCACTGGTCCCATCACCGTCGACGCCGCGCGCTTTGTACTCCACGGGCGGTTGAAGGTCGTTGTCGGCTTCGTCGCTCCTTCGAAGTCCAACGGTTGGAGTGGGTACAGCTGCTGCGGCGCTCCCCCTGGAACACCGGGCTGGGGACCCATGATCCCAGTTCCTGGAGCCGTCTTACGACCGCACAGCAGCTACGGGTTCTTGATTCGTCTCTGGCTTCCGATCACGGCGGGGAGCGCCGTCAAGGCATTCCTCGCCTCGGTGACGATCACGTTCCAGCAGGGTGGGAGCGTCTTCGAGTTCACAGAGCAAACTCCCACCGAGATGTGCTCCTATACGACATTGGCGCAGTGCCAGTACGGCCAACTGCTCAACTAGCTAAATACAGAGATTTCGACCTCACACCCCGGCCAGTTGCTTGCAGGCACTGGAACGAGAAGTCGTGGCCAGAAACCTGTGGATGCCGAGAATCCCATCCACCCACGTCGAACTGGGCTTCGGGGAGTGTCAAAGTCGGCCGATTCTTCGACATGGCAAAGACTCTAGGGAAGGGGGCGTCGAATGGCCCGTTCATGGAGGCGGCCCGATGCCGGCGATGGACCATTCATGTACCACCCGCAGCCGTCCGCCACTGTTCGCGACCGTCCGGATTGCCAGTCCGACCAGCCGTAACCGTTCGTCATCGTTCGCCACCGTCCGGGTCGGGCGTCTTTGCAAGCAGGGGGTCGTGGGTTCGAGTCCCATCGTCTCCACCCCGTCTGATCAGGGTAAATGCTGATTCGGGTCGTGTTGTGAACGCTTCGAGATTCCGAAATGGGAACATTTCGGGAACATGCCCTGAGGCCGGATCGCCAGACTCAGCGGCTTTCGGACGTCTGGCGCGCTCTTGATCAGGCACTTTACGGCGCTTGCGCTCAAATCCGGTTCGACTCCTTGCCGGGAAAGCAGGGGGTCGCGACGGTCAGGGCGCTTCCCGACGTTCCCCTGGGCGACGAAGCACCCTGCGTCTCAGAGCCGGTGGTAGGGGCGCTCGCCGAGGTGTCCCGTGCGAACATGGCGCTGGACACTGGAGCTCGAACCGGATCGTGATAACTGACTGCCTCGTCTGCCAGGAGGCAGACCGCGGAGACCGCGGTGGCAAACACAGCAGGAACGCTTCGCACTAGGTGGCGCGGGTGTCGGGCTGGTCGGGAACGGTGGCGACGTACGACGCGTCCTCGCCTCGAGCGCATCGGGTGAAGCGAAGGAGCTCCCGCACGATGCCCGCGTTTCCCTGCGCCCAACCGACCTCGGGGGTCAGCTCGCTCGGCTCCTTGCGGTACTCCACATTCGACCAACGAGCGCCGTCGCCGTCTCGTGTCGCCCGAGCGCCTAGGTCGTCCGCGAGTTCCTCGGCGAATCTGAGGTCACCGCGACCCTCTGCGGCTTGGTCGCACGCAAGCGCTAGCACGCCTGCGGTGCCGCAGCACCGTCCATTGTTGTCCCAGAAGCCTGGCTCGGTCCTCTGCGGCAACCCGGAGTTGACCACGGTGCTCCAACAGCGTTCGACGAGGTCTGTCCAGGTGGCGTCGCCCGTGACCTGCTCGAGTCGGCGAAAGACCTGCGCGTCGCCTGCAGGTCCGTGGCACCAGCCGTAGCTGTACTTCGGCGTCCGATCGGGTGCGTACTGGGGGTCAGAGTGCGGCACCAAGAAGCCTGAGGGGCCCGCCTCGTTGCGGCTGACTACGTCCGCAGCCCCACGCAAGGAGAGCTCGATGAGCTCTTGGTGATCCGTCGCCTTGCCAACGGCCGCGAGTGCCGCGACGATGCCCAGCGTGCCGTGCGAGATGTGGTGGAGGCGGGAGACCTCTCCAACGCGGTCTTCCCACTGCACGCCGTTGTCGGTTACCTCCGCGGTGCGCACGTACGGCATGACCGCAAGTAGTGCCAACTCGACGTCACCGCATGCGAGTGCGCCGAGCGCGATGCCGGCGTTCCCGGCCAGAAGCTCGAAGTCCGAGTTCCAGCGTGTGCCATCGAATTGACTCCGAACGAGCGCCAGAGCCTGCGTCGCCGCCGCCCGAGCCGGTGCGTCATCCAGCGCCGCGTCAATGGCACAGAGAGTGAGCGCGATACCAGTGAGCCCGAAGTAGAGCGACGCGTGGTCGACGGACGGTATCGCTTCGGCGATCGAGCATCCGGTGCTCCTCGCCGCGTGGGCATACGACTCGTCCTTGAAGTGCCGATACGCCTCGAGGAGCGCGAGCGCGACCCCTCCGCCACCCTGGTACAGCGTGGGATCGACGTCTTCCCCTCGAGCGGGAGACCATGTGAGCCCCGCGTCCGAGGGCGTTCCTTCGGCGAGGAGCCACCTCAGCCCATCGACCGCGAGGGACTCTGCCGCGGCCGCGGGATCGCTCATCGAACGGAGGCCGCCAGTGACGCGCGCATCAAGGGGTTCAACTCCAATGTGCCGGGATCAGACCGAATCTTGGACGAAGTTCCGGGGATCACTACAGGCCCTGCATCTTTGAATAGACGGACACATCTATCCTGAAGTCTTGAGCTGCCTTGAGGAGCTCAGGAGATGGATTACCGAACCACTGAAGTTCCACACCTCCGCCCAGCGCAACAAGCCTCGGGAGCAACTCACCCATATTTATGGCATGAGAGAGGGCGGCTTCGGAGTCTGCGTAGTTCTCGTGGATGACGCAGGTCTGCTCGTCGGAACTCATGAAAAAGTCGTACTGGTCGGTTCCCGCTTCGCCTCGCGTGAGTTCAAGCATCTCGGCAGCCACCTGCTTGAACTCGTGCAGGGTGGCTGGATCGATGTTCGGGTACCTCGCCACCATCCGAATGGGACCCATGAGACTTCTCCTTGGCTCTTCCTCCGAGGGCTCGAAGGTATCAGTCGCATGGAGCTTCTAACCCCTCGAGGCCGCGTTGAGTCCTCGGTGTATCCCCATCGTGCTGTTACCTTGCGATTAAACCCTCTCCGCCTGTTGTAGGTCCTCTTCAAGTAGCAAGTCCGTTGCCTTGGCCGCGATCTCTCGCATCTTGGCGATGACGTCGCGCAGGTTGCGGTCGTTCGCGATCCACTCCTGATA
>Ga0208219_1000410_pt1 | contig 15398 bp, 13 predicted proteins | sample NGESurshal072012_7_FD_184469 | JGI IMG/M metagenome (GOLD analysis project Ga0208219, IMG submission 184469) | Arctic peat soil microbial communities from Barrow, Alaska - NGEE Surface sample 53-2 shallow-072012 (SPAdes) | ecosystem: Environmental > Terrestrial > Soil > Wetlands > Peat ...
CCGTCGCGGTCCCCGGTGAGCGGCAGCGCGCTGGACGATTACTTCGCCGCCGTGGTCGAGGCCACCGAGGAGGCCGTGCTGAACAGCCTGCTGCAGGCGGAGACCGTGACCGGCCGGGATGGCCACACCTCCTACGGGCTGTCCGCCGAGGCCCTGCGACGGCTGGTCGCTGGGCACACGGCGGATCCGGCGTGACCGGGCGACCGGGATCACGATCGGCGGGGTCCGGCCTACCGGCCTCCGGCCCGCCCGTCGCGCCGAGGCGGCCCGCGGCGGGCGGCGGACCGGACGCCGATCCGTACGCCTGGATGCGTGACCGGGACCGGCCGGAGATGCGTGATTACCTGGCCGCCGAGCGCGCCTACTACGACGAGCAGACCGCGCCGCTGCACGGGCTGCGCGAGGAGCTGTTCGCCGAGATGGCCGCGCGGCTCCCGCCGGCCGAGGAGTCGGTGCGCTGGCGCCAGGGCGGGTTCTGGTACTTCACCAGGACCGTCGCCGGCCAGCAGCTGGAGCAGTTCTGCCGGGCCGCGGACGCTGGCGGGGCGGCCTCCTCCGGCACGGGCGAGGTGCTGCTCGACGAGAACCTGCTGCTCGCGGATCCGGCCTGCACCGGCAACTACGCGGAGCTGGGCGTCCGCGAGGTCAGCCCGGACGGGCGATTCCTCGCCTACTCGGTCGACTTCGACGGCGACGAGGTGTATCAGCTGCGGGTCCGTGACCTGGCTACGGGCAGCGACCTGGACGAGCGGATCGAGGGCACCTACTACGGGCTGGGCTGGGCCGCGGACTCCCGGGCGCTGCTCTACGTCGTGACCGACGCGGCCTACCGGCCCCATGAGGTCTGGCGGCACGAGCTCGGCACCGGCCCGGACGCAGACACGCTGGTGTACCGGGAGGACGACGAGCGGTTCGAGCTGACCGTCCGGGCCACCCGCAGCGGCGCCTGGCTGCTGATCGAGACCGCGTCCCGGGACACCACCGAGACCCTGATGATCCCGGCCGGGGACATCCGCGGCGATCCTATCGTTGCGGAAAAAAGAAGGCCGGGCACGGAGTACTGCGCGGACCATGCGGACGGGCCGGGCGGCGGCGAGCTCTACCTGGTCACCAACGCCGGGGCGCCCGAGTTCCGGCTGGTCCGGGCGCCGGTGACGGCCCCCGGGCGGGCCCCGTGGTCCGAGCTGAGCTGGACGGAGGTCATCGGGCCCGCCGCGGACACCCGGCTGGTGCGCTGCGACGTGTTCGGGCGGTACCTGGTCGTGGAGCAGCGGCGCGGGGCCGCGACCCAGCTGCGGGTGGTGGACCGCGAGACCGGGGCCTGGTACCTGATCGGGGCGGGCGGCCCGGAACGGTCCCTGGCCCTGGCGGTCAACGAGGAGTACGGCGCGGCCGCCGTGACCGTGCGGACCGAGTCCCTGACCGAGCCGCCGTCCTGGCACGACGTGGACCTGGCCACCGGCCGGTGGGAGCTGCGCAAGCGCCAGGAGGTGCCCGGGTACGACCCGGCCGGGTACGTGACGGAACGCGTCAGCGCGCCCGCCGCGGACGGCACCCCGATCCCGGTCACCGTGGCCTACCGGCGCGGGCTGCGCCGCGACGGCTCGGCGCCCGCCCTGCTGTACGGGTACGGCGCGTACGAGGCGTGTTCCTGGCCGGAATTCGAGGTGGGCGTGCCCAGCCTGCTGGACCGGGGGTTCGTGTACGCGGTCGCGCACGTGCGCGGCGGCGGCGAGGGCGGCCGCCGCTGGTGGGCCGGGGGCCACCTGGACCGCAAGCGCACCACGTTCACCGACTTCATCGCGGCCGCCGACATGCTGGCCGGTGAGGGGTGGGCGGCCCCGGACCGGATCTCCTCCCGTGGCCTGTCGGCCGGCGGGCTGCTCCAGGGCGCGGTGTTCTCCCTGGCCCCGGGCCGGTGGCGGGCGGTGGTCGCCGAGGTCCCGTTCGTGGACGTGGTGACCACGATGCTCGACCCGACCATCCCGCTGACCGTCACCGAGTGGGACGAGTGGGGGGACCCGCGGGACCCGGCCATGCGGGCTTATCTGAGTTCATACAGCCCGTACGACAACGTGCCCGCCGGGCCGCGGCCTGACCTGCTGGTCACCGGGAGCCTGCACGACCCGCGGGTGCTGATCCACGAGCCGGCCAAGTGGGTGGCCCGCCTCCGGGCCACCGGTACGGGCGGGGACGGCCGGGTGCTGTTCCGCCCCGAGCTGGGCGCCGGGGCGCACGTGGGGCCTGCGGGCCGCTACGACCAGCTCCGCTACGAAGCCGAGATCCTGGCCTTCATCGTGACCGCCGCCGGGTAGGAGGACGGCCGGCGCGGCCCCGCCACGCGGATCTCAGCAGCGCATCAGCCGGGTGGCCGTGGCGACCACGGCGGTGGTGGGGCTGATCACGATCCCGCTGGCCAGCTGGCGGATCTGGGGCACCAGCTCGGAGGCGAGGTCCACGCCGGCCTCCGGGGCCCGGTCACCCGCCCGTTCCAGGGCGGCCAGCGTCCCGGGCGGGATGATCACGTCGGGTACCTCATGGGCCAGGTACTCCGCTTCCTCGAAGCTGGTCAGGGGGCGTACCGCGGCCAGCACGGGCACCCGGCCGTCGATCGTCTCCAGCAGCCGTTGCAGGGCGGTCAGCTCGTAGACCGGGCGGGTGATGAGGAAGCTGGCCCCGGCCGAGATCTTGCTCAGCGCCCGCCCCGCTTCCCGGCCCAGGTCCCGGCTGCCCGGGTTGATCCGCGCCCCTATCTCGAAGTCGGTCTTGGCCCCCAGCGGCAGGCTGTAGTAGTCGGTGCCGCGGTTGAGGCTGGCCAGCAGCTCGATCAGCCCGAGGGAGTCGACGTCCCAGATGCCGTCCACGTGGGGGTAATCACCGAGCAGGGGCGGGGTGCCGGTCTCGCAGATGATCCGGCGCAGGCCGAGCGCGTGCGCGCCGAGGAGGTCGGCCTGCAGGGCCATGATGGTCCGGTCCCAGGTCGTGACGCTGGCGATGGTCTCGATCCCGGCCCGCTGGTGCAGGTGCAGGGCCAGGTCCATGACGCTGACCTGGGCCCGGCTGGTGCGGGCCGCGGCGACGGAGACGAAGTTCACGCCCGCATCGCCCAGTTCCCTGGCCATCTCGAGGGTCTCGCCGACATCCCCGGTCACTGGCGTGGTCAGCTCGGTGACGACGATGTCGCGGGCGGGCTGGGCGAGGGTGGACGTGCTGGCCGGGCTGGGGGTGGTGACGACAGCGTCGGCGGGGAACCCCGCATCGGGGGCCAGCCGCTGCCGGTGGCTGCGGGCGATCTCCACGGCCGCGGCGAGCTGCGTCGGGGTGGTCCCGCAGCACCCGCCCACGATGGCCGCCCCCGCCTCGAGCAGCTGGCGGGCGTAACGGGCGAAGTACTCCGAGTCGATGTCGTATTCGAAGCGGGCCGGGGCCACGCGGCGGGGCAGCCCCGCGTTCGGCTGCACGGTCAGCGGCAGGTCGCTGTGCTCCCGCAGCTCGCGCAGGACCACGAGTGACCGCTGCGGTCCCAGGGTGCAGTTGGTGCCGAGAGAGACGATCGGCGTGCCGGCCACGGCGCTGGCCACTTCCCGCGGGGTGTGCCCGCTCAGTGTGCGCGCGTCCGCCCCGAACGTCGCCTGGGCCATCACCGGGATCTTCGTCATGGCCGTGGCCACCTCGATCGCCTCGACCAGCTCGTCCAGGTAGCCGAACGTCTCGAGCAGGATGATGTCCACCCCGGCCAGGGCCTCGATCTGCTCGCGGAGGGCGGCGGTGCGCTCCGGGGGACTGGCCTGGCGGCGCTGCTGGACGGTCACGGTCGGCGAGACCGAGCCCGCCACCAGCACCCCGCTGCCCGCCGGGACGGCCTGCCGGGCGATACGCACCCCGGCCCGGTTGATGTCGCCGACCCGGTCGCGGAATCCGTGCTCGGACAGGCGAAGGCGGCTGGCCCCGAAGGTATTGGTCTGGATGATGTCCACGCCGGCGCTGATATAGCTGTCGTGGATGGTCCGCACCAGCGCGGCATTGGACAGGTTGAGCGCAGGCAGCGCCTGGTCGAGCGAGTTCCCGGCGGCGTGGAGCATGGTGCCCATGGCGCCGTCGCAGACCAGGATCTGGTGGTTGGCCAGTGCCGTCCGCAGGTTCATGACCGGCCCTCCAGGCCCTCGAGGATCTCCACGGCGACCTCGGCCATCAGCCGGTCGCGGTGCACGCTGAGCGACAGGCCGGTGAGTTCCTCGATGCGGCGGATCCGGTAGCTCACGGTGTTGGGATGAACGCGCAGCCGCCGCCCGGCGCGGCCGGGGCTGCCGTTCTCGCGGAAGTACACGGCCAGCGTGGCCAGGTAGTCGATGCCGGTGGACCGCTCCTCAGCGGCCAGCCCGCCGAGCACCTCGTCCACGAACGAGCGCAGGTCGCTGACGTCGGGCACGCGCAGCAGCAGCCGGTGGATCCCGAGATCGGCGAACGCGGAAATGGCGCCGGACTGGCCCAGCCGCCGGCCCGCGGCCAGCGCCCGCCGTGCTTCGGCGTAGGAGCGGGCGATCTCGGCCGCGCTGGAGCTGGGATTGCCGATACCCACCCCGGTGACCAGCGGCGGTGACGAGCCGCTGGCCATGCAGGCCCGGGCCAGCCCGCGGGCCTGGTCCGCCGGGGAGGTGCCGTTGCGGCGGAGGGGGACGATCGCGACCATCTCGTCCGCGCGGCTGGCCAGGATAGCTTCGGGCGCGTGCCGGGTGAGGAGCACCTCGACGGGCGAGAACCCCGCCCCGGCCCGGGTCTGCGGGATCTCGAAGGTCATCACGTAGTGCTCACGGGTGGGATCCAGGCCGAGATGGCGCGCCCAGCGCTCGACCTCGGGATCGCTCCGGTCGCGGCTGAGCAGCAGGCCTTCCACGAGTTCCTGCCGGGCCCGGCCGGCCGCCGCGGTCACCACCAGGTCGCGGCCGAGCACGATGCCGCACACCATCGCCGCGTGCTCGGTGGCCAGCAGCCGCATGTCCTCGGTGAAACCCAGGTCGTGGTGGCTGCTGGTGAGCATGTACCCGGCGATTTCCTCACCCACGACGACGGGGGCCACCACGGTCACCGGCCCCCCTCGGCGTGACCCCGGTACCGCGAGCGCGCGGCGGTTGCGGGCCACCGCGGCCAGGACCGTCCGCAGGGTGGACTGCGGGGCGTCGTCGTGCAGCTGCCTCATGACCTCCCCCGGCTCGCCCAGCCCGGCCTGGGCCAGCCCGGCCTGGGCCAGCATCTCCAGCCTCCGGTCGACCACCGCCACCCCCGAGCCGACGCTCTCCGCGAGCACCTCCACGATCTGGGTCAGCTGGGTCGTCTGCGAGGCGAGCGCGGACAGATGGCTGCACATGGCCACGAGCCTGCGCAGCAGGACCGCCTCGTCCTGGCCGCCGGGCTCCGCCGGGCCGGCCGCCCGGCCCGGGCCCGGATCGGGCCCGGTAGAGCCGGTCGGGGCGCCTGCGGTGGCCATGCGCGGACTGTAACTGGCCGCCACGGCGCCAGGCAACGACCGGAAAGCACAACCTTTGATGACCGCCCCTGCACTGTGCTCCCGCACAACACTGGACCGGCATCGTTTGTGGAGGGGGACATAGGCCCCTCATCACCGCTACTCAACCGGGCCCCGGCCCGGTCAGCGGGATTGTGCCGGAGCACAGCCCTGGGCGCGCGGAGATTGGCTTCCGGCCCGAAGACACCGGAGAAATTGTCTGGCAGCGTGACAGTCAATCGCCGCCAGCCAGACCTGGCGGCGACCCGTGGTCAGGAAGGGAGATCGGGATGCGCAGCGCTGACCCGGCCCCCGGCGGCCCTCGCCCCTTCCGGCCCCGGCTCGCAGCGCGGCTGGCCTACGGGGCCCATCACCTGATGGCGGCCAACGCCTTCTACCGCAGGCTGGCCGGGTGGGTCGAACGCCACCCGTACGCCGCCCGGTGGTTCACCGCGGGCGAGCGGGCGGCGAAGGAGCAGCTGTTCGGCTGCCGGATGTGCGGCCAGTGCGCGCTCCCCGCAACCGGCTACTCCTGCCCGATGACCTGCCCCAAGCAGCTCCGCAACGGGCCCTGCGGCGGGGTGTCCCGGACCGGCCAGTGCGAGGTCTACCCGGAGCTGCGCTGCGTCTGGGTCACCGCGTTCGAGCGGGCCGAGGCCGCCGGCCACGGTACCGACCTGGATCTGCTCCAGCGGCCCCTGGACCACCGGGAGACCGGGCGGAGCTCCTGGGTCAACTACTGGCAGGGCCGGGACGAGGACCTGTGGGTCAGCGCGGAGGGCCCGGCGCCGCGGCCGCCGCTGCGCCGGGAACTGCCGGTGGTCTCCCGATGACAGGCGTGGTCTCGCGGTGACCGCCGCCTCCCCGCCCGGCGCGCCGGGCCCCGTGCCGGCCGGGCCGGGCGTCCCGCCGGGCCGGCTCCGCGCCGCGCTCGCGGCGGGCAGGTTCGTGGTCACCGCGGAGCTCGGGCCGCCCCGGGGCGCGGACCCGGGGGCGATCACGCGCAAGGCGGCGCTGCTGCGGGACTGGGTGGACGCCGTGAACCTCACCGACAACCAGGGCGCTCATGTGCGGCTGTCGAGCCTGGCCGGGAGCGTGCTCGCGCAGCGGGCCGGGGTGGAGCCGGTCATGCAGCTGACCTGCCGGGATCGCAACCGGCTCGCGCTCCAGTCGGACCTGCTCGCGGCCGGGGCCCTCGGCGTGCCCAACGTGCTGCTGCTGACCGGCGACCACCCTAGCTTCGGGGACCATCCCGGCGCCAAGCCCGTCTTCGACCTGGATGGCGTGCAGCTGACCTGGACCGCGCGGACCATGCGGGACGACGGCCTGCTGATGTCCGGCCGGCCGGTCGCCACCCCGCCCAGCTGGCTCATCGGCACGGTGGAGAACCCATTTGCGCCGCCGCGCGAGTTCCGGGCCCGGCGGCTGGCCAAGAAGGTGGCGGCGGGCGCGGAGTTCGTGCAGACCCAGTACGTGTTCGACGTGGACGTGTTCGCCCGCTGGATGACCGACGTCCGGGCGCTCGGCATCCCCGGCCGGTGCAAGATCATCGCCGGGGTGGGGCCGGTGCGCTCACTGCGCGCCCTGGACTTCATGCGCAGCGGGGTCCCCGGGATCCATGTGCCGGAAGACGTCGTGCGCCGGCTCCGCGGGGTCCCCGGCGGCCAGGTCGCCCGGGCCGGGATCGACCTGTGCGTGGAGACGATCCAGCGGCTGGCCGGGATCCCGGACGTGGCCGGCGTCCACGTGATGGCGTTCGGCTTCGAGCAGGGCGTCCCCGAGATCATCCAGCGGGCCGGCCTCGGTCCCCGGCTGGCCCCAGCCCCAGGCGGCCCGCCCCGACCGGGCGGCGGCCCGGCGGCGCTGACCGCCGTCCGCGCCCAGGAGGGCTGCCGTCATGCTGATTGACTTCCGGCCGCATACCAGGCTGCGCGGCAAGAACCCGGTCGACATCGGCACGTCGGTCAACCCGCTGCTGGACGCGCTGGCCGAGGCGACGGCCGACCTCAGCGGGGTCAGGGTGGTCTGCGACTGGGTGCAGTACCGGGAGAACTTCCGCGACGTCGTGGACGTCCGGCCGATCCTGTCCGGCCCGGCCCCGCGCGATGGGGACGACCGGCCGCCCGCCCCGGCGGGGGTGCCCGCGTACGACATGGAGATTGCCGTGGACGTGCGGCGCAGCGGCGGGGTGCTGCTGAAGGAGCTGACCGCCGCCCGGCTGCGGAAGGACCCGGGCGATCAGGTGCCGCTGGAGGACTGGGGCCCCGGCCGGGACAGCTGCATCTGGGCTTTCAACGCGCTGTACTGGTCGGCGCTGGAGCTGTGGGAGAAGGCCTCGGGGCGGAGCTATGAGCAGGCGCTGCCCGGCGGTGAGAGCGACGCCCGTAATCACGCGGCCGCCCGCGACCTGATCAGCGAGCTGTTCGCGCTGTGGGACCCGCTGGCCGGGTCGGGTGCGCTGCCGGCCGAGCTGTACGTCGCGGAGCTGGGCGTGGGCAACGGCACCCAGGCCAAGGTGTTCCTGGACGAGTTCCGGGTCCTTGACCGGGTGCACGGCCGGGGCTACTACCGGCGCCTGCAGTACCTGATGTGCGACTACTCCCCGTACGTCCTCGACCTGGCCCGGGAGGCCGTGACCGAGCACGCCAGCCACGTCAGCTCGGTCTCCCTCGACGCCACCCGGCCGGGCACCTCACTCGGCTTCCTGCGCGGCAAGACCTTCCTGCTCTACATCTCCAACGTCTACGACAACCTGCCCACCGATGAGATCGCGCAGCTCGGCGGCCGGTCCTACTCCGTGCAGACCCGCGCGTACTTCCCGTCGGACGCGGCCGTGGACCTGGCCGCCTCGGTGTCGGCGACCCCGGCCGAGTTGCCGGCCCTGGTGCACAAGCTGGTGCGGCTCGGCCCGGCCCTGCTCGCCGACGCCGCGCCCCGGCACGTCGGTGACGTGGACGGGGCGGTCAGGTTCTGGCAGCGGGCCTGGTCAGCGCTGCGGCTGGAGGAACGTTACGTCCCGCTGGCCGGGCTGGACCTCTACCCGCTGGCCCCGGCGGTGAGCGGCGAGGTGCTGCGGCCGCTGCTGGAGTCGGGCGCGGATATCCGGATGCACGTCAGCAACGGGGCCGTGGCCAGCTTCGCGGACAGCCTCCTGCTCCTGCACCCCCTGGGCAAGCTGGTCTGCCACGACCTGTTCGTGACCGAGGCGCAGGGCTACCGGACCAGCTTCCGGGGCCCGGGCAAGTACGACGGGTCGGTGGTGAACTGGGTCAACGGGCCGCTGCTGGCGCACGTGGGCAGGCGCAAGGGATTCGACGTGACCTACGCGCCGTTCCGCCACCGGGCCGGGGGCAACATCGTGACGATGACCGCGCAGGCCGGAGACTGACATGGCCCGCGGATCCGTGATGGGGCGCGTGCCCCTGCTGCCGACCACGGTGGTCGGCTCCTACCCGGTGCCGGAATGGCTCGAGCGGCTCAAGACCGACTACTTCCGCGGCCGGATGAGCTACACCCAGCTGCTCGATGTGCACGAGATGGCGATCAAGGCCGCCCTGCACGACCAGGAACGGGCCGGGATCGACATCGTGTCCGACGGCGAGCTGCGCCGGGACAACGACATCGACTACTTCCTCACCCGGATGCCCGGTATCGAGATCCCCGACCGGGCCAAGGATTTCTACTTCGACTACTACGAGGCGAGGCTCAGCCAGCCCTTCCCGGCCGCGGGCGGGACGGTTCCGGCTTCCCAGGGGCCTGGCCCCGGCGATACGCCGCTTCGCCTGGCCGACGATTTCTCGTTCACCGCCGCCCACACCTCGGCCCCGGTCAAGTTCTCCTTTACCGGGCCGTTCTCGCTGGCCCGGCGGGTGCGCGGGGACGCCTACCCGGACCGCCGGGAGCTCGTGCTGGCCATCGCCCGGTTGCTCAACGCCGAAGCACACGCGCTGCGGGCCCGGGGCGCCGAACTGCTCCAGATCGATGAGCCGTTCCTGGCCGGCTACCCCGAGCAGGTGAGCACCGCGGTCGAGGCCGTCAACGTGGTCACCGCGGACGTGGATGCCACCTGGGCGCTGCACGTCTGCTACGGCAACCGCTACGCCCGCCCGCTGTGGCAGGGGCACTACGACTTCCTGTTTCCCGCGGTGCTGGAGGCTAGGGTGGACCAGCTGGTGCTGGAGTTCGCCCGCAAGGGGTACGAGGACCTGCCGGTGGTGCAGAAGTTCGGCTGGGACCGCGACATCGGCCTGGGTGTCATCGACGTCAAGAGCAGCGACACGGAGACGCCCGGCCTCATCGCGGACCGCATCCGCAGTGCGCTCGAGCTGCTGCCTCCGGACCGGCTGATCATCAACCCGGACTGCGGGCTGCGCAACCTGCCGGGCCCGGTGGCCCGGGCCAAGCTGGCCGCGATGGCCGGCGGGGCCGCCATCGTCCGCGCGGAGCTCGGGCCCCCGCCTGACGAACCACCCCTGCCCGTTGACTCACTCACTCAAGGAGCCTGACCCATGAGCCAGCCGCCCGCGGGCGATTACCTGTTCACGTCGGAATCGGTGACCGAAGGGCACCCGGACAAGGTCGCCGACGCCATTTCGGATGCCATCCTCGACGCCGCGCTCGCCAACGACCCGTACTCCCGGGTGGCCTGCGAGACGCTGATCACCACCGGGATGGTGGTGGTCGCGGGTGAGATCACCACGCCTGAGCACCTGGACTACACGCAGATCGTCCGGGACACCGTGACCTCGATCGGTTACGACAACGGGGACTGCGGGTTCGACGGCCACCACTGCGCGGTGCTGGTCGCCCTGGACAAGCAGTCCCCGGATATCGCGCAGGGCGTCGACCAGGCCCACGAGCACCGGGACAAGCAGTCCGACGACGAACTGGACCGGGCGGGCGCCGGTGACCAGGGGATGATGTTCGGCTACGCCAGCGATGAGACCCCTGAGCTCATGCCGATGCCGATCGCGCTGGCTCACCGGCTGGCCCGGCGGCTCGCCGCGGTACGCAAGGACGGAACCCTGGGCTACCTGCGGCCCGACGGCAAGACCCAGGTGACGGTCCGCTACCGCGACAACGTGCCGGTCACGGTGGAGCGGGTGCTCATCTCCAGCCAGCATGCGCCCGAGGTATCGGTGGACCAGATCCGCGAGGATCTCTGGGAGCACGTGGTCACCGCCGAACTGCCCGACGCGCTGTACGACCCCGGCACGCTGCACGCCGACCTGCTGGTCAACCCCACCGGCCGGTTCGTCATCGGCGGCCCGGTCGGGGATGCGGGACTGACCGGCCGCAAGATCATCGTGGACACCTACGGCGGGTTCGCGCGGCACGGCGGCGGGGCCTTCTCCGGTAAGGATCCCTCCAAGGTGGACCGCTCCGCCGCGTACGCCGCCCGGCACGTGGCCAAGAACGTGGTGGCCGCGGGGCTGGCCCGGCGGGCGGAGGTCCAGGTCGCCTACGCCATCGGGGTGGCGCGGCCGGTGTCCGTGCTGATCGACACGTTCGGCACCGAGCGGGTATCACGCGAGCTGATCGGGAAGCTGGTGGCCGAGCACTTCGACCTGCGCCCGGCCGCGTTCCGCGGCTACCTCAGGCTGCACCGCCCGATCTACTCCCCCACGTCCGCGTACGGCCACTTCGGCCGCACCGACGTGGACCTGCCCTGGGAACGGACCGACCGGGCCGCCCGGCTGCGCGAGGCCGCCGGGCTGTCCGCCGAGCCGGTGGCCGCGGCGGTCTGAGCTTTCTGACCGGGTCCGGCGCCACGCCGGGGAGGAACCATGCCCATCGGGACCACCGCCATCAGCGGTTCGATCGCGACCGATCACCTCATGCACTTTCCCGGCCGCTTCACCGAGCACCTGCTGGCTGGCCATCTCGACCGGGTGTCGCTCAGCTTCCTGGTCGATGACCTGGTCGTGCACCGCGGCGGCGTCGGGGCGAACATCGCCTTCGGCATGGCCGTGCTGGGGCAGCGGCCCGTTCTGGTCGGCGCCGTGGGCGCTGACTTCGACGGTTACCGGGCCTGGCTGGAGGAGCACGGCGTCAACTGCGCCGGGGTGCTGACGTCGGCGACCGCGCACACCCCGCGGTTCACCTGCACGACCGATGATGACCAGTGCCAGATCGCGTCGTTCTACCCGGGCGCGATGAGCGAGGCACGGGCCATTTCCCTGGCCCCGCTGGTCGAGGCACACGGCATCGAGCTCGTGCTGGTCGGGGCGGATGACCCGGAGGCGATGATCACGCGCGCCGGGGAAGCCCGGAAACTCGGCCTCGCCGTGGCGGCCGATCCCTCGCAGCAGCTGCCCCGGCTCAGCGGTGACCAGTGCCGCACACTCGTCGACGGTGCCACCTACCTGTTCAGCAACGAATACGAGTGGGAGCTGCTGATCCGCAAGACCGGGTGGAGCGAGACCGAGCTCACCGACCGGGTGGCGCTGCGGGTCACGACGCTGTCCGGCCGCGGGGCACGCATCGTCGGCCGCGACGGGACGGACCTCCACGTGGGCGTGGTTCCGGCCCGGGAGATCCTGGATCCCACCGGGGTCGGCGACGCGTTCCGGGCCGGCTTCCTGGCCGGCATCGACGGCGGCCTCGGGCCCGAGCGGGCCGCGCAACTCGGGGCGCTTGTCGCCACCCTGGTCCTGGAAAGCACCGGCACCCAGGAGTGGGCGCTGGCCACGCAGGAGGCCCTGACGCGGCTGCGCGGAGCCTACGGGAGCGGGGCGGCCGCCGAGATCGAGCCCGTCCTCCGGGCCGCGGACACGAGCCGGGCCGCCCGGCGATGACCGCGCCGATCATCGACGGCAAGGCCGTCGCGGACCGGGTCCGCCGCTATCCGGCCTGGCCACAGCCCCGGAAGCCCGGGATGCTACTCGCCGCATCCTGACCATCAACGCCGCCGAGGGCACAACCTTGCCTGAGATGTAAGTGGACAGGCGGGAGCGTGATGTCCCTAGACATGCGGCGAACTCCTGTTGCGTTAGGCCGGATGCGCTCACCAGAGCCCGGACCTCAGCGGCCACCTCTGCGCGTTCCGAATCAGCAGCCAGCTCGCGGGCGCGGTCAGTTCCAGCCTTCCCCGTCCAGGTCGCCGCCGCCACTCTCATCGTCCCCGGCGTTCTGTCGGTAGGCGGCGGGATCGTGGTGAGGTCCGATCCGGAGGAGGAGACATGTGCTGGATCTGCGACCACCCCGAGGCCACGCACGAGGATTACCTCAGCCACTTACGGGGCCTGATCGACGCTCACGGCTGGGCGGTGCAGGGAGTCGAGCGGGACCGCATCCACCCGCCGTGGGCCTACACCGCCGGGCTGACCGCCTACGGGCGGCCCGAGTTAGTGGTCACGGGAATGCCGGTGCGGCGGGCAGGACGGCTGCTCAACGACATCGCCACGCACGTCATGCACGCGCAGCCGCCCCGGCCCGGCGAGCAGGTCCGGCTGACTGGCGGTCCGCTCATCGAGATCGTGAGAGTCGCCGAGCCCACGGCACACCTGCTGACGGCCGTGGAGCTGTACGGCCCGCAGGTCAGGGCGCTGCAGGTGGTACACGCCGACGACGCGGGCCAATGGCCGTGGGACCGCGCCTACCGCGGCGTGCGCGGGGGCCAGCCGGTCCTGGGGCCGCGCGCCCGGCGGGCCGCGGGGCGGCGGCGATCAGCCTGACGGACTCGCCGGCGCGCTGGGGCTGGGGGTCGTCACCGCCGCGGTGCCGGCCAGGGCCAGGGCTGAAGACAGGTCGGGACAGCTGCCAGTGCCACCGGGTGCGCGGGTGGACAGGGCGCCGGCGGCGCAGCCGAGCGCGGCGGCCTCGGGCAGCGCCAGGCCCTGGAGCAGGCCCGCGATCAGCCCGGCGTTGAAGCAGTCACCGGCCCCGGTCGTGTCGACCGGCACCACGGGAGGCACGCTGACCCGGTGGCGCCGGGTGCCGTCAGCGCACAGCGCGCCGCGGGCGCCCAGCTTGACCACAAGGCGGCACCCGGCCGCGGTGAGCACCGGCACCGCCGCGGCCAGGTCCGGCTCGCCGCTCAGCCGGACTGCCTCGGCCTCGTTGGGGAGCAGGAGGTCCGCCCGGGCCAGGGCGGCGGCGAGCCGGTCGTCGGCCCGGCCCCACCGCCCGGACGGATCCCAGTTGGTGTCCAGGGACACGGTGGCCCCGGCCGCCTGTGCGGTCGCCATGACGGTGGCCAGGCCGGGCCCGAGCGAGTCCTCGAGCAGGAAGTAGGAGCTGATGTGCACGTGACGCGCCCGGCCGAGCAGCGCGGCCGGGATGTCGGCGGCGGTCAGCGAGCCCACCGCCCCGAGGGCGGTCAGGATGGCCCGGTCACCGCCGCTGGACAGGGCCACGGTCATCCCGGTCGGGGTGTCCCCGCGGACGGCCACGGCGTCCGCGCCGACTCCCTCCCGGGCCATCTGGTCCAGCATGAACTGGCCCGCGGGGTCGTCGCCCACCGCGGCGACCAGCGCGACGCTGAGGCCGAGCCGCGCCGCGGCTACCGCGGTGATCGACGCGGACCCGCCGACGACCAGCGACATGCTCGGCACCAGCTTCTCCTGCTGGCCGAACGTGGGCGTCACGTCATCGCCGAGGACGAGCACGTCCGGGTTGCAGTCGCCGACGACGACCAGGTCGATGACCTCAGGGGCGCTGACCTCAGGCGGTGACAACGTCGACTCCGGCATCCTCGAGGCGGGCCGCGTCCTCGGCGGCGATCCCGGTGTCGGTGACCAGCACGTCGATCTCGCGGGCGGTGCAGATCCGGGCGAACGCGCGGCGGCCCACCTTGGAACTGTCCGCGGCGATCACGACCTTGGCCGCCTGCCGGGCCATCAGCCGGTTGATGCTGGCCTCGCCCTCATGATGCGCGGTGGCGCCGGCCACCGCGTCGATCCCGTCTACGCCGAGGATGGCCACGTCCAGGGTGACCTGCTCCAGCACGCCGGTGGCCAGTGGCCCGGTCAGCTCGTAGGACTGCGGCCGGGCCACGCCGCCGGTGGCCACGATCTTGATGTGCTGGCGGACGGCCAGCTCGGTGGCGATGTTCAGGGCGTTGGTCACGACGGTGAGCGCGGGCGACGGTACCTGCGAGTTCAGGTCGGAACGGGTGGCCAGGGCCCGGGCCACCTCGGTGGTGGTGGTGCCGCCGTTCAGCCCGGTGACCTGGCCCGGCCGCACCAGGCCGGCCGCGACCGCCGCGATGCGCTGTTTTTCGGAGGGATGCCGTTCGCTCTTGTACCGCAGCGGCAGGTCGTAGGTGACGCCCTGGGCCACCGCGCCACCGCGGATCCGGGTGAGCATCTGCTGGCGGGCGAGTTCGTCGAGGTCCCGGCGGACGGTGGCCTCGGACACCCCGAGCGCCTTCGCGGCCTCCTCGACCTGGAGCTGCCCCGCCACCGCGAGCAGCTCCAGCAGCTCATTCCACCGCCGATACCGGGTCATCGGCGCCTCCGATCACGTGAAGCAGGCGGGCCACCTCGACAGCGACCGCATCGCGCCCCGCCGAACCGTACCGCCTGGGATCGACCATTCCGGCGTCGCCATTCAGGCACGCGCGGACCGCGGCGGTAAAGGTCTTATTCAGCTGGGTGGCCACGTTGATTTTCGTCATACCCGCACGGACCGCACCGGCCAGTCCGCTGTCCGCAACCCCGGACGAGCCGTGCAGCACGAGCGGCACGCTGACCGCACGGTGAATTTCCGCGATGAGCTCCAGGTCCAGGGCCGCATCCCGGGTCAGCATCGCGTGCGAGCTGCCGACCGCGACGGCCAGCGCGTCCACGCCGGTCGCCGTGACATAGGCGGCCGCCTCGTCCGGCCGGGTCCGGGCGTGCGGTGAATGCACGCCGTTCTTCCCGCCGATCTCGCCGAGCTCGGCCTCCACCCA
>Ga0208219_1000411_pt1 | contig 15377 bp, 11 predicted proteins | sample NGESurshal072012_7_FD_184469 | JGI IMG/M metagenome (GOLD analysis project Ga0208219, IMG submission 184469) | Arctic peat soil microbial communities from Barrow, Alaska - NGEE Surface sample 53-2 shallow-072012 (SPAdes) | ecosystem: Environmental > Terrestrial > Soil > Wetlands > Peat ...
CCAGGCCAGCGGGGCAACCCCATGGCGGGCCAGATGTGGATGCCTCGGCTGAGCTGGAGAAGCGGCCCCGGCATCCCCGGCCTGTGGCCGCTGGCACCACAAGACTGGGACGACGACACCTTCTACGGGCAAGCATCCGGCAGCTGGGTGCTAGCGATGCTCAGGGGCGGGACCATGCCACAGGCGGCCGAGGTATCGCCATACCGGGCCCCAGGTTCAGGCGGGAGAGGCGGGGGAGCCTCGTCCTCACCGAGCAGGACGCGCAACCTGGCCAGCGCCCGCATGCTCTGCACCTTCACCACTCCCGGCGACAGGTTCAGCAGCTCCGACACCGTGTGGATGCTGTGATCCTCCCAATAGCGCAAGACGACGATGGCGCGGTCCCGCGGCCTGAGCTGCCCGAGAGCGTCCAGCAGCGTGAGGCGGAGTGATCATGACCCGGCTCATCGGACTTGCGTGTCGAGAGGCGAGGTGTGCTCGGCAGTCCGAAAGGATCAGTCATGCCGAGACCGTATCCGCCCGAGTTCCGCCGCCGCGCTCTGGATCTGGTCGAGTCAGGGCGGAGCATCCGTGATGTCGCAGCGTCACTCGGGATCGCTGAGTCGTGCTTGTACCGGTGGCGGCACCGCGATGTCGTCGATCGCGGCCTGAAGCCCGGCACCACAGCGGAGGAAGGCGCCGGGCTGGCTGCAGCACGGCAGCGGATCCGCGACCTTGAGGAAGAAGTGAAGATCCTGCGCAAGGCGGCGGCCGCGGTGGAGGCGGTGGTGCCCCCCAAAGACCGCTACCGCCTGGTCGCCGAACTCCACAGTGACGGGGTGCGGATCGGGCGCGCAGATCAGGTCGATCTGACGCGCGCCGTCATTTTCCGTCGGGCTTTGGTGAGGACCGGCCGTTGCGCGTGATCCTGGTTGCGTCTATCCCGGTTGTCCCCGTTCCATCCCTGAGGCGTGGCCGTGTCAGGGAGGTATGGCACAGTGGCGTTCTTTTCCGGCGGAGGGGTGGGCTGGGGATGGCCTGGCCACCGCTGCCCGGCCTATCACGGAGGTACCGCGGTGGCCGGGGCCCGGTGGCCCGGATCCGGGCGGCCAGCCCGAGCGAGGCCAGCCCGAGCAGGAACATCAGGGTGATCACCGGCCATTGCCATGCCCCGGGCAGGTACAGCGCGAGGAACCAGACCCGTGCGTGCCCGCCGGAAAGCTTCATCAGCAGCGGCACTAGGGCTTGGGGGAAGATCGCGATGCAGCCGGTAAATAGGCTGCACCACAGCAGGCGCCGACGGTACCTGGGCATTGATGTGATGGGGGATGGTTTGTTGGCTGGCGTGGCAGGCTGTTCGGTTCCGGTCCGCAGGACAGACAACAGCTCGGGCCCGCGCCGGATAAGGCTCCGCTGTGCAGCGCGGCCGAGCAGCGCATAGCTCAGCATCCCGGTGATGACGCCCACCGCAAGGGCTGCCCAGCGAAGTGCCGGGCCGCCTGTAAGCTCACCGGCCAGCACCGTTCCCGCCGCGGGCGCCGCGGTGGCCAGCGCCAGGAACAGCATCACCAGGGCGGCCCCGAGCTCATCGGTGTCGCCCAGCGGTGCGTTTTTGCGGTCCCGTGCGCCGGGACCGGGGGCTGGCAGGGCGATGGCCACGGCCGGCAGCAGCCCGGCCCCGCCGCCGAGCAGTGCGAACGTCGCTGCCAGCGCCCCCGGCCACAGGTCCGGGCGTCCGCTGGCCGCGATCCCCGCTGCGGTGAGTACCAGGGTCATCGGGGCGAACAGGGCCAGCCAGGCGAGCTGCCGGCCGCGGACATCGGCTCGCTCGCTGCCGGGTATCAGCAGCGTCAGCCACAACGCGGTGCCGTCTTGGCCGTAGAGATTCGCCGAGGTGACCGCCGCCATCAGCGCGGTGAGCGCGCCGAGGAACGGCAGGAATGCCCTCGTGCCGAACGCGGCAGGCACCAGGCAGGTCATCACGGCGAAGGCGGGCGGGACGACCAGGCTGTTCAGCCGCTGCGGGTCCCGCCGCCAGGTGCGCAGCTCCTTGACCAACACCGCTGCGGTGGCCCCAGCGGGCATCCAGTGCCGTGGCGCCGCGCGTCCGGCCGGGCTGCCGCGGACCGCCGGCCGGGGCCACCGCGCCGGGCCGAGCGACCGTTCCCACGTCAGCCACAACAGCAGCAGCACCGCGATGAGCCCTAGCAGCGGTGCCGCGGTCATCAGCCAGTCCGATCGCGACGAAGCCTCGACCGCGAGCACCGCCCAGCTGGACGGCAGCGCGCGCACGGCGGCGGCGAACCCGGCCGGGAATCCGGTGGCCACCAAGGGGTGCAGGGCCGCGAGCACGATCCAGCCGGAGGAACTGGCCACCAGCATCACGGCGGTGAGCAGGGCGCTGACCACGGCGCCAGCGCGTGACCGGGACAGCGCACCGAACAACGACCCGGTCACCCGGGACAGCAGCACGACCAGAATCAGTTGCAGCACGACCGCGGGCAGGGCGATGAGGGCCGGGACCATGCCGAGCCGGATCCCGAAAACGACCAGGGCGGTGAACGCGATGAAGGTGACCGGAGCGGTCACCCCGGCGAATGCCGCGCCGAGCAGGCCGAGCGCCAGCCTGCGCCGCGGGACCGGCAGGAGCCGGAACTGCTCGGCGCGCAGCAGCGGCGGGCCGCTATAGGCCGGCCCCAGCATCCAGCCGAGCGCCCACACCGCGAACACCACGCCGAGCAGCTCCGCGACCGTGCCCGACGACCTGGCCCTGAGCATCGCCGCGCCGATCGTGACGGCCGCCAGCGCAAGCCCGGCTGCCGCGCCGCCGAGGACCCAGCCCGAGGCTGGCGCGCTGCGGGCGCTGGCGCTGGCGGCCAGCGGCGAGGAAGCCGCCGCGGTCACCGCCCTGGCCGGGGCGCTGACGCTGGCCTGCCCGCAGGGGTACGTGCGGGTCTTCGCCGACGAGGGCCCGCCGATGGCCGCGCTGCTCGGCCGGCTGATCGCGGCCCAGCGATCCGGCTCGGCCGCTGCCGGGGTCCCGCTCGCCTACCTAGCCCGGCTCCTGCGGGCGTTCGGCCCGGAGCATGCCGTGCCAGACACGGGGCCAGGCACCGCGGCGGTGCCGGGCATCGTCGAGCCGCTGACCAGCCGCGAGCTGGAAGTGCTGGGGCTGCTGGCGGCGGGCAGATCGAACCAGGCCATCGCCGGGCAGCTCGTGGTTACCCTCGACACCGTCAAGAAGCACGTCAGCCACGTGCTGGACAAGCTCGGCGCGGCCAACCGCACCGAGGCCGTCACCCGGGCGCGGGAGCTGGACCTGATCCCCTAGTGGCGCGCCGTGGCCAATCCCCGCGGCACTAAATGTGATGCCCGCTACGCAAACGGATGCTAGGCGCCCTGCCCGGACGGGCGGGGCGTCCGCTGACGGCCACCGCAAGCTCGGCCTGGCGCTGGTCCTCATCGCTACTGCACAGCTAATGGTGGTCCTCGACGCGACGATCGTGAACGTCGCCCTGCCCGATATCCAGAAGGCGATCGGCTTCTCCGGCACCGGCCTGGAATGGGTGGTCAACGCCTACGCACTGACTTTCGGCGGCCTGCTGCTGCTCGGCGGCCGGGCCGGCGACATTCTCGGCCGCCGCCGCGTCTTCATTGCCGGGATCATCCTGTTCTCGCTGGCCTCGCTATTCGGCGGCTTTGCCACCAGCCAGGCGTGGCTGCTGGCCGCCCGCGCGATACAGGGGGTCGGCGGCGCCATCATCGCCCCGACGGCGCTGTCCCTAATCACCGTTACCTTCCCGGAAGGCCCGCCGCGCAACCGGGCGACGGAACTGGTGCAGCACCGCCCAGCTGGAAGCACGTTTATCCGTGGCGGGTGGTGGCATTCTGAAGCCCATGCCCAGGCCAGGCAGGCGCGGTCTGCTGCCGGCGCGGTCAGTCCAACGTGATACCCCGACATCCGCTGGGCTCCCGCGACTGCCTGCGGATCCCGTGGGCCATGCGCAGGCCAGACCCTCGATCATCAGTGACCTTCTGGGAGCCTGGCAGGCTCTTCACCGCGGCCAGCGGGCCATCGAAATCCTGGAGCAAGCGGTTCGGTGAACCGCTGCTCCGGCCGGATTCCGTCCGCCATATGTCCGTAACCACTGCTACGCAGCGGTACGTCATGAAACACGGCGGGACAAGACAGAGAAGGCCCGCGAGGCCGGGGATCCCCAGCTCACGGGCCGTTTCCGCAGGTAGTGGCAGGTGTGGGGTTCGAACCAACGTAGGCTAAGCCGACGGTTTTACAGGGGGCGCCCTATGATGACGCAAATGGGGACTGACCTGCTATTTTCGCCTTCGTAAGTCTACTGCGGCGAACGCTCAACCACCCCTCAGCCATAGAGTCATGATCCCGGTCCGGTCATATCCGGCTGTCTACGGCTCCGGCATGACATCAACCACCCGCCTGCCAAGGGTTGATCACTTCTACTCCCGTCTTGCGGAAGTCCGCCAGATTGCGTGTAGCCAGGGGCGCCCGCTGCGCTCGGCAGATCGCAGCGATCTGCGCGTCGAACCCGTCTATCGGCAGGCCCAGTCCATCGCGTTGGGTCACCACCAGCGCATACTGCTCCGCCGCCGCCGTGTCGAAGGGGAGCACCTGCTCAGCGAAGACTTCGAAGATCTCCGCCGCAGCCGACCTCAAGTCTTCCTTGCGGCGCCCATTAGGGAGCCGCTCAATGCCATAGAGGATCTCGGCCACCGTGATCGCCGTGGTGCACAGTTCCCTGCCCTCGTGGCCGCGCACCCACTCCTGCACTGCCCGCTCGGGGGACGGCCGCATCAGTTCCGAGACGACATTGGTGTCGACGACGATCATCTAGCCGAGCTCGGCCGCGCGAGGCCGGGCGGTACGGGCCGGGATCTCAAGCTCCACTCCGCCCAGTTCGGCGAAGCGGTCCATAAGCGCCGGTACAAGGCCCTCCTCGTCACCCGCCTCGCGGACCGCCTCGGTCAGGATCACACGCACCTCAGCCTCCATGGACCGGCCGTGCCTGGCCGCCCGCAGCCGGAGCCGCTCCTTCACCCGATCATCAAGGTTTCTGATACTCACCGCCGACACCGCCACCACCTCCCGAGGAGTGCTATCAATGCTAGCAAAGGCGCGTGCAGCTGCTGACCCGTGTTCCATGGACAGACGTCAATACGGCATCTGAGGCGGCGTCATCCTGAGCATGGTCGGCCCAAGCCCGTAGCCAAGCTATAGGGCCTGTGCTGTGAGGCAGGCAAGGAGTTCGTCAAGGACCGCCTCCTCATGCAAGGCAACGCCAAGTCGTGTCATGGTCGGCCTCAGTGAAGGATCCCAAGAAGCGTCCACCGGAGCCCCGCTGAGTTCCAGCGCTGCCCGGCCGGAGCGAGCCGCTGCCTGGTAGTTGGAAGCGCTCATGAGCAACGGTTCCGCTCCCACCTCGGCGATCAGGCGGTTCGCCATCGCTATGCCCGGCCAGTCGAAGTCGCCGTGGTACTGAAGCAGGGCCCCCGCGCTCGCCAGCCGTCGAAGCAGCTCCAGAGTGACCAGCTTGGGCTGGCCGGACGTGCACACCGCCGGGGCACCGCTGAGCCTGTCGGCCATCGCCTCCAGGACACGGGGGTTCTCACACACCAGCACCCGCCCGTGCCGGGCAAGCTCAAGGTGGCGCAGATCGCGCGGGGTAACGTGCACCGGGTCGCCCGCCTCGGCGGCTAGCCGGAGCCGCTGGGCCACGGGCTCATTGCCGCGCGCGAGCACGCCCAGGATGAGGCATGTGCTCGATACTGTGTCAGCACTCACGCCATACCGCTCCCACAGGTCGCGGCGTGCGGCAGCAGTGCTGGGCGGCTCGGCGCCCGCGTCGAGCGCCAGGGCCCGCAGGGCAAGCTGCGAGACCACCGTTCCGTCATCCAGGCCATGGGCGCTGCCTGTCACCCGAGCCGCCAGCTCGGTGCGCGAAATAACCGCTGTGCCGGGTACTAGCGCTTCCGCCAGAATGGCCATCACGTTGCGTGCGGACTGTATGGGATCGACAGCCCGGGCGAAAAGGCCTGATCGCCGAATAGCCGTCAGCCAGGTCTCACCCCAGGTGATGCCTGCGCATGCCGGCTCGGTCGCAAGCAGCTCGCGCAACCGGGCAAGCGGTTGCTCGCGTGCTGCCGCAGCCGCCGATCGCTGCGCCTGGCGATCCTCCAGCTCGCGCCCGGTCACGGCCGACACGGCGGCGGCCAGGCCGCGGTACGGTGACCGGCGTGCAAGCACCTGATCAAGTTGTGCCAGGTCAATTGTTACCCGATCGGCCACGATCGGCTGGGCGAGCAAGTCGCCGATGGCGTGCCGTTCCGCGCGCTGCAGGCCGGTAAGGACAATCCGTCCGGCGGGCACCAGGTGGCTGCGTTCCAGCCGGGCACGCACAGCCTCCCAGAGCCGGGAGAGCGCCGGGTCGGCCAGCCAGTCGGGGACAGACAGCGATGCAGTGCCGGGGGACTGGGGGCCGGGCATCACGCCCCCATGGCCTGCAGCCGCTGGCCGTCCCAGCGGTGCTCGTATTGAGCGATCCCGCGTTCCGCCGGATCCCGGAGCGCTTCGTAAATCGCCAGCGATGGAACGGTCTCGTGATCTCCCCACAGTCGCTCGCTCGTAATCACAAAGTCCAGGTCGAGGTCAACGAGCAGCCCGAACAGCAGCGGATGGGTGCGCACATCGATCTTGGGGAAGGCGTCGTCGAGCAGGACGAAGCGCGGCGCATACGGGGCAGCGCCCGCGACCGAGCTGAAATGCGCCGCGGCAGCCGCGAACAGCGGCAGGTAGCAGACGACTTTCTGCTCGCCCTGGGACAGCGGCGACCGGCGATGCAGATCCAGCCACCGGCCATCTAGTTCCGGCCGGGTGTACCGGACCCGGAACGCGAACCACTGCCGGTAGTCGAGCGCCCGGCCAAGGTGCTCGACGTAGGACAGCTCGGGCTGCTCGGACCGGGACGTTTCGATCAGCCGGTGCAGGCAGTCCCGGAGCGTCTGCCGCTCATCGGGCAACAGGGCTCCGAGCGGGCGTCCGAGCAGCGCGACTGCCTGCCGCGAATCGGCAGGCACGTCCTCGCGCAGCCGCCAGTGCAGCGACACCCGGACGCCTTGTGAGGTGGTGACGCCATCCAGCAGCCGGTTCATCGCCGCAACCAGTTCCTCGGCTTCCACCCGCCGCGCCCGCAGCGCCTCGCCCAGATCGCCGAGGATGTGCTCCTCGAATACGCGGCGCTCCCGCTCGGTAAGCAGTTCTGCGTCCCGGGCGACTACCCCCTCCAGGCGGCTGGCCAGCTCGCCCAGTGGGCGCTCGCCCGTCTCATCCCGGGCCACGACGGCCAGCATGCCAGCCTGCTCCAGCACTCGTGGCTCGCAGTCGGCGGCGGGGCCACTCGTCACCTCCGTGTACCTGTTCCACACCACCGCCTCGGTGACCGGCCGTTCCGGCAGTTCCAGCGCGGCCAGCTGACGGGCCAGCTCGGCCACTGCCGGCGGCAGCTTCACCCCGGCCGTCACACCGCGGGCCAGCTCGTAGGCACCGTCTGCCGGTACGCCCGCGGAGGCAAGCAGGCCTGGCACGGGAGCCAGATCCGCGACCCGGTGCGCCGCCTCGACGACGGCCGGTTCCTGCGCGGCCCGGAGCTCGCCGGTGTCGTCGACCGCCTGCTGTAGCGAGCCCTGTTTCCCGGCCAGCCGGGTCTGCTCGGCCCGCAGCTGCTGCTCCTGGTTCTCGCCTGCCCCGATCTCCGCCCGCGCCGCTGCCAGCCGCTCTTCCAGCTCATGGACGCTGGCCTCGGCTGCCTGGCGCATCTCCTCGTACCGGCTGCCCGCTGCCTCCGACTCGGCTCCGAGCTGGCGGGCGCTGTCCTCCAACTCGGCGGCCTGGTGGTCCAGATCGGCCCACGCGGCGAGGTCTTCGCGCAGCCGGGTCAGCCGGCCACGCAATTGGCCCGCAGTGCCCCGCTGGCCAGTCAGCTCAGCGTCGAGCTTCCGGAGCCGGTCACCGTAGGCGAGCAGGGCCTGCGCCGCGGCAGGCAGATCGTGGGCCGCCGCTAGCCGCGCCAGTTCGCGCCCGGCTGCCGCGGCAGCCACCCGGGCCTGCCGGGCGATCTGCTCGGCTTCGCGGGCTGCCGCCTCGGCACGCGTGACCGCCTCCCGGTGAACCTGCACATCAGCCCACGCCTTGAGCAGCGATCCGTACGGGGGCAGTGCGCCGAGCCACGCCTCGATGGCGCCGCGCCGGTCGCGCGCCGCCTCCTCGGCTGCGGCCGCCGACTGCCGGGCCTCCTTAGCCGCCGCGATCAGCGCATCGGTCTCGGCCAGCCGCCGGGCCCGTTCGGCCGCCCGGGCGGTCGCACCGATATATTGCGCGGCCGACTTGGAAGCGCGGCCGGCCAACGGCCCGAGTTGCCAGGAGCCATCCAGCCCGGCCACCGCGGCCACCCCCGGTGCGGGTTCCACGGCGATCCGCCCGAGCACACTGCGGACGGTTCCGGCCGTCACCGGGGATTCGTCCGGGACGATCACGGCGAGCAGATCCGCCAGGCTGCGGCCGGCGACCAGCGGGCCGGCCGACAGCACGACATCGCGCTGATCCGGGCTGAGCACCTGCCCGTCCAGGCGGACCCAGGCGTCGAGTAGGCCGGCAGACTCCAGCGCCGCCTCCAGCCCGGCCCGCTGCCTGGCATCGAGATGGCCCAGAAAGTCGACCAGCCGCCACAGCGGGGAACCGTCGGCACTGTCGCGCTCGCCCCGGCCGAGCGCCGGCGGGTCCGGTGCCGGATCAGGCTCAGACTCGATAGCCGCGCGCCGCCTGCGCAATTCGGTGAGCTGCCGCTCAGCGCCCACCCGCTCGGAGCCGGCCGCCGCCTCGGTCGCGGCGAGGACGCCGAGGTGGGGGTTCGCGGCCTCGCGAGCGAGTGCGCCGAGCTGCTCGATGGTCTCGGCGGTCAGCTCGCCGGGGATGCCGAATGGGACGCCGCGCTCATCGGCATGCCAGGCCGCCAGTCCGGTCTCGAAGGATTCTTGCGCGATCCGGGCGGCCCGCCCGGACTCTGCCAGCCGCGCACGGTCGGCCTCAGCCATGGCTTCCAGTCGGGCGGCCTCATCTTCGGCGGACGTCCGTTCGCTGTCCGCCTGCTCAGCTCGCCGCCCGGCCTCGTCAACGACCTGCACGGCCGCCTGACGTTCGCCCACCAGGGGCCGGGCCGCTCCAATAGTCTCCGCATACCCGGCCAGCGCCGCATCGAGCCCGGCCGCGTCATCCGGCAGCCGTGGGTCCACCAGCGCGGCGGAAACGGCCACGGGCCCACGGATCCCGAGTCCAGCCATGTCCGTGGCCAGGGCCCGGCCGGCTTCGGCCACGTTCGTGATGTCGCGACCCAGAGTGCCGCCATCACGATCGGTTCGTTTTTTTGCGTTCTGTGCCTGCGTATGCGCGGCGACCGCATGCCGGCGGCTGTCCGTGGCGCGCCCGGCGAGCTCGCGCGCTCGCTCCCCGAGCGCGAGCACCTCCCGGTGACTGCGGGCCTCCGGGCCATCTTCCAGGTCCCTGCGCCGCTGGCGAGCCTGCTCGATCCGGGCCGCGGCGGCTCGCTGACCTTCCTCGTTCTGGCTGATGCTCTCGGCCACCCCGGCCAGCTCGGCGGTGCGCCTGCTGATGTCCCGGTCGAGCCGGCTCAGCTCGCGGTGCGCTCCAGCCAGCTCCGCGCCGCGGCTGGCTGCCGCCCCACGCGCGTACCCGGCGTAGAGCTGCGCGAATGCGGTCATCGCCGTTGCCGCCTGGCGCCTCCGGGCAAGCTGCTCGCCGAAGGCGGCCAGCTCGTCCAGGGTTCCCCCGGCCGCCCGGACCGCCGCGTCATCTAGCTCGGGCAGCGCGACGGACAAGATCTCCGCGAGGCGGCCTGGCTCAATGTCCTCGCCGACCTGCGGCTGCCGCAGCCAGTACAGCAGGCGGAGCAGCTCGTCGTAGCGGCTGCCGGCCAGCCCGAACAGCGTTTCGCCTACATGCTGCTTGTACTGGCGCGGGCTGTCGAAGAAATGCCCGTCTTCGGCGACGGTGGCCCGGCACCGCTCCCGGGGCAGCGGGCCCGTGCCGTCCTCCAGGAACAGATCAAGGCCGACTCGCCGGGGGGAGGTGAAATACCATGTGGTGGCGGTACGAGCAGACTGGGACGCCCGGATGCCGATCCCGCACGTAACCCATTCGGGCTCACCGGAGTCGGTAGTGCGGACGAGCTCCACCCACAGATAACCGATGCGGCTGGCTCCGTCGTACCCGTCGGTCATCAGCCAGAGCAAGCTGGTGTGATGGCGTCCTGAGGCCGTCATCCGGAGCTTGTCGCCGTCCAGGACGAACGGCAGCAGCATCTCCAGCGTCTTGGACTTGCCGGCACCGTTGGCGCCGCGCAGCAGCATCCTCCCGCCGGCGAACTCGAAGACCTGGTCGTCGTACTGCCAGACATTGAGGATACCGGCCCGGTTGAGCCGGAACCTGTGCGGGTGAGCCTGCACGGCCGCAGGGCTCGCGATGCGATGCGACGTCATCACCTATCCTCCCGGCCGACGGGCATGAGCCTTTCTCCGGACAGTGCGGGCGGGGAATCCGTATCTGTTGCGGGATCATCAGGGTCAGCCTGCGGGGCGTAGCGCGCGGCTACAGCATGCACCCGCAGTACACCGTCCTTGCCTCGTTCGACGAGGCCAAGCGAGATCAGCAGATCCATCGCCTCCTCGTGCACCAGGCCAGGCCGTTCCCGGTGCTCACGCTTCAGCCACCTAGACCAGGTCCGAAACACGTCAGCCGATACCGCATCGACCTCATCGCCTCCGATCACCACCCAGGTGCGGCCAGGCTCATCCGCACCGCGAGCCCGGATCACGCCGACCAGCGCGCCGAGCAGCAGCAGGGCAAAGTGCCTGGCGGAACCGCCACCCGGGAAGCCGACATCGGTGAGTTCGTCGTCGGGATCGACGGCCATGGCTCCCTCGGCCCTGAGCTCAAGCTCAAGCCCGAACCGGTCGCGGAACCACTCGCGTTCCCGGTTCCGGTTGCGCCGCCACCATTCCGCGTACTCCTCGCGCAGGCCAGCAGCTGACAGGACGGGAGACTCGGTCAGCTGACGCCGGATCGCCACCCGGGCACCCCCCGCCGCCGACGGCAGAGCTGCCGTTTCGAGCAGCTGATCTGGGGTGACCAAGCCTGCCAGCGGCGCGGAGATCATGAGGCTCAGCCGGTCGCGCCGTACATCAAGCAGGGTCAGGGTCTGGCCATCGTTCGTCCACCGTTCGAGGTCCCCGTCACGCTCATGCAGCACGCCGTATTTGATCAACACAACAAGGGCCGCATACAGGGCCCGCCGGTCGCCAATGTGGTCGAGGTCCACATCCAGGCCAGCCTCGGCTGCCGCGGACCTGATCGCGGCGACCAGTTCATCGACCAGTAGTTGCTGCCGCGCCTGGGTCAGCGCAGCCAGGGTCAGGCCCAGCAGGGCATAGGCCCGCGGAGTGAACGGAGCGCCGCTGGTGCGCCGCAGTGGCCGGGACGGGTCGCGCCCCAGCCCGGGCTTGAATAGCCGGGCCGCGTTCGGATCGACAACCAGGCGGTAACCCAACCCGTCCGCGAAGAGCCTGGCCAGCTCGGTCCGGTGGCGGCGGACCAGCCTGAACTCCTCTGCGCTCGCGCCGTCGCCATGCAGCAGTGGCTCCCGCAGCAGCGTGCGGGCCGCCCGCCGGCGCTCCGCGGCGGCGTAGGGATCCTCGGCCGACTTCGGGCGTTCAATGGCGGTCACGCGCTCACCTCTTGGGGCCGTCGGTGCGCAGCCACCGGAACCGAGCCCGCCTCGGCTGACATCACCGCGATCGACAGGCCGACCAGTTCCATCCGGCCAGCCGGGCTAGTGATGACGGTGGACTCCCCCGGCGTGCGCCGGACGGCGATCCGCACACCGCCAGCGGAGGCGCCGGCTTCAGCGTCCTGTGTGAGCGGGCGGCCATGGCCCGCCAGCGCCCGGCTGTAGAGGTCGAGCACGGCGGTCCGGGCCTGGTCAGACAACCGGACGGAGCCGAGCTGACCGGGATGGCGGGCTAGCTCGGCCAGAGCCTCGCGGTGTTCCCGCTCGGCGGCCTCACGTTCAGCGACCCGTGCGCGCTTGGCGGCCGCGAAGTCTGCCCGGCTGCCCGCCCTGCCTCTGGCTGTGCGGTTTCCATACTGGCGCAGGGTGAGGGGCACGTCGGCCACCGGGCCCCGCCACCAGGACGTTGCCGCCGGCACCGGCTGATCGTCACTCTCGGCGGCCATTCCCAGGTGCCGACAGGAGTACAAGCCGAACGCCGCTGCCCACAGCGCGTGCGCGGTGTCATCGTCGGCCCCGTCGAACCAGCCGGCCAGTTTGAGGAGGTCACCATACCGGCTCTGCTCCCGCTCGGCGGCTGAGGCGATGCGGCGCAGGTTCACCAGCAGCGCGCGCATCGCTTCCGTGGCCAGCCTCCGCACTCCGGACGCGTCGCTTTCCCGCCGCCCGCTGCCGACAAACCAGGCATGCAGACTGTCCCAGTCGGCTGGGTCCAGGCCCCGCGCCCGCCGGGCCGCTCTGCCATCAAGCGAGAGCAGCCGCTGACCCTCGTTGGCCCGTCCACAGAGCGCTTCCACCTGCGGTTCTATCCTGATCAGCACGTCCGCGAGCTGCGGCATGTGCCGGGCAATATCGTCAACGAACCGCTGCAGGTAGTCGAGCAAGGCAGTCTTGAACGCCTTGAACTCGGCGCGATCCAGGTCAAAACGTACGAGCACCTGGGCCAGATAGGAGTAGAAGTCCCGCGTACTTTCCACGAGCCGTTCGAACTGGGCGAAGACGGTGCCGATCTCACTGGCCAGCCGGTCAGGATCGGCGCTGGCCAGGCCAGGGTCATCGTAAGTGCCCAGGCTGGTCAGCCCGCTGAGGATGCCGCTGAGCATCTCACTCGACACCTCACGGGCCCGTTCAGCAGTACTCAGCAACTCCTCGACCTGTCGGTGTACCAGCTCGCCGATCTGGGTGAGCTGGTAGCGCGACCTGACCTGAAGGTATTCGCGGACGCTGTGCGCCTCGTTCTCGCGCGGGCTACGCGTCAGGTTACCGTGCTCGACCAGGTAAGACAGCCGCGCATCCGCGGTATCGGAATCAAGCTCGATGCCGCGATCCCGCAACCGCGCCGCGACTTCGGCCGCCGACTGGTCAGAGAGGAGACCAGCGATATCGCTGGTAAAAGTCCGCATGATCGCCAGGTACTCAGCAGCCTCCGGCACCGTGGCATAGCGCAGCGACTCCAGTCGGACGCGGTCGGCATGGCCCAGGCCAGCGCCAGCTGCATCTGCTGCTCTATCCCGCCTGCGGCTTGAGCCGTCAGAGTCGTCAGCCGCCGATTCCGCGGGGGCATGTGGGGCCAGCCTGTCGGGCATGGCCTGACGTTAGCGAACCGCACCGACAGAATCCCGCCGGACCACTCACCTATGCAGCCTCCGGCGCGGGCCGTCGGTGTGCGTTCGCCCGAGAGCACGCACGCGGAACCGGTGAAGTCAACCAGCATCCATCGAAGACCTAGCGGAATGGCGATGACAGAAGCGCCCAGACCTTGCCGGAGATTCCCCGACACCAAGCTGCTATTGGCCGGAACTCGACCCCCGCGCACCTCAGAACTCAACCACTGCTCAACCACGCGCGGCAGCCAAGTCGTGAGGGCAGGCGACCGCTCCCCACACGCACAGCATCCTGACCTGCCCGGACAAGGACAGCAACCAAGACGTCCTGCAGGGGAACGGTTACGCAAACCGCTCCCGGAACGCATGAGACCCGGCCCACCGGACCGGGTCTGACCTGCGAGTTTGATAGTGGCAGGTGTTGGGTTCGAACCAACGTAGGCTAAGCCGACGGTTTTACAGACCGCTCCCAGCATTGCCGCGATGGCGGCAGTGCTGGCAGTAGTTAGCGCAGGTAAGGTGACGGCTCTCAACCCGCCTGCGACCCCGTCGGCCGCTGCCGCCATCTTGCGGGCGGCGGGTATATGGCCCTGGCTATGGTGGCCGAGGTCCACCCGATCCACCATCCCCCGCAGAGCACCATGACGGTGCGCAGGATGTCTTTGCTGTCCAGAGCCGCTACCGCAGGCAGAAGGATGGCCCATGCAATAACACAGCCGACGCTGTATGCCGTGTAGGTCCTCAACTGTTGTCTCATGACGACGACCCTTTCCCTGCTCGGGGTGGCGCACCGCGATGCGGGCGCTCAGTCGTCGCTGCTCACATGTCTACCGAGCCAGCGGCGGCCGGACGTTCGTTGTCCGCGCCTTGCCGGAAATACTGATATCAATATGATAGATATGTGTTATCGGATCTGTCAAGTCGCGCAGGGGTGGATGGTGACCTAGAAGGCGGGCCGCCGCCCTGTCCTGCTTCGCCCTGCAGGTCTGCCGGGTTTAGTGACGTCAGCTGATGCGAGCACGCAGGCCGGGGAGCTGATTCGGGCTCGTTCGTGACTTTCCACTCACCGCGCTGGGGTGGATACTGGCTGGGTGCGTCCGTTCGGTTGAGCCTGAGCTTCGGGCACCCGAGTCTGGGCCGCCGGTGTCTCATGCCAGCGGCCGTGTCGCTGTCTGCAATCTTCTCGCCGCGCTGACCGTGAACCGGCTGCGGCGCGCGCACCGCCCGGCGGCAGGGGCCCTTCGGCCCCCCTTTCAAGGCGGGTATCTCACTCACGGCCAGGAGAGGTTATGTCTGCGGAGAATGAGGCTCTGGTGCGCAGCGCTTATGAGGCGTACGGCCGCAGTGATGTGACCAGGTTGCTCGAGCTGGTCCATCCCGACTTGGAGTGGACCTATCTCGATCCCAGCTTCGAAAATCCGCAGCCGCAGGTCTGTCACGGGCGGGACCAGCTGGCGTGGGCGCTGGGCCGTCAGGCTGACCGGGGCGTGAACTCGGAGCTCGAGGAGATCTATTCCTGCGGCGACGAGGTGATGGTGGCTGTCCATACCCCCGGCACCGACCAGCACCGCGTATGGCAGGGCAACGACCGGAACTACCTGGTGCTCACGCTGCGTCAGGGCCAGGTCCTCGCGATGCGGGCCTTCCGGGACCTGGACGCCGCTCGCAGCTTCACCAGCGAGGTCGGGCCGAGGTGATGAGGCTCCAGATCCTGAACGTGCCACATTGCCCGGGAGCGGAAGCCCTGGATAGCGTCCTCGGCCCACTGCTCGCGGCCCGGCCCGATATCCACGTAGTGCGGCACGTCGTGACGACCGAGGATGAGGCGGGACGGCTCGGGATGACCGGTTCGCCGACGATCCTGGCCGATGGCAGGGACCTGTTTCCCGTCCCGGGCCAGCAGCCG
>Ga0208219_1000413_pt1 | contig 15326 bp, 15 predicted proteins | sample NGESurshal072012_7_FD_184469 | JGI IMG/M metagenome (GOLD analysis project Ga0208219, IMG submission 184469) | Arctic peat soil microbial communities from Barrow, Alaska - NGEE Surface sample 53-2 shallow-072012 (SPAdes) | ecosystem: Environmental > Terrestrial > Soil > Wetlands > Peat ...
CCCTCAACCCAGCATTTGACGTCGGTATAGGGGTGGGCAGGGGCAGGGGGGGTGTTTGTCACGGTTTGGGCTCCTGTGGTGAGGGGTGGGGAACGGCGCGCCTATAGTATACTTTTCAAAGGAAAAAAAATAATATAAATGCATAGTGATTGTAGCAACAATAGATACGAATTTATATTATTTTTTTTGGTTCAAAACGCACGTTATTAGCACCCCCTGTCCTTGCTTTGTTCTTTTTTAACCAATAGATATTTTTGATCATCTGTTGTGGTATCAATATGTTATTGGCATGTGGCTATTAGCTGAATGGAACAATATATTAGTTTGTGTGTGAAATATGTGGAACAGCGTCGCCAATATAAATTACAATCGTCCGGCCGACGGGAGGGGGTGGCAGGTCAGCAATAAAATTGCGCTTGCGTAAGAAAGTTGCAAAACCGAAAGCAGGCCCGTATGAAGGGTAGGCGCTTTAGGGGGTCGTTCAGCATGGACGATGGGTGCCGTTGGTATGCGGCCGGGACGCGGGCGGGGTGTGGCAGGCTGGCGATGCACCACCTGGCCCGGCAGGGCTTCGAGGCGTTCAGCCCGTTCGGGGAGGAGAGCCGGGTCGAGAAGGGTCGCCTGGTCGCACGAAAGATACAGCTTTTCCCAGGATACGTCTTTGTAAAGCTTGACATTTACGAGGACCGATGGGTCGCCGTGAACAACACCGTGGGGGTCAGACGATTACTCCCAACCCACGAAATGAACCCATCCCCCCTGCCTCCCGGCTTTGTCGAGGAGATGCGAGCCTTGCAGGCCAAGGGTGCCTTGGACTCGGTTCGCGCCGAATGCGTGACCTACATGTACGCTCAAGGCGAGCGCGCCGAGGTGACCGCAGGCCCATGGGCCGGGCATACCGGCGAGTTCGTCAAATACCATAAAGGCTCCCTCGTGTTGCTTATGGCTTTACTCGGCAAGAAACTTGCTTTAGGTTTCCACCCCAATACGGTTGTCCCGGTGGGCCGCGAAAGCGATCTGAGCGCCGGTGCGGTAGCCTAACGATGTCTACAAAAACTGGATCTAAACCAGTACGAGGACAGAACGGTGGTGTAAGGCCCGGAGGCGGACGCAAGCCCGGTTCGGGCTTCATGCTTTTGGCAAAAACACTCGTTCGCAAATACGCATCCGATGGTGGTTTGATGCCTTTGGATGTGATGGTCGGGAACATGCGTTTCTGGGCCTTGCAAGGTGACAACCTCGCGCAGAAGATTGAAGATCTGATCCGTTGCGGCGACACCGAAGATGACAGTACCCGCAATGAAGCGCGCCGTTTGGTCGGCCAATTCCTGGCAGCGCGTAAGAACGCGCAGGAGTGTGCGGTCGATGCCGCCCCTTACATGCATCCGCGTTACCAATCGGTGCGGGTTGAGAGTGGTGATGAGGTTCAACCGGAACAGATCATCGAGATGCTGATCCCGGATACCCCGGCCATGGAAGACCGCAGCTATCGCGAGCGTCCCGCCACAACAGTAACTGCCACGCAGATGGAGCCTGCCGAGTGATGAAGGTCTTTGCGCGTGACGGCATCTGCTAACCGCATCAAGTTTCGTAGACCTTGGCTCTACCCTAAACAGGAACAGGCGATCTTCTACCCGCGCGATCCCAGCGGGGAAATAGCGCGCTATGGTCTCATCGAGGCCAGCACCAAGGCCGGCAAGACCATAGGCTGCATCGCCTGGCAGCTTGAGCAGGCACTGCTTAGCAAGTCGGGCAGTAACCACTGGTGGATCGCTCCGGTCCTAAGTCAGTCGCTGATCGCCTTCACCCGCCTACGCAAGATGCTGACACCGGGCACGTTCAATTATCGCTTGGGTCCGCCGATTGTTACGACCATCAACGGCGCGCATATCTGGTTCAAGTCCGGCGACCACCCGGACTCGCTTTACGGTGAGGATGTCTATTCTGCCGTCATCGACGAAGCCAGCCGCGTCCCGGAAGATGCTTTTGTAGCCGTCCGCAGCACGTTGACCGCCACGCGCGGGCCGATGCGGATCATCGGCAACGTCAAGGGGCGGCGGAACTGGTTCTACGCGCTGGCGCGTAAGGCCGAGGCAGGCGCCGAGGGTATGGCCTACGCCAAGTTGGTCGCGGCCGATGCGGTCGCGGCCGGTGTGCTGGCGGCCAAGGAGATAGCGGACGCCAAGCGGATCTTGGCCGACCACGTCTTCCGTGAGCTTTACCTGGCCGAGCCGTCCGAGGACGGTGGCAACCCGTTCGGCGGCGACCTTGCCATAGCCGCAGTAACGAAGCCGCTGAGCGATGGACGCCCCATGCACTGGGGTTGGGATCTTGCCAAGTCGGTGGACTACACCGTGGGTATTGCATTGGACATCGATGGCAACGCCTGCCGGCTGCATCGCTTTCAGAAGCCGTGGCGCGAGACCATAGACCTGATCCAGCGCGAGACCGGGCGCACCAAGGCGTTGGTGGACTCGACGGGTGTGGGCGATCCGATCCTGGAGGCGTTGCAGGCGGACGGACACTCCAACTTCCAGGGCTACAAGTTCAGCTCGCCTAGCAAACAAAAGCTCATGGAGGGGTTGGCCGTCGCCATTCAACGCCAGGAGATTACGGTTCCGCCCGGTGTCGTGGAGAAGGAACTTCAGATCTTCGAATACGAATACCATGCCGGTGGCGTGCGGTACTCGGCGCCGGAAGGGTTTCATGACGACACCGTATGCGCATTGGCGTTGGCGGTGGAGTCCAGCACCAGCAACAAGACGGCGTCTACTTGGCGCAAGCTTGCGGCGCAGATGAACTGAGGGAGAATGGTTGATGGCAGATAAGCCAAGTGTCACGGTTCGTCCGGGGGAGGCTTTGGTCACGGATCTTATAAGCGTCATCGGTGAAAGTTGCCGGACGACGCAGTTTATGGATGTGCGCAATGCTGCGATGGCAGTTGTGGCACATCTTCGACACAAGAGTCTCATACCGGGAGAGAAAGAATGAACAACGGCACCTATAAATGGAACGCCACCATCGACAACCACGCCGTGGTCATCGATGCGGCGGTCAACGGCGCGACGCTTACGGGCACCGTGACCAGCACCGAGTATGGACGCGCGCCGATCATGATGGGCGCCGTGAACGGCCAAGTGCTGACCGGCCAGGTCTCGCTTCATGGCAACACCGGACACGTTACGATGACGGTGGCGGCCGACGGCTCGGTCTCTGGCGAGGTGCGGGTGGGGTGGTTCTTCAGTGTGAAGCTGGTGGGGACGGCGGCGTAAGCCAGCATGCCCCGTAAGACCTCCGTCAAAGGCGCCGCCCGCGCGCAACGCAGCGCCGAGAAGCACGCCACCGACGCCATCACGCTCGACAGCTTCCAGAACTTCGCCATGCAGCTGGGCCTGGGGACGGACAACCCCAGCAGCTGGTCGACCTACGGCTTCAACCCCATCACGCGCAACCGCATCCTTTTGGAGTGGATGCACCGGGGGTCGTGGATAGCGGGCCTGGCGGTGGACATCCCCGCCGAGGACATGACCAAGGCGGGTCTCGAATACCACTCGACCATTGCGCCGGATGCCATCGAGCGGCTCGACGCGTCGGATATGAACTTCGATGTGTGGGGCGCCATCCGCAAATGGCTCAAGTGGGGCAGGCTCTACGGCGGTGCGATCCTTGTGCCACTCATCGACGGTCAGGACTTGGCCACGCCGCTACGGCTGGAGACGGTCGGCAAGGGACAGTTCAAGGGGCTGTTGGTTCTTGACCGTTGGATGATCGACGCATCAATGGAAGATCTGGTCGCGGACTTTGGACCGTCGCTGGGCCTGCCCAAGTACTACCGCGTCCAATCCAATGCGCCTGCGCTGCGCGGCGCCGTCATCCACCACTCGCGCGCCTTCCGTGCTGAGGGCATAGAACTTCCATACCAGCAGCGGCTCATGGAGAACCTCTGGTCTCTCAGCGTGCTGGAGCGCATCAACGACCGCCTCATAGCGTTCGACAGCGCCACGACGGGCGCGGCGCAGCTGGTCTACAAGTCTTATCTGCGCACGATCAAGATCAAGGATCTGCGCGAGAACATCGCCGCAGGCAACGATATGCTCAAGGCCACGACGACGTGGCTGGACTTGATGCGGCGCTTCCAAGGCATCGAGGGCTTAACCATTCTCGACCTGGAAGATGAGTTCGTTGCGTCAAGCCATACGGCGTTTGCAGGCTTGAGCGATGCCTTGCTCCAATTCGCCCAGCAGCTCAGCGGCGCGTTGCAGATCCCGTTGGTCCGGTTCTATGGGCAGTCGCCCAGCGGGCTCAATTCATCGGGCGATGCGGAACTGACGGTCTACAGCGATGGCGTGGTCAAGGATCAGAACCGTGATCTGCGCGCGCCGATGCTCAAGATCAAGCGCATCCAGGCGGCAAGCGAAGGGTTGGCGCTGCCGCCGAACTTTGGTTTCGAATTCCGCAACATCTACCAGCTTAAGCCCGAGACCAAGGCGACCATTGCCAAGACAACGGCTGATACCATCAGCGTGATGTTGCAGGACGGGGTTTTAGACATCCCCACCGCCATGAAGGAGTTCCGGCAGTCGGCGCGTATGACGGGCATCGGCAGCAATATCACCGACGAGGCCATCGCAGAGGCTATCGCCAACCCCCCTGTTCCTGCGTTGCCTGAACCAGGGCAAGGTGAGCCTGGGCAGGGGGATGGTGGTGAGGGCGAACAGAAACCCGGTGCGGAACGTCCGGCGCTTAAGGCGGTGAAGTGATGGGCAAGTACGACGCCGCTATTCGCGAGCTGATGGTGCCGGGGCGGACGCAGAAGGAAATTGCACTCACACTAGGCATCTCGCAAGCCACAGTGTCTTATGTGATCAATGGCATTAAGCCTACACGCTCGGCAGCGGCCAAGGAGCGTCGTGCTATTGAGCAAAAGAATGAATCCGAAGTGAATAAATTCACCTACACCTGGCGCCCCCGCCCCATAACCGTCCCCGCTCCCAACGCCTTGCCGTGGGTCACGCGCGAGCGGCTCATGGCGGGGCGTTAGTGGGCCTTCACACAAGCTTCGACCGCCGCCGCGAAACCAAACGCGAGCGCCGGACCTTTGCCCACGCCTACCAGGCCGAACGCTTCTACACCGCGCGCTTGCGACGGGTAGCGGACTTGATCGGCGAACTGATCCGAGCGTTCCACCCGTTCGACACCGAGTCCCGTGTCCGCCTCGACGAAGCGCTGCGTAGCTACAAGCGGACGCTAACCCCTTGGGCCGAGGCTGTGGCGCGCGCGATGCTGGCGGATGTCTCGCGCCGTAATACGCGGGCATGGCGAGACTTGAGCGAGCAGATGGGCTTCGAACTCAAGCGCGAGGCGCAGACGTCGGCTTGGGGGTCCATGATGCGAACCGAGCTGGCGCGGCAAGTGGACCTCATTACGTCGTTGCCAAATGACGCGGCCGTGCGTGTGCAGAAGTTAGCCGTGGGCCAGATCTACGGAGGTGATCGTGGTGAGGATCTGGTCAAGCAGATATTTCGCACCGGCGAGGTGACGCGGGCGCGGGCTGATCTCATTGCGCGGACGGAGGTGGGGCGGGCAAGCTCTACGATGCTAAAGGCCCGTGCGGTGGAGTTCGGCAGTGAGGGGTATATCTGGCGTACCGCGCATGACCGTGACGTGCGGCCTTTGCATCGCAAGCTGGAGGGGACGTTCCATGAGTGGGACGATCCGCCGGTGAGCGGCGAGAACGGGGAGCGGTCGCTGCCGGGCGGCATTTATAATTGTCGATGCTATGCGGAGCCGGTGATCCCGACGGAGTTCACATGAGCCGATCCATCCACATCCATATTCATCGTGCAAGGGATGCTTTCGAAGAGTCGAAGCATCCGCGCGCCAGCAGCGGCAAGTTCGGTTCGGGCGGGAGCGGGAATGCTTCCGGGTCAGAACTCGCCGAACGCCATACGGCGCATGCCGCCAAGTATGCGGCTGCACGCAAGAAGGCTGTTGCGGCCGGGAACAGCAAGGCCGCGCTGGAGGCTTCCAAGCAGGAGAACTACCACCTCCAGCAGGCAAAAGAAGCCAAGGAAAAGAAGTAGCTCAATACCAACGATTTGAGGAGACCATCCAATGCAGACCTTCCGTAACATTCTGATCGGCCTCGCCATCGCCTTGGGCCTCGCGCTAGGCGCCGCGCCGCCCACCTTCGCGCAGACCTACCCCACGACCACGCCGACCTACATTCCCGACGGCGTGCTCGGCGCCAAAACGTACCTTGCCGCAGGCGACTACTACTATGCCGCCAACGGCCAGAGCGTCATCACGTTCAACGTCGCCGGCACCTGCACGTCGCTGAGTGCCGATATCCAGGGGGCGGTGAACCGCTCCACCTCCGCCGTGTTCACGCACCTGCGCATCCGCAAGCGCGGCAGCCAACCGGTCCCCCTGATCACGGCCACCGGCACCTACAGCGTGGCACCGGCCGGCTACGGCTACGTCCGCGTCCATGTGACCGCGCTCACCGCGAGCTGTACGCTGCTGGCGGACGGCTCCATCGGCCTCATGTATATCGACACCAATCCCGAACCGCGCACCACGTATTCGGCGGCGGTGACGGGCCTCGTTGCGGCATCGAGCGCGTCCGACGTGTTCGGCATCAGCGGTCTCGCCGGCCATACGATCCACATCACGCGCATCTGCGTCTCCGGGCGTGCCACGGCAGCGGCGTCCGAGGACGTGTTGCTGATCAAGCGCTCTGTTGCCGATACAGGGGGGACGCCGGGGACGACGCCGGTTGCGGTGCCCAACAGTTCGGCTTCGGTTGCCTCCAGCGCCACGCTCGTCGACTACACGGCCAATCCCACGACGGGAACGGGCGTTGGCAATATCGGCGCCAGGCAGCTGTTCCTGGGGAACCTCACGACCGGTGCGCCAGGCGTGGCGGCGTGCTGGGATTGGTCAGCGGGCTCGCGGCTGGAGCAGGAACTGATCCTCACCACTGCCGCCGAGCAGCTGGTGATCAATTTGAACGGCGCCACCAACAGCGGCAACGTTCACAATGTCGAAGTGAGCTGGACCGAGGAATAGACCGCAGCAGGTAATCTCCCGACCAAGCGCGGCCTAGGCGCCCCCGATGCAATTCCCCCCGACGTCGGGGGCGCCACCAACCCATAGGACCACGATGATCCGCCAAGCCCTCGCCCCCCTGTTCCTCGCCGCATTGCTGTCTACGGCAGCGGTCGCGGCGCAGCCGCCTCCTACGCCGGCACCTGTCAGTGTGCTGAGCGACAGTGCCGTGTTGTCTGTGTCGAATAGCTCGACGCATGTAGCGCTGCCCAGCGCGGCGGCGTCGGCTATTGCGGTGACGATCTGCAATACGGGCGCCAAGGATGGTTATTTCGCGCTTGGTGGCAGCAGCGTCAATGCGACGACGGCGCATGGTTTGGTGCGAGCGGGCGGAGGCGTGGCGATTTACTCCGGCGCCAATGCGTATGTTGCGGGCATAACCGGGGGCAGCGATACTACGACCTTCACCATCTATCAGGGCAATGGGCCGTTGGCTCAGTGTCCTTCGGGGGGTGGGTCAGGGGGCGGCGGCGCGGCAACGATTGCGGATGGCGCGGACATCGCGGAAGGAACGACAACCGATCTCGCGTGGCTCAGCGGCGCGGGTACGCTCGTCTCTCTCGACAAGGCAATCGACCGCGACATCCTATTGCTGAACGGGAAGCTTCCCGCGCTCGGCCAGACGACGAAAACGGGCAGCATTTCCGTTGCCATCGCGTCGGATCAGACGGTGCCCGTGAGTGGCACGTTCTTCCAAGCGACGCAGCCCGTAAGCGGCGCAGTCGGGTCATTTCTCGACGGCGCGCTGGTCACGCTCGGCACGGAAGCGGACGCGGCTTGCTCGACCGACAACGGCACTTGCACGGCAGAAGCGCTTCTTAAGCGCGCCAACCAGCGCGACACGTCGATCATAACCGCATTGGGGTCGCCACTACAGGCGGGCGGTTCCATTGGTAATCTGTTTGCGCTCGACGCGACGCTTGGCACGACCAACACGGACCTCGGGCCGCTTGGCGCAACGGTGTGCGCGACGGACACCGGATCGTGCTCGATCAACGCTCTGTTCCAGCGTAACAACCAACGGCTAACGTCACTGCTGACCGCGCTCGGCACGCCGATGCAGACGACGGGTGGAACAGTTGGGCTTGTAGCCGGTTCTGCGGTCATCGGCCACGTCATCATCGACTCTGGATCGACGACGGTCGTCACGGGCAATGTGACCGTGGCGCAAGCGACCGCTTCAAACTTGAACGCGCAGGTCGTGGGGGCGATTGCTTCAGGCTCTGCAAATGCAGGCAATCCGGTCAAGGTGGGTGGCGTGTCTGTTACAGCAGCGCAGACATTATCGACCGGAAACATCACCGACTTGTTCATAGGCGCGAAAGGCGGCGCACTGGTGACGCCGATGTTCTCGACGGCGGCGGCCTCCTTCGCTGGCCTTCCGATCACGACTTATGATGTCGGTGGCAATAGCCGACTTCCGGCAGTTGGAGCCTACGTCTACGACGGAACCGCCGAACAAGTTCAGATCGGCGCGACGAACGGCGCGAATACCACAGGCGCGGGCGTGACGGCTGTTCAGCTACTTGCGCAATTCGATGACGTGTCCCCCACCGCGTGCACAGAAAACAACTTCTGCAATTTGCGCATGGATTCGAACCGCGACCTGCGAACGGTCCAGGTGGACGGGTCCGGCAACGTCATCGACTACACTCAGAACATCAACGTCGCGCCTGGCCCTGGGGGGCGCGTAGATGTCTCCTGCTCGACAGGCAATGTGGCCGCTGCCGTCGCGACCTGCACGATGCCTGCGACGACTGGCAAGACGACTTATGTCACCGGCTTCGACATAAGCGGTTCCGGTGCCACGGTCGGCTCAGTTGTCACCTGCACACTCACAAACACAAACTCCGGCACGATGAGCTACACGTTCGCGGCAACGGCGGGCGCGCTGCTCGCAGATACCCCGGTCTCAAAAGACTTTAAGACGCCGTTGAAGGCGACCGCTTCAAATACGGCCCCGGTGCTCTCGTGTCCCTCCCTGGGAACGGGCAACACCAACATGACGATCAACGCCTACGGGTACGAGCTATGAGGCGCGCACTTCTCGTCGCTCTCGGATGGCTGTGCCTGACGGGTGCTGCGGCATCATTTCCGAACACCTATGACACCGACGCTTCGACCTATTTCCTGCAGCTCAGCATCAACGGATGCGCGACACCGACCGCAAGCTTCAAGGCGGCGATCAACATCTACATCATCGCCGAGAAGGCTGCGCTAAACTGGGGAAACCAAGACTTCCAAGGTGTCTTTGCGACGACGGATAGCTGTACGGCTGGCACCAATCTGGCGCAACCGGGGCTCTACAACATCACCTGGAGCGGGCCGCCGACCTTCGCGGTGCAGACCGGTCTCAATGGCAACGGCTCCACGATCCTCGGTGACCTGGGCGTCAACCAGAGCGCACTTACGCGGACGACGCAGAACAGCGCACATGTGGACGTTTGGACGAACTCCGCCAACGTGCGTCGTGCGGCTGGCCTCGCCGGCACCGCTGCCGGACTGGAGGTGGACCCGCAGACCAACAAGGTGACCATTCTCAACAGCTCCTCCGGCAACGGCATCACGGACACGGGTGGCGGCACGGCGGGGCTTCACTTTGCTGATCGTAACAGCTCCGGCGCCATCACCACCGGCCTCAACGGCGCGGTGCAGACGAGCGCGGGCAGTTCAACCTCGGCGGCGCTCAATGCCAACCACGTCGTTGTCTGCGAGATCAGCGCGACAACCTGCGCAAATGGAATCAATGAATTGTTTTTCGGGATCGGTGGCCCGATGAACAGCGAGTCATTGCACTACACCAACGTGCGAAACTTGCTTCTGGCGCTCGGCGTGACGGGCATCTGAGGTGGGCTGGCCATGCAGCTTCACCATTATCTCGCAGCCCACAGGACCGCGCGGGGCTAATGGCTGGGCGCCGGTCATCACGTATGGCAACGGCGACTCCGGTGTTGGCCTTTACATCACGGATTGGATCGGCGGCGTCAATCCTAAGCCTCCGGTCGGTCTATTTGTGGGTCCCATCACGATTGGCGTTGGTGTTTATGCGCCGGTACCTGCCCCGGATACACCGTCGTCGGGAGCGGTCCAATACTTCGATGAGGCAGACAACATCTTGAAGATCAAATTCTCAGACGGAAGCATCCTGGAGATGACACCGTGAAGCGAATCGTTCTCGTCGCCGCTGCTTTGTCCTTGGTGGTTTCGGTTGCCATCGCGCAGTCGACGAGCATTACCGTCACGACGTCGACAGGCGCCCCCCTGTCCCCCGGTAAGATCCCGGTTGCTACCGCCACCAACAAGCTAACGGATGGTGGCGTAGCGGTCAGCTCGGACCCCACGCTCAGTGCGAACAGCAACGCGCTTCTGCCTACGCAATCGGCAGTAAAGACCTATACCGATAATTCAGCGCAAGGGTTGGTCTACAAGACGCCGGTTCAGCTTGCGACCACGGCGAATATCGCGCTTTCTGGCGAACAGACCATTGACGGCGTGCTCACCAGCACGAGCATGGTCCTCGTCAAGGACAACACGGATGCCACGCAAAACGGTATCTATGTTACCGGAGCCGGGTCTTGGTTGCGGCGATCAGATGCCAACACGGGAGCGCTGCTGAAAAATGCCGCAGTCCTGGTCTCGGCCGGTTCAACGAACATCAACACGACCTGGAATTGTTCCTGTGCCTCGGTGACTATCGGCACGACGCCGATCACGTTCGTGAAGATCTCCGGGTCCAACACCTACACGGCCTCGAACGGCGTGCAGCTTATCGGCAATCAGTTCTCGGTCGACAATACGGTCAACCGCAACGATGCCTCCGCACTTGCCAGTGGGACCGTTGCGGCAAATCGAGGAGGCGCCGGTGGCGTAAACGGCGCCCTCAAGGCCGACGGTTCCGGCAACGTCTCTCAAGCCAACTGCACGAGCCTGTCGGACGCCGGCAACGCATGCTCCAAGAGCGTGGGGACGACGGCCGGGACTGTGGCGGCGGGTGACGATTCCCGTATCACAGGCGCCGCGCAAAAGAGTGCCAACCTCGGTGACTTGGCAAGCGCATCAGCCGCGCGTACGAACCTTGACCTCGGCACAGCTGCCACGCAAAGCACCGGAGCATCGGGCGCAACGATCCCGCTCAACAACGGCAACAACACATCGAGCGGGAACCAGACGCATACCGGAGCGGAGAACTTCTCGAACCTCGCGCAGTCGCAGGCGACGGTCTTTCAGCGCGACAACCCCCCTGGTTCTCCGTTCACGGCTATCTGCGGCGATCTGGTGTCTGCGGAGGCGCGTCCCGGCAATGCAGATCTTACGGTGGGTCTTCCGCCGCCGACGCTCAACGATTGCATCGTTGAACTGCACCCCTTTCCCGGTAACATCTACGTTGATCCGAGCAATGGTGGGACGACCAACGGTTACATCAAGAGCGACGATTTTGATCGTATCACAACGCTCTTGAAGATTCCCGGCTCCAACGGCAAGCCGACATTCACGCTTCGCAATGGAACAGGGGGATGGGAGTGGCGGACGTTTGGTGTTATGGCCCCGCCGTCGTCCGTCTGGCGCACGGACCTTAGCAACGGCCAGGTTTATCTCGACCATATCACCGGGAACTCGCGCCTCTGTCCGCTCAACGGCGGCGGTATACGGATCAATCATCAGACGACCTATGTGCCGCTGGGCTGTGCGTTCCTGCCGGATTCCCTCGTTTCGACGCCGAGCACAACGACGGCGGTCTATGCGACGCGCCTTCAAGGCCAGATCATCACCAATAGCTCGCAAGGATCGCCTTGCCCGGACTCCACCAAGGTTTGCCTGACATTCCCTAGCACGGCCATCACATACTTTGAGCCGGGTGACTCGATTACGTGCGTGAATTTCCACGGTACGCCGGGAGCGAACGTCTATGACGACGCGAGCGCGATCTATGTCGATACCACGCACATAGAACTGAGCGATGTAACTTATGTCGGGCCTGAGACGATTATCGGTTCTCAGATCGACCCGCAATGCGCTTTCTTGGGGTTGAGGCTTCACTTAGGGGCGATCAGCCTTGACCCGATAGACGAGATCCTCGTCAACAGTTCCTTGCCGTCAATTTCTTATGTCGGCAGCGTGACGACTGATGCAAGTGGGAACGTCGTTCAGATTGTCAGTCAGTACAACGCGCAGCTTTCGTTGCCACCGACAGCGGTGGCGAGCCTTCCGTCTTCGGCCGTGGGGCTTCAGCAAGCTTCCAATGAGGGTTGTGGCACGGCGCTACTCTATGGTGATCAGACTGTGTTCCGTCGCGCCAGCGATGGGCAGGTGGCGACGTCGAACTGTGGTGCCCGTGGTCTGCTCTCGCGCTTCCACAATCGCGCGAGCGCAAAACTTCAGGGGCAGATTGAGCAGACGTATCAATACCTCAAGGACAGTGGGCTCATCGTCGCCGGAACATGTATGGCGCATTGTCTGACCGGGCTTTGGGTTTTCGCGCTGCCGAACCAGAACGATACGCTGTCGAATTGGGTAAGCCCCGGCACATGCGACCTGACCGTTGTGGGCACGCCGACGTTTACGGCCAACAAGGGTTACACTGGGGACGGCAGCAGCGCCTTGCTCAACACCGGTTGCCTGGAGGCGACCCTTGGCGGCACGCAGGACGACTTCGCGGTCGGTGCCTATGTTCTGACGCCTTCGACGGCTACCGCCGGAATCATCGGCCAGAACGGTTCCGCCGCTGGGCGTCGCATCTATTTCAGTTCGGGCCTGTCCGGTGCGCTCGCGGCAAATGTCAACGCAAATTCTGTGAGCGCCTACACGCCTTCGCGCTATACCGGCATGTTCACGGCCCTGCGCGATCCGGCCGCTGTGGGTACGCTCACCGCCGCCGTGGAAGAGACCACGACGAACATCGCGCGCGTCAGCAACGCATTGCCGATCAGTTTCATCTCGTTCCTGGGGACGAACGATTCCACGGGTGCCGAGTATTCGACGGCGCAGATTGGTTTCGCCTTCGCGGGGCACTTGACGACCGCTGACCTGGCAAACCTGCGTGCGGCCTTGGAAGATTATTTCCTGGCCCAGGTCGGAGCGATCACGCCTACGGTTGCAAACCTGCCACCGCCCGCGAACTTCAAGGGGCAGTCCTACTTCATTCCTGATCTCGGCGGCGGACCTGGATTGATCCAAAGCGATGGGGCCAAGTGGGGGCGCCTCGACGACGGCGGTTACGAGTCGCGCACGTTGGCGACAGGCGCCGAAACGCTGACGCCGCTGACGAATGCCTGTAACGTCGAATACATCAATAATTTGACGGGCAACACGACAATCACACTCTCCGGCACGGATGCTAGGGGGGAGGTCGTCAAGAAGGGGATGTGCCAGCGCATCACGCTCAACCAGGCAGCGCCGGGTGCGTTCACGTTTACAATCAAGGACGGCCCCAGCGTTGGCACGTTGATCGTCTTTCCATCAGCGACGAACAAGAGCGCCATGTTCCGATTCAGCGGAACCAATTGGCGGCTCATGCAAGACAGTGCGCTCTAGATGCCTCTCAATAACGTCAACATCGAGATCATACTGGTCAATGTGTTGTCCGATGGTGTGACGCCGCGCTACTTGACGGTGGACGGTATCTCCGGCAGCGCGAAGCTCGATATTGCGATGTCACTGGCGCAGTACCCGGACTCAGGTGTCCAGACCACGGTGCTGAACTTCTCCACGGACGGTACCGACGACGGCACGTTGCAGGTGCTTGATGCGCCGGACGACAACAAACTTTACTGGAGCGTACCGGACACGAAGATGCTTGCGCTACCTCCGATGACATACATAGGCGACTTGGTGACGCCCCCGGATGGGCCGCCTCGGTATAGCCTTGGCGCCTTCACGATCTGCATCACCGGTGGCGTAACCCAAGATCCTCCGAGCGGCCCGTGAAGTTCTTCACCGTCGAAAGCCTAGGCCCCAAGCGCCACCTGACGCCGGAAGGCTTCCTGGTGTGCGAGGACGTGGTGCTGGCCCGCACGGGCTCGCAAACCTACCACCGCAACGACATCATACCGCCGCCCACGTCCGACGATTCCACCGTCATCGAGGTCGCGCGCACGCCCGAGGAGGTCTTCCACCCCCTGGCCATTGCCAGTGCCAACGGCAAGCCCATGGCGAACGACCATCCCCCGGATGGTCAGTTCATCGAACTGGACAATTATGGCGAGTACGCCGTGGGGCATATCCTGAACCCCCACCGGGGCACCGGCGACGACGAAGATGTGATGCTGGGCGACCTGTTGTTTACGGACAAGTCCACCATCGAAGAGATCCTGGAGGACGACAAGCGCGAGATCTCGCTCGGCTACTCGTTCGACTTCGAAAGCGTTTCACCCGGAAAAGGTAAGCAGGTGAATATTCGTATCAATCACGGAGCGCTGGTCAACAAGGGTCGCTGCGGCCCGCGCTGCCGTATTGGAGATCACGCAGAGGCCCCATGCACATGCGAGGACTGTACCAAAATGGCGAAGGCAAACGACCGTCGCGCGCTCTTTGACCGCCTGCGGGCGGTCTTCAAGACCGGCGACGAAAAGGAACAGGAGAAGGCCGTCGAGGAGCTTCTCGGTGAGAAGGAGAAGGGTAAGGACAGTCTGGAGACCGGCGGTGCCGAAAGCGGCACGACGCATGTCCATGTCCACATGGCGCCCGGCGGCAAGGTCAAGGAGAGCGAGGACGACGATGACGAGACCCCGCCGGCAGGCGGTGAAGGCGGCGACGATCCGCCCCCGTGGTTCAAGTCTTACGCGGACCAGACTACCGCTCACTTCGCCAAGATCGATGCCACGTTGGCGAAACTCGCCCCGCAAGAGGAAGAGGGCGAGGAAGAGGCCATGGATGAGCTGGAAGCGGAAGCACCCAAGGACGTGCCCGCCGAGAAGGCTCGCAAGGCCGGTGACAGCGCGCTTCTGGCCGACGCCTATCAGGAAACCGTCGCCATGGCGGAAGTCATCGCCCCCGGCATCGGCATTCCCTCGTTCGACCGCGCCGCCAAGCCGCGCAAGACCCTGGACAGTATCGTTGGCCTTCGCCGTCAGGCGCTGGAGCTGGCTTACGTGCAGCCCAAGACGCGGGCATTCATCGACGACGCTCTGGGCGGCAGGGCGTTGAACGCACGTAAAATGACCGGCGACAGTCTGCGCACCACGTTCCGCGCCGTTGGTGCCGCCGTCAAGCGTGCCAAC
>Ga0208219_1000414_pt1 | contig 15308 bp, 12 predicted proteins | sample NGESurshal072012_7_FD_184469 | JGI IMG/M metagenome (GOLD analysis project Ga0208219, IMG submission 184469) | Arctic peat soil microbial communities from Barrow, Alaska - NGEE Surface sample 53-2 shallow-072012 (SPAdes) | ecosystem: Environmental > Terrestrial > Soil > Wetlands > Peat ...
GCCCCGTGACTGACGAGCCCCGTGACTGACGAGCCCCGTGATTGACCGGTCGCCCTCCTTTCACCTGGGAAAATTCGGGCAATAACGGCAGCGCAGTGTCGATGCTGTGTTCTAATACGCGGATGAGTACAGTGCAAAGGCCGCAGTGGTGGTGCTATCCGTCGCAGTGCTCGGCCGGGCATCCGTGGGCTCCCGGCCGCGTCATCGTGGGGTGGATGCCCTGCGACTGCCCGGCCGCCGCACGTGAGCCGGGCCGGGGCCATCTGTGGGTGCGCTGCCGCACCGCCGGATGCTCATCGATCTGGTACCGGCCCCGGCACAGCGAGCCGGCCGAGCCGGACGCGCCGGCCGAGAGCGGCTTAGGACGGTGCCGGTCCCCGCCGCGAGCGGCCATCGCCGCTGGCGGGCACAGGCGGGCCCTCCGGGTCCACCCGGCCGCGGCGCTCCGTAACCTGATCGCGTGGCCGAGCCGGAAGCATTCCTCATCGATGTGTACGAGACGATCCTGACCGCGGGCCTGACCGAGGGCTTTGAGCAGCGCAGGCGGGAATTGGCGACGATGGCCGGCGTCCCGGTAGCAGCCTGGAGCACGGGGCTCGCCGGGCTGGCGCACGAGCTCAACGTCGGCCGGCTCACGCTGGCCGACGCGTTCGAGCGGGTCATCCGGGCCAGCGGCGGCGACCCGCGGCCGGAACTAGTGCACGAGCTCGTCCGCAAGGACCGGGACCTGCTCCTGTCGTCCGCGCGGCTGTACGACGACGCCCTCCCCTTCCTGGAACTGCTCCGGTCGCGCGGGGTCCGGATCGCGATCGTCAGTAACTGCAGCGAGAACACCCGCCCGCTGCTGTACAAGCTGGGCATCAGCGACCGGGCCGACGCGCTGATCCTGTCGTGCGAGGTCGGTTACGCCAAGCCGGCGGCGCAGGTCTACTGGCACGCCCTGGACCGGCTCGGCGTGGCCGCCGGGGCTGCCGTTTTCGTGGACGACCAGCCGGCTTTCTGCGCGGGGGCGGCCGCGCTCGGCATCAGCGCGGTCCAGATCATCCGCGATGAGGCCGGCGGGCGCCCGGCCGCTCCGGGCTCGGCGGTCGTGCGCTCCTTCGGGCAGCTCGAGGGGATGCTCTAGTCGCTAGGCCACGACCCTCGTGGTGGAGGAGCCGTCGGCGAGGCGGCGGATCTCCAGGCGCTCGTAGACGCGCTCCTGGAGATCGGCCACATGGCTCACGATGCCGACCGCCCGCCCGCGGTCGCGCAGCTCGTCGATGACCGACATCACCTGGTCCAGGGTCTGCGCGTCCAGGGTGCCGAATCCCTCGTCGATGAACAGCGTGTCCAGCTCCACGCCGCCGGCCTCGGCCTTGACCACGTCGGCCAGGCCGAGGGCCAGGGCCAGGGAGGTGTAGAACGTCTCGCCGCCCGACAGTGACCTCGGGCTGCGCTCCTCGCCGGTGTGCCGGTCGATGACCGCCAGGGTTAGCCCGGTGCGCTGATTCTTGCGGTCGCCCTCGTCGGTCCGCAGCAGCTCGTACCGGCCGGCGGACATCGCGCCCAGGCGCAGGTTGGCCGCCTGGACCACCTGCTCGAACCAGCGGCGCAGCACGTAGGTGGTCAGCGTGATCCGCCGGTGCCCGTCCATCCCCCGCGCCAGCCCGGTCAGCCGGAGCACCGGATCGGTCTGCTCGGCCAGCCGGTCGGACTCCTCCTCGGCCCGGCCAAGCTCGGCCAGCCGCTCGCGGAGCCGCTCATCGGCGGCGGCCAGGGCCTGCGCCGCCTCCCGTACCTCCCGCTCAGCGGCCAGCGTGCCGTCGAGGGCGACCGCCGCCGCCGCCGCGCGCTGCTGGGCCTGCGCGCAGCCGGCCGGATCCAGTCCGGCCAGCTCGTCGTCGCGCGTCCCGGCCGTCAGAACCGCCAGCTCCGCCGCCCAGGCCGTGACCTGCTCGTCCAGGGCGGCCTGCTCCTCCGGCGCCAGCACCGCGGCCTGAGCGGCGGGCAGGCTGGCGAAGCCGCTGGCCGCTACCTCCTGGGCGGCGCGCGCGCTGGCCCGGTCGACACCGACGTAAGCAGCCGACAGCCGGTCGAGCGCCCGCGCCAGCTCCCGGTCGGCGGCCGCGGCCTGCTGCAGCGCGGCCTGCCGGGCCGCGACCGTCGGGTACGGCTGGGCGGCGGCGGCCAGCCCGGCGCGCAGCTGGTCCAGCTCGGCCGCGGCGCGGCTGGCTTTCTCCTGCGCCGTGGCGCAGGCGGCAGTGGCGGACGTCAGGTCCTCGCCCAGCTTCTCCTGCTCGGCCTGCAGCTCGGCCAGCGCCGGCTCCAGCTCGCTGAGCTCGGCCGTCCCCTGCTCGGCCAGCGTTACTCGCTCCTGCCAGGCGGCCAGCTCAGCCGCCAGGCTGGCCTCGGTGCCGCCACCCGCGACGGCCGCGACGCCGGCCAGCTCAGCCGCCAGCGCGTCCCTGGCCGTCTCGGCCTGCTCGCGCGCCGCCGCCGCGGCATCGCGCCGCCGCGCTGCCGCGCTGACATCCTCGGCCGACACCGCGCCGTCCAGCGGCGTAGCCGGCCCGGGATGCTCGGTGGAGCCGCAGACCGGGCAGGCGGCACCCGCGGTGAGCTGGTCGGCCAGCTCGGCGGCCATGTTCTCCAGCCGGGCCGCCATCGCCTGCTGGTGGGCATCGACGAGCTGCTGATGGGTGTCAATGGCAGCGCGGGCCGCCTCGTCTAGCTCGGCCAGCGCCACCGCGAGGCCGGCGCCCCGGACGGCGGCCTCCAGCCGGTCAGCGGCGGCTGCCCGCTGCTCGAGGGCGCTGGCCAGCCCGGCCGCGGCGATCCGCGCCTCCGAGATCCGGGCGGTCAGCGCCGCGACCCGCTCCGGCAGCTCCTGCCGGGCCAGCTCCAGCCTGGTAACCCGGTCCGCCGCCAGCGCCGCGGACGCGGCCAGGGCTCCCAGCTCGGTCTCGCGGCCGGGCAGCGCCGCCTCCTGCTCGGCCAGGTGCTGCAGTTCCGCCGCGCCGCGCTGAGCCTCATCGGCCCGGGCCCCCGCCTCGCCGGCGCGGGCCGCTGCCACACCGCCTGCCGCCGTGCTGCCTGCCGCGCCACCTAGCGCGGCGTCGGTATCCGCGTCATCGCCGGCTACCTCGGCGAGCAGATCGGCGGCTGGCTCCGGGTGCAGCCCGGCCAGCGCGGCGCGGGCCGCGAGGACCGCCGCCCTGGCCTCGGCTAGCTCGGCCAGCAGCGGCCGCACTGGCTCGGCTCGCCGGGCGTCGGCCAGGCGGGCCGCGCACCGGTCGTGCTCCGGCCGTGTCGCCTCGTGCTGGCCCAGCCGGTCCAGCGCCTCGGCCAGCCGGGTCAGCAGGCCGGCCAGCCTGCTCTCCCGCTCGGCCGCGGCCTGGGCCCGCGTCAGCCGGGCGGTCTCACCCGCTAGCGCGTCGCGGCTGACATCGATCGTGCGGGCTAGCTCGGCGCCGATCTCCTTGAACCGGGTGGCGCGGTCGGCGCGGCCCAGCTCCAGCAGTTCGGCCCGTCCCGCCTCGTCCAGCCCGGCCGCCTCGGCCGCCGCCGCGGCGGCGGTCTGGATCCGCAGCTGGGCCTGCTGCCGGGCACTAGCCGCCTCACGCCGGCGGCGCTCCAGCTCGGCAGTGATGCGATCGTAGAGCTCGGTGCCGAACAGCCTGGTCAGCAGCTTGCGCCGGTCGTCGTCGTCGCTGCGCAGGAACTTCGCGAACTCCCCCTGCGGCAGCAGCATCACCTGCGTGAACTGCTCCCGGCTGAGCCCGATGGCCTCGGTGAGCAGCTCACCGGTCTCGGCCTTGCCGGAGGACAGGCTGACCCACCGCTCGCCGTCGTGGCGCTGCAGGTGTACCTGCGCGGCCTGGGTGGTGAGCCCGTCGCCGCGCCGCTTGCGCCGCTGGTATTCCGGCGACCGGCGGATCCGGTAGTCCGTGCCGCGGATGGCGAACTCCAGCGTGACCGACGGCTTGGCGTCGGGCCCGGCGAAGTCCGAGTGCAGCCGGTCACCGCCGCCGGCCTCACCCGAGAGCCCTCCGTACAGCGCGAACGTGATGGCGTCCAGGATGGTCGTCTTGCCCGCGCCGGTCGGGCCCTCCAGCAGGAACAGCCCGCTGCCCGTCAGCGCGGCGAAGTCGATGCACTGCCGGGTGGCGTACGGCCCGATGGCCTCCAGCTCCAGCGAATGCAGCCGCATCAGGCCGCCGCCTCGTCGTGCTGCGCCGTCTCGATCACCTCGCGCAGCACCTGCCGCTCGGCGGCGTCGGGCGGGCCGCCGCCTGCGTACTCCACGAACAGGCCGCAGATCTCGATCGGGTCGGAGGCCTGCGCCAGCGCCCGCAGGTCCGTCTCCGGCGCGACCACGCCGCCCTCGGGAGCGAAGTCGAGGACCAGCGTGTGCGGCCACTTCTCGCGCAGCCGCTCCATCGGCGCCGACGGCCGGACGGAGTCGGTCAAGGTCACCTTGACCCACGCGCCGGCCAGGTCGGCGAGGTCGCCGTCGGCCCTGGCCAGCAGGTCCGCGATCCGTCCGCGCGCCTCCCGCAGCGGCCTCGGCACCGGCGCGGGCAGCAGCGTCGTCGTCACCTGCCCGGCGGCGTCGATGTCCACGACGGTGACGGACTTGCGGTGGCGAGCCTCGGAGAACGAGAACGCCAGCGGCGACCCGCAGTACCGGACCGTCGGCCCGCTCGCACGGCACGCCCCGTCAGTGGCGCTGGCGTCGTCACCGCGACCGTCAGCGTCACCGCGACCGGCACCGGCACCGGCACCGGGCTGGACCAGCTGCTGGCCGTGCAGGTGGCCGAGCGCCACGTAACAGGCGCTGCCGAAGACCGAGGCCGGCGCGTCGCCGATGCCGCCGACCCGGATATCGCGTTCTGACTCGGACGCGGCCGCGCCGCGGACGAACGCGTGCGCGGCGATCACCACCCGGCCGATGCCGCGGCTGGCCGCGTCGGCGTGGATCCGCGCCGCTGCGGCGGCCAGCACCGACTCGTGGCTGCGCTCCGCGCCCAGCTCGGCCATGACCGCGTCGGGCAGCAGGTAGGGCAGGCCGTAGATGCCGACCTCGCCGCCGGCGTCGGTCAGCACGACGGGGCGGGCGCTGTCGGCCACCGAGGTCCGCAGGTGAATCCCGGCCGCCTCGCTCAGGCCGGACCCGAATCCGAGCCGGACCGCCGAATCGTGGTTCCCGCTGGTGATGATCATGGGGATGCGCTGGCGCGCGAAGGCGGTCAGCGCGAAATCGAGCAGCGCCACCGCGTCGGCCGGGGGAACGGCCCGGTCGTACACGTCGCCCGCTACCACGACCGCGTCCGCGTGCTGGCTCACTGCCTGCGCCAGCAGCCACTCCAGGAACGTGCCCTGGTGCTCCAGCAGGCTCTCGCCGTGCAGGGTGCGCCCGAGGTGCCAGTCCGAGGTGTGGATCAGTCTCATCGCCGCGCCATGGACATCCGCCAGTGGTTAGGGAAGGACAGTGGTTGGGTCGCGCTTGCTGACTATGGCCATCATGCCGGGCCGCTGTGACAGTTCCGGTGATCTCGGTCCGGCGTGTCGCCGACGGCCGGCTTTGCCAGACTGTCGGCATGCAGACCCTGGTTGCCGATCATCCGCTGGTCGCCCACAAGCTCACCGCGCTCCGCGATGTGCGCACGGAGACCCCGACCTTCCGCCGGCTGGCCGACGAGCTCGTCACGCTGCTGGCCTACGAGGCCACCCGCCACGTGCGAGTCGAGCCCGCGACGGTGCGCACGCCGCTCGAGCAGGCCGAGGGGGTCAAGCTGGCCAAGCCGGTCCCGCTGATCGTGCCGGTCCTGCGGGCCGGCGTCGGGATGCTCGACGGCATGACCCGGCTGCTGCCGAGCGCCGAAGTCGGGTTCGTCGGCATGGCCCGCGACGAGACGACCCTCCTGGCCGCGACCTATGCCGAGCGGCTGCCTGCCGACCTGACCGGGCGCGAGGCGTTCGTGCTTGACCCGATGCTCGCCACCGGCGGGACTCTGGAAGCCGTCATCCGGATGCTGCTATTCCGCGACGCCGCGGCGGTCACGGCGGTCTGCCTGCTCGCCGCACCGGAGGGCCTGGCCCGGATCGAGCGGGCGTTCCCTGGCGACACGCCCGTCGTCCGGGTGGTAACGGCGGGCGTGGACCGGGAGCTCAACGAGCAGGGTTATATCGTCCCAGGATTGGGCGATGCGGGCGACCGCCTGTTCGGCGAGATCTGAGCGACTCACCGGGCCGCTCGCGAAACGGGCCCATGCGACGGAGGTAGGAGCTGTGCGGACTTTCAGCAGCCTGGCGGACTTTGCCGCCGCCACGGGCGAGGACCTGGGCTACAGCGACTGGCACGAGGTGACCCAGGCGCAGGTCAGCGCCTTCGCCGACGCCACCGGTGACCACCAGTGGATTCACGTAGATCCGCAGCGCGCCGCGAGCGGGCCGTTCGGGAAGACGATCGCGCACGGCTACCTGACGCTGGCGATGCTGCCGGTCCTGGTCAGCGAGATCTACCGGATCGAGAACCTGACCATGGCGGTCAACTACGGGCTGGATCGGCTCCGCTTCCCCTCGCCGGTTCCGACCGGCTCGCGGATCCGCGCCGGAGCGACGCTGCGGGAGGTCAAGGAGACCAGCCTCGGCCAGCTCGCCTACAGCCGGGTCACGGTCGAGGTGGAAGGTCACGAGAAGGCCGCCTGCGTGGCCGACACGGTCACGCTGTTCGTCGGCTAGCCCTGCCCGGCTCGCACTGCTGCGCGGCTAGATCCCGGCCGGATGCCACACCGTCTTGATCTCCGTGAACGCGAGCATCCGGCTGGTCCCCGGCGACGCGGCCCAGTCCGGCTCGGTGCCTGCCGCCCCGGCGGCGTCCGGCCCCGCGCTATCGCGCTGAGCCCGGAGCACGCGCTTGAGATTGCCGGCGGCCAGCCGCTCCAGGTCGGCCGCCGATGCCGGGGCGGCTCCGGCCAGGTCGATGGCGTCGACGTCCTGGTGACCGGCCAGCACCGGGGCGAGCTCGGCCTGGTAGCCGGTGAGCAGGTTCACCACGCCGGCGGGGACGTCGGAGGTGGCGAGCACCTCGGCCAGCGTGGCCGCCGGCAGCGGCCGGTCCTGGCTGGCGGCCACGACCGCGGCGTTGCCGGTCGCGATCACCGGGGCCAGGACGCTGACCAGCCCCAGCAGGCTCGAGGCCGCCGGGGCGAGCACGGCGACGACCCCGACGGGCTCGGGCAGGCTGAAGTTCACGTAGGGCCCGGCTACCGGATTCACGGCGCCGGCCACCTGCGCTAGCTTGTCGGGCCATCCCGCGTACCAGACCCAGCGGTCGATGGCGGCCGCCACCCGGGCCCGCGCCGCCATGGCGGTCAGCCCCTCGGCCGCCGCGACCTCGGCAGCGAACTGGCCGGCTCGGCCTTCCAGCATCTCGGCCACCCGGTAGAGGACCTGGCCGCGGTTGTAGGCGGTCGCGCCCGACCAGCCGGAGACCGCGCGCCGGGCCGCCACCACGGCGTCCCGGGCGTCCTTGCGGGAGGCCTGCGCGGCGTAGGCCAGCAAGTCACCGCCCGGCGTGCGCACCGGGTAGGACCGGCCGGACTCCGAGCGCGGGAAGACGCCGCCGATGAACAGCTTGTAGGTCTTGCGCACGTCCAGCCGCGCGCGCGGTACCGGCTCGCTGGCCCCCGCGGGACCGGCCTTGGCCGGGCTGGCCTTCGCCCGGCTGGCCTTCGCCGGGCCGCGGTCAGGCATCGAGGTACGCGGCCAGACCGTGCCGGCCGCCCTCCCGCCCGTAACCGGACTCCCGGTAGCCGCCGAACGGGCTGGCCGGGTCGAACTTGTTAAAGGTATTCGCCCAGACCACACCGGCCCGCAGCCGCTGGGCCAGCCACAGGACCCGGCTGCCCTTGTCGGTCCACACCCCGGCGGACAGCCCGTAGGGCGTGTTGTTGGCCTTGGCCACGGCCTCGTCCGGAGTACGGAAAGTGAGCACGGACAGCACGGGACCGAAGATCTCCTCGCGCGCTATCCGGTGCGACTGACTGACCCCGGTGAAGATCGTGGGCGCGAACCAGAATCCCCGCTGCGGCAGCTGGCAGGCCGGGGACCACCGCTGCGCGCCCTCGGCCTCTCCCGCGTCCGACAGCTCGCAGATCTTCGTCAGCTGCTCGCGGGAGTTGATGGCGCCGATGTCGGTGTTCTTGTCCAGCGGGTCGCCGACTCGCAGGGCGGCCAGCCGCGTGCGCAGGCGGTCCGTTACCTCATCGAGGACCGATTCCTGGACGAGCAGCCGGGACCCTGCGCAGCAGACATGCCCCTGGTTGAAGAAGATGCCGTTGACGATGCCCTCGACGGCCTGGTCCATGGGCGCGTCGTCGAACACGATGTTGGCCGCCTTGCCGCCGAGCTCGAGGGTCAGCCTCGTGGACGTTCCGGCGACCGCGGCGGCGATCTGCCTGCCCACGTCGGTCGAGCCGGTAAAGGCGATCTTGCGCACGCCGGGATGGGCCACCAGGGCGGCGCCCGTCGCGCCCGCGCCGGTCAGCACGTTGACCACGCCGGGTGGCAGGCCGGCCTGCTGGCAGACCTCGGCCAGCAGCAGCGCGGTCAGCGGCGTGGTCTCGGCGGGCTTGAGCACGCACGTGTTCCCCGCGGCGAGGGCCGGCGCCAGCTTCCAGGCCGCCATCAGCAGCGGGAAGTTCCAGGGGATGATCTGGCCGGCGACCCCCAGCGGGCGCGGCTGCGGGCCGAGGCCCGCGTGCTCCAGCTTGTCGGCCCACCCGGCGTAGTAGAAGAAATGCGCGGCCGCCAGGGGCACGTCGACGTCGCGCGATTCCCGGATGGGCTTGCCGTTGTCCAGGCTCTCCAGCACGGCGAACTCGCGGGCCCGCTCCTGCACGATCCGGGCGATCCGGTAGAGGTACTTGGCCCGCTCGGCACCGGGCATCGGCCGCCATACCCGCTCGAACGCGACGGTCGCCGCGGTCACCGCCGCGTCCACGTCGGCCTGGGCCGCCTCGGCTACCCGGGCGAGCGGCTCCTCGGTGGCGGGATTGATCGTGGCGAGCTGGCCGCCGGCGGCGGCCGGGCGGAACTGCCCGTCGATGAACAGCCCGTACTCCGGGGCGATGCTGACGATCCCGGCCGACTCCGGCGCCGGAGCATAAGCCCAGGCCGGATCGGCCAGCTGTGGTGTGCCCGCCATGCCTTCCCGAACCTCCGCTCATCCCCCGATAACGTACCCCGCCCCCGCGAGGCGGCCGCTAGTCCAGGCTGAAGTAGTTGGCTCCCGCGTACTGACCGGTGCGCTGCTTGCTGCGCTGCATCAGCAGGTCGTTGAGCAGGCTGGAGGCACCGATCCGGAACATCTCCGGGCTGAGCCAGCGCGGGCCGGCGGTCTCGTTGACGAGCACGAGGTACCGGATCGCGTCCTTGGCGGTGCGGATCCCGCCGGCCACCTTGACCCCGACCTGACGGCCGGCCGCCCGCTCGTAGTCACGGACGGCGCCAAGCATGACCAGCGCGACCGGCGGCGTGGCGGCGGGCGTGACCTTGCCCGTGGAGGTCTTGATGAAGTCGGCGCCGGCCAGCATGGCCAGCCACGACGCGCGCGCCACGTTATCCAGGGTGGCCAGCTCGCCGGTCTCCAGGATGACCTTGAGGCGGGCCGACCCGCAGGCCTGCCGGACCGCCGTGATCTCCGCGAAGACCTGGCCGTAGCGTCCCGACAGGAACGCGCCGCGGTCGATCACCATGTCGATCTCGTCAGCCCCGGCCCGGATCGCATCTTGCACATCGGCCAGCTTGACCGGCAGGGACGAGCGCCCCGACGGGAAGGCCGTGGCCACCGAGGCCACCGCGACGGTGCTTCCGGCCAGCTCGCTCTTGGCCGTCCCGACCAGGTCGGGGTAGACGCAGACGGCCGCCACCGGCGGCACCGCCGGGTCCCGCGGCTCGGGGCGCCGGGCCTTGGCGCACAGGGCGCGCACCTTGCCGGGCGTGTCCGCGCCCTCCAGCGTGGTGAGATCAATCATCGCGATGGCCAGGTCCAGGGCCGCCATCTTGGCGTCCTTCTTGATCGACCGGGTGGCCAGCGCGGCCACGCGCTCCCGCGCGCCGACCTCGTCCACGCCCGGCAAGCCGTGCAGGAGCTGCCGCAGCGCGGCGTCCGAGGTCCCGGCGGCCGACGTCACCAGGTCGGCGGGGGACTGCGGAGCGGCGGGCTGGGCAGCGGCGGGCTGGGCAATCGACTCAATTCCCACGCCACTGACGCTACCCCGGCGCGCCGGCGGCTTACCTCCTGGCGGCTGAGCTCCTGGCGGCTGAGCGCGGCCGGCTGGTTCCGGCGGTGCCGCCCGGACGGAGCCAGCGCCCGGCGCCGGGCCGGGCGGCGGCTCCGCTCTGCTACCGGCCAGTACGCGGCGGCGAGCAGGATGAGCAGCGGCCCGGTGTTCGGGTCGGTGCCATGACCGGTCATGATCTGTCCCAGAGCCTGACCCAGCACCCCGATGGCGGCCGCGGTCACCACCGCCAGCACCAGCACCGGCCGGGTGGCGACCGGGACGAAGACGCCGACGGCGATGAGCCCGAACACGACGGCCAGAATCACCGACGCGGCCGAGCTGTGCGAGCCGATCGCCGTCGCGGCGCCGCGCTGCAGGGCGGCTATCCGGCTGGGTTCTCCGGCAGCGGCAGCAGCGACCACAGCCCGCAGCGCGCCCGGCGCCCGGTTCGGGGCCAGCAGCAGGTAGTAGGCGCCGCTGCCCCACAGGGCCGCCCACGCGAGCCTGGCCCCGGGCCAGCCGACGATGCTGCCCGCGGCCACGCTCCCCGGCCGGCTCGGCCGGCCCGGCCGCTCCGCCCGCGGCGGCCAGGCCAGCACGGCGATCAGCGCGTACAGCACCGCCGCGCCCGGTGCGCCGGTCACCGGCGAGGCGCTGCCGGCGAAGATCCCGCCCAGGCCCTCGCCCAGCCACCAGATCGACAGCGCCCAGACGATGCTGCCGGCTAGCGCCAGCCGGGCGGTCCGCCGCCACAACAGCCCCAGCCCGAGGGCGAGCTGGATGGTCGCGAAGAGTGCGTTCAGCGGCACGGGGTGGTGACCCATCAGCTGGGCGGCGAACGTGACCGGGCGGGCTACGAAGCCGGGGCTGCCCGCGCCGGCGGGCGCGATGACCTGGGTGGCGAACGCCCGGCTGAACATGTACGGCTGATACTGCAGCGCGGCATCGAGCAGCCAGATCAGGCCAAGGCCGAGCTGGATGCGGCGGCGGGGTCCGGCCGACTGATAGTCAGCGGCCCGCCGGTCGATGGCCGGGCGGCTCTGCCCTCGCGGCCCCGGCACCGCGTGCCGGTCGCCATAAGCTGCGGCCACGGGGTCAGCCCCGGGCCGTCGTCAGGCCGAGCCGGCCGAGGTTGTCGCCCATGAGACCCGCACCCCCAGGTTCGTCGCCGTCGGCGGCCCGGCGCGCTTGGCCGCGTTCGTAGGGGAGACCGCTGGGGGCCACGCAGATAACACGAAAATCTGTCTCCTACGTCTTCAGGCCGGCTTGGTCTTCAGGCCGGCTTGGTCTTCAGGCCGGCTAGGTCTTCAGGCCGGCTAGGTCTTCAGGTGTCCTGGGTCTTCAGGTGTCCTGGGTCTTCAGGTGTCCTGGGTCTTCAGGTGTCCTGGGTCTTCAGGTGTCCAACCGGGCGGCGGCCGAGCCGAGGCGGGCGGCGCGGGCCGTGGCGAAGCCGGGCTTGATGACGGTGTTGATGAGCCGCAGCCGCTCATCGAAGGGGGCAAACGCGCTCTTCATCGCGTTCAGCGTCAGCCACTCGATGTCGCCCCAGCCATAGCCGAATGCCTCGGACAGGGCCGCGAACTCTGACGACAGGCTAACGCCGCTCATCAGCCGGTTGTCGGTGTTCACCATGACCCGGAACGCCAGGTCACGCAGCAGCCCGATCGGATGCTCCTTGATTGAGGCGGCCGCCCCGGTCTGCACATTGGACGTCGGGCACATCTCCAGCGGGATCCGCCGGTCCCGGACGTAGCTGGCCAGCCGGCCCAGCGTCGCCGCGCCGTCATGCGACACGGCGATGTCGTCGATGATGCGGACGCCGTGGCCGAGCCGATCGGCGCCGCACCACTGCACGGCCTCCCAGATGGACGGCAGGCCGAACCCCTCCCCGGCGTGGATGGTGATGTGGAAGTTTTCCCGCGCCACGTACTGGAAGGCGTCCAGATGACGGCTGGGCGGGCTGCCCGCCTCGGCGCCCGCGATGTCGAACCCGACCACGCCGACGTCGCGGTGCCGCACGGCCAGCTCGGCGATCTCCAGCGACCGGGCCGCCGTCCGCATCGCGGTGAGCAGCGCGTAGACGGTGATCGGCCGGCCGGAGCTGCCGCGCCGGAAGCCCTCCAGGACCGCCTCCACCACCTGGTCCAGGCTGAGCCCCCGGCTGAGGTGCAGCTCGGGGGCGAACCTGACCTCCGCGTAGACCACGCCGTCGGCGGCCAGGTCCTCGGCGCACTCGGCGGCCACCCGGATGAGCGCCTCCCTGGTCTGCATCACGCCGACCGTGTGCTGGAACGCCTCCAGGTAGAGCTCCAGGCTGCCTCGCCGGGCCACCCGGCTCATCCAGTCGGCTAGCTCCCCGGCGCTGGTGGCCGGCAGGTCGGCGTACCCGGTCTGCGCGGCCAGCTCGACGATCGTCGCGGGGCGCAGCCCGCCGTCGAGGTGGTCGTGCAGCAGCACCTTGGGGACCCGGCGGATCTCCTCGAGCGTCACAGCCATGGCACCCATTGTCACAGACGGCTCAGGGGCCGATCCGCTCCAGCACCGGCGACAGCGGCCGCGGCGCCCGCGGCCCGATCTCGATCGCCCCCTCGAGCGCGTCCATCGCCCGGCGGAAGCGGGTCTGTTCATCGGCCCGCAGCTCCAGGACGGGCTGCCCGGCGCTGACCCGCTCGCCGGGCTTGGCCAGGCAGATGACCCCGGCCGCCGCGCTCACCGGGTCCTCCTTGCGAGCCCGGCCGGCGCCGAGCCGCCAGGCGGCCACGCCGACGGCGCGGGCGTCCAGCCGGCGCACGAACCCCGACTCCGCCGCGCGGATCACGGTGGCGTGCGCGGCCCTCGGCAGCGGCGCGTCCGGATCGCCGCCCTGCGCGCGGATCATGTCGCGATACCGGGCCAGCGCCTGGCCGCCGAACAGGGCGGCCGCCGGATCGGCCTCGATCCCGGCCAGCGCCAGCATCTCGCGCGCCAGCGCCAGCGTTACCTCCACCAGGTCGGCCGGGCCGTCCCCGCGCAGGGTGGCGACAGCCTCCTCGACCTCGACCGCGTTGCCCGCCGCCCGGCCGAGCGGCGCGTCCATCCTGGTCAGCAGCGCGCTCGTGCGGACCCCGTGGTCGCTGCCGAGCTGCACCATGGTCCGGGCCAGCTCACGGGCCTCGCTCAGTTCCCGCATGAACGCCCCGCTGCCGACCTTCACGTCCAGGACCAGCGACGCGGTCCCCTCGGCGATCTTCTTGGACATGATCGAGCTGGCGATCAGGGGGATCGACTCGACCGTCCCGGTGACGTCGCGCAGCGCGTACAGGCGCCGGTCGGCCGGGGCGAGCCCGGGGCCCGCCGCGCAGATCACGCAGCCGGTCGCCTGGAGCACCGCCACGATCTGCGCGTTGTCCAGGTCCGCCCGCCAGCCGGGGATCGACTCCAGCTTGTCCAGCGTGCCGCCGGTATGGCCCAGGCCGCGGCCAGACAGCTGCGGCACCGCGGCGCCGCAGCTGGCCACCAGCGGGGCCAGGATCAGCGAGACCTTGTCGCCGACGCCCCCGGTGGAGTGCTTGTCGACCGTCGGGGCGGGCACCGCTCCCAGGTCCAGCCGCTCGCCCGAGCTGATCATCGCGGCCGTCCAGGCCCGCAGCTCGGCCGGGTCCAGGCCGCGGAAGCAGATCGCCATCAGCAGCGCGGACATCTGCTCGTCGGCCACCGTGCCACGGGTGTAGGCATCGATCAGCCAGCCGATGTCGGAGTCCGCGAGCCGGCCGCCGTCTCGCTTGGCCCGGATCAGGTCAACGACGTCAGGCACCTTCCGCCTCACCCTCCGCCTCCCGGCGGGCGGCCAGGTCCGTACCAGTGAACGCCGCCGGGAGCAGGTCACCCAGCCGGCGCGGGCCGCCGTCAGCGTCCAGGAGCAGCTCGGGGCCGCCGGCCTCCAGCAGCAGCTGCCGGCATCGCCCGCACGGGACCAGCGGCGCGCCGTCGCCCGCGACCACGCTCACCGCCACGAGCCGGTCCCGGCCGGCCGCGTGCAGCGCCGACACCAGCCCGCACTCGGCGCACAGGGTCAGCCCGTAAGAGGCGTTCTCCACGTTGCAGCCGGTGACGACGGTGCCGTCCGCGGCCTGCCCGGCCGCGCCGACGCGCAGGCCGGAATACGGGGCGTACGCGTGGGCGGCCACCACCGTGGCAGCGCCGCGCAGCGCGGGCCAGTCGATGCTCATCCCACCTCCGGCTGGACTCGATCTTGGCTCGCCCGCCGGCCTGGCCTGGCCTGCGGGTCTCAATTGTGCAACAGGGGGTATTGCTCCCACTTCTGCCCTTTCCCCGGCTCCGGGCCACCGTTAACCTTCGGGGCATCCCTCAGGGGAAATGCCGGACACCGCCGTCCTGGTCCAGGGCTGCTGGCCTGTCCACTGCCCTGATACACCCATGACAGCGCTGGTTGCCATGACCTAGGAGGTAACGGTGAGAGCGACACTGATGACCGTCGCAGCAGTCAGCGCGACCGCGCTGCTGGCCGCGTGCGGTTCGGCGACCTCTGCCCCCAGTTCCGGCTCGAGCTCAAGCTCCTCCCCCAGCTCAAGCTCCAGCTCCGGCACGGCCTCGACGACCGGGAAGTTCCTCGGCTGCATGGTGACCGACACCGGCGGCATCGACGACCGGTCCTTCAACTCTTCGGCCTGGCAGGCCATGCAGCAGGCGGCCCAGGCGAACCCGAACATCACGGTGAAGTACCTCCAGTCGCAGTCGAGCAGCGACTACACGCCGAACATCAATGCATTCATCGCGAAGAAGTGCGGGATCATCGTTACGGTCGGCTTCCTCATGGGTGACAACACCCAGACCGCGGCCAAGGCCAACCCGACCCAGAAGTTCGCGATCATCGACTACAACTACTCCCCGGTCATCAAGAACGTCGACGCGCTGGTGTACAACACCGTGCAGGACGGGTTCCTCGGCGGCTACCTGGCGGCCGGCATGTCCAAGACGGGCACGGTCGCGACCTTCGGCGGCCAGAAGCTGCCCACGGTGACGATCTACATGGACGGC
>Ga0208219_1000415_pt1 | contig 15305 bp, 15 predicted proteins | sample NGESurshal072012_7_FD_184469 | JGI IMG/M metagenome (GOLD analysis project Ga0208219, IMG submission 184469) | Arctic peat soil microbial communities from Barrow, Alaska - NGEE Surface sample 53-2 shallow-072012 (SPAdes) | ecosystem: Environmental > Terrestrial > Soil > Wetlands > Peat ...
ACGGCCGTCGAAATCCCAAGTCCGCCGCCGTCGTCCTGGACGACTTCGAGCTGACCGGCGCCAGCGCCAGGATGCTGGTCACCGGCGCCATGGTGAACGCGGGACAGGTCTGCGCGGCGCAGACCCGGATCCTCGTGCCCGCCCGGCCGGCACGACGAGATCGTCCAGGCGCTGTCCGAGGCGACGCGCGCCCTGACGGTCGGTGATCCGCTCTCGCCCGCGACCGACATCGGGCCGCTGATCTCCCAGCGCCAGCGCGATCGCGTCGAGCGCTACATCGGCGTGGGCCTCGCCGAGGGTGCCTCCCTCGTCACCGGCGGCGGCCGTCCCGACATCGACCCGGGCTGGTACGTCGAGCCGACTGTGTTCGACCACGTGGACAACCAGATGACCATCGCCCGCGAGGAGATATTCGGCCCCGTCGCGGTGGTCATCGACTATGACGGCGAGGACGAGGCGGTCGCGCTGGCCAATGACTCGGAGTACGGCCTGGCCGGCGCGGTGTGGACCGCTGACACCGATCGCGGCGAGTCGCTGGCCGCGCGGATCCGGACCGGCTCGGTCGCGATCAACTCGCCAGGGGCACTGGACGCCTACGGGCCGTTCGGCGGGTTCAAGAACTCGGGATTCGGCCGGGAAGGCGGCGCCGAAGCGCTGGCGGCGGCTCACCGGCCGTCTGGCCGCCGCCGGCGAGCAGGTCGTCGCCTGCGACATTTCGGCGCCGGTCACGCCCCCGGTCGAAGGCGTCACCTACGTGCGGGGGGATATCTCGCGGATCGACCAGGTCCTGGCGCTGCTGAGCGACCATGACGTCTCCGCGATCGCGCTCCTGTCCTACATCATGGGCCCCCTGATGTCCCCGCAGTACTCCGACATCCTGCAGGCCCTGCAGATCAACGTCACCGGGGTCACCAGCGTGCTGGAGGCGGCGCGGCTCGGCAGCGCGCGACGGGTCGTCTTCCTCAGCACCGTCGGCACGTACGGGCCGCAGGTCATGTACGGCGAGCGCCCCGTCACCGAGGACGAGATCCTGGCCCCGGCGAGCATGTACGGGCGGATGAAGACGCTCAACGAGTCCATCTGCGACCGTTACCAGTCCCTCTACGGCCTGGAGGTGGTCAAGGTCCGGCCCTCGTCCATCCTCGGACCCGGCAGCACGATCTGGCCGTCGCGCTTCATCGAGCGGATCGCCGTCGGCGAGGTCGGCCTGGTCCCGTACGGCCACGCCAGCCGCGACAACGTCATCGCCGTCAATGACCTCACCACGCTCCTGACCCGGCTGTGCACCGGCGGCGCGCCCGAGCACAGCACCTATCTCGCGTCCGGGCACAACGTGACCATGGATGACCTGGTCAAGGCGGTCGTGTCGGTCGTCCCTGACGCGCGCATCGAGTTTCCCACCCCGAACCGGCGGCCGAGCTATCCCGGCACCTTCGACAACAGCCGGGCCGTGGCCGAGTTCGGCTGGGCGATCACCGGGCTGGAGGACACAGTGCGGGCCCACATCGACGGCGTCCGCGCCGAAGCGGGGCTGGCCTAGCTGAGGCCGGCAAGTCGGCTAGTGCTCCCACCAGGGCCTGCCCGGCCTGCCCGGCCTGCCCGGCCTGCCCGGCCTGCCCGGCCTGCCTGCCGGCGGTCCGGCCTCGTGTCCGGCCAGCGGTTCGCGGGGGAGCATGAAGGCCGGCGCCTCGACCGCGGGAAGGGGCTGGTGACCGCGGGATCCGACCTTCGCGTAGCCGAGGAACAGGATCCCGCTGACCAGGACGACCAGGATCCACACCGGGTGGCCATTCACCCGGCTCCAGTCGTTCAGCCCGTGCAGGATCGCGGCGATGGCCAGCCCGATCCAGGCCACCTTGTACCACTTGTACCGGCCGGTCACCGCCAGCCCGATGAAGTAACCGGTCAGGCCGGACCAGCAGGCATGGCTGATCGGGTCGGTCACGAACCGCCAGACGAAGTCGAGGATGAAGTACAGCACCGGACCGATCAGCACGGCGAATAGCGATGTCGACGCGGAGTGCCCGGTGCTGATCAGCTGCTCGATCGAGGGAACAGCCGACCGCACGGTCAGGTAGAACTCGGCGACACCGTTGACGGTGAAATAGTGCACGACCTCGCTGGCGCCGAAGGCTAGCCCGCTGACCGCGCCGAGGAACAGGTAATCCCGGGGCGTGAGGCCCCGGCGGCGCCGGTAGATCAGCGCGGCCACCAGCACCGGCACGGCCTTGGCGAGTTCCTCGGGCACGCCGATGGCCACGATGCTGCGGCCCAGGTTCGTGGTGCTGGCGTGCAGCGCGGTCTCCAGCGCGACGGCCAGCGGCACCTGCGTGACCAGCGCGATCACCGTCACTACGAGCAGCATCGGCCTGGTCACGTGTTCCGGCCGGATAATGACGCCGAGCAGCAGCAGCCAGGCGACCGCGAAGTACGCGGCGAACAGCCAGGCGACGTGGTCGAATGTGCTGGCGGTCGGGTTCTTGCCCAGGATGACGAGCGCGATTGACGGCACGCAGATCAGCACGAGGAACAGCAGCACCGGCCAGCTGCGGAGCGAGTGGTGCCGGAACCAGTCGCCGAGCGGCAGCAGCTCATTGACCTGTGCCGCGCGGCGCGGCTGAGCTGGCGGGCCGGGCGCGTGAGTGGGCATGATCATGGCCTCCCTTCCGCGGCACCTGATAGCCCCGCAGCAGCGAGCTTCGCTCGGCGCCCAACTTAACCGCGAGTGCGCTGAGTCATATCCCCCGGCCAGTTAGCCGTCGCGCGGCCCCGCTGACCGGCTTAACAGGTCCGCTCACCGCGGATCCGCTGCTGCTACGTGACTCCGTTATTTACATCGAACGCGAAGTCCGCCCGGCCGTCGAGAGCTACCGGCTTCCGCAGCGCGCTGCTGCTCGCCGACGTGACCTCAGGCCACCTGATCGGCGAGGACGTCTGGCAGGACCCCCGATGCCCTGGCCGCGAGCCGGAGCGCCGCAGTTCCGCGCGGAAGCCCAGCTAGCGGCGGTCTCGGCGATGCCGGGCCAGGGCGCGGCCAAGGGCGGCGACGGCGACCAGGCCCAGGACTGCGGCCCGGCTGCCGGGTCCCGGCCGCCCCGCGGACCCGGCCGGGCGGCCCGGCGGCGCGGCCGGTGGCTGGGTCGCGCCGGCCAGGCTCGCGGCCAGGCCCAGGGCGGCGTCCCCGGCGCTCAGAACCCGGCGGCTCTGCAGGAAGAACAGCAGGGCGAAGGCGGGACCGACGAGCAGGACGAGGGCGGCGAACAGGACCACCAGGGCGGTCTGGGTGGCGTGCGGGGCGCCGGCGTTGCTCAGCGTCACCGGCGTGCCGGGCAGCAGCGCGGGGTACTGGGCCACGCCCCACCCCCAGATGACGGCGGCGACGCCGAGGGCGGCGATGACCCGGATGCCGCGCAGGCGGCCGGCGGCGAGCAGGCCCAGGACGGCCAGGCCGCTGACCGCGGCGACGATCACCAGCGGGAGCGCCCGGCCGGCGAGGCGGCTGAACAGGGCCGGATCCGAGTTGTGCAGCTCGAGCAGGGTGGCTAGGGAAAGCGCGCCGGTCACGATCCCGGCGGCCTGGGCCCGGCGGGTGAAGTAGGCCTGCAGGCGATGGTCGTCACGGCGGGCTGCCTCGCCGATCAGGTAGACGGCGGCGAGGTAGCCGCAGGCTCCGGTGAACAGGAAGCCGATGAGCAGGGACGTCGCCCCGGTCCAGGCCGACACGGTGGCGTGGCTGGCGTGGCCGGGTATCTTCCCGGCGGCAATGGCGCCGATCACGGTGCCCATGAAGAACGGGGTGAGCAGCGAGGAGACGGCGAACGTGGCGCCGAGGACGCGCTGCAGGCTGAGCCGGTGGACTTCCTTGCGGAACGCGAAGCCGGCGCCGCGCAGCACGATCCCGAGCACCGCCAGCCAGATCGGCAGCGCGACCGCCGTCATCACCGCGGCGAACGCGTCGGGGAAGGCGGTCCAGAAGATCACCAGGGCGAAGATCAGCCAGACGTGGTTGGCCTCCCACACCGGGGTGATCGACTCGTCGATCAGCGCGCGCGGCGCCAGGCCGCGCCGGTCGCCGCCGGCCAGCAGGTCCCACAGGCCGCCGCCGAAGTCGGCTCCGCCGAGCGTGGCGTACAGGGTGATCGCGGCCAGCAGGATGGCCCCGACCGTGGCCGCGATCACGTCCGGCCGCCGGCCCGGTCGCGCGGCCCGGCCGGCGGGCCGTAGGGGACGGCCTGTTCCTGCGCCTCGCTGCGCCGCCACCGCCGGGCCAGGGTTCGCAGGATGAGCAGGGTGGCGGCGCCGAGCACCGCATACAGGACGACGACGACGCTCAGGCTGGTGATCACGCCGCCGTTGGTAGTGGCCGCCGCGGTGGTGGTCTGCAGGCGGTAAACCACCCAGGGCTGGCGCCCGACCTCGGTGACCACCCACCCGGCCTCCATGGCCACGATCGCGGCTACCCCGCTCACCGCGCCGGCCAGCCAGAACAGCCGCTGGCGCGGCAGCCGGCGGTGCCGCCACCACCCGTATAGTGCCCACAGCCCGACGAGGAGCAGCAAGGTCCCCAGCCCGACCATGGCGTCGAAGCACAGGTGAATCAGCCAGGGCACCGGCGGCCGGGCGGCGGCCGGGACGGTGTCCCACCCGATGACCTTGGTGCGGGGGCTGAAGCCGACGAGCAGCGAGTCCAGGCCGGGGATCCGCAGGCCGCCGTAGACGTGCCCGCTGGCATAGACACCGCCCACGTACTCGGGGACGTTCGTGGCGGTGCGCGGGACGTACTCCATGGACGCGAACTTCACCGGCTGGTCGGCGGCGACGGCGCGGGCGGCCGTATCCCCGACGAAGATCTGGAACGGCGTGACGATCGCGGCCAGCACGAACGGAATGGCGAAGCCCGTGTAGTGGTAGCGGTCCCGGCGGCCGCGCAGGATCCCGGCCGCGTACACCCCGGCGACGGTGAATCCCGCCACCATGTAGGCGGCCAGGATCATGTGCGGCATCTCGTAAGGAGCCGCATGGTTGAAATACACCTGCCAGGGATCGACCGACACGATCCGGCCGTCCCGCGCGGTGAAGCCGCCCGGCTGGTTCATCCACGCGTTAACGGCCACCACCGACATCGCCCCGAGGATGCCGCTCACCGCGATCGGCACCCCGGTCCAGAAATGCGCCCAGCCGCCCAGGCGCCGCCAGCCGTACAGGTAGATCGCGGTGAAGATGGCCTCCAGGAAGAAGAACACGCCCTCGATGCCGAAGGGCAGTCCGAGCACCGCCCCGTACTGCCGCATCAGCCCTGGCCAGAGCAGTCCCATCTCGAACGACAGCACCGTCCCGGTGACCGCGCCGACCGCGACCAGCACCCCCATGACCTGCGACCAGCGCTGAGCCAGCAGTAGCGCGACCGCGTTGGCGCGCCGCAGTCCGATGAACTCGGCCGCCAGCACGATCGTCGGCAGCGCGATCCCCATGCAGGCCAGGATGATGTGGAACCCGAGGGTGGTCGCCATTTGCGCGCGGGCCGGAACCACCTCGCCGCTGACGTGCGAGGCAGCGATCAGAATGACGTCGTGAGAACGCACCATGGTCCCTGACGGAGCTTACGTGCATGGGGGCGGCGGCGCCGGCTGCGGGGGCCTACCTGAACGAGTGATGTGCACCGGGCGGAACCGGATCTAGCGTCAGAATCTCAGGCAGCCTGTTCCCGCTGGGGGTAGCTATGAAATCCGACGCCGAAATCAGGGAAGATGTCATTCGCGAGCTGCACTGGGATCCCCAGGTGACAGATCCGGAAGCTATTGGCGTCGCCGTCAAGGATGGCGCGGTCACGCTGACCGGCCGGGTCCCGACCTATGCCGAGAGCCTGGCCGCGACCCGCGCCGCCGCCCGGGTTTACGGGGTCAAGGCGGTCGCCGATGAGCTCCAGGTCCGGCTATCCACCGAACCGCGCGATGATTCGGACATAGCCCGCGCTATCGCCCATGTCCTGGAGTGGAACACCCAGATCCCCGAGGGCAAGGTGCACGCGACGGTGCAGGCCGGCTGGGTGACGCTCCAGGGCGAGGTCGAATTCGACTATCAGCGGCATGAGGTGGAGCGGATGGTCCGCCACGTCCGGGGCGTCGTGGGCATCATCAACAACATCGTCGTCACCTCGCCGGTGAGCGCGGACCGGGTCAAGGCCCAGATCGAGGAAGCCTTCAGGCGCGAGGCGGAAATCGACGCCCGCCACGTCCGGGTCGAGGTGTCCGATCACACCGCCGAGTTGTACGGACACGTTCACTCGCTGAACGAGGCGGCCGCGGCTGCCGCCGCCGCTGCGGCGGCGCCCGGTGTCGCCGATGTAGAAAGCCACCTCGTAGTCGCGCCGTAGAAATAGAAACTGGCTTACTGGCTAGGTAGACCAGTTAGTCACCGGCTAGACGAGCAGCCGGAAGACGCTGAATGCGCGCTCCCATTCCTGGCTGTGCACGGCCTTCAGCTCCGCGTCCACGATCGTGAACGTCCGGGCGAGCGCGACGCTGATGCCGCCGAAAATCAGCGGCAGGCGGGCCTGGGTCGCCTCGCTGAGCGCGACATCGAGCGGCGGCCGGGCCGCCAGGTCGTCGAGGATGGGCTCGAGCTCAAGCTCTTCGTCGATCTTCTCGAAGCCATGGATGCTTTCCTGCAGGCCCTTGGTGACCGGGACGTCCTGGGGCTCGATGATGTCGCGGCCGTTGGCTTTCGCCGTGGCCTGCCCCATGATCAGCAAGTCATAGACGGCGTCGTTGACGAAGTCGAGGTAGCCCTTGATGTCGTTGCGGTCAACGTCAACGCCTCCGGCGACTCGGAAAAAGCGCTTGAATCTCGTGAAGCCCAGCACAGCCACGTGGCCGCCTCCTCAGGTTGCGTGGACGGCGCGGACGCTGGCCCGCCCGCCAATGGACCGGATGCGGAACGCCAGCGTGATCTCCATGACGCCGAAGATCAGCAGCCAGGCGCTGAGTACGACTGCGAGCACGACCAGCGAGATACCTGGATACACCAGGATGATCAGGCCGGCGAAGATGCTCAGCACACCCATCAGCGCAGTCCACGCCCGGCCTGGCATCTCGCGGTGGGACAGCGCGGTGAACAGTTCCACCGTGCCGCTGACGATCCAGAAAATGCCGAGCAGCAGCGCCAGCCCGAGCAGGGCAATCAGGACGTGCCGTACTGCGAACAGGCCGACGATGAGCGAGAACACGCCGAGGATGGCGAGCAGCACGCGCGTCCCGCCGGCCAGGTCATCGGACGCGAAAGCGCTCACGAACCTGAAGATCCCCGTCACGATCAGCTGCACGCCGAACAGCACCGCGACGACCACGAGCGTGCGGCCGGGCCAGGCCAGCACGGCGACCCCGGCGAGCAGCGTGATGACCCCGAAGGCCAGGATCCAGCCCCAGTGCCTGCCAATGCGGGCGACCACGTCGGCCGCGTCATGCTGCGTGCCTTCTGCCATCTCCGAGCCTCCTGGGTCTTCGCTGGTGTTCGGTGGCACCGTCTATGCCCAGTGCATCCGCTCGAAGGCGAGGCGAATGACCATCGCGCCCTCGCCCTCGCCCACGGCCGTGGCCACTCGCTTGGCCGAGCCGCTGCGGACATCTCCTGCCGCGTACAACCCCGGCTGGCTGGTTTCCAGGGCCGAGCGCCCCCAGGACGGCTGGCCGTCCGCAGCGGAGCAGGCCGCCTGCCCGGAGTCATGTCCGGTCCGCAGGAAGCCGTGCTCGTCCAGCTCGGCCAGCTCGCCCAGCCAGCCGGTGCAGGGCGCCATGCCGATGAAGACAAACATGGCCTTGGCCCGCAGCACCTGCCGGGCGCCGGTCTCGTCGTCCGCGATGACGATCCCCTCGAGCCCGTCGTCACCGAGCAGCTCGCGCACCTGCGCGTGCCGTATCACCGTGACATTGGCGAGCCGCTCGACCTGGTCGATCAGGTACCAGGACATGTGCTCGGCCAGGTCGCGCTCGCGGGAGATCAGGGTGACCCGGGCGGCGTGCCGGGACAGGAAGAACGCGGCCTGCCCCGCGGAGTTGCCGCCGCCGACGATCGCCACCGGGTCGTCGGCGCACAGGAGAGCCTCAGCCTGAGAGGCCGCATAGTAAATGCTCATCTTCTCGAAGTGCGCGAGGCGCGGCACGTCCAGCCGGCGGTGCCGGGCGCCGGTGGCCACCACCACCGAGTCGGCCGTCACGGACGTGCCGTCGCCCAGCCCGACCGTGTACCGGCCGTCGTCCCGCCTGATCGACCTGGCCTCGGCCGGCACCGCAAACCGGGCCCCGAACTTGCGCGCCTGGATGAGAGCCCGGTCCGCGAGCTCGCCGCCGGAGATGCCCGAGGGGAAGCCCAGGTAATTCTCGATCCGGGCCGAGGTCCCCGCCTGCCCCCCGGTGGCGACTCCGTCGACCACCATCGTCTCCAGGCCCTCCGAGGCCGCGTAGACGGCAGCGGACAGGCCCGCCGGGCCGGAGCCGACCACGAGCAGCCCGCAGGAGATCTCCGCCGACGCCGGCGCCGGGAGGCCGATCACGTCGGCCAGCTCGGCATTGCTGGGATTGCGCAGCAGCTGCCGCCCGTACAAGATCACGATTGGCGTGTCCTGCGGCGCCACGCCGAGCTGGGTGAGCAGCTGCTCGGCGCCGGGATCGGCCTCCAGATCCAGCCACCGGTACGGAATCCGGTTGCGCGCCGCAAAGTCCCGCAGGCGCCGCGCATCGGCCGAGTACCTGGATCCCACGATCCGCACGCCGACGCCGAGCCCGATGAGTAGGGAACGGCGGATGAGGCAGGCCCGCAGGATAAGGTCGCCGAACGCGGCGTCGCGGGCCACGAGCTCCCGCAGGCGGTCGGCCGGCACGGCCAGGACCTCCCCGGCCAAGACGGCCACGGCGCTGTAGAACGCGGCCTGGCCCGTCAGGAGCCCGAGCTCGCCGAGGAAGCGGCCGCGTCCGTGCACGCTGATCACTTGCTCCTGTGGCGTTCCGCGTCCCTCGACCACCGCTACCATCCCGGCGAGCACCGCCAGGAAGTCGCAGTTCCGGTCGCCCTCGGCGAACAGCACGTCGCCCGGCTGGACGGCCCGCCGCTCGCCGAGCGCGGCCAGCGCGGTCAGCTGCGCCGTGCTCAGCCGGGGGTAGGCCCCGAGCGCGTCGGGCGTCTCGGTTCCCGGCGCCAGGGTTGTCGTCCGCCATCGCCGGGCAGCCGTGGAGCCGGCCAGGTCGCGCTGCTCAGACATAGACTTCGTCGACGTAGCACCAGCGCCAGTACTCGCCCGGCTCGAACGACTGGACGATCGGGTGCCCGACCGCATGTGAGTGCGCGCGCGCGTGCCGGAGCGGCGAGGAGTCGCAGCAGCCGACGTGCCCGCAGGTCAGGCAGAGCCGCAGGTGGACCCACGGCGAGCCCAGCTCCAGACACTCCTGGCAGCCCTCGGGGGTCAGCGGCGTGACCGGGCGCACCATGCTCAGGTGCGGATCGTAGGTGGTCTCCACGCGGCCCTCCCTTTCTCGCGGGCGCCTCCTGACAGGCTCGCCGGGACGGGCGGGCCGCACATCATCAGACCAGTTAGTTCCCGGGGCCGGCCCCAGGCGAATCCCGCCCGGCTACCCGGACGGGGGATGCCACGCTGGCCGGGCCCGGCCAGCGTGGCATCAGGGGTGAGCGATGTCGGCACACACGGATGCCTCGCCCGTTGCCTCTCCAGGAGGGATCCGCAGCCTGATCCCGGCGCGGGTGGATCGTCTCCCGTGGTCGCCCATGAACGCGGCCGGCACCCCGGCGCCTGAGAGCGGGCCGGTGCGGTTCCGGCGCCCGCGCCCATGAGGATCCCGGTTGTCGGCAGGCGCCGGGCTCAGCGGATCGGCGCCGCCGCCCGGAGCGTCGCCCAGGCCGCGCCCGAGACCCTGACGGTCGTGCGGTACCGGGCGCAGCCGACGGCGGTGACCATCGCCCGCCTCGCGAGCACGGCGATCTTCGCTTACCTGGTCGCCCTGGCGCTGCCGGACGGCACCTCGCGGCCGGTCCTGGCCCCGCTGACGGCTCTGCTGGTCGTGCAGGTGACGCTCTACCAGACGCTGCGCAGTGCCGCCCGGCGGGTGGCGGCCGTGCTCGTCGGCGTGCTCGTCGCCGTCGCGCTCTCGGCGGTGGTCGGGTTTACCTGGTGGAGCCTGGGGATCACGATCGTGGCCGCCCTGATCCTCGGCTACCTGCTGCGCCTGGGCGACACCATCCTGGAGGTCCCGATCAGCGCCATGCTGATCCTGTCGGTGGGCAGCACGAGGGGAACGGCGGCCAGCGGGCGGATCATCGAGACGCTCATCGGGACTGGAGCTGGCCTGCTCGCCGGGCTTGTCCTCGCGACACCCCGGGCGGAGTCCGCCCATGACGCGATAACCGACCTTTGCGACAAGATGGGCAGATTGCTGGAACAGATGGCGGCTGGACTGTGTGACGGTTCGGCGGCGGACTCCGCGAGCGGCTGGCTGGCACAGGCTCGCTCGCTGGCCGGGGAGATCAGGCGAGTGGACGAAGCCGTCCGCCAGGCGGAGGAGAGCATCCGGCTGAACCCGCGCAGCCTGCGGCTGCCGACCGAGGGGACCAGCCTCCGCGACGGGCTGGAGACCCTGGAGCATGCGGCCATCACCATCCGCGGCCTGGCCCGCTCGATCGCCGACCTAACGGGGCTGGGGGAGGATCACAGCTCGATCCGTGCGCCGGACGAGCGCAGCAGGCTCGCCGGCGTGCTGCGCGAGCTGGCCGCGGCGGTCCGGGACTACGGCCAGCGCGCGACCCGGCACGACCTGGCCGGGCGCGAGCTGGCGGAGGCCGAGCTGCGACGGCATCTGGATGGCGCCCGGGACCAGCGGGACCGGCTCAGTCTGGTGCTGGCGGCCAATCCCGCGGACCGGCCGGTCGGGTGGCCGCTCCGCGGCGAGCTGGTCAGTCACATCGACCGGCTCAGGAACGAGCTGGAGCCGGGCAGCCCGCTGCAGTCCCGGCGCGGGCGCATCCGCTCGTGGCGGCTGCCGGTCCAGATGGGCAGGCTGCAGCAGCGGCTGCCCACCCGGGCCGCCCGGGCCCGCCCGGAGGCGGAGGTGGGCAACGACTAGACTCGGTTGACCGTCGCAAGGAGAAACCCGATGACGGAGACTGTGTCACTGCACCGCCCGGTTCCGGGCCTGTGCCGGATCCGGGCGTCCACCTTCCGCTCCGCACGGATGTAGCCATGACCGCCAGGACGCGCGGCGGCCATCATCCCGCCAGCGACCGGCTCTCCGCCCTCACCGGCCCGCTGACGCTCACCGCTACCCGCGGTGACCAGGCCGGCTCGGCGCAGGTCCTGTGCGAGTGCGGCCGAGACCGTCGGGACGTGCCGGGCCGAGGGCATCCTGCTGGATGGGCGCTGGCAGGACATCCCGGCACCCGGCCGCGAGCCCTGCGGCACGGACTTCGCCAGCGTCATCCTCCCGGTGAGCGGCGGCCGGGTGGAGCTGCCCGGCGTGCCCTGGGCCTGGGCATACCCCCTGCCGGACCCCTACGGGACGGGCGGGTACCTCGTGGTCGGAGCCGCCCGCGAACCCGCGGACAACGACCTCTTCCTGCTGGCGGTCCTGGCCCAGCAGGCTGGGGGCATCCTCGCCAGCGCCCGCCTGAACAGCCGTGAGCGGCAGCTAGCGCAGGAAGTGCGGCGGGCCGGCCGCGCGCTACGTCGCAGCAGGCAGATCCACGACCGCCTGACCCAGGTCGCCCGGCGGGGCGAGGGACAGGACGGGATCGCCCGGGCCGTCCACGAGCTGACGGGCTGTCCCGCGGCCATCGAGGACCGTTTCGGCAACCTGCGGGCCTGGGCGGGTCCCGGCCGCCCTGACCTCTATCCCAAGAACAAGCCGGGACGCCGGGACGCGCTGCTGCGCCGGGCCCTGGCGTCGGGCGGCCCGCTGCGGGACGGCCCGCGCCTCATCTCCGTGGCGCTGCTGGCAGGTACCCCGGTGGGTGTCCTGGCCGTCAGCGATCCGGACGGGATAACCGGGGAGTCGGATCGGGTGGCCATCGAGCATGCGACCACGGTGCTCGCCATGGAGGTCGCCCGCCTGCAAGGCCTGGTCGAGACCGAGATGCACCTGCGCAGCAAGCTGGTGCTTGACCTGGTCGCGGGCGCGGACGAGCCCGGCATCCTCAACCGCGCGCAGGCGCTCGGCTACGACCTGGGCCGGCCGCACCGGGTCGTCGCGGTCGAGGGGCGCCGTGGCGACGAGAATATGGACGCCTTCTTCCGCGCGGTGAGCCGGGCGGCGGCCAGCGCCCAGGTGGGATCGCTGCTGGCGGCGCGGCTTCAGGACGTGATCGTGCTGGCCGACAAGGAGCCTGCCGACACGGGGCTGGGCGACCCGGTACTGGGCGACCCGGTACTGGCCGGCCCGGGGCCTGCCGACACGCGGCAGCCATGGGACCGCTTCCGGGCATCGGTGATCGCCGAGCTGCACGGCGGGCGGTGCCGCGTCGGGGTCGGCGGCCGCTGCCGGGACCTGACCGAGTTCCCGCGCTCCTACCGGGAGGCCCACCTGGCGCTGCAGATCCAGAAGGCGGTCCGGGGCCGTGACCAGGTGACCTTGTTCGAGCAGCTCGGCGTGTACCAGGTCCTGGGAACCGCCCGGGATGCCTCGGCGCTGGAGCGCTTCGCGCGAGAATGGCTCGGCGCGCTGATGGACTACGACGCCCTGCACGGCTCGCAGCTAGTGGTCACGCTCAGCGAGTACCTGGATTGCGGCGGGAACTACGATTCCTCGGCCAGGGCGCTCTGGGTCCACCGCAGCACGCTGAAGTACCGCCTCAAGCGCATCCGCGAGGTGTCCGGCCATGATCTTGGCATCCCCGACACGCAGTTCAATCTCCAGCTGGCGACGCGCGCGTGGCGGACGCTGCAGGCCCTGCGCGATTCCTGAGCTGCTGGCCGGCCTGTCCTGCCAGGACAGCGGGTTGGCCCAGGCGGGACGGTGCGCTGGCCGTCGCGACAGCCGATCCTGAAACTCAGGCAATGGCTCAGCGAGAACGAGGTGACTCGTGATGCGCACGGAGCTCGATGCACGGGCATATGTCCAGTCCCTGGAGGAACATCTCCAGCTGAACTTGTTCGGCGGCGGTGCCACCGACCCCCACGGCGCGGTCCTGCTCGTCCGTGGCGCCCTGGCCGCAGGCGACCAGGCCAGGGCCGCGACACTGGCGCAGGAGACCATGCGGCTGGCGGCGAGCAACCCGGGGACCCCCGACATGACGGCGGCCGCCGTCCATGTCGGGGGCCTAGTCGAGCGAGACGCGGACGCCCTGGACCGGGCCGCCGCCGGGTACTCCGCTCTGCTGGCCCGAGCCTGGGCGGCGGAGGACGCCGGCATTGCCTGGGCGCAGCGCGGGCGCCAGGCAGACGCGGTGGCCCGCTTTCGGCAGGCTCACGCCCTGTATGAGCAGGCCGGGGCCGCCGACGGCATGGAGCGAGTCCGGTCCCGCCTGCGGGCCGATGGCACCCGGCTGCGGCACTGGACGGCCGCGGACCGGCCGGCCTTCGGCTGGGCCAGCCTGACCGACACCGAGCACCGCATCGTCGGCCTGGTCGCTCAGGGTCTCAGTAACCGGCAGGTGGCGGGCCAGATGTTCCTGAGCACGCACACCGTCGCCTTCCACCTGCGGCACATCTTCTGGAAGCTCGACGTCAGCTCGCCAGTCCAGCTGACCCGGCTGGCCGCCGAGCGCGTCACCTGAGCGGCCAGGCAGGCGGCAAGCCATCCCGGCGCCGCCCTCAGGGTGCGGGCGCAACCACGCTGGCGCCCTTTCGGGCGGTGGCCTGCGCGAACTGCCGGGAGTCCGCGTAGTCGCAGGTGCCCTCGGCGTGGAACTGGCGCGCCGCGCGCACGACCTCGGCGCCGAGCTCGCGCAGCTGGGTGCCCACCATCTCGTCCACGAGGCGGCCGTCGGGGTCGAAGGTACGCCACGACTGGGCTACCGGCAGGACCAGGGGAACGCTCCAGGCGCGCAGCGCCCGGGCGATGAAATCCATGGCGCTGACCGTCTGCAGGCCCTGGATTCCGCCCGCCGTGGTCACCAGCCCGACCGGCTTGTTGGTCAGGTACGGCGGCTTGCGCTCGGCCAGCAGGATCAGCCAGTCCAGCGCGTTCTTGAACGATCCGCTGACCGAGCCGTGATAAGTCGGCGTGCTCCAGATCATCGCGTCGCAGGCATAGACGGCGTCCGCGAAGGTGCGCGCGGACCGCGGGATGGATCGCTCCGCCGTGTACATGGGCAGGTCCAGGTCGCGCACCCGCATCAGGACGGGCTGGGCCCCCGCGCTCAGCGCGCCGTCCAGCGCGGCCCGGAGCGCGCTGTGGCTGGTCGAGCCATCCCGCAGGGAACCACCCAGGCCGACGACCCGTACTGACTTCGCCATGCCGCTCTCCTTCCTAGTCCGCCGGCCCGGCGCGCCGGCGTGACGCCTAAGCCGAGCCTGGCTCAGTTCCGACGGCCGCACTTCACCAGGATGCGTAGTCTCGCGCGCCGGACTAACCGGATTAAGGATGTGAGAGCCCAGCCGGGCGGGAAGCGTAGGCAGCGCAGGCAGCGCGCCGGGCCGTCTCGCCAGACGACCGCGCACTCGGCCACAGGAGGGCAGCCATGGCGAATCTTCCGGCCCGTTCGGGCGGGCGCAACATGACCCTGATCGATCCATCGCGGGAGTTCGAGGACATTTACGACCGGATGGGCCAGCTCGTGAACGTCGCTCTGGGCGATCTGGGCACGACCATGCTGGCCGACGTGCCGTGGTCGCCATTCGCTGACGTGTCCGAGACCGACGACGCCTACGTGGTCCGCGTGGAACTGCCCGGGGTGAGCAAGGACCAGATCGACGTGCAGCTGCAGGATCGCGAGCTGGTCGTCACCGGCGAGATCGCCGATGAGGTCAAGGGCCGGCGGCATCGCAGCTCGCGCCGCACCGGGCGCTTCGAGTACCGCGCCGTGCTGCCGGGCGACGTGAAGTCCGACGGGGTCAGCGCGCAGCTGGCCGACGGGCTCCTGACGGTGACCGTGCCCAAGTCGGACGCGGCCAAGCCGCGCCGGATCGAGGTCAGCGGCTGAGTTCGATTGTCGGGCCAGCCAGGAGTTGGCCAGCCAGGAGGAGGAAGGTAGTAATGGCGACAGCGGTGGGCATTGATCTCGGTACGACCAACTCGGTGATCGCGGCGACGGAGACCGGGCACCCGACGGTGATTCCCAACGCCGAGGGGCAGCGGACTACCCCGTCG
>Ga0208219_1000416_pt1 | contig 15297 bp, 14 predicted proteins | sample NGESurshal072012_7_FD_184469 | JGI IMG/M metagenome (GOLD analysis project Ga0208219, IMG submission 184469) | Arctic peat soil microbial communities from Barrow, Alaska - NGEE Surface sample 53-2 shallow-072012 (SPAdes) | ecosystem: Environmental > Terrestrial > Soil > Wetlands > Peat ...
GCAGCCGCCGCCATGGGCATCAACACGGTGACCACCAAGCTGCTTGCGTTTGCGATCGGAGCATCCTTCAGCGGCTTCGCGGGTGCGTACTACGGGGCGAGCTTCGGCCTGGTGAGCCCGGACGACTTCCTGTTCATCGTCTCCATCACTGTGCTCGTGATGGTGGTCCTCGGGGGCATGGGCAACATCAGCGGGGTCATCGTCGGCGCCCTGGTCATCTACTTCGTCCTGAACAGCTTCTTGCCCTCGTTGCCGCCCGCCGTCGAATCACTCGCGAACACCGTCGGCCTTGGCTCGTTGAACGCTCAAAACGGAGACTGGCCTGGCCTCGCCCAGGAGACGCAGCGGACCACGATCCTTATTTACGGTCTGATCCTGGTCCTGATGATGCTTCTGCGGCCGCAAGGCATCTTTCCGAGCCGCATCCGCGAGCAGGAGCTCAAGCATGCGGCCGTGCAAGAAGAAGAGGCCGTCGTCGAGGCGGGCCACGCCTCATGAGCCAGCAAGCAACCCCTGCCGACAATATCCTCGAGCTGACCAATCTCACCAAGCGCTTCGGTGGCCTGCTTGCGGTGGACAACGTGAGCTTGCACATCAAACGCGGTGAAGTCTTCGCTCTCATCGGGCCCAACGGCGCCGGCAAGACCACCCTCTTCAACAACGTGACCGGTCTCTTCCAGCCTACGTCGGGACGGGTCGTGTTCGACGGTCATGACATCACCGGCTCCAAGCCCCACAACGTGGCGCGATTGGGCATCGCGCGAACGTTCCAGAACATCCGGCTCTTCAGCTACATGTCGTGTCTTGACAACGTGCGGGTCGGCCGCAACGTCCGGATGCATGCCAAGCTCTGGGATTCATTGTTCAAGTTGCCGGCCGAGCGGCGTGAGGAGGAGCGCGTCACGCAGGAGGCGATGGATCTTCTCCGCTTTGTCGGCATCGCGAAGCAGGCGAACCAGTACGCCCGCAATCTCCCCTATGGCCAGCAACGTCGCCTCGAGATCGCGCGTGCGTTGGCCACCGACCCCAAGCTCCTTCTCCTCGACGAGCCTGCCGCCGGTTTCACGCCACAAGAAAAAGTGGAGTTGATGGCGCTCGTTGGGAAGATCCTTGAGCGCGGCATCACCGTCTTCCTCATCGAGCACGATATGAAGGTGGTCATGGGCATCTCCCAGCGCATCGTGGTGCTCGACCACGGCGAGAAGATTGCCGAGGGCGCTCCCGACGAGGTCCGCAAGGACGCCCGCGTCATCGAAGCGTACCTGGGTAAGTCGGCCTAGCTGAATGGCGATACTCGAGCTCGAGTCGGTCGACGCGTTCTATGGACGGATCCAGGCGTTGCGCGGCGTGTCGATAAAGGTCGAGAAGGGCGAAATAGTCGCGCTGATCGGGTCCAACGGGGCCGGCAAGACAACTACGCTGCGCACGATCTCCGGGCTGATGCATCCGCATTCGGGCACTATCCGATTCGATGATCACGACATCACGCGCACGGGGCCGTCAAAGATCGTCGAGATGGGTGTTTGTCAGTCGCCCGAAGGTCGGCGTCTCTTCCCGCGCATGACCGTGGTTGACAACCTCTTCATGGGCGCGTACACGCGCAACGACAAGCCTGGCATTGCGGCCGACATGGATCGCGTCTTCACACTTTTCCCGCGGCTTAAGGAGCGACGTACACAGATCGCAGGCACCCTGTCAGGTGGAGAGCAGCAGATGCTCGCGATGGGTCGGGCCCTCATGGCCCGGCCGAAGCTCCTCATGCTCGACGAACCGTCCCTCGGCCTCGCCCCAATCCTGATCGAGACGATCTTCAGCATCGTGCGCGAGATCAATGCGCAGGGTACGCCCGTGCTCCTGGTCGAGCAGAACGCGTACAAAGCTCTGGAGGTCTCCCACCGCGGCTACGTGCTCGAGACGGGGAGCATCGTGCAAACCGGCTCAGGCAAGGAGCTCCTTGCTTCCGAGGACGTCCAGAAAGCCTACCTGGGCATGTAAACCTGATTCATCCAGCGTCGCACGGTTGGCCGGGGTCCCCCCGGCCATGACTTTGTTTTCCAACGCTCCAAGCGTGGCGTGGAGAAACTAATCCGTAATTAATCCCATCCCGGGAATGAGAGCAGCCACGCGCGAAGCGCCTGGCGACGAGAGAGAACCGACTGGTTCTTTCTCATAGGCGCGTTAGCGCCCCGTCTAGCGCGGCAGGGTTGGCCGGGGTCCCCCCGGCCATGACTTTGTCTCGTCCACGGCCAAACGCAGCGTGGAGAAACTAATCCGTAATTAGTCCCATCCCGGGAATGAGAGCAGCCACGCGCGAAGCGCCTGGCGATGAGAGAGAACCGACTGGTTCTTTCTCATAGGCGCGTTAGCGCCCAGGTTGGTAGCTCGAGACGAACAGGAAGATCAGGAATGCGGCGAAGGCTCCGTATTCGACCACGACGTTGCGCGTAAAGCTATCCTCGACCGTGTGCCTGACCAGTCCGCGATTGATGTACCAGGCGAACAGCAGCATGACCGCGAAGGTGCCCTCGTTCAGGTTCAGGTAAATGGAAAGGGCGAGGATCGCCCAGGCCAGGAACATGACGACCTGGCCCACGAACAGCGCAAAGATGAACGCCCGCCGCGGGGCGATCGCCGTCCCATTGATCCTGAAGCTGCGATATGAGGCCAGGAACGTGATGGTGAAGATCCACAGCAGCTTGAGGAGGATGTTGAACGGGATGGTCACGACGACCAGGTAGGCGCCCGCAAGCACCAGGATCAGGATCGCTTCCTGCAGCATCATGTGCCCGCGCTTTTCGGCGCCGCGCAGTCGAAGGTAATCGAGCCGCGCCGACAGCATGAATCCCGCACCGAAGACGGCGGTGATGAGCCCGTATTTCCAGAGCTCGGCCACGATCGGATGGCCGGCGCTGTCACGGCCGCCGGCGAGCCCGGCCAGCGTGATCGCCCCCAGGGCGACCGGGATGTAGTGCTCGATCCTCGGAAATTCCTCGGTTCCGCGGAGGTAGCCGAGCAGCGCAGGCGCCGCCACCACCACCATGCCCAGCGCGAGCACCCACACCTGCCCTTCGCCCAGCAGCTCGGACTTGAAGGCGAGGGCGATGGCCATTAGCACGGCCCCCGCAAAGAGCAGGAAGCTGCGGTCGCGCTCGAGATGTACCGCGGTCGAGGCTGGCGGCGCCTTCTCAGGTGCGGGCGGGATCTTCATTCGACCCGAGGAAGTCTAAGCGTCGGCAAGGCCTTACGTCGTGGCACGTCCGTAGCGGTCTGAGAGGCGAACGACGTCGTCTCCCTCCGGCGTGGACACCTCGAAGATGTCGCTGTCCTCCACAGCGGTGATGCGATGACGCGTGCCCGGCCTGATGTGAAGCGTGTCGCCGGCGCGCATGCGGTAGGTGGTCAGCTCGCCGTCCGGACCGCCGAGGTCGATGTCAACACAGCCCTTCACGAGGTACTGGTACTCGTCCTTGCGCTCGTGGTACTGGAGAGAGAGCGCCTCGCCTTTGTTCACGTGCAGCACTTTGCCGAGATAGCGATCGGTCGCCGCCCATCGAAGCTCGTAACCCCATGGCTTGTCGACGCGCGACTCGTCAACGGGCTTGGGGGCATCAGGCATGCGATCGGGGCAAGGTGATGGAGGTGATCGGCGAGAGATTCGGTGTCCAGGTGGTCCAGCTGCTAGGCGCGGCCGAGCACCGGAGCGCGCGCATCGGTAGATGCGTAAGCGAGGAGCGGAGGGCGCAACAACGCAGATGGGCCGCATGGGCGCCGAAGATCCGTCGATCAGCCTTCGTCATCTTGACCTTAGACCCACAATGTCCTCTATCGCGCTCAGGCGAGCCTCGACGTCCGCGTTCGTCGCAGCCTCAGAGTAGACGCGCACGAGCGGCTCGGTGCCGCTGGCCCGAAGCAATACCCAGCTGCCGTCTTCGAGGTAGAACTTGAAACCGTCGTCGGATCGCACGCGTGCGACCTTGACGCCCGCGACCTCGGCGGGCTGGTTGGCCGAAAGCAGGTCCAGGATCCGCTTCCGCTCCGTGTCGTAGGTGTCACGCGCGAGGTGGATGTCATGACGGCTGTATGCGTGCGGCCCGACGCGCCTCTCTAGGTCGGCCAGGATTTGCGAGAGCGGCTTGCCCATCCTGACGATCATGTCGGCGAATAGCAGCCCGATCAGGATGCCGTCGCGCTCCGGGATGTGTCCTCGAATCGCGTAGCCGCCCGACTCCTCCCCCCCCAGCACCGCGTCGGACTCCATCATCTTGGGCGCGATGTTCTTGAATCCCACAGGCACCTCGAAAACCTCGGCGCCAAACTCCGCGCCAAGCTTGTCGGCCATCGAGGTCATGTTGATGGTCTTGACCACAGGCCCGCCCATTCCCCTGACCTCGAACAGGTAGATCATCAGCAACGCGAACACCTGCAGCTGCGTGATGAAGCGGCCGGTCTCGTCGATGATCCCAACCCGGTCCGCATCTCCATCGGTGCAGATGCAGAGGTGGTTTCCACCTCCCGCCCTCATGACCGCCAGCGCCGCATCGATGTTGGGCGGAATCGGCTCCGGGTTGATGCCGCCGAAGAATGGATTGCGCTCGTAGTGCAGCTCGGTGACGCTCGTGGTCCCGCCAGAAAGCAGGTCGGCGATGTACCGATAGCCGGAGCCATACATGCACTCGTGCACGATGCGGAGGCCCGCTCCCTTGATGGCGGCGAGGTCGACCATTCGCCCGATCTGCTCGTAGTACGAAGCGCGCGGATCGTAGACAGTGATTAGGCTGGCTGACTTCGCGCTGTCCGGCGATCGGGGTTCCTGCACAGCGTTGATTCGCTGCTCGAGGTCCGCGATTACGCTGCTCGGCGCTGAGCTGCCGGTCTCCGGCTTGTACTTCACCCCGTTGAACAGGTAAGGGTTGTGGCTGGCGGTGATCACCACCGCGCCAGTGGCCTTGCGGTCGATGACAGTCCACGACGCGACCTGCGTCGGCGATGGACGGTCGAAGATGAGGCTGCGAACGCCGTTGGCGGCGAACACGTCGGCGACTGCCCGGGCAAATTCCTCGGACGCGAATCGACAGTCATAGCCCACGACCGCCAGCGGATCCGCGGTGCGCGAGAGCATGTACTCGGCTGCGCCCTGCGCGACGCGGCGAACGTTGGCGTAGGTGAAATCGTCTGCTACGACCCCCCGCCAGCCATCGGTTCCGAACTTGATCTGCCCCGAGTGACTCATCCCCCAGCCAAGTTAACTACAGATAGCCGGTTTTACCTGCACGCCGGAGTGCCTCCACCACCTTGCGCACGTCCTGCGCTCGTGAACGCGGACATACAAGAAGCGCGTCCTCGGTGTCGACAATGATCATGTCGTCGAGGCCGATGGCCGCTATCAGGCGCCGTGATCCGAGGATGAGGCTTCCGGTGGTCTCGACAAGAATCGACTGGCCCTCGACCGAGTTGCCGTGAACGTCGGCCCGCACGCGGTCGCCCAGCTCAGCCCAGTTGCCGATGTCGGCCCAGTCGAAGTCGCCCGGGACGAGCAACAGGCGATCGGTCTTCTCCATCACGCTCCGGTCGATCACGTCGACTCGCAGCCGCTTGTAGATGGCAGCGGCGCCGGCCTCGTCGCCGGCGGCCCGCGCAGCCATCACCTTCTGCAGGCCTGCCAGGTGGCGAGGGGCGTGCAAACGGAGCTCTTTGATGAACACGTCAAGCCGCCAGGAGAACCAGGCGAGGTTCCAGTAATAGCCGCCCGCCTTGACGAAACGCTTGGCAGTGGCGAGGTCTGGCTTCTCAGTGAAGCTCTTGACGCGGAGCGCATCGCCAGTCATCCGTCCCGGCGCGTGGATGTAGCCCAGTCCTGTCGATGGGAATCTGGGCTTCAATCCGACCGTCACCAGGCAGTCGCTCGAGGCCGCAGCGCGGACAGCCGCCCGTACCGCCCTCGATACACCCGCACGACCGCTGACCACGTGGTCCGCCGGAAGGACGAGCATCACGGCGTCCGGATGACTTTGGCGCAACGTGAGCGCCGCAAGTCCGAACGCATTGGTGGTCCCCCTGGCCGTCGGTTCCAGGATCAGGTGGGCGGAGTCGATCTCGGGCAGCACCTTCTGGATGATGTCGCGCTGGCCGGCCTCCGTCAGCACGAAGACCTCGCTCGCCAGCTTCGCCGCGCGGTCGAACGTTTCGCGCAGCAGCGGCCGCCCGCTATCCCCAAGCGCGAGTACGTGCTTCGGTGTCGACCGGCGCGATCGGGGCCAGAGCCGCGTCCCGGCACCTCCGGCCGGGATCACTGCGACGGTCCTGTCGGTGCGCACCGGTCGACGGGACGTCAACCGACCTCTTCCGCGAGCTCCTTTGCCCGCGCTGTCGATTCCCAGGGTGCGTCGATATCAGTGCGGCCGAAATGGCCGTAGACCGCCGCCGCGCGAAAAAGCGGCCGGCGCAGGTTGAGCTCTTTGATGATGCCCAGGGGGCTGAGGTCAAACAGCTTGCTCACCGCCGTCGAAAGCGTGGTGTCCGGCACGGTTCCGGTGCCGAAGGTGTCGACGCGAATCGCCACCGGCTTGACGACGCCGATCGCATATGCGATCTGCACCTCGCACCGCTTCGCCAGCCCGGACGCGACGATCGTCTTGGCGACGTGCCGAGCTCCATATGCGCCGGCGCGGTCGACCTTCGTCGGGTCCTTACCCGAAAAGCACCCGCCGCCGTGGCGGGCGTAGCCGCCGTACGTGTCGACCATGATCTTGCGGCCGGTGAGGCCGGCATCGGCCACTGGGCCGCCGATGACGAAACGGCCCGTGGGGTTGATGTAGGAGCGAAGGCCGCCTTCTCTCAGCTCGGCCGGGATGACCGCATCGATCACGTGCTCGGCGATGTCCGCACGCAGTTGCTCGGTCTCGACTTCCTCATGATGCTGCGCAGAGAGCACGACATTGTCGACGCCAAGCGGCTTGCCGTCTTGGCCGTATCGAACTGTCACCTGGACCTTGCCGTCGGGTCGGAGGTAGCTGAGCGTCTTGTTGCGGCGGACTTCGGCGAGGCGCCTGGCGAGGCGGTGCGCAAGGGTGATTGGGAGCGGCATGAGCTCGGGCGTCTCGTCGCAGGCGTAGCCGAACATCATTCCGGAGTCGCCGGCCCCGCCGACGTCGACCCCCTGGGCGATGTCGGGCGACTGCTCGTCGATGCTGGTCATGACGCCGCAGGTCTCAGCGTCGAAGCCGTACTTGGCACGGGTGTAGCCGACCTCGCGGATGGTCTGGCGGATGATTCGCGGAATGTCGACGTAACAGTCGGTGGTGATCTCCCCCACCACGATCACCAGGCCGGTGGTGACCACGGCCTCGCACGCCACCCGCGCCAGTGGATCCTTGGCCAGGATCGCGTCGAGGATGGCGTCAGAGATCTGGTCGGCGAGCTTGTCAGGGTGGCCCTCGGTGACCGACTCCGAAGTGAAGACGCTGTAGGCCGGCTCCCGGGACATGTTGGTCCTCCTTTGAATCTCCCACGCCGGCAAAGCCGAGCCTCCGTGTTGGGCCCAACCCCAGGCGCCAGGTTCATACCTCTGGGACGTGGTGATAGTACCTCTGACGATGGTGCCAGTTCGACACCCCTCACCCGGCCACGCTGAAGCGTGGCCGACCTCCCCGGCGAGCGGGGAGGTCTTTGTCCGGGCTTATCGCCCGGACCGGAGGTCCAGGTAATGGATCCCGGAGTGCCGTAAGGCTTTCGTTCCCCGTTTCGCCAGTAGGTCCGCCGTCGCTGCCCGGGACGACTCCATCACAGCCTCGATATGCTCGCGCTTCATCTCCCACGTCGCCGTGGGTGCTGTGACCGGGCAAAGGACCACGATCCTGGCCCGGTCGCACAACCGCTCGTAGTCGCTGAGCATCTGGTGGTGCAGAGTCAGCTGCAAAGTGCGCGCTATCAGCTCGGGCAGGCTGTGGGGGGCGGCCTCGTACTCACCCCCTCCCATGAGGCTGATCGCCAGGATCTCCTTCGCACCGTCCTCGATGGCGATATCGAGCGGCGTGTTGTCGACGACGCCCCCATCCAGGTGCTCGCGGCCGTCGATCTTGACAGATGGAAAAAGGCCGGGGATGGCGGTGGATGCGAGCAGCGCAGGGGTCAGCAGGCCTGACCGGAAGACCACCGGCTTGCCCGCGTTGAGGTCGGTCGCGACGACGGCGAGGGGGACGCGAAGCTGCTCGAAGGTAGTCATGCCGGTCAGTGCTTGGGCACGGTCGATCAGGCGGCGCACGTTCTCCTGAGGAAAGGCGCTGAGCTGGTCGTGGCGGAGCCCCGAAAGGATGACTCCCAGCGGGTGGGCATGAAAAACGGTCAGGGCCTGGCGGGACAGCCAGACCTGACGCAGCATCAGGATCCCGGCCAGCGACGGATAGGCGGCGATCGCGCTTCCGTTCAGCGCCCCTACGCTGCATCCGACGACAGCGACGGGTGGCTCGAGGCCCGCCTCCAGCAGCCCGTTGAGCACCCCGACCTGCGCGGCGCCCCTAGCGCCGCCTCCGCCCAGCACCCACGTGCGCCGAGCTGGCCCGAACGTGGGCTAGTGTCCGGGACCTGAGGACACTCAGGTGCCCTCTTCCCAAGACGTCAGGTAGCGCTGCTGCTCCTCGGTCAGGGTGTCGATCTCGATCCCCATCGCCTTGAGCTTGAGGCGGGCGACCTCGGCGTCGATGTCCGCCGGCACGTCGTAAACCTTGTTCTCTAGCGTGCTCGCATTCTTGGCCATGTATTCGGCACATAGCGCCTGGTTCGCAAAGCTCATGTCCATCACCGCTGCAGGGTGACCCTCGGCTGCGGCCAGGTTGATGAGCCGCCCTTCGCCCAGCACGTGCAGACGCCGTCCGTCCCCCAGCTTGTATTCCTGCACCGACGGGCGGACCTGGCGCACGCCTGTCGCCATCTCGTCCAGGGCCTTGAGGTTGATCTCCGAGTTGAAATGCCCCGAGTTGGCCAGGATGGCGCCATCCTTCATCGCCTCGAAGTGGCGGCGGTCGATAACGTTGACGTCGCCGGTGACGGTGACGAAGATGTCGCCCTCGCGCGCTGCCTCCCCCATCGTCATCACCCGGAAGCCATCCATGGCTGCCTCGAGCGCCTTCACCGAATCGACCTCGGTGACGACCACGTCGGCGCCATGGCCCTTCGCCCTGGAGGCCAGGCCACGACCGACCCAGCCGTAGCCGGCGATAACAAATGTCTTGCCGGCCAGCAGCACGTTGGTGGCGCGGATGATGCCGTCAATGGTCGACTGGCCAGTTCCATATCGGTTGTCGAACATGTGCTTCGTGTCGGCTTCGTTGACGGCGACGATCGGGTAACGCAGCACGCCGCGCTCCGCCATGGCACGAAGCCTCACGACGCCGGTGGTCGTCTCCTCGGTGCCCCCGATGATCTCGCCCAGCTGGTTCTGGCGCGACTTATGCAGCACCGATACGAGATCGGCGCCGTCGTCCATCGTCATGACCGGCCGGTGATCGAGGACTGCCTCGATATGGCCGTAATAGGTGTCGTTGTCCTCGCCGCGGATGGCGTACGTGCTGATCATGTGCTGCCCAGCGAGGGCGGCGGCGACGGCATCGTTGGTGGACAGCGGGTTCGAAGCGCAAAGCACCACATCGGCACCACCCGCTTTCAAGGTGAGCATAAGGTTGGCAGTCTCACTGGTCACGTGGAGACACGCTGCCAGCTTCAGTCCCTTTAGCGGCTGCTCCTTAGTGAACCTCGCGCGGATCAGGTTCAACACCGGCATCTCTCGCGCCGCCCAGTCGATGAGGTCCTGGCCCTGAGCCGCCAGGTTCATGTCTTTGACGTCGTTTCCCTTGGAGCTGACTTTCAAATGCAGCGCCTCTCCTTAATACACAATCTCGCTGACCACTTTCACGTCGGGCAGCCGCTTTCTTCCGGCCAGGTCTTCGAGCTCGATCAAAACCTGCACACCGATGACATCGCCGCCTAGCTTGCGAATCAAGCGAACCGCGGCGGCCGCGGTGCCGCCTGTTGCCAGTACATCATCGACTATCAGCACCCGCTGACCCGATTCCACAGCGTCCGAATGGACCTCGAGCTGGTCTGATCCGTACTCGAGCTGATAACCCTCGGCGATCGTCGTCCAGGGAAGCTTGCCCGTTTTTCGAATCGGCACGAACCCGGCATTGAGCTTGACCGCCATGGCGGCGCCCGGTATAAACCCTCGAGCCTCAATGGCGGCGACGAGGTCCGGCGGCCGATCGCCCCAGCTCTTGGACATCAGGGCGACGACTTCGCGGAAGAGCTCCTTGCGCGCAAGCAGCGGCGTGATGTCGCGAAAGATCACGCCAGGCTGCGGATAGCCGGGAACATTGCGCACGAACTTCTTGAGCTGTTCGGGTGTGGTCATACGACGGTCCGGAAGTATTCCAGGGTCCGGCCGAGGCCTTCCTCCAGGGCGACCTTTGGCTCCCAGTCGAGCAGGCGCCGAGCCCGGCTGATGTCGGGACGCCGCTGCTTCGGGTCGTCGACAGGCAGCTCGCGGAACTCGATTTTGCTCTTCGACCCGGCGAGACGAACTATGGTCTGCGCCAGCTGGAGCACAGTCACCTCCTCGGGGTTGCCGAGGTTGACTGGCAGCTCATCGCCGTGTTCGAGATCGGCAAGGACTCCTCGTACGAGGTCAGAGACGTAGCAGAGGCTGCGAGTCTGGGAACCGTCGCCGTAGACGGTGAGCGGCTCGCCCCTGATCGCTTGCGCCATGAAGTTAGGCACCGCCCGGCCGTCCAGCACCTGCATGCGTGGCCCGTGCGTGTTGAAGATGCGGATTATTCGGGTGTCCACGCCATGGGCCTTGTGGTACGCCATCGCAAACGCCTCGGCGCATCGCTTTGCCTCGTCGTAGCAACCACGCGGGCCGATCGGGTTGACGTTCCCCCAATACGTCTCCGGTTGTGGATGGACCAGCGGGTCACCGTACACCTCGGAGGTCGACGCGAGGAGAAACGTGGCGCCCTTTGCGCGCGCCAGGCCGAGCATGTTCATGGTCCCGAGCGTCCCCACCTTGAGTGTGTGGATTGGGTTGGCATCGTATTGAGGCGGCGACGCCGGGGACGCGAAGTGAAGGACGTAACGCACGTCTCCGTCGACGACGACCTCGTCGTTGACGTTGGCCCTGCGGAATTCGAAGTCAGGATCCGCCAGCAGCCCGCTGACGTTGCCGGGCGACCCTGTCAGTAGGTTGTCGAGCGCCACCACGCTCATGCCCGAACCCAGCAGTGCCTCACAGAGGTGAGAGCCGATGAACCCGGCTCCTCCCGACACCACCGCGCGTTGCTTAGTCGCGGCCAATTCCCCGGTACGTGAAACCAAGCCCGCGCATCATCGCCGGGTCGTAAATGTTTCGCCCGTCGACCATCACCGCCTTGCGCATCGAGGTTTTCATACGAGCCAGGTCGAGGTGGCGGAACTCGTTCCACTCGGTGACCAGGACCAATCCGTCGGCGCCGTCAGCCAGCGCGTAGGCGTCAGCCGAATATTCGACATCCGGCAACAGATCGCGCGCTCGAGCCATCGCGGCCGGGTCATAAGCTCGAACCTCCGCGCCGGCTGCGATGAGGACCCTCGCAATGTCCAGGCTTGGCGCGTCGCGAAGGTCATCGGTGTTCGGCTTGAACGCCAGCCCGAGAAGCCCGATGATCCGACCCTCCAGCGTGTCGAGGCACTCGCGCAGCTTGTCGATGGCGAGCATCCGCTGGTCGCGGTTGATGTCCATGACGGCGTTGAGAAGGTCGGGATGGTAGTCAAAGCGCTCGGCCAGCGCGGCCAGCGCCTTCACGTCCTTGCCGAAGCACGAGCCGCCGTAGCCGATCCCCGCGTCGAGGAAGCTGGGCCCGATCCGCTTATCGAGGCCCATGCCCTCGGCCACGAGCTTGGCGTCGGCATCGACGCGCTCGCAGATCCGTGCGATCTCGTTGATGAACGAGATGCGCGCGGCGAGAAATGCATTCGACGCGTACTTGACCATTTCCGCGGTGTAAATGTTCGGAGTGATCAGGATCTTCGCCTCGAGCGGAGCGTAGAGCTCGGATACCTTGGCCGCGGCGACCGGGTCGTGGCTGCCGATCACCACTCGATCCGGGTGCATGAAGTCCTGGATGGCTGACCCCTCACGGAGAAACTCAGGGTTCGACACCACCTCGGCACGGTGCTTTCCATTCCGCTGCCGAAGGACTCTCGAGACCATGTCGCCGGTCAGCGGTGGGACCGTTGACTTGTTGACCACCACCAGAGGGCCGTCCATGCTGTCGGCGATCGAGGTCGCGGCCGCCTCGACATAGGAAAGGTCCGCCTCGCCGCCCTCGCCCTCGGGAGTGCTGACGGCGATGATCGCGTATTCCGCTCCGGGCACCGCCTCGTCGTACGCAGTGGTGAAGGTGAGGCGCCCCGCCTTGCAATTTCGTTCGACCAGCTCGCTCAAGCCGGGCTCGTAGAAGGGCACGTGGTGACGCTTGAGCTGCTCGACCTTGGCAGCGTTGATATCGACAACGATCACGTCATTGCCGAGATCCGCCAGGCATGCCGCTGTGGTCAGCCCGACATACCCCGCGCCGATGACCGCGACCCTTGACAAAGCTGGCCGATTATCTCAGCACAGAACCTAAGCGTCGCCGGAAGGCCGGATTCATTCCGGCCGTAACCTAAGCTCCATCCAAGCGCCTCCATGCAACGTGCGACACGGAGGGGTTTCCTCTGGGGTCCCCGCGACGCAGTCGCGGGAGGGCCTCCTCACCCGCGCCTTCTCAGTAGGGCTTCATATACGGAAATCGTCTGGCGCGCGGTCTTGCGCCAGCTGAAGGTGCGGGCACGCTCCAGACCGGCCTTTCGCGCCCGATCCGGATTCGCGCACAGCTCAGCCGCCGCCCGTCCCAGAGCCTCTGCATCTCCGTCCTCGACCAGCTCCCCGGCGTCATCCACCACCTCGGGCAGGCTGGAGTTGCTGTACGCGGCGACGGGGCAGCCGCAAGCCATCGCTTCGAGGCAGGGCAACCCGAAACCCTCGTAGCGACTGGGAAACACCAGGCATCCCGCCGCTGTATACAGATCAGCCAGGTCCACCTTGTCGACGCGTCCCAGGATCGTGGCTCCGGGCATGGAAGGCGGCGCCTGCCGGCCGGGGACCCCAGCGAGCACCAGCTGCAGCCCTGGCAGCGCTGCTTTCGCGACCGACCAAGCGCGCAGCAAGCCCGCCGGGTCCTTCCTGGCGTCGAGCGCGCCGACGAATAGCAGATAACCGGGCTCGACTCCCCACCTCTCAGTGACTCTGCCGGCAGCAGAAGGCCCGGGCTGAAAGGTGGGATCGGCAGCCTCATAGACGACGGTGATTCGCTTCGGATCGACCGCTGCGAGGCGCTCGGCGTCGGCGGCGGTCGCCCTCGACACCGCCAGGACGGCGTTCGCCCGCTTGAGCAGGCGCCTGCCGAGCCAGTACCGAAGCCTCTCGCCGCGCATCCGCGGACCGCCCAACGCCCAGGGGATGAGGTCGTGCAGCGTGACCACGAGAGGGCAAGGCGATCGGCCGGGGAGCCGCAGATCGATGGCGTGATAGACACCCGGTTGGATGCGCTGAAGATCAGCGCCCAGCGCCACCGCCTCCTCGTAGGCGGACAGCTGGCCGTGATAGCGACGCCGCGACCCCGCCAGCCGGTAAGAGCCGGGAGGCAAATCAGGCTCGGGGAGGTCGGCGTCGAGCAGCAGGGTCAGCCGCGAGTCAAACCCCTCGGCGATCAGGCCGCCCAGGAGCCCTGCCGCGTAAGTTCCGACCCCGCGCTGAGCGCTGGGACCCTGGACGGGTCGCATATCGAGGAGAACCGCGGGCCCCGACTTGCTGGGTTTGGTCGGCTTCATAAGGGGGGGAACTCCCCCCCTGTTGCGGCGGGCCCGGCGAAGCCGGCTCCCGGCGCACCCCCTCTGTCTTTGCTCAATACTGGGATAGGGCCACCAACGAGCCATCATAATTTGGCGGCCATGGACCACCTTGACGTCGTAGTCGTCGGCGGCTGCGGCCACGTTGGCCTTCCGCTCGCGTTGTCGCTCGCGGACAGCGGTTACCGAGTCGGCATCGACGACATCGACGCGGCCAAGATCGAGCAGGTTCGATCGGGCAACGTGCCGTTCCTCGAGAACGGTGCCGAAGAGCTACTTCGCAAGCTGCTTCCCAGCGGCCGGCTGGTGCTCGCGGCCGACCCAGGGCTTCTCTCGCGAACTGACACCGTGATCCTCGTCATCGGCACGCCAATCGATGAGTTCATGAATCCATCGGTGCGCGTGTTCGACAAGGTCCTGGACGACCTGGTGCCCCACCTACGAGACGGATGCCTGGTGGTGCTTCGTTCCACCGTGTTTCCAGGCACGACCGAAACGGTGGAGAGGCGCTTGAAGGCCGCCGGCCTCGACCTCGAGGTGGTGTTCTGCCCGGAGCGGATCGCGGAAGGCCACGCCCTCGAAGAGATGCGCAGCCTGCCCCAGCTGATCGGCGCCAGCACGGATCGCGGATTCGAGATGGCAAGCCGGCTGTTCAAGCCGCTGGGCGTGACCGTGGTACGCACCACGCCCCTCGAGGCAGAGCTGGCAAAGCTGCTCACCAACACGTGGCGCTACATGAAATTCGCGATCGCCAACCAGTTCTTTCAGATCGCGCACCGCTCGGGTGTCGACTACAACAACGTGCTCGACGCGATCCGGCGCGATTACCCGCGCGCTGCCGACCTGCCCGGACCGGGCTTCGCTGCAGGGCCCTGTCTCTTGAAGGACACGATGCAGCTTTCAGCATTCACCCCCGACCACTTTCCAATGGGGCAGGCGGCGATGCAGATCAACGAAGGGCTGCCGAATTACATAGTGGACACCCTCAACTCGCGCCATCCGCTGGCCGGGCGAACAGTCGGCATCCTCGGCATGGCGTTCAAGGGCGAGTCAGACGACCCGCGCGCCTCACTGAGCTACAAGCTGCGGAAGCTGGCCGCCTTCAAAGGCGCGCTTGTCCTGTGCACCGATCCCTTCATCGACGACCCATCGTTTGTTCCGGTGGAGAAGGTGCTTGCCGATTCGGACATCCTCATCGTGGCGGCCCCTCACAAGGCGTACAAGAAGCTGCAGCTGAAGGGGCGCGACGTGATCGACATCTGGGGAATTACTGGCCCTATCCGGTTATGAGATGGAACCCGGATGGTTCCCTCTCATCGGCGGGCGCGATTATGAGAGAAGACCCAGATGGTCTTCTCTCATCGGCGGGCGCTTCGCGCG
>Ga0208219_1000417_pt1 | contig 15297 bp, 19 predicted proteins | sample NGESurshal072012_7_FD_184469 | JGI IMG/M metagenome (GOLD analysis project Ga0208219, IMG submission 184469) | Arctic peat soil microbial communities from Barrow, Alaska - NGEE Surface sample 53-2 shallow-072012 (SPAdes) | ecosystem: Environmental > Terrestrial > Soil > Wetlands > Peat ...
TGGCGGCGGATGATCAGCACGGTGCGCAGGAACTTCACCCGGCCAGGATCGATGTCGGCCTCGGTGGCCCCCCGGCAGACCAGGGCACTGACGGCGTGGCGGGCGAGCAGGTAGCCGTAGATCTCCTGGCGGACCATGTCCGGGCTCCGGGACCGCAGGATCCGGCCCGCGCAGACCTACAACGACCTACTCGACACACCAGACGATGTGTCCGGAAGCTTCTTCCACGGCGTTCGATTGTCCAGCTCGCGGACCATGGGTCAAGACCGCCTCCGCATCGAATGCAGTGGCTTCGCCAGCCCTGACCCATGGCCCGCTCCCACGGACTTGAGCGCCTGCTTTGTATCGGCCTGCACTCAAGCCGTGATAATCGCTCTTTCCGCACTCATAATCGCACTATGCTCGCTTATGCGGAATGCGATCCTCTGGTTCCAGATCATTAGCACTTTGCTTTGTTGCTGGACACTTGCGCCTGCTGTGCGGTCTCGTATTTGGTGGGAATTGATACGTCAGAATGCCCGGAGATGCAGAATCCCCACCCGGATCCGTTTAGGTTCTGGTGGAGCCATACGCGATTTCCGCAGCCGTTATTTGCGTGATATAGCGGACCTACATTGATGCCGTGAGTGGTGACCTTGCACGTGAATTCTTCGGTGCCCCGATCGCCTGTGAGTGTAACATAAGACGATGCCGCTGACGCGGGAACAGTGGAAGCTATGATGGCTGCTACGCTCAGCAAACTCGCAGCTGTAGCGGATTTATAGAGAAACTTAATGGCGCGTGCTGTCACGTCATACTCCATTCTTAAGATCGGGCCGACATCGACTGGCGTTGAGGGCTGTACCACTAATTACTTTAGGGGGGCCCACGGTCCTGGCAAGTATTACAGTTGCCGTATTCCTATCCCTGTGGCCGCATTGCCATCGCCTGCCCGTCTTTCTCGGCTGATCACTGATATCGGTCGAATATGCATTCTTGCAATCCGCAGTAGCATGACGGTAGCGCCGTGGTAGCACGCCTGGTCAGCAAGCCAGGACAGGCAGGACACCAGTAACGTCACGCGTATGCGGCGGCCTCTCGCTATCCGAGCAGAAGGCACGGGAGCGCTTGGGCTGCGGCTGCAGGCCTGCGCCTGCTCCGCCCGGCCCGCAAAGGCGAGCCCGAATGGCCCGGCACCCGGTTCTTCAAGCCCCTCCGCCAGGTCATCGAGTCCGTCAACGACACCTTCAAGGGCCAGCTCGACCTCGAGCGACACGGCGGCCACACCCCGGCCGGAGTCCTGGTCCGGGTCCTGCCGTCGCCCGGTATAGCGACCGTGGCAGGGCGGACGAAACCACCCCGGACACGCGGGCGACGGGGGATCGTGTTAGCTGAGCGCTGCGCTGGCGGCTTGTAGCTCTTGCAGTGATTGACGGGCGAGTTCGCTGAACTGTTGCTGGTTGGCCGGGTCGGCCCAGCGGGCATGGGCGCGCTTGATGGCGAGGACTCCGAGCTCCGCAGCGACGCTCGCGGTCGGATCTGGTACGCCACGCTTCTGGAGTGCTTCTGCCATGGCAGCGGCGAGGCTGGTGCGCTTGAGCGCGTCGCGCTCTTGCAGCTCGCTGCTGGCGGCGATGACCGCTTGCAGCCGGGGCCCGAGATCGCGCCTGTCGGGCGTGCAGGCCACCGCGACGGCGTCGAGGGCTGCGGCGACCGCCTCCAGTGGCGTGGCAGAACTGGGTGCGCCGGCGATCCCGTCCGCGAGGAGCCGGCACAGCGTGTCCTGGCCGGCGACCAGCACCTCTCGCTTGTCGGGGAAGTGCCGGAAGAAGGTGCTCTTGGTCAGTCCGGCTCGCTCGGCGATCTGGACAACGGTGGTGTTGTCGTAGCCCTGCTCGGTGAACAGGTCGAGTGCGGCGCGCACCAAGCGCTGCCGTGCGTCCGGTTCCCATCGGGCCATGCGCACAGCGTAGATGATGCGACTGTGATCTCGTCGCTCTGGTACATTGATGGGACTGAAGTCCCATCACTTCGCGCCGCCTCTCAGCGGGGCGACGCATCCACAGGGGAGCCGCTCACGCGTGTCTTCGTCACCGGCGCATCCGGCCGGATCGGCTCGGCCGTCGTCCCCGAACTCATCAGCGCGGGTCACCAGGTCCTCGGGCTCGCCAGGTCAGACTCCTCGGCCGCCGCCATCGCCGCCACGGGAGCCGAGATGCTCCGCGGCGACCTGGACGACCTGGATACGCTGCGCGCCGGAGCCGCCAGCTCCGACGGGGTCATCCACCTCGCGTTCATCCACGACTACACCCCGTTCGAGGCCTCGGTACAGGCCGACGCGCGCGCCATCGAGACGATGGGCGCCGCACTCGAGGGCTCCGGCAAGCCCCTGGTCATCGCCTAGGCCCGGCGACGCAGAGCCGCAGTCAGCGGGCACGGGCTTCCCAGTCGGCCCGTGTCAGCTCGTACACAACATGGCCCTGCTCGGCGCTCTCGGCAGCATCTGGCTCGGCGCTGGCGAAGGTATCTACCTGGATCAGGCCGGACTTCTCCAGCACGCGCCTGGAGGCCCGGTTGCCCGCCAGTGTCTCGGCGACTACGCGCCGCACGCCGAACTCGGCAAAGCCCTTGTCGATCAGGGCCCGGGACCCCTCGGTCGCGTAGCCCTTTCCCCACGCGGACCGGCGCAGGCGGTAACCAAGCTCGGCCACGCCGTACCCGCCCCAGCCGGCGGGCGTGTCTCCAGCGCTGAGCGGCGGCCTGAAATGGAACCAGCCGAGAAACTGACTGGTCGCAATCTCCACCGCCGCCCAGAAGCCGAAACCCTCGAACCGCTCGTAGTAGCCAAGGAACACCGGGATGATCGCGGTCCGCACCTCCTCGCGGGGAGTCGGCATGCCGCCATTGAGGAAGCGCATGACCTCCGGATCGCTGTTCAGCTCAAACAGGTTGTCCTCGTCCGCCTCGGTGAAACGACGCAGCGTCAGACGATCGGTCTCCAGGAAAACCCGCATCCGGGGACTTTACCGCGCACATTGCTCAGTTGACCGGGGACCGCATTTCATACCCGACGTTCGCATCATCCGCGGGATCCTCTTCTCCGGCCCTGTAGGTCGACACGCCGAAGAGATAACCGAAGCCCGTGACGGCGAGAATGACCACGAACGGCCACCAGACGGCGGCCCTGGCCGCGACCGCGATCGTCAGGCCGGCGAAGGCAGCGATCATGGCGACTTTCCCGCCCAGTGCCCACGACCGCTGGGCGATAAGCGCCTGGCGCTCGTCAGCCCGGGAACCGACCAGGGCGCCCTCGTCGCTGTCCTCCCCGCCACGCACGTACAAGGTGATCACGCGGACCAGCACGCTCACCTCGATCACGATCGACAGCCACCACGCCGGGCCGCCGCGCACCGCCCACGCCACGGCGAGCGCCGTCCCGGCCAGGGCATTTCCCGCGGGCTTGCGCAGCCGCGGTGCAATGAACGTCATCATGTGCCTGCCTCCTCGTCGGCTGGGTCGAACATCTTGTCGACCGGCAAGTCGAAGAACCGCGCGATCCGGAACGCTAGCGGCAGTGACGGCAGATAACGGCCGCTCTCGATGGAGATGACCGTCTGGCGGGACACGCCCAGCGCCGCCGCTACCTCAGCCTGGGACAGTCCCCGCTGTGTCCGCTGCTCCCGGACCCGGTTTCGCATGATGTCAAGGTAGCTTTACTTTGCCTGGGATGTCAAGCGGCCTTTACAGGGCGGCCCCGGCCTCGGCTCCCAGTCGGTGCGCGCGGCCGATACCAGCCCCGCCGACGATCGGCCGCCGACCCGCTTAGAGTTCGGTGGATGCGGTGTATGACCTCCAGCGCCCCTGTCGGTCCAGCTATCGGTCCGGCCGCCTGTCGGGCAAGCCCGGCGTGCTAGCCATCCTTCTCGCGCTGGCATCGGCGGTCGGCTACGGCTGTTCCGACTATGCGGCCGGCCTGGCGTCCCGGGAGGCCAGCGTCATCCGGATAACCATCGTGGCCGAGACAGCCAGCGTCCTGCTGATGCTGCTCGTGGTGCCGTGGGTCAGCACGCAGGCACCCACGCTGGCGTCCGTTACCTGGTCAGCGGCCGCCGGCATCGGCGGCATCGGCGGCGCGATGGCGCTTTACCTGGGCTTCCGCAATGCGGCGTTCAGCGTCGCGGCACCGGTCAGCGCGGTCGCGTCGGCCGGGTTCTCGGTGCTCGCCGGCCTGCTGTTCGGCGAGCATCCCAGCGGGCTGTCACTGACGGGAATCGCCCTGGCGCTGCCCGCCATCGTCGGCGTCTCGGCCAGCCCGGCCGCCCAGCCGGCGCCCGGCGCCGCCGGCTCGGGTCGCCACGCTGCCGGGGTGCTGTGGGGCCTGGCCGCCGGGGTCGGCTTCGCCGTCCTGTTCATCGGCCTCAACCGGGCCGGCTCCGGTAGTGACCTGTGGCCGCTCGTCATCGCGCAGGTGACCGGGCTCGCGGCCGTCTGCCTGGTGGGCGCGGGCCGGGGGCAGCTGCGGGCACCCGCAGCGCGGGCCGGCTGGCTGGCCATCGTGACCGGCGTCACCGGTGCCGCGGGCACGCTCTTGTACTTCATCGCGACCCACGCCGGCCTGCTCGCCGTGACAGCGGTGATCACGTCGCTCTACCCGGCGTCGACGATCCTGCTGGCCCGCGTACTGCTGCGGGAACGACTGACCAGGATCCGGATCGCCGGGCTGTGCCTGGCGGCCGCGTCGGTCGCCCTGATCGCGGCCGGCTGACCGTGTCCTATCATCCCGGCGAGCGTCAGGCAGGAGCAGCGACGCGGTGTGAGCGCAGCTGCCGCCGCTGAGTGAGCCAGGTCCCTGACCCGGCGGCCAGCAGGATCAGCGCGGGCAGCAGGCCGAGCAGGCGCAGGGCCGTGAGGCTCAGATCTGCGGCACCGGTAGTGCCGCCGGCTAGCCCGCCGTTGGTGTAGTGGCTGACCACCAGCGCGGCTACCAGGTAGATAGCCGCGATGACGGCCAGGGCCGGGCTGCGCTCGGTCCAGGCCAGGACCCATAGCAGAGCCGCGATGATCGCTAGCGGCCCTGCCTGGTGCGTGTCGCGCATCAGCCTGAGCAAGGTCAGCGAACTGGACTGGCCCACCAGGAGCGGCACGAGGAGCACCAGCTCGCCTAGGACCAGGCCGGTCAGGAGGAAGCCGACGGGGATGGCAACCTGCCAGTAGTAACCCAGTGCCGCCACGACCGTCACGTGGCCCACTCCGGCCGACACGTGGCAGGGCTGATTGACCACGGCCCGGCAGCGCCCGGCCGCGGGGAGGCCTGCCAGGCTCGGGCGCGATCGCGACAGTCGCTCGTAGAACGGCAGGGAGCCGCAGATCAGCGCACCGAAAAGCAGCAGCGGCAGCCAGCAGCCGCGGGCGGCGGCGCTCGTCCGATCGCGGATGACCGCGTCAGTGCTTCCATTTCGGCGGCCAGCGCGGCACGGCCCTGGCGAGTGATGCTCACCCAGGTGCGCGGACGGCGGCCCTCGTAGCCCTTTTCCACCCGAACCAGGCCCGCGTCTTCCAGCACTGTCAAGTGCGTCGACAGGTTCCCCGAGGTCAGGTCCAGCGCCTCCCGCAGGTAGCCGAAGTCCGCCTGGCGCGACCGCGAGGTGATCGTCAAGATGCCCAGCCTGTGCCGCTGATGGACTATCTCGCTCAGGCTGGCGGTCGGATGCGCTCCGACCGTATCCGGAACCGGCGTGACTGCGCCAGGACGCCGGGCACCACTGCCTGCTGCCCGGCCGCGCGTCGCCATCTCCCATCTCCCGCTTGTCCTACCAGGAGATGTCGACGCGCTTAACGCGCATCCGGGCCTCCGGGCGGTGTGCGTGGGCCCGGCCCATCAGGTCGCCACCGGCTGCGTGCTCGCACCGCACCGCAGGACCGCGCTGCTGGACTGGGCGCGGCGCGTGGACGGGCTGATCGTCGAGGATGACTACGACTCCGAGTTCAGTTACGACGGCCCCCCGCTTCCGGCGATGCAGGGCCGCGACCGGGACCGGGTGGCGCTGCTCGGCTCGATGAGCAGGACGCTGACCCCGACCGTCAACATCGGCTGGGTGGCGGCGCCCCGCCGGTGGGTTCGGGCCATCCGGGCCGATCCGCGGGCTCCGCTGATTCCGCCGACCCTGACCCAGCTCGCGCTGGCGCACTTCATCGAGTCCGGGGCTTACGACCGGCACCTGCGCACGTCCCGGCAACGGTTCCGGGGCCCGGCGGGGCGCCCTGCTGGCGCCGCTGGAGCGCAGGCTGCCCGGCTGCCGGGTGAGCGGGGCGGAGACCGGGCTGCACCTGCTGCTCGAACTGCCCGCCGGGTCGGAAGCCGCCACGGTCCTGGCCGAGGCGGCGCGACATCCGACTGTGCGACATGGATGAGCTTCGCTTCCGCTCGGCGCCCGATGAGTCCACGATCATGGTCGGCTACGGCAACCTCAATGACGGGGTGGTCGATGAGGCGGTGGCGGCGCTGGCGGAGGTCATCGGGCGGTTCAGCATCGCGTGACCAGGATCGGGACGGTGACGGTAGCGGGCTTGCCGGCCGGTCCCGTGACCTTCAGCGTCACGCAGGCCGGCCGCGCGACGAGAATGCCCCCCGTGAAGCCCGCGAACCGGCGCCCGCAGGCCGCGAGCCGGACGGCGCGCGGCGGCGGCGAGATGACCGCGGCCCCGGATGCGGTGCCCCAGCGGGCTGGCGAGGCGTAGAACAAGCGGGCCGAGGCGGGGCTGGTCACCGTGATGGTCCGGTAGGGCCGGGCTTCGGGCGCGACGGCCAGGTACGTCTTCCAGATCAGGTAACGGTGACCGTCCCGGCCTCGCCACCGGGGCAGGGTGTCGTAGGCATTGGTGTCCCCGTGCCAGGCGGCGCTCTCGACTCCGTTGACGGACCGCGCGGCAGGATCGGCGCCTTGGGGCCCCGCCGAGTCGCGGCAGGACAGGACGGTGATGCCGCCAGCGGCGGGCCGGGCAGCCGGGTGGCTGCAGGCACTCAGCGCCGCGCCGGAGACGGCTAAAATTGCCAGCTTCCGGGCCGCGGCCGAAACGGCGTGGCTGGTCATCGGCGCTGCCCTACCGCGTGTCTGGATCATGCCCGGGCGCCTTGTCGTGGCCGGATCGAAGCTGGATGGTGAACGATACGCCCACAGGTGCCGAGCGACGGCTGCTACAGCCTGGGCGCGCTGGTCGCCGACGCCACTGCCTTGCACGAGGTACTGGGGGGCGATTCGCACTGGATCCGCTGTTGTTCAGCGACTACGAGCAGATCAAGCGTTTTTTCTATTTGTTCTTCTTCCGGGATCCGCTGGCCGCCGCCGAGCAGGTCGTAGCCGCCGACGACCTGGCGTTCGTTGACCGGCTGTGGCGGGACTGGTCGCCCGGCTTCGACGCGGCCGGGCATCTCGCGGGGGTCAAGGAGTCGCTGCGGCAGCCCGCCAACCTCGCGGCGGCGATCGGCTACTACCGGGCGTACGGCATCGGGGCCGCGGGAGGTCAATCAGCGGATCCTCGCGTGGGTGACGGGCGGAGCGCGCCGCTAGCTGTTACTGCTGGGGCGGTTGCGCCGGCGAAGTCGAAGCCGCCTGCCGCGGCCGGTTCTCACTCGCCCGCCGCAGTCCCCCAGTGCAATGGGACGGCATCCGCCGGTGAGCCACCACATGCCGGGGCCCGTGGCCCCTTCCCGGTCGATCGCGGACGGCACCCCGATCCTGATTGACCAGCTCATCCCAGGCAACATGGCGACCTCCACCAGGGGATCGAGGATCTGCGGCGGCTCGCGGCCGACCTGAGACGATTGTCCCGCCGTTGCGCCGTGCCGTCTACTGACCCACGCGCCCGTCGATCCGCTCGCGCAGGAAGTCGGCGTGACCGTTGTGCCGGGCGTACTCCTCGATCATGTGCACCAGCACCTCGCGGAGCGCGATCGGCCCCTCGTCGGTGGCGCCGGCGACGTCGAGATCGGGCGCCTCAGCCACGAACCGCTCCCCGAACGCCACCTCGCCGCGCCAGGTGTCCCACGCGTCGGCGACCACCTCCGGGTCCGGCACCGCGCCATTGAAGTCTCCGTCGGGGTCGCCGTCGGGGCGGTAATGCCGCGGCTCGTGCTGCCCGGCCATTACCTGCCGGAACCAGTACTGCTCCACCCCGGCCAGGTGGCGTAGCAGCCCCAGCAGCGACAGGTTGGACGGCGGTACCGAGCGAGCCGCCAGGCCGGCCGCATCGAGGCCCGAGCACTTCAGCTCCAGCGTCAGGCGCTGGTCGCGCAGGAACCCCACGAGCGTGGCGCGCTCGCCCTCGAATCCCCCGTCGGTCCGCGGGTCGTCGTCGGGGCCGACGAACATATCCCACCACCCGAACTGCCGGGCGGGCTGATCCTCGGCCGATCCCCCGGCCGGTGAGCCGGGGCCGGCGGCAGGGTCAACGGTGTCGGACATGCTGACGAGCATCGACGATCGGCGCGGTGATCCGCCACCGGTTTACGGGTCCTCGATCCGGGATCGCCCCCGTCCGCCGACGGCTAAAGATCTTGCGAAATGCCCTTGGGCGCCATTGTTGTCACCGGGTATTGTGCTTGTCAGTGGCAGCGCACAGCCTGCCCGCTTCCGAGCTGCCGACCGGCCCGCGCCGCGGTGGCGACGAGGACAAGGGTCCATGACTCGCTGCGATTCCAGCCAGGTCATACGCCTTGGCGGGCAGACGCGGGCCGCCTCGCCAGGAAGAAATGATCATGACTCTGGACAAGGCCCGGAAGACCGCCATCCGTCGGCGCATGGCGGACACCGGCGAACCGTACAGCGTGGCCAGGAATGCCATCGGGGACGGGCCAGCGTCGGCCGAGGACCCCAACTTCACGGAGATAACGCCCGCGGAGGACTACGCCAGCCGGTACGCCCGTGAGGCCCAGGAGGCGGGTATTCCCGCGGCCGAAATCCAGGCCCAGATCATCGCCGCCCATGCCCAGCAGCGAGCCGACCGGGCGCAGGAGGTCGCAGACCGGGCCCAGGAGCGAGCCGACCAGGCGGAGGAAGAGGCCATGCAGGCCGAGGAGCGGGCCGAACTGGCGCACGAAGAGGCCGAGCTGGCTGAGGGCTGGGCCGACGAGGCCGAGCAGGAACGGGCACAGGAGCGAGCCGAGCGGATGCAAGACGCCGCGGACCGGGCGCGGGACCGAGCCGACCTGGCGGAGGAGGCCGCCGACGAAGCCCGGGACCGGGCCGATGAGGCACAGGACCAGGTCGACGAGGCGCAGGAACTGGCCGCCGACGGCGACCCCGGCCACTGGGACGGCCCGTGGCCGGGGATGCCCCGGATGCCGCAGCCGCCCCGTCCCCCCCGTCCCCCCCGTCCGCCGCGCCCGCCCCGGTTCCTGCCGCCGCGGCCACCCCGGCCGCCCCGCTGAACCGGGCCCGATAGCGTCTGAGCCATGGGCGGCATCGACGGGCGCGCAGTAAATGAGGGCACCGGGCCCGGCGTGATCACGCCGGACGGCTGCGCGGTCGAGCTCTACGCTCTTCTCCCGCCGGGACCCGAGCCCGAGATCGTGCACGCCGCGGCCGGATCCGCGCAGGCGTCCATTCTCGAACTCGGCGCCGGCACCGGACGGATGACCGAGGCGCTAGCCGCCCTCGGTCATCCGGTTGTCGCCGTCGATGAGTCGCCCGACATGCTCGCGCGCATCAGGCACGCCGAGACGGTCCGCGCGGGGATCCAGGATCTCGCCCTCGGCCGGCCGTTCGATGTCGTCCTGCTCGCGTCGTTCCTGATCAACACGCCGAGTGAGGCCACCCGCGCGGCCTTCCTCGCCGCCTGCGCGCGGCACGTATCGGATACCGGCTGCGTCATCATCCAGCAGCACCCGCCCGCCTGGTTTACCAGCGTCACCGCCCAGGAGAACGAGTCGGACGGGATAGCGTTCCGGCTGCGCGACCTGTCCCGGCCCGAGCCCGGGCTGCTGTCGGCCACCGCCGAGTATCAGGCCGGCGCCCGGATCTGGACGCACTCGTTCACCGCTCAGCGGCTCGATGAGGAAGATCTGCGATCTGCGCTCGCCGCGGCGGGCCTGGCCCTTGACCGCTATCTGACCGATGACCGCGAGTGGCTGCGCGCCAGGACGGGCGTCGAGCTGCCCGGTCAGGGCCTGACGTGACACGCCTGACGGAAGTCGCAGCCGGAGTGCTGGTCGCGACCAGCGAGGTCTACGTGACCACGACGACCGTCGTGGCCGGACCGGACGGTGGCTGCCTCGTGATCGATCCCGCGGTGACCGTGGCCGAGCTGGCCGCGCTCGCGTCCGAGCTGGCCGATCGCGGCCTGCGGCCGCGGGCCGCCTGGGCCACCCACCCGCACTGGGATCACGTCCTGTGGTGCCGGGGACTCGGGGACGCGCCCAGGTACGCCGCGCCGCGAGCCGTGGCTACCGCCGAGGACGACCGGGGCGCCATACTCAGCGCCGCGGCGGAAGCTGCTCCCGGCCACGACCTCGAACTGGTCGGCCGCCTGGTGCCCCTGGAGGCCGGCACCGAGGCCATTCCCTGGGCCGGGCCGGCCGCGCAGGTGATCATCCATGACGCCCACGCGCCCGGCCACGGTGCCGTCTTCCTCCCCGGCACCGGCACCCTGGTGGCCGGCGACATGTGCTCCGATATCGAGATTCCGCTGCTGGACCCGCTCGCGGCCGACCCGGTCGGCGATTACCGCACGGGGCTGGAGCGGCTGGCCGCGGTGCCGGGCGTGCAGCGGGTCATACCCGGCCACGGCCAGGTCGGGGACGCCGCGGAGTTCCGCCGCTGGCTCGCGGCGGACGCCAGATACCTGGACGGCCTGGAGCGGGGGAAGCCGTTCGACGACCCGCGGCTCACCGTGGACTGGCTCCGGGCGGAGCATGACCGCCAGCTGCAGTTCGCCGGTCGCTGACGCCATGTTGCTACGACCGTCATGTCGGTACTACACTCGTGGCATGACTGCCATCCCTGCACGCGACCTCCGCAACCACACGGCCGAGGTTCTGCGGCGCGTGGAGGCGGGAGAGGAACTCGAAGTCCTGAGGGACAATCGACCAGTAGCACGGATCATCCCGCTATCGCGTCGGCGGCAATGGCTGCCGGCCGCAGAGATCGGCGGCGAGCTTTTGCGCCTGGGACCGGATACGACAGGCCTGTCAGAGGAACTGCGGGCGACCCTTACCGAGACGACAGACGATCTTCCGTGGTAACGCCTCAGCGGGCGCTCGCCGATACCTCAGTTTTTATCGGTCTTGAGGCTGCGCGTTTCGATATTGATCGATTCACCGATTTTGAATGGGGCGTCTCCGCTGTCACTCTAGGTGAGTTGCGGCTCGGGGTGCTACAAGCCCAGGGTGCAGAAGCTGCCTCCCGAAGGCTATCGACCTACCAGCTCGCTCAGCGATTTGAGGCGCTCCCGGTGGACGAGACGGTGTCTGACGCGTGGGCCCTGTTGATCTCCCGGCTCCGTGCGGCGGGCCGTAAGGCCCCGATAAACGACAGCTGGATAGCCGCTACCGCGGTTGCCCACGACGTTCCAATCGTGACGCAGGATTCTGACTACGACGCCATGCCCGATGTCCAAGTCATAAGGATCTGAACTTCATCACTTCACGACCCCCGAGCTGATCGTCCGACCTGCCTAATCACCCCGCATGCCAGGGCTGGCCCGCACCAGCCGCCCAGCGCCGCTAGGCTTGCCGTGCCTCGTCGGCCCGGAGAGGGTAGGAATAGATGTTGGAACCAATAGTCGGAATGGCCGTCGCGAAGGCGGCAGATGCAGATGAAGCCGAGCCAGAAAGGGTCGCCCGCGGACTGCTCATACGCGTACTCGGCCCGTCCGCCGACGCTATCGACGAGGCACTTGGCCGTTACACGGCGTACCGGGTGCGCAATGTTGGCTCGATTATCGAGCGAGCGGACGCCAAGTCCCGGGACAGCATCGAGACCCGGAAAGTCGTGAATCCCCGAGTCGCCCATGTGCTGCTGGAAGCGGGCTCGTACTGCGATGACGAGCTCATCACCGACTATCTCGGTGGCGTGCTCGCGGGCAGCCGGACTCCGCACGGCAGAGACGACCGGGCCGTCACGTGGTCGGGCGTGGTGACCAGTCTCAGCACGCTCGAGGTACGCGCGCATTACTTGCTGTACCGGGAATGGGCGGCGCGCCTGCACGACCGGGCTGATCTTAACCTGGGAGTTTCCGAGGATCGTTACCAGGCGACCATGGACGTTGACCTGGGCGAATTCCTGCCCGCCCTGATTCAGGGTGTCGAGGTGCCCGCACAGGATGCCCTGGGTCATTCGATACCGGGGCTGATACGGGTAGGGCTCCTGGAGAATGAGTACTACATCGGGCCACGCGAAAGCACGGGTGAGCCCGATCCGAAGTTCGAGCACCTGCTACGCGTGATGCCATCGGTGATCGGCCTGGAATTGTACGGCTGGGCGCAGGGGCTGCCCGGCCTGTCCCCGGCGGACTTTCCCGCCAAGGCAGTCGCGTTTGACCTGGAAGAGGCGATCCCCCGGCTGGCCAGCGTGATGCTTCCCAACCTTCCGGAGCGGGCCACGGCGTAGCGGCTCGTGCGTTCCGGCGGGCCCTCGGCACGGGCTGGCTTACGCGAGGAAGTCGGCCAGTTCCTGGTTGAGCCGGTCCGGGCTCGCGGCCGGCAGGGAGTGGTGCGAGGCGCCGGGCAGGACGACGGCGGTGAGGTGCGGCATCAGCCGCGCCGCTCGGCCGCCGATCCGGCGGATGTCGTGTGCCTTGCTCCGCTCGGCCAGCAGCAGCAGGGTGGGCACGCTGGCCGCCCGCAGGTCCGCGGGCTTCGGGCGCCGCGGCATGACGATCTTCGACCCGCGGAACTCGCCGCCGAGGCAGGCTACGGTCAGCGACAGCGGTTCCAGCGGGACTCCGCCTGCCTCCCACTCGAGGAAGCGGCGCGTCCGCTCCGCGCTCGGCCGGGCGAGCAGCGGCACGGCATGCAGCCGGTAGCGCAGGCCCATGCCGCCAAAGCAGCTGGTCGGATCGAGGAGCACTAGCCTGGTCACCCGGGCCGGGCTGTGCAGGGCATAGCTGAGCGCGAGCCACGCGCCATAGGAGTGCCCGCAGAATGCCGCGGCTTCCAGGCCGAGCTCGTCGAGGAGCCCGGCTAGCCACTTCATGAAATCGCCAGGCGAGCGGATCGGCGGTCCGGCGGGGACGCTCAGGCCGGCGTCACCGAGCTGGTCGACGGCGTAGACGCGATGCGTCCGGCTGAGCGTCGCGATGTTGGCGAACCACACCGTCGAGGTGCATCCGCCGCCGTGCAGCAGAACCAGCGGCGTCCCGTCAGGCGGCCCGCAGACCTGCACGCGGGTGGTGCCGTGCTCCCCCGCCACGTGCGCCGACGTCACCTCGCGCGGCCAGCGCGCCAGCGCGGCGTCGTAGGCGGAGACAAACCTCGCAGCGAGATCCGGCGAGCGGAACCGCCGAGCCAGCTCGCTAGTGTCCGACATCATCGGCGACCTGGAGCTGTCGCGCGGCGATTTCGCCCGCGAGCACGGCTTGCACCCGACCGACCTGCGGGCGCTGATCCAGCTGCTGGACGCGGCGCGCGCGGAACGCCGGGCGACGCCCGGCTGGCTCGGTCAGCAGCTCGGCCTCAACTCAGCGGGTACCACCACGCTCATCGACCGGCTGGAGCGCCTCGGCCACGTCAGCCGGGCGCGGGATACGGCGGAAGGTCTTCCTGGCGGTGACGCCCGAGGCCGAGCGTCTCGGCTGGTCGTTCTTCGGTCCGCTGATCCACGCCGCCGTGGCCGGGATGGGATCGTTTACCGACGCCGAGCTGGCGACCGTCCAGCAGTTCCTCGACACCATGACCGATATCGCCGTCGCCCAGCGCGACGCCGAGACCGCTACCGGCGGGCGCACGTCACAGTAAGGCGGCAGGTAAGGACATCTACTGCCCCTGGGTCCCCAGCCTCGCGAGGGCTTACTGCGCGCTCGCGGGCTCCTCGGCAGGGACATCGGCGGTCGGCTGGGCCGCCGGATCGGCAGGCTGCGCTGCTGGCACCTGCTGAGGAACGGCGGCCTGCTGGGCGTCAGGGCTGACAGGGCTGCTGTCCGCCGCGCCATCCCCGAGCGTGCTGGCTGTGTCAGCGCGGGCGGTCTCGCGCTGGCTAAGGAGGTCATCGCGATCCCGACCCACGGTCGCTGTCTCGCGGCGGGACTGGCGGAGACCGCGGCGGGCGGCGCTGCCCCGCCGGGAGGTGCGCCGGGCCCCGCCTAGCAGGAGGCCCAGCCCGAGCATGGCGACTGCGCCGACCACGATGCCGTAGAGGAATAGCGTGCCAGTGGAGCCCGTCACGTGGTAGCCGAGCATCGAGAACCCGTTAGTGAGGGCGTGCCCATGGCCGCCGTTGCCGAGAACGGCGTCCACGCCGGCGATGGCTGCGACGGCCAGGATGACTAGCCCAAGGATCACAATCATGAGAATCTCCGTATATTAAAAAAAACTCCAGACACTGCCGCTCCACCGAATAATCGGCCGCAGCTACCTTGGGTCTGGAGCAACACTCTTAGTGTATGCCCCTTCTGCGCGCACGAGAAATTATGCGCTTGAAGAAAATGCGTCGGGACAAGGATCACCATGCCGGAATCCGGGGCCAGCTTCCAGCAGAGCACCGCGGGGACCGCGCAGGACGACGGCCCGGGGCGCGGCGCAATCCCGGCGTAGGGTGACAGGCATGGACTATCGGACCATGGGACGCAGCGGCTGCGCGGTATCGGCCTACTGCCTGGGCAGCATGACCTTCGGGTCGGAGACGGACGAGACGGGCTCGCACGAGCAACTGGACCGCTTCATCGAGGCGGGCGGAACATTCGTCGACACGGCCGACGTGTACAGCCACGGCGTCTCGGAAGAGATCATCGGGCGCTGGTTCGCCAGCCGCCCGGCCGACGTCACCGAGCCGGTCGTGCTGGCCACGAAGGGCCGCTTCCCGCTCCACGATGACCCGAACGGAGCGGGGCTGTCGGCCCGGCACCTGACCCGGGCGCTGGATGCCTCGCTGCGCCGGCTCGGGCTCGAAGCGGTTGACCTCTATCAGGTGCACGCGTTCGACCCGTGGACGCCGCTAGAGGAGACGCTGCGGACGCTCGACGGGTTCATCCGGGCCGGAAAGATCCGTTACTACGGGCTGTCCAACTTCACCGGCTGGCAGCTCACCAAGGCGGTCCACCTGGCCCGCGCGCTGAACGTGGCGGAGCCGGTGACGCTGCAGCCGCAGTATAGCCTGCTGGTCCGCG
>Ga0208219_1000418_pt1 | contig 15295 bp, 16 predicted proteins | sample NGESurshal072012_7_FD_184469 | JGI IMG/M metagenome (GOLD analysis project Ga0208219, IMG submission 184469) | Arctic peat soil microbial communities from Barrow, Alaska - NGEE Surface sample 53-2 shallow-072012 (SPAdes) | ecosystem: Environmental > Terrestrial > Soil > Wetlands > Peat ...
GCCGCGACCGCCCGGTTCGCCCGCGACCCGGCCGAATACCGGCCCGTGCAGCTGACGCTGATCCCCGGCGGGAAGGAGGGCACCCGATGACGGCGATCATGCGGGATGCGGTCAGCCCGGACCTGCGTGCGACGCTGCGGGCGCTCAAGCTCGGGCAGATGCTCGACACCCTGCCCGAGCGGCTCACCCTGGCCCGGCAGCAGAAAATGGCCCACGCCGACTTCCTCGAGCTCGTCCTCGCCGACGAGGTCACCCGCCGTGAGGCCAAGTCCGCCGGGCTGCGTGCCCGCGCCGCCGGCCTCGATCCGGGGATGCGGCTGGACGCCTGGGACGCCTCCGCCGCGGTCCGCTACGACCACCAGCTGTGGAACGAGCTCACCTCGCTGCGGTTCCTCGACGGCCCGCACGGTGCCCTCATCCTCGGCCCCGTCGGCGTCGGTAAAACCCACCTGGCCTGCGCGCTCGGCCACATCGCGATCCGGCGGCGCCGCACCGTGCACATGGCCCCGGCCGCGAAGCTGTTCAAGCGGCTCAAGGCTGCCCGGCTGGACAACACCCTCGATGCCGAGATGCGCCGCCTCGCCGGAATCGAACTGCTGATCCTGGACGACTTCGCGCTCCAGCCGCTGGACGCCACCGAGACCGCCGACTTCTACCAGCTCTGCGTCGAACGCCACCAGCGGACCTCGACCGTGGTCACCTCCAACCGCACGCCTGAGGAATGGCTGGCCATGATGGCCGACCCCCTCCTCGCCCAGTCCGCAGTCGACCGGCTTACCTCCACCGCCCACGAACTCGTCATCGAAGGAGAGTCCTACCGCCGCCGCCAGAAACCATCCATCCACCACACCAGCAGCGTGTCCGTTGACGAACAGAAAGGAGACCAGCCATGATCACTCATGACCTGAGGTGGTCCCTTCCCCGTGGCAACACCCCGGTCCCATCACGCTGGCAGGCGACAAGGCGGTCAGGCCTTTTTGATCATCCGTTGGCGACTCGTTGGCGGGACACGCCCTTGATGGGCGGTGCCGAGAGACAACCAGTGTCATGGATCGATGCCGTCCGGCAGTCCGGGCAGGCCTGGGTGGGTACCTCGCCAGGCGCTTCGCGCCAAAGAAGAGTCCTAGCTGATCGGCGCCGCCTTTGACCTCTTGCCTGGTTCCCCGGGGGGCGCGCAGAGTGGAGAACGGCTGCGGCGCCCGGCGGTAGCACCCATTAGCCGGCGACGAGTAAGCAGAGTGACGGCCGCCTCTCTGACAGGCAGGAAGTGATGGTTCGTGAGTGACCAGGACGGACTGGGCGGTTTCCAACTGCTTACTGAGTTAAGGACTGCTGCACAGCAGAAGGCCGACCAGGTAGTGCAGCAGATCACCTCTGAATTAGATGGACGCACGGTCCTCAGGGTGAGAAGTCTCTTGCGGACCTGGCCCGGCGTAAACGGCGTGAGCCCAGAGCCGATCGCGGTGCTCGAGGCGGCCAGGGAGCTGGAGCGTGCCGTAGTTCAGGGCGAATTGGTGATCCAGCGGAGCAAAGCGGAACACGCGTTCGCAGGTCTCGGTGCTGCCGCGCAGGATCGCGATGAGCAGGATGAGGCCGATGGCCAGCGGGACGAGGGTGTCAGCGGCGGCCAGGACCGCGGCGAGCACCGGGTGCAGGTAGCAGGCCACGCTCTCGCCGCCGAGAACGCCGGCGCCGGCGCCGATCGCGCGCCAGGGCGCGCCGGGCCTGCCGCCGGGGCCGGGCGTGCCCGGGCTGGTGACCGTAGTCCGGGTCGCCGTCGTCATCGCAGCCGTCACCGGGGTGCGGCACGGCCGCGGAGAGCGCGCCGGCCCTGCTGGGTCAGGACACCGGCCCAGCTCACCGTGATCACCTGGGGGTGCTGGTGAGGTAGCCGCCGATGGCCCGCAGCGCAGCGCGGGCGGGGCCTCGACCAGGAAGCTCCGGCCTGGGCGTGGTCTGTCGCTAAACGGGATCGTCTGGGCCGTTATTCTTTAGGTCGAAAGCGCCTCGTCGAGAATGGCCGCTGCCCGGTCGAGTTGGGACTCCGTTGTAGTCCATGGCGGGACGAAACGCAGGACTGACCCATTGCGGCGTACGCTGAACAGCAATCCGCGGGCCATGCAGGCCGCCTCGATTTGTGCTCCGTGCCCGTACGCTGGCCTATGCGTCGCGCGGTCATGTACGAACTCGATCCCTTGAAGAAGCCCGCGTCCGCGAATGTCCCCGATGATTTCATGACGGGACGCTAGGTCGTCGAGGCAACCTCGCCAGTATGATCCGATGGCAGTGGCTTTCGCAGGGAGATCCTCTTCGACAATGGTGTCGATCGTCGCCGACGCAGCCGCGCATGCTAGCGGGTCCGAGGTGTGCGAGTGCCCGTGGACGAAGCCACGATCTTGGACCGCATCAGCGATTTCGTTGGTGGTTACGACTGCACTAATAGAGACTCCTCCACCGAAGTGCTTCGATATTGTCACTATGTCGGGGATTACCCCTTCTCGCTCGAACGCCCACATCGTCCCGAGCTTGCCTAGCCCCGTCTGCGCCTCATCGAAGATCAGCAGAGCGCCTCTCGCATCGCACTCTCGACGGAGTGCAGCCAGCCAGCCGGCCGGTGGTTCGATGACGCCGCCCGCGCTGAACAAGGGCTCCGTTATGAAAGCGGCCAGTGGCCCGTCGAGTTCAGCGTCGAGAACGGTCAGGGATCCGGGGAGGCAGACGGTGGCGCACTCGGGGAAGGTCAGGCCAATTGGGCATTGATAGCAGTACGGCCCCATGAACGCATGGTTTCCGGGTGCGTACGGTCCGTATCCGTGATGCCAGGCGGGGACGCCGAAGGTCACGGCGCGAGTGGAATCCGACAGCCCGTGGAAGCTGGTATGCGGGCTGGCGATGCTCGTCCGGCCGGTGGCGATCTTCGCGACCTGAACAGCAGCTTCGTTTGCATCTGCTCCGGATTCCAGAAAGAACGCGCGGCACAAGGGCGCTGGGAGAACTCCGGCCAGGCGTTCGGCGAGCTCCAGTTCATAGACGTTGTAGATGCTGCTGCTGGCATGGATGAGGGAGTCGCAGGCTTCCTTGATCGCCGCTACGACCCGAGGTGCCCGGTGACCCAGGGCGGAACACATCTGCCCGGAGTTGAAGTCGAGGTATTCCTTGCCGTTCGTGTCCCAGACGATGCTCCCCTCACCACGGATAAGCACTGGCCCGGACACGTCGGACTTGTCGAGCCTGGTATGCAGGATGTAGGAACTGGCCTTCTTGAGCCATTCAGCTTCCGACATCCCGGCCGGGTACTTCGTCTCGAACACGTATGCTCCTCTTCTCTTCTCCTGGTTGCTGGTGCGGTTCTCCTCCTGCTCAAGCAACAGCCCTGGACGTCGCCGTGTACTCCTTGGCGACGGCTGACCACGCAGCAAGGCACTGCTCGATATCCGCCGGGCTTATGTCCCGGTGCGTCACCAGCCGCAGCCGCGTCCCGCCCGCCTTGCACAGCACGCCAGCTTCCTTCAGCCGCGCGGCAACCTGCTGGGCGGTGGCCCCCAGTGGGGATGGATCGGCGAACACGATATTGGTGCGGACAGCGTAAGGGTCGGTCACCCCTGGCGAGATGCTGGCCATGCCCTTGGCCAACTGCTGGGCGGTCGCATGGTCTTCGTGGAGCCGACCAGGTGCCTCCTCGAGCGCGACAAGCCCGGCGGCGGCCAGGACTCCGGCCTGCCGCCAGCCGCCGCCCAGCTGAAGCTTCCGTTCTCGCACCTCGCCCACGAAGGACGCCGGGCCGCAGACAACCGATCCGACCGGCGCACCGAGGCTCTTGGACAGGCAGAACATCAGCGCACTGACTGAGTCCGTGTATGCCTGCACCGGCACGCCGGTCGCCAGAGCGGCGTTGAAGATGCGCGCCCCGTCCATGTACACCGGCACTCCTGCAGCATCGGCCCCGGCCCGCAGGTCGGCCAGTGCTTCGGGCCGCCATGGATATCCGCCGCACGACTGGTGGGTGTTCTCCACTACGACCAGGTCCACTGGCGGCCCGCCGTCCCTGAGTGCCGCACTGAGCCCCTCAGCCGAGATTTCCCCGGTCACCGTGGCAAGCTGCGTGAATGACAGCCCGCCGAGTAGCGCGCTCCCGCCCGCCTCCTTGGTCGCGACGTGTGCGCCCCGCCCGCACACCACCCGGTGCCCTGGACGGGCGAGCACGAGCATTGCCAGCTGGTTGGCCATCGTCCCGCTGGCCACATAAACCGCGGCCTCTTTCCCCACCGCCTCGGCGCAGCGCTCCTGCAGCAGATTGACGGTGGGATCCTCGCCGAAGCCGTCATCGCCCACCTCAGCGTCGGCCATCGCTTGGCGCATTCGTGCCGTCGGGCGGGTCGCGGTGTCGGAGCGCAGGTCAATTCTCATCGCGCCGCACCCGCCCGCGTAAACGCCTCGTTCAGGATGCTCGCTACCTGGTCGGTCTGCTCCTCTGCGCGGCCGAGCCACTCACGCTCGATGGATCCTGCTGAATCCGTCATCTCAGCTCCCCTCACGACTCAGTGCTAGTGATCAGGACTGCGCGGTCAGGGCCCGGGCGCGGCATCATCGGGACCGTGCCCCGGTCTCAGCGAGGGCTTTCTCCGCCGGGTACTGATCCGCGAATGTGGTCGCGATGTCGATGCGGCGGGCGAACCAGACGTCGCCGAGGCCCTGCGCATACTCGATGAACCTGGCCAGGGCTTCTGATCGCGACGGTCTTCCGCTGAACCGCGAGTGCAGTCCGATCGACATCATCCGGTTGACGTCGTCGCCGTCGTTGCGTAGCTGGTTGAGCTCGGCCTTGGCGTACTCAAGGAAGTGTTCCGGGCTGCCGTAACCTGTCCCGAGGACGAACCGCGCGTCGTTGACGACGAGCGTATATGGGACGACGATGTGCGGCTGGGTGCCGACCATGGTCCAGTACGGAAGGTCGTCGTTGTAGCACTCGGAGTCGTAGACGAAGCCGCCCTCCTCGACGACCAGCTCGCGTGTGTTCGTGCTCATCTCGCGGCAGTACCAGCCTTGCGGGCGGGTGCCGGTGGTGGCCTTGATGGACTCGACCGCCCGGCGGATCGCCTCCCGTTCCTCGTCCCGGGTCATCTCGAAGTGGTTGCTCCAGCGGTAGCCGTGGGCTGCCGACTCGTCGCCACGGCGCGCCAGCTTCTGCGCCACAGCCGGGTTGCGCTCGAGCGCAACCGCTGCTGCGAAGAATGTGACCGGGATGCCTGCGTTGTCGAAAATCCGGAACAACCGCCAGATGCCGGCCCGGGAGCCGTATTCGTAGGTGGATTCCACGGCAAGGTCCCGCTGACCCTCCACCGCGAACGGGATCTCGTGCAGGAAATCGTTGGTCTGGTCGCCCATCGGGAAGGTCTTCTCCGAGCCTTCCTCGTAGTTGACGACGATCTGGACTGCGACCCTTGCCCCGCCTGGCCATTCAATCCTCGGCGGGTGCTCCCCGTAGCCGACGAGATCTCGCGGCGGGCCTGCCACCGGCTTGTCGGAGTTCACGAAGAACTGCTCGTCCAATTTCTGCTCCTGTCGCTAAGGGGTCAAGATGACTTTGCCGAATTGCTCCCGGCGCTCGAGGATCCGGTGTGCCTGGGCGGCTTCGCTGAGCGGGAGGACCGTGTGGATGGTGGGACGCAGTTCCCTGCTGCTCACCAGGTCGAAGATCTGCCCGAGTTCAGCCTCGGTCTGCCGCTGGCAGCCGATGACCGACCATTGGTTGCGGAACAAGACAATCAGGTCTAGCGGGACGATCTCGCCGCCGTGCCCGCCGACCACCACCATGCGCCCGTTCGGCCGCAGGGTCTTCAGGCTCGCCTCGAACACCTTCCCACCGACATGCTCGAGGACCACGTCCACGCCTTTGCCGTGAGTGAACTCCCGCACCACGGCGGTCAGGTCCTGATCGCGGTAGTTCACTCCGGCCGACGCGCCGAGCCGCATGGCACGTTCCAGCTTCTCGGCGCTGCCAGCCGAGGCGATCACCCGTGCTCCCGCGCGGCGGGCGATCTGGATCCCGGCCGTGCCCACACCGCTGCCCGCGGCGGACACCAGGACGGTCTCACCGGCTCGCAGGTTGGCGCGGCGGATAAGCGCGTGCCAGGCCGTGCCGAGCGTCGTCTGGACAGCCGCGGCGTCGGTGTAGCTGACATCGTCCGGTATCGGCAGCAGCGTCCATGCCGGGACCTTGACGTACTCCGCGTACCCGCCGGGCAGTTGGACGCCGAGCATCTGAGTGTGCTGGCACAAGGAGTGCTCGCCTTCGATGCAGCGTGGGCACTGCCGGCAGTGGATCTGGTACTGGGGAGCGACCCGCTGCCCGACGTGGGCGTCCGAAGCCCCCTCGCCGAGCGCGGCCACGTCGCCGGCTACCTCGAAGCCCAGAGTGTGCGGGAGTGAGATCGGCAGGCGTGAGCTTCCGTCCCGCATGTCAATGTCCACATGGTTCACCGCGGCGGCTCGCACCCGGACCAGCGCCTCGCCGGGGCCGACCATCGGCTCGGGTACATCCTCATATCGCAGCGCGCTGGCGTCGCCGTACTCGTGGAACCGCACGGCCTTCATCTCCCGGCCGCCGTGGTGAGTGAGCCAGGGAGGTCAACGTCCCAGAGCAGGAGCGGCGCGTGCTGCTGGCAGCCGTAGACATCGCCGTCGGCTGGGTCGCCCGAGGCGGAAGATCGTCTGATCGTGGCCTTGACGCCGAGCGCCGGCTCGTAGACCGTCCAGCGCACGTCGTCGGGGCGCAGTCCGTAGCTCCGGGCAAACCGTTCCCTCGAGATCTGCCCGGTGTCCATCAGGTGCCGGAAAACACCGGGGTCGGCGAACATGATGTCGAAGGTCAGGTGAAACGGGCCGGCGTTCTTGGACCGGATCACCGGTGCCACATCAGCGAGAGGAAGTTTCACAACTGCTCCAGGCGGACCGGGAACATTTCGGTGGGCGAGCCGGGGAACACGACGTGGTTGAGCGCGAACATGTGGACGGGGCCGCCCGGGATGTCAGACGGCGCGAACGGGAACGCCAGGTTCGAGAGCAGTCCCTGGCGACCGCTGACCTCCCCGTGCAGGGCATGGGTGCGGGCCATGGCCAGGATGGCGTCGGCCTGCTGCTGCGTCGGCGCCACCACCGACAGCAGCAATCCGATCTCGTGCCCGGTGACCGTGGCCAGCGGCTCCAGGGGCCCCATCGCCGCGTTCTTGCCGATCTCCCTGATCTCGAGCCGGTACTCGCAGCCCGGGCCGTAAGTGTCCACGACCCGGTCAGACACTGCCTTCCTGACGCGCTCGATGTACAGATCGGCTTCGGCGATCAACGCCGGGTCGCGGCATACACCAATGCAGATGGTGCGGTAGCCGATCAAGCGCACGGCCTCGAGTTTGACGGAATAACGGGAAGCTGGCGCGAATGCGCTGCCGGTCACCTCGACCCGCCGGGAGTCAATGCTGCGGAACTCGCAGCGCCTGGTGTCCAGCGTTCCGGAGGGCTCCTTCAGCAGGTAGGGGCTCTCGTTCTCATACATGGTGTGTGCGGCCACGCTGATCGGCGTGCAGCCAAGCTCCGGGTTGCACGGCGCGACATCGAATGCCGTGTGCCGCACCCAGGCAAGCAGGCAGTCCGTCGCCGCCATGGGGACCGCCGCGGAAGCGCCGCATTCGAGGATCTTTCCCGCATGCCACGCCGGTCCGGGACCCTCGCCGTTCATCAGCGGCACCGCGGCGAAGATTGCCGTGTCGCTGGACCGGCCGGCGATGATGACATCTGCCCCACGGCGCAGGCCCTCCTGGTAGGGCTCCGCCCCCATGACGCCCACGATGCGATCACAGGACTCGACCGCCTCATGGTCGAGTCGGCCGCCGCCATCCAGCGGCTCGACCTCGGCTGCGTCCAGGCGGTCGTGCAGGTAGGTCTTGGGCACGTCAGACGCGATGGTCGCGAGCGAGAAATGCAGCCGGCGCTTGCGGGCGATCTCGACAACGACCTCACGCATGGCCTCGACATGCGGCGCTGACCCGGCACCGCCTGCCGTCCCCACCAGCAGCGGGACCCCGAGCCGGCGGGACCCCGTGATCATGAGCTCAAGATCCCGGTAGCAGGCATCCCGTGACACGTGCAGAGTGCCGCGGCCCAGGTCAGCGGGCCCCTGGTCCGTCGAACCCCCGTCGCAGCCGATAACCTGCGGGCCCGCCTCCAGCCCCGCTACGAACGACCGCTCGGGAAATCCGTATCCGACGATCCCGGTCGGCGACAAGACGACGGTCTGGCTCACGAGGCGACCTGCGCACTCGCCAGGAAGTCCTGGCCAGACTGGACACCCCATGCCTCAACGATCTCCGCCGATGTCGCAACATCCGCCCGGTAAGCGCCCATGACCAGCATCGACGCGTCATGCAGCTCGCGCACGTCGCTTCCCACGCAATCAGCCACCACGATGCCGAAGTAGTCGTAAAAACACAGGTCGCGCACCGTTGACTCGACGCATCCCTCAGTCGTGCATCCAGCCACCATCACGCTGCGGATCCCATTCGAGCGCAGCAGGAGATCGAGATTGGTGTTATGGAAGGCACTGGAGCGGTACTTCGCCACCTGCAGGTCACCCGGCTTGGGCTTGAGCTCGTCCACGAACTCCGCACCCCAGGAGCCGAGCATGGTGAACCCCCACGCGCCCTCGTTGTCAGCGTTGTAGTTCTTGTTCGCCCGCAGCCTGAGGCGTATCCAGGCTGGCGAATCACTCTGACCATCCGGGAGGGTGTAGATCCCCACGTGGATCACAGGTACCGAAATCTGCCGGCAGACGTCAGCGAACCTTGCAATCCGCGGAATGGTCTGCCGGTACATGGAGATGTCCCCGCCTGCCCGGTGCCCCGAACCCCCTTCGCTGCAGCAGTCGTTCTGCATGTCGATGATGACGAAGGCGGTCGACGACGGGTCTACGAGCTCCGGCAGCGTTGTGGGCACATCCTTGCCGTGGATCTTCAGCATGCTTACCTCCTCGGCCCTTCTCCCCAGGCGGGTCAGTTCTCCTCGCCTCATTCCAGAGTCATGTCGGCATCCCGGTACACCTGATCCACCGCGGCCAGGCGCTCGAGGGTGGCCTTAGGATTCTCCAGAGCGAGCGCCGTGGCGAGGGCATTGATTAGCGACATCAATCCAACCAGCGAGTGGCTGAGCTCGAAGGTTTGGGTGGCGGCCGTCAAAGCCACATCCGCCTCCTGAGCGATTGGAGCGGCTCGGCTGTCCGATATGGACACGGAGGGGACACCGCGGCGTGTGGCCTGATCAAACAGCTGCACCGTGGACTTGATATATCGCCATACGGAAATGGCAACCAGTACATCGTTGCTTCCGAGCCCGGCGATCTCGGCCGCCGCCGCCACTCCCGTGCCCGCGTGGATCACCGGGTAGCCCATGAGCCGAAGCAGGTGGGTGAACATCTGGGCTACCGCTGACGACACGCCGTCCGAGATAACCACGACTGTGCGGGAGGCGCTGATCAGCCGGGCTGCGGCCAGTAGGTCTTTCTCACTGTTCATCCGCGCTGTGGCCTCGATGTTGGCGATGTCCTGCTGGAAGACCCGGCTCGCACCTGCCGAGGGGGAGATGTCCTTGTCCAGAGCCAGCCGGAGTTTCTCTGTCGCGGTCATGAACTGCGGGACCCTCGCCTGAAGGTCCCGCTTGAGGTCGGTGAACCCGTCATATCCCAGCGTCCTGGAGAACCGCACAACGGTCGCCGGGTCGGCCCCCGCCCGCCGCCCCAGCTCCTCAGCAGACAAGAACGCCACCGAGAGAGGCTCGTCAAGAAGCAGGCGGGCGAGGCGCCGCCGCTTAGGTGTCAAGCTGGGCAGCAGTGCCCGGACGCGGTCCTGCAAATCAGGGGTCGTCCCGGCGCCGTCCGTAGGGCGGGTATGGCCACCTTCGGTGCGAACCTTTGTCACGGAGTCCCACTAACCATCTAAAGTGCCGCTCAATTCTGGCTACTTGACCACCTCTTAACCGACAGCCGCCGAAGCCTCGACTCGGGCCGGTTCCGCTAGGTCTATAGGTACGCTCCCCGCAGAATCCGCCTTCGAGATCCGCTTGCTGAACCCGAGGGGCGAGCGCACATCGGAAGCTGTCGCCCGCACGATCGCCACGCCCGCGATGTAGAGGACCGCTGCGAGGATCCAGGTCTCCAGCGGTGCGAGGCCCCAGTATGTGCCTGCCGTCTCGCCTGGGATGATGCCGGTGGCGAAGGCGCCGAAGAGCACGGCGACCAGCAGCGCGATCACGCCCGGCCAGTTGATGGCCCCAGCGTCAGCCCAGGTTGGAATGCGGGTCAGCGGACGCGAGATCCTGAACATGCGGGGCACCAGGAAGTGATCCACTGCCATGATGATCGTCGCGGAGGGGACGCCTATCGCCACGAACGCCGCGATCTTTTCGAACCCGTTTGTGATTACGTAGGGGATGACCCACGCGGCGAGGCCCGCGCCTGCCGCGCAGATGAGGGCGCTGTAGGTCCGCTTCCACCGCTTCCAGCCGCCCGCCAGGTTCTGCAGGGCGTTGATGGCCTCATAGTAGTTGCCGTCGTTGATCCCGACCTGGGTCACCAGGATGACGATGAACGCCAGCCAGGAAAGCCCGAACAGTGACAAGTGTGTCACGGTCGCGACGGCCGGCCCGAAGTCGAGGCTCGAGGATGTCCGGGCGACGATCCAGCCGCCCATCCCGAAAAGGACCATGCCGAAGCCAAAGGCGAACGCCAGCGGCAAAGTCGGCCACCAGAAGCGGGGCTTGCCGTACCGCCAGATGTCCGGCTCGGCGCCCCAGATCGCCAGGCTGGTGACGATGCTGATGGAGGCCACAGCGCTGAGCGGGGCGGTGGCCTTAGGCACGAATCCGACCACGTTCCCCTGGGTGAGCCCGTGGATGACCAGGTAGAGAATCCACACAACGAGCAGAGGGGTGACGACGTACCGGGCGTAGGTGGCCACGCCCGTAAAGCCGAACAGGTTGTTGAACACCATCAGGACGCCCAGCACAACCCCGATTACCAGGATGTGCGACCACCCGTACAGCCCGCCGAACAGCTGAGCGGTCAGGTTGGCAACAAAACCTGCCCAGCCCAGCTGGCCAAGGAAGATCAGGACGGAGATCAGGCCGGACCCAGAAGCCCCGAAGATCGACCGGCTGAGCAGCGAGTGGGTCTGGCCAGATCGTGACCCGAGATACGCCGCTGCCAGCGCGTACGCAATATAGATGAGCGATCCCAGGATCAGGTAGAGGACGGCGCGCCCGAAGCCCTCGCCGGCCTGATACAGCTGGAAGCCAAGGAACAAGATCAGGAACCCGGCTTCCATCGTTAGCCAGATGGCCGCGAAGTGCCAGGCGGGCCTGCGCCGATCCAGGGGTACGATCCCGGCTTCCGTGGTCGTGTAGTCATGCTTGATGGACTCGTCGAGGACCTCGCGCTCGAATTGAAGATCATTGATGATCTCCTGGCGGTCGTGAGCGAACTCCTCGTGCGGCCGATGCTCGAGTCCCGGGTCCGGGTTCATAGTCCGTCCCTCCCGTATCGCCGATGCTCGCCCCGGAGCTTAAGACCGCGTTCCGTAGTCTGCAAGAGTCATTGCAGTCATCGACCATGCGCAAGAAACATAGCTAAAAGGCCCGGCTGCCAGGGCTGCCTCCGGTCGCCGAGCGCCACGGCGGGCTGTACACGATGAGCGCCGATGGCCGGTTCGTCGCCGGCCGGGTGCGGGGTGCCTGGCATGTGGGTGGCCAGCGGATGCAACGGGTCGGCCTCTCCTTATCGCGCAATGCCTGACCGAATGTGCCAGACGGTGGTGGACAGGAAGATCGACTACCGTTGCGTGTTGAACAGTGCCGTCTTGGCTCATAACCCAGAGGTCGCAGGTTCAAATCCTGCCCCCGCTACCAGGCCAGAGGCCCCTTCTGATCATGGAAGGGGCTTTTTGCTTGCCGTTTGTGCACGGATTTGTGCACGGCAGCTCACGCGGCAGCGTTGTGCGAGCCCGGTAGATGCTGGACATCTCGATTCCGGTTCCTGGGCGACGGGTTGCGTCCAAAACTGACGGACATCGTTGACATGTGGGGTCTCTGATCGCTAAGGAGACCCATGTGAACGAACGGCAACTGGATAAGAACGCCGCGCGGCGGCTGGCGATCATCCGCCACGCCCGCGAGGTGACCGGGAACGTGGCCCTGACCTGCCGCTACTACGGGATCAGCCGGCAGGTCTTCTACGTCTGGTGCCGCCGCTACGAGGCCGAGGGCCCGGCCGGGCTGCGGGACAGGTCAACCCGGCCCGCGCACTGCCCGCATGAGACCCCGGCCGAGGTCGTCGAGAAGATCATCTACCTGCGGCAGAACTACCACTTCGGCCCAGCGAAGATCTCGATGTACCTCAAGCGCTACCACGACATCGAGATCAGCAACTCCGGGGTGTGGCGGATCCTCAAGCGCCTGGACCTCAACCGCCTCCCGGCCTCCCAGCGGTACAAGCGCCACGACCGCAAATGGAAACGCTACGAGAAGCCCCTGCCAGGTCACGCCGTGCAGGTCGACGTCAAGGCGGCACCGCTCCGCGGTGCCCCTGGCCCGGCGTCAGCGCCGCCGCTCAGCCTCCGAAGGCCCGCGCGGCGCACGCCGGGCCACACTCGCGCAGACACCGCGATCCCTGGGCTCATCAGCGAGTCCGTGGACGCTGTGCTTCGGTCTTGCCGCAGCTCCGATCGCACGGCTCGCCTGTGACGCGCTATGGGCGGGCACCCCTGGTTTTCACGCCGACTCGCCGTCCGGACCCTGGTCAATGGGGAACTGCATCCGTCCAAGCCCCCTCGGCGATCAAGGACGGGCCGGTCTTCTCCGGCCCGAAGTCAGGTCAGGGGAGTCTCACCGGTGGCCTCCGCGAACTGCCACGTGTCGGTGTACTGCTGGAACTTCGCGATCTTGCCGTCGGCAATGTCCCACACATGAGTGACCTGTGCGTCGAGGGCCTTCCCGGTCGCTTGCACGATCCCCTTGTAACGGCCCTCCATCACCACGACCGAGCCGCTATCGAGGAGGCGGTTGATTTCGATACGGAAGGTGTCACCGAAGGTTGCCGGTATGCGGGCGAAAACTCCCTCAACGACGGCCTCAGGCCCGATGAACGAATGACCGGGCCAGAAGGTGGCGTGCTCCGCCTCGTTCCACTCGATCCCTGGGTCCATGGCGGCCAGCACGGTAGGTACGTCGCCCTTGGCGAACGCTTCGTAAAGGCCCTGTAGGAACTGTGCGTTGTCGGCCATCTTGGCCCCCCCTTTCGCTCGAACGCGGAATCGCGTCCGGTTGAGCAAGCCGCTCGATCGTCAGAGTGTTGCACGCACGAAGCCGCGTTGCTAGGCCTAGCTCGCAGCAGCCGGACGGCAGGTCACTGCGCCCGCTTCGTTGGCCGCGCCGGGCCGGAAGGTGCCAGAGTCCTGGCTGGACTCAGATCCGGGGATGGCCCGCTGAGTGTACGTGTCCGCCCCTCCAGCCCCAAGCGCGATCGAGCCCGCAGGACAACCAGCACAGGTGGAAAGACACCTGTCAACGTACACGCGAAGTCACGCTTGACCCTGGAGCCACTGCGGACACTCCAGTCAGAAACCAAGGGCCAGGCCGGAGCCTGCCCGGGACCGACGCGGGCCATCCCCTGCAAGGTGCGGGAGGTCACGGCGGAAGTTCCCATGATCCGGAATATGGGTGGAATGATCTTCTCCACCGGGGGAGATGAGTGATCGAGTCCAAGCAGGCAGAGTGCTCAAATTCGCTAGATCGGAGAGGCGGCCTCCGGAGCCGTGAACGCTCCAGCCCCACATGATCGTCGTGCAATTAACGTGCAATTAGCCAGGGTGACGAGCGGTCAACCACGGCTACTCCAGGTCCCCCGAGTTGCCTGGTCAGCGATATTACCGGCCGCGATCTGTCCGATTCCCAAGCTGACAGTATTGCGCTACGTAACTACGGGCCATCCCACTCCAACGATCTGGATCAACGATTGAGCGGCCCGCGCCGACTGCGCGACTGCACTGCTGCCAGTGGTTGGCCGGTTAACGGCGTGTACTTCTTCTTCGAGGAGGGGGAGATCCGCAGGGCTGGGCAAGGTCTGCGGATCGTGCGGGTGGGTACCCACGCCGTGAAGAAGACGACTCCGTCGCGCGAGACGTTGTGGGATCGGCTACATGATCACCGTGGTCGTCAGGACAATGAAGCCGGTCCCAGGCACTCTCATTCCATATTCCGCAAGCACGTAGGCGGAGCGATCATCACGCGTGACCAACTAGGTGGCCCCGAGGTGCTCGACAACTGGTGCCACTGCCGCCGCCAGCCGTTGGCGGACCGGATAGAACAGAAGGTCAGTCACTACATCGGGATCATGCCATTTCTCTGGTTGGACGTGCCGGACCGTCAGACGCGGGAAGGCATCGAGATTGGAGCGATCGCCTTGTTGTCTCTGCGGTCAGGCGATGCCGACCCGCCGTCGCCCGGTTGGCTCGGTCTGTTCGCTCGCGCGGCCCAAATCCGGGCCTCCGGGCTGTGGAATGTGCAGTACACGAACAGGTCCTATGACCCGCACTTCCTGGGCCTCATGCGTGCTCAGGTGAAAGCTGTAGACGTCGTGCCGCCGGACATCAGCGCCCGCGGCACACGCTGAGCTGGCAGAGACGACAGCCAGACGGGCGGGTCGACGGTACGGGATGACCAGCAGGTAGGGGTGCGCGCAAGCGCAGCGGAGGGCGCAGAAGCCCGCAGGTCAGTAACCGATTTTGTGCACGAATTTGTGCACGAGATACGGCGGGACGGGCTGAGACGGGGGAGATGCAGAAGACCTGAACAGACCTCACGTCGTGAGTCCGCCGAGGTCAACGCGGTCACTGGAGACGGCCCGAGACAGCGGAGACGGGCGTCGTACGGCTCATAACCCAGAGGTCGCAGGTTCAAATCCTGCCCCCGCTACCAAATAGCAGGTCAGGGGCCTCTTCCGATCATGGAAGGGGCCTTCTGCATGTTGGTTGCTAACGGTGGGCGGTCGCGTTGCACCGGACGGCTCAGCGCAGAGAGGGCTCTCTTGGTCAGCCGCTGGCCCGCAGGACGGGGCGCAGCGCGTCGAGGGTGGCAGGGTCGTCGATGGTGGAGGGCACGGGTTCGTCGTTGTTGCCGTCGGCGATGCCACGCATGGTCTTGCGCAGGATCTTGCCCGAACGAGTCTTCGGTAGTCCCGCCACGACGTCGACCCTGCGCA
>Ga0208219_1000420_pt1 | contig 15261 bp, 17 predicted proteins | sample NGESurshal072012_7_FD_184469 | JGI IMG/M metagenome (GOLD analysis project Ga0208219, IMG submission 184469) | Arctic peat soil microbial communities from Barrow, Alaska - NGEE Surface sample 53-2 shallow-072012 (SPAdes) | ecosystem: Environmental > Terrestrial > Soil > Wetlands > Peat ...
TCAAACCGGTTAACCTTCGGCCCGGTGCCGATTTGAACCATCTGTGGCAGCGCTTCCTGCTGGCTAGCTCGCTGATCGTCGGCCTCTTCATCGGGGTCGTCACGACAGTATTCGGCTACAGCAACCTTGCCTCCGTGGACATCCACTGGTCGGTCTTCCACATCAACGGCATCCCTTTGTGGACCGTGGCGGTAGTGCCATTGGCCCTCGTCCTGATCGCCGGCACCTTCTATCACTGGATGGACGGCCTGCACCACTTCACGGAGCACATGCGCCACCGCCGCCGGGTGCACGAGCTCGAGGCGGAAGTCGCTTCACTTCGCGCTCACCTCGACCAGCTGCTCGAGATGCCCGATCACTCGACCTCGAAGCTGCCCGACAGGATTACGACCACGGCCTTGCCCCCAGCGGGCAAGGGAACCAGCGACATCACAGATGCCGACCTGCCGAGCACCGAGCTCGAACCGGTGCAGGTCGCCAGCACGAAGAAATCTCGCGCCTCCCAGCGCAAGCGCCTGGCGCTGGAAGTCGCCGGTGATGCTGCGGAGCCGCAGCCGGCTACGTCGGACACCAATGGCTCGGTTGAAGACGTGAAGCCCACGGAATCAAGCGACGCTGTCGGGCGGGAGTCCTAGGCAGGGTGCCGAACCGACGCCGCGCAGGCCGCCTCATCGTTCCATCTCAGCGTCCGCCCGCGGACAAGATGCTGCTCGAGCGCAGCACCATCGAAGAGCTCGCTCACCACGCAGACCCGTGGCGTGTGCTGCGCATCCTGTCCGAGTTTGTCGAGGGTTTCGACGCACTCAACGACGTCGGGCCTGCCGTCACTGTCTTCGGCTCGGCTCGCGCGACGACGGATGACCCCTACTACGCCGCCGGCCGCGCCCTCGGCGCCGCCCTTGCGCGCCGCGGTTTCGCGGTGATCACCGGGGGAGGTCCCGGGATCATGGAGGCTGTCAATCGCGGCTGCCAGGAAGCGGGCGGTCTATCCGTCGGATGCAATATCGAGCTGCCCGACGAGCAGGAGCTCAACGCTTACGTCGACCTGGGCGTGGAGTTCAGATACTTCTTCGTCCGCAAGAACATGTTTGTGAAATACGCTCGCGGCTTCGTCATCTTTCCAGGCGGCCTCGGCACCCTCGATGAGCTTTTCGAGTCGCTGACGCTGGCGCAGACGGGCAAGATCGAGCACTTTCCGATCGTGCTGTTCGGCACTGAGTACTGGACCGGCTTGCTCGACTGGATGCGCAAAGTCGTGCTCGGCCGCCGAGCCATCTCGCCTGCTGACATGGACCTCATGACGTTGACCGACGATCCCGAAGAGGCCGCTGCAATGGCCACCCGGCCCCTGCCTGCAGGAATCGACGAACCGCGAGAGGACCCCGGCGAGCCAGAGGTCAAGGCGTCGCGATAGCCGCGGTTCCGCCGACCGACTTCTTCTTTCTGACTGACGGAGGCCAGACCGCAGACTCTGTCGCTGCGAGGGTCGCCGGCTTTCTCGACGGCGCGACGAAGACCATCGACATCGCCATCTACGACCTCAGGCTCGATGCAGGGCCGGCGGCCGCAGTTCTCGCAGCGTTTGACGGGGCGCTCAAGCGTGGCGTGACCATCCGCCTGATGTTCAACAACGACTATCCCGACACGATCCCGGTACCGCCGCCTGCCCAGGTCGACTGGGCCTTCATCGATCAGCTGAAGGCGATGGGAGTCGCGATCAAGCCGGTTCAGGGCGTCCCCGACCTCATGCATCACAAGTACGCGGTGCGCGATGCCGCCACGCCGCAAGCCGCAGTTCTCAGCGGCTCGATGAACTGGACCAACGACTCGTTCACACGAGAGGAGAACGTGTCATTCATCTTCGCGTCGGCGATTGTGGCCGTCGATTACACGCGAAACTTCGAAGAGCTCTGGCAGCGTCCAGTGGTGGCGACGTCGGGACGATTCACAACCCAGTGGTCGGCCCTTGCCGACTCAACAAGGCTGCGCGCGTACTTCTGCCCCGGACGCGGAGTACAGCTTTCGCATGCGATCGCCAAGTCGATTTCCTCTGCGCAAAAGAGGCTGCGGATCTGCTCGCCGGTCATCACGTCCGGCCCCATTCTTGGCGCGCTGGGGGACGCCTGCCTGAACGGCAAGGCGGATATCTCGGGTGTGTACGATGCGACTGAGATGGATGAGGTGCAGCGCCAGTGGGCAACCCAGGCCACGGCTTCCTGGAAGACGGCGGCGTTTCAAAGCATCGTGAAGGCCGTGCACTTCGGTTCCAAGCGCTCGATCCCGTATTCGAAAGGCTCGGTGCATGACTTCATGCACGCCAAGATCCTTGTCGCCGACGACTTCGTCTACTGCGGCAGCTTCAACCTTTCGCACAGTGGCGAGCAGAATGCGGAGAACGTCATCCAGTTCGAGAGCCCGCAAATCGCCAACCTGTGCGCCGCATACATCGACACAGTCGCGGCCCGGTACGGCGGCCGCCCACTGACAGGAACCTAAACATTCCCAGGGCGAGGTTTCTCTGGGGAGGCGCGCTCGTCGCTGCGCTGGTGGTCGGAGCCGTGCTGTTTGCACTACCTCGTCTACAGCCGACGACCGGCACGCTCCTGATCATCGGAGCCGGAAAGACATCAGGGTCGATCGCACCGGTGTCCATTCAGCTGCACCGCAACGCGGGATGGACCGCCCTCGGCCAGGTTTCAGGCGCAGTCCCCGCAGCGCCGGACCAACGCGAGCTGCTGGCGCTGCCGGTCGCGGTCGGCTCATATGACGGACTGCGCGTCGGCCAAGACGAGGCCAGCGTGCCGGTCGTGGTGACGGCCGGACAGGTGGAGCCGGTCCTCCTGGGCCTCGAGGCCGGACGTCTGCTGCCTGGCGCGGCTTATGCAGGCAACGACCAGGTGAACCTGGGCCTGGGCGAGCTCTCGGGCAAGTTTGTCGCGATGCCCGCTTTCAGCCTTCAGGATCAGCAGGGGCGCGCCTTCGACAGCGGCACGACTGCTGGTAGCGACCTCGTCATCGCAGCCTTCCACACGACCTGCCACCAGACCTGCCCGCTCTACACGGCGCTGTTCTTCCAGCTGCAGAAAGAGCTGCCGCCGGGTGTGCTGCTGGCGGAGGTCACCACCGATCCCGGTACCGATACGCCCGCCGTCCTCGATACGTACCGTCGGACCATTGGCGCGAGCTGGACATTCGCCACCGCCCCTCCCGACGCCCTGACCGCCTTCTGGAAACCATTCGGTGTTCAGCTGGCGACCGGCGACAGCCACGTCTCAACTCTGGCCTTGGTCGATCGGCACGGTTACGTCCGCCTCGTTTATCGCGGCGTGCCAGATGTCGGTAACGCGATCGCGCCGCCGCTCGTCACGCAGTTAGGCGCTGAAGGACTGAGTGAGCTGGCTTCGCACGGCGACGGATGGGGCGCGCCGAGCGTGCTCCAGTCGCTGCTCACGATCACGGGACCGGAACAGGTGGCGCCGAGTGGAGCAGGCCGGGCTCCAGCCTTCACCCTCACCAACACCGACGGCGCCCGGGTCACGCTGGCCGATCTCGCGGGCGAGCCTCTCGTCATCAACTTCTGGGCGAGCTACTGCCCGCCTTGCCGCGCCGAGATGCCATTGCTTCAGCGGAGCGTTACCGCCTCGAGCCGGGTTCACCTCGTCCTCATCAATGAAGGCGACAGCAGCCAGAGCGCTCGTGACTTCTTGAGCGCGACAGGCATTCAGCTGCCCGCGCTGCTCGACACAAACCTCGCGGTCGGGCGAGCCTACGGCGTCGTGCCTCTTCCGACCACTGTCTTCGTGCGCGCCGATGGCTCGATCGCGGGACGGCAGATCGGTGAGCTTGACGACCGCGTCCTGGCCACCTGGCTGTCGACCTTGACCACTCAGTAGACTTCCCGTTGGTGTCTGGGGAGGGCCTTTTTCGCCGGCTCGCGGTGGTGACCGCCCTCTTCGCCTATCTGCAGATCGCACTCGGCGGCGTCGTGCGCGTCTCAGGGTCCGGGCTCGGGTGCCCCGACTGGCCGCTCTGCAACGGGCGCCCTTACCCGCCCGCCAACGTGCACTCGATCATCGAGTACTCGCATCGCGCGGTCGGCAGCGTGACTGGCGTCTTGATCATCGCCACCGTGGTGATGGCATGGGTCGTGTTTCGAAAGCGTCGCCCTCTTGTTGCATGGTTGGCGTCGGCATCGCTGATCGGCGTGGTAGGAGAGGGGATTCTTGGTGGCATCGTTGTGGCCAAGGAGCTTTCGCCGTGGCTTGTCGTGGTGCATCTCGGGCTGGCGATGATGATCATCGGGTTCCTGGTCGCAACCGCGATCGCGGCGATGCCGGCGTCGAACGGGGTGCCCGATCTGAATTTCCGCCGGCTGGCTATCGTGGTGACGGCTGCGACCTACGTGATGATGCTCATCGGATCGACGGTGGTTGCAAGCGGCGCTGATAGCAGCTGCCATTCATGGCCTTTGTGCGGCGGTGGGTTCGCGCTCGATTTCACTGGGGCCAATGCCTTCACCATGCTGCATCGAGGTGCCGTGCTCGTCGTCGGACTTCTACTCCTGCATGTCTTGTCGAAGGCCTTCTTGCGATGGCGCAGCGTCAAAGGCATGGGCCCCATCGCTGTCGCGGCGATCGCGGCCCTTGTCTTGCAGGTCGCCGTCGGAGCGGGATCGGCGATCACTGGCAACGCTGTTTTTGATGGCCTGCATGTGGCGATCGCCACGCTCGTATGGTCGAGCGTGTTGGCGACCACGCTTCTCACCCTGCCGCGCGCAGATAGGAATCTCGAGCTGTCCCGCCTGGAAGTTGACAGGACATCCGCGTGAGCGCGATCACCGCGCCGGCAGCCGGCGCGCTAGACATGTTTCGCGACTACCTGAGCCTGCTCAAGCTGCGCATCGTCGTGCTGCTCGATGCGACCGCCGTCGGCGTCATGATCCCGGCAACCCACGGACATCCGCGCCTGGTGCCGGTCCTCGCCGTGCTCGCCGGTGGCACGCTCGCCGCCGGTGGCGCCCATGCGATCAACTGCTGGTTCGACCGCGACATCGACGCGGCGATGAGTCGCACGCGGCGCCGCCCTCTTCCTGACGGCCGCATCCCGGCGTGGCATGCCTTGGCGCTCGGCATCGTCCTCAACGCGCTGGCCTTCGCGGTCCTCTGGTCGGGAGCCAACTTGCTCGCGGCTTCTCTGGCGCTGCTGGGAACCGCGATCTACGTCTTCATCTACACGGTCTGGCTCAAGCGAACCACGCCACAGAACATCGTCATCGGCGGCGCCGCCGGCGCGATTCCTCCATTGGTGGGTTGGGCCGCCGCAACGGGCCGCCTTGACCTGACAGCGTTCGCGCTGTTCGCCGTCATCTTCTTCTGGACGCCCCCGCACTTTTGGGCGCTCGCGCAGATGATCAAGGCCGACTATGCCCGCGCCCGCATCCCGATGCTCCCGGTGGTCTCCGGCGAGCAGGCTGCGAAAAGGCAGAGCGTCGGATACGCGGCGGTCACCGCCGCCGTCAGCGTGATCCCCTTTTTCACCGGTAGGGCGGGTGAGATCTACCTCGCCGGCGCCGTGGTGCTGGGTGTGGGGCTTGTCGGCATGGCGGTGCTCGACCTGTCAGGAAAGCGCTGGACCAGACGACTCTTCGCTTACTCGCTGGTCTATGTGGCGCTGCTTTTCGGGCTCTTCGCAATCTCTCCATTTCTTCCCTAGCTCGCCACCGATGGAGATCGTTCGCCTCCACCTTGCCCGATTCGATTCGCTGAACCAGATACCGGTTCACGGTTTCGTCATCAAGCACCCGCGCGCGGGGGCGATCCTCGTCGACACCGGGGTCGGGTGGCCGACTGAGCTGGTCAAGGAGTGGCGGGTCGTGAATCGCCACGCCGCCGATGCGCTTGCCGAGCACGATCTGAGCCCGGCCGACGTGCGAATCGTCATCAACACACATCTCCATTTCGATCACTGCGGTCAGAACGCGGTGTTCAAGCACGCACCGTTCTACGTCCAACGGTCTGAGCTGGAGCGCGCGCGGCTTGCGAAATCTGTCCCGTCGGAATGGTTCGATTTCGCCGGCGCCCGCTTCGAGCTGCTTGACGGTGACGCAGAGGTGGCCGACGGTGTTCGCGTGATGGCGACGCCCGGCCACACGGTTGGCCATCAAAGCGTGCTGATCGAAGCGCCTGACGGAGGGGCGGTGATGATCGGCGATGCGGCCTATACCTCCGAGATCTTCGCGGCCGGCGACGACGCAGATCTAACGCGCTGGAACGGCCAGTACGACGACCGCGACGCCTGGTCCAAGTCGCTGGCCAGGCTCCATGGCGTGCACGCTCACGCGGTCCACTTCTGCCACGACACCGATGTGGTCACGCAATGACCTTCGGCCCGATCGTCAGCCCAGAGTGGTTGCACCAGCACATCGACGACGAAGACCTACGCGTCATCGATTTCCGCTGGTACCTGATGGGCGGCAAGGGTCGCGACGCATACGGGCGCGGGCACATACCGGGCGCCGTCTTCGTCGACCTCGAGGCCGTGACTGGAAGGCAGGGAGGAGGCCGGCATCCGCTGCCCAGCGCCCAGCAGTTCGAGGCGGAGATGCAAAAGGCAGGAGTCGGCCCGGGGACCAGCGTCGTTGCCTACGACGACGCCGGTGGCTCGATCGCCTCGCGGTTGTGGTTTCTGCTCCGCTTCTTCGGCCACGAGTCCCAGGCGGTTCTCGACGGTGGGCTCGCGGGGTGGGGTAGCCCGCTCGAGACGGACGAGCCGCAAGTCGCTCGAGGCGGCTTTCGGTCGCGTGAGCCGGACCGGTCGGGGATTCTTGATTTCGAGGACGTTCGCAAGCTCATCGGTGTGCCGCTCATCGATGCTCGGGCCGGCGAGCGTTATCGCGGCGAGAAGGAACCGGTCGATCCCAAGGCAGGTCACATACCGGGCGCGCTCAGCTCTCCGTGGGCCGAAAATCTCGGTCCCGATGGACGGTTCAAGTCGCCCGCCGAGCTGCGAAAGCGATTTGCGGATCTCGGCATCGATCCGGACAAGGGCGCTGTCGCCTACTGCGGCTCAGGCGTGAACGCGACGCACGATCTGATCGCGATGGAGCTCGCAGGAATCAAGAACGGCCGGCTGTACGCGGGCTCGTGGAGCGACTGGTCGTCGCGCGACGCGCCGGTAGCGACTGGCCCTAATCCGTAGTCAACCAGCAGTGGAGATTTAGGCCGGATTCACTCCGGCCGTCACCCGACATTCATTTCAAAACGCCTCCTGGCATTGCGTTAAGCCGGTGGGGAATACCTCTGGGGTCCCCACGACGAAGTCGTGGGAGGGCCTCCCTCCCCCGTGCCTTTCCGCTTACGATTTCGCGGTGATCCTCAAAGGAAAGAAGATCGTGATCGCCGGGATGAGCGACCGCCGCAGCATCGGCTACGCGATCGCCGTCGAAGCGCAGAAGGAAGGCGCGGAGCTCCTGCTCACCAGCTTCGGCCGGATGATGACCATCACCCAGATGACGGCCAAGAAGCTGAACCCCGTTCCGGACATCCTCGAGATGGACGTCAGCAAGCCCTCCGACATCGCTGCCGCCGTCGAGGAGACAGGCAAGCGCTGGGACAGGGTCGACGGTCTGGTCCACTCCGTCGCCTATGCGCCTCCGGACGCTCTGGGCGGAAAGTTCCTCACCACTCCGTGGGAGAGCGTCGCCACGGCGCTCCAGGTCAGCGCTTTCTCTTTCAAGGAGCTGGCTGCGGGCTTTCTGCCTCTGATGCGCGAGCACGGAGGTTCGCTGGTCACGCTCGACTTCGACAACTCGACACAGGCCTGGCCGAAGTACGACTGGATGGGCGTCTCCAAGGCGGCCCTCGAGTCGGTCACGCGCTACCTCGCGCGCGACCTCGGCCGCTACAAGATTCGCGTCAACGCGATTTGCGCGGGACCCCTGGCCACGCTGGCGGCGAGCGGCATACCGGGCTTCAAGGACTTCGAAGAGGTGTGGTCTCTACGAGCCCCGATGGGATGGGACCTCCAGGACAGGACGCCCGTCGGCCGTGCTGCCTGCGCCCTTCTTTCGGACTACCTGAACATGACCACAGGCGAGCTCGTGCACGTCGACGGCGGCTACCACGCGATGGGGGCAGACCTACCTCCAGCCGACTGATACAACATCTTGTGTCTAGTCGCTTACAACTCCGCAACATCCTGCTAGGCTCTTCCCAAAATCGGTTCGCTTGCGGAATCCCTTCGGGAGGAAATGCGATTTGCGGGAGTGCCTGGTGATCTACGTGGACGCCGCTCTCGACAGAAACGGCCGGGCTGGATGTGGCCTGGCCGTTTTTGTTAGGGGTCGCGCCGTTTACACCGAGTCGTTCGGCTTTTCTCACACCGGCGGTTCAGCCCAGCTCGAGGCGCACGTCTGTGCAGGTGCGTTGGACCTGGCAGCGGCGCGGTGGCCCTACCACCGCGTCATCGTCAGGACCGATTGCGCACCCGTCGTGCGCAGCCGGATGCCATCTAGCGACAGCTTCCGAATCGCCGTCCACGAGGTCCGAGAGCGCTGCCGGCGTGGCTGGCGCGTGGTCACATACGTAAGCCGGAAGGCAAACCCAGCCCATGAGCTGGCGCGCGAAGGCTTGAAAAGCCTGTCGCGGCAACAGGTTCTGGCCGCGGCATAAGCTTTCTCCCGATGGCACCCGACGAAGGCGCGAGTCGCCCGGCTCGCCGCGTCCCTAGGGCCGGCGCGGCCGGCCGGGCCGGCAAGCGGGTTGGCGGCGCGGAGCTGATCTCGCAGCTCAACGACATGGTCGCCGAGCTCATCAAGGAGAACCGCAAGCTCAAGCGTGAGGTGGACAGGCTGACCGCGCGCGGCTCTGCCGCCGCCAGCAGCGCGGTGGAGCGCAGCCTGCGCACCATTCAGCGACGGGTTCAGCGGGCGCTGAAGACTCCGCCCAAGCGCAAACCCGGCACCGGCGCGAAGGGTCGCCGCAAGCCCGCGACCAGGAAGCGCCGGAAGCCCTAGCGGGCGCTGAAGCCGGCTTCGGCCTCGAGCCGGCGTGCGGTCCGGTAGGCGTCGACGATGCTGAAGAGCCACAACGACCCACCCCCGATCTCCAACGGCACACCGATCAGGGCGCCGATGAAGCTGAGGTCGAGATCGAAGCCAAAGAACTCGAGACCGCCCACCCCGATCAGGAAGGCGATGCCCTTCTTGTTCTCGCCGAGGTAGAAGTGCCCAAGACCGGGAACTACGGCCAGGGCCGCCGCCACCAAGGGGCTCTTGCGAGTTCGGGCCACAGGGCCCTGGTACCGGCCCGAGGCCGCCGCGCCGCAGCGGGGACAGGGAGCGTTCGGATTTGTCAACAGCGCTCCGCACTTTCCGCAGAGAACTTCTGAAGCCATATCGATACGAAGCATGCCCGTTTTGATAGCCTCCGAATCAAATGGACCTGGGCTTCACTGCTGAGGAGGAGGTCTTCAGAAATGAGGTCCGAACCTGGCTCGATCGCAATCTGCCGGCCGAATGGCGCAACGGCGGAGTGGGCGGCTATCGCGAGGACGCCGATGAGTCGATGCAGCGTGGATGGCAGGAACGCCTCAACGAAGCAGGCTGGCTGAAGCTGTCGTGGCTTCGCGAGGCGGGCGGGCGCGGCGCCACTCCTGTCATGCAAGCGATATATCAGGAGGAGATGGCCAAAGCCGGCGCCCCGGTCATCCTCGGGCGCCTCGGGGTGAGCCTGCTGGCGCCCACCCTCTTGGTGCACGGTTCTCCCTGGCAGAAAGAGACCTATATCGACAAGATCCTCAGCGGCGAGATCGTTTTCTGCCAGGGCTTCAGCGAGCCCGACGCCGGCAGCGACCTGGCCGGCCTACGCACTCGGGCGGAGCGGCGCGACGGCCACTGGGTTCTGAATGGCCAGAAGACCTGGTCGAGTGGCGCGCACTACTCGGATAAGAGCTTTCTGCTCGCGCGCACCGACGCAGGCGCCGACGTGCACAAGGGCATCTCGTTCTTCCTCGTTGACATGCACCAGCCTGGAGTGGAGGTTCGGCCCATCCGCCAGATGACGGGTGGCGGGGAGTTCGGCGAGATCTTTCTGTCGAATGCGGTCGTCGAAGACCGCGACGTGGTCGGGCAACCAGGCGACGGGTGGAAGATCGCGATGGCTGTGTTCGGCTTCGAGCGCGGCGGCCTGGCTCAGGCTGCGCGGTTCGAGCAGGCGGTGGCGCAGCTTGCCACGCTGGCCCGTGATCGCGGGACCGGCTCTGATGCGACGGTCAGGCAGAAGGTCGCCCAGGCACAGATCGAGGCTCACGTCTTCAGACTCATCGGGCTGCGCAACCTCACGCAGGCGCAGCAGGGTGCGGCGCCCGGTCCCCAGGCCAGTATGACCAAGCTTTACTGGAGCGAGATGGACAAGCGCATCCAGGAGACGGCGGTGGGCATACTGGGTCTGTACGGCGCGCTCGCGCCCGATTCGCCATTCGCCATCGAAGACGGGCGCTGGCAATATGGCTGGATGTGGTCGCAGGCGGAGACGATCTATGCCGGCTCGTCGGAGATCCAACGCAACATCATCGCCGAGCGCGTTCTGGGTCTTCCGAGGGGTAGATGAGCGCGACGTCATCGGTCGTCGACCGGCTCCGCGCGCACATCGGCACGCCTGGTCCGCCCATCAGCGCGGTGGTCGAGGCGGGCCACTTGAAGCGCTTCACCGAGGCCATCGGCGATTCCTACCCGCGCTGGCTCACGGAAGCTCCGCCAACCTTCCTCGTCGCGCTGGCGCCGGTGAGCGCCCACCTTCCGGAAGCCGAGGAGTATGGACAGGGCTGGCTCAACGGAGGCAACCGCTTCGAATACCTGGAACCGGTCAAGGTCGGTGACACGATTACAGCGATCGGCAAGGTCGTGGATGTCTACGAGAAGACGGGGGCAAGCGGCAGCCTGCTGTTCATCATCTTCGAGACCGAGTACTTCAACGGCCACGGCCGGCTGGTGGCGCGGCTGCGTGGGACGGCGATTCGGCGATGAACCTGCAGCCCGGCGAGGAACTCCCCGACCTCATCAAGCACCCGACCACGCGCCAGCTGGCGCAGTACGCGGGCGCGCAGGGTGATTTCTACGAGATCCACTACGACCAGGACTTCGCACGTGGCGTCGGTTTGCCAGGAGTCATCCTGCATGGGCTGCTCAAGGCGGCGTTCCTCGGACAGCTCGTCACGGACTGGCTCGGCGAGCGCGGGACGCTCAAGAGCTTCGAGGTCAGCTATCGCGGGGTCGACGTCCCGGGCAAGCCGTACCGCTGCCGCGGACGGGTGAGCAGCGTCACCGGACTGCATGCCGAGCTCGAGATCTGGGGCGAGGATCCCGATGGCAACCGCACGACGGTTGGCACCGCGGTCGTCGAGATGGCGGTCGGGCTTCGCCCGACCTTATGAGAGGGAACCCCCGGTGGTTCCCCTCATCGGCGGGCGCTTCGCGCGCGCCTGCTCTCCCTCCGGTATATCGATGGGATTTATCAAATTACTGGCGTAACGCAACTTATGGCGTGAGTAGGAAACAAAGTCATGGCCGGGGGGACCCCGGCCAACCCTGCCGCGCTAGCCGCCGAGTGGACCGGTATACGCTCCGGTCGGTCAGACCTCTTGGCCGACTGGCGTCGGTCGCAGCACTTGAATCTGATTTCTGATGGCGACGAGCGCGCGCATGGCCAGGAGCACCGAGGCGTCGATCACGCAGTAGCCGCCGGCGATCACTGAGGGCGGGTTGCCCGACGGGATGTGCGTCCACGGCGCGATCGGCATCCAGTACCAATCGCGGAAGAACGTGCCGAATATCTCCAGCTCGCCGGTGGCGATGAAGATCGCGGCGAACAATGGCCACCGTGGCGAGCGCAGCACGAACCAGGCAAAGATCGGCAGGCACATCGCGCCTTGCAGGTCGAACCGGCCGGTGATCAATGGCAACACCGTCAACCCGGCCAGAGCCCAGGTCGTCGCGCCCGCAAGGATCACATGGGCGACCCGCTTGCCGTACCGCAGCACCACCGGCGTGCGCGCGGCCAGCAACCCGAACAGGTAGACGGCCCCATGACCCGGCGGCACGTAAAGCGGAACGTTGTGCAATCGGTACTGGTACAGACCCCAGATCAGCGATCCGAAGATCTCAAACCCGGTGGCGACCGCAACGCAGATCCAGACCTGGAGCCTCTGCTCCCGCGGAGCTTTCAGCGCTGCAAGGTAGAGCGCGGCGAAGGTGAGGAGCCCAAGGATCCACTGCTGCCACAGCGCCGTGGTCCGGCTGTCGGCGAGCAACAGAGTCGGCGTGTAGGCCAGCAGATAGACGTGCAGCCAGTACGGCTTGAGTCGGGCGACCACTGCTGTCGAATGGTAGCCGGGGGCAGCGATGTGCCGCCCCCGGCTGGTTGCTTGAGCGCCTAGGAGACTTGCTCGTCGATCAGTGGCGGCTGGAGGTGCCAGGCGTTGGCCGACCACTTGATCACCTCTTCCTGGGTGATCGGGTAATGGTCGGTTGCCGTGGTCGTCACGGTGACTCCTGGGAGCAGGAACGGGTTGGTCTCGTTGAGGTTGCTCCCGGCGATGCTCATCACGTTGGCCCGGGTGAGGTTCGAGCCCGCTTGCTTCAGAACGTCGACCATGGTGTACGCGACCGCTACGCCGTAAATGTTGAAGCCGTCACTGGGCTTGCACGTCGAGCAGCTGGCGATCACCTTCTGATAGAGCTGCATGCCGGCGTCGTTCGCCCACTGCGGGTCAGTTGGGTCTTTGATGTAGCCGACGCTGATGGCGCCGTCGATCTTCGCGCCCTTGCTGGCGGCGATCTGCATGTAGGCGGCCGGGTCGGATACGGAGTTCACATACTCCAGCGGAGCCCAATGGATGGCGGTGACGATGGCGAGAGAGCCGATCGTGAATGCAGGGGTGGCAAAGATGAAGAGGGTGTCCGCGCCTTTGGCCTTCAGCGTGGTCAGCTGCGCGGCCAGAGTGGGAACCGCCGCCGTCACGTCGTAGCTTTCCTTGTCTACGATCATCGACGCGTTGGCGCCGAGCCCGTCGGTCAGCCCTTTCAGGTAGTCCAGGCCGTAGTCGTCATTCTGGTAGAGCACCCCGATTTTTGCGTTGGGGTGGTTCGCCAACACGTCTTTGGCGTAGATCCGCGCTTCGCCCTGGTACGGCGGCTGCCAGCCGATCGTGTAGGGGTGCTGGCTGAAGTCCTGCATGAAGGTCGTCGCCCCGGTGGCGACAAACAGCTGCGGCACCTTCTTGGCGTTCAGGTAATCGCGCACCGCAGTCTGAGACTGAGTGCCCAGGCCGCCGAACATGGCGAAGACCTGGTCCGCTTCCACGAGCTGCTTGGTCAACGGAACCGTCTGCGCCGGGTTGTATCCGTCGTCCAGGATCTTGTAGGTGATCTTGCGTCCGTTGACGCCGCCCTGGCTGTTGACATAGGTGAAGTAGGCGTTGGCTGCGTTTGCGATCGTTCCGTAGGCCGCCGCGGGGCCGGATTGCGCGATGGTGACACCGAGGAGGATTGAGTTACTTGTTACCCCCGGGTCGGTGGCAGTGCCACCTGAGCCTCCGCAGGCGGCGAGTGCGATCAGGCACGCGACCATGGCGGCCGATCTAGGTCCCAATCTTGTCATGAAAGCCTCCTATGTCGGTAACGAGATTCATCCAACAGTGTGAGGGTCCGGCGGCATCTGTACAGTCCCTTGTTCATTTGCCCCTCGGAGGCGGCTGCGGAGCGCTTTGTACGCGGCGGTTGCGAGGCCGACGATACCGTTCGGCGCGAAGATCATGATCAGGATCAGCAAGGCGCCGTAGGTGACGGCCGGCCCGGCCTTTACGAATACCGACGAGATCTGAGACGGTATCCAGTCCTGGCTGGAGATGGTCTGGCTCGAGACGATCGGGAGCCAATACACGAAAGCGCCGCCCACGAGAGGGCCCACTATCGATGCCAGGCCGCCGACGACGGCTCCGACCAGGAGCTGGAACGACAGCGCGACTGGGAAGGTGTCGGGGCTGACGTACCCCGTCGACAGTCCGTACAGCGACCCGGCAACGCCCGCATAGAAAGCAGACATGCCAAATGCAAGGGTCTTGTATCCGGCGACGTTGATGCCGGATGCGGCGGCCGGCACCTCGCCGTCGCGGATCGCGCGCATCGCCCTCCCTGGGCGGTGCCTGAGCATGTTCCAGGCCACCCAGAACAACACCGCTCCAGTCACCAGAGTCACGTAGTAGAGCCATTGCTCACTCGTCATCTGCGGCCCGTTGGTGACTGTCGCAAACGCGTCCTTGACGAACTGAGGCGGATCCGGTGGGAGCATAAGGATGCCCTGCACTCCTCCCGTGAGCTCGACGGGCCGTTTGATGAGGCTCGGGGTCACGACCGCCAACGCAAACGTGGCGAGGGCCAGATACAGGGCGGACAGTCGCAGCGCCGGAATGCCAAGAAGAAAACCAACCGCACCGCCGATCACACCGGCGATCGGAATCGTCAACAGGTAGTTCACGTGGTAACGGCTGACGAGGATTGCTGTCGTGTAAGCCCCAAGGGCCATGAAGGCGCCGTGGCCGAGCGAGATCTGGCCGCTGTAGCCGACAAGTACGTTGAGACCCATGATCGCGATCGCGAAAATCAGGACCAGGGTCCATTCGCTGCTCTCGAAGCTGGTGACTGCTGATGGCAGCCCGAGGAGCACGAGCGCGACCGCGCCGACAAGCCAGTAGCGGGCGGGAGCGCGGCGAAGGCGCGAGACCACTTTTCAGACCCGCCGGACGGAGGGGCGGCCGAACAGGCCGTTTGGTTTGACGATTAGCACGACGACGATGATCAAGAAGGCCACCGCCAGCTGAAGGTCTCCGCCCACCAGGTAAGCGCCTGCCAGGTTGACGGTCACGCCGACGATGAGCCCGCCGACGACTGCGCCGAGGGGACTTTCGATACCGCCGAGGACCGCGGCCGCGAAGGCGTAGATGATGATCGTCTGCATCATGTTCGGCTCGAGCAGCAAGACCGGGGCGACCATGATCCCGGACAGCGCGCCGACCAAAGAAGCCAGGCCCCAGCCGAGCGCCAGCATCCAGCTCACGCGCACGCCCATCAGCCGCGCCGATGCCGGATTCTGTGCGGCCGCGCGCATCGCGAGACCGAGCGTGGTGAAGCGGAAGAACACGGTGAGCAGTGCCAGCAGCACGACGGTGACCGCCACCACGCCGATCTGGTGGCGGCTGATCATGCCG
>Ga0208219_1000421_pt1 | contig 15243 bp, 11 predicted proteins | sample NGESurshal072012_7_FD_184469 | JGI IMG/M metagenome (GOLD analysis project Ga0208219, IMG submission 184469) | Arctic peat soil microbial communities from Barrow, Alaska - NGEE Surface sample 53-2 shallow-072012 (SPAdes) | ecosystem: Environmental > Terrestrial > Soil > Wetlands > Peat ...
TGCGGCGAATTGCTGGCGAATCTCCGCCGCTTCGCGAAGATGGGCGGCCGACGGCGGACCCTGCGACAGTCCGAGCGTGCCCATGAGGGTCATGATCCGTTCCCGCAGGCCATCGGGAACCGCGAGATCGTCTTCTGAATTGATGGGATGCGATGTCAGCGCCCGATATGCGGCGGAGTCTTGCAACCCTTGACGATCCATCGAGTTCAACTTGACGTCGATGACCGACAATTCATCGTCCAACTCGCGCTCGATCCGGTGGCGTGCCGCATATTCCGCCTGAGTCCAGCGCGCGCGCGGATCTGATCGAACCGCAAACGTGCGCGACAGATCATGGCCTCCGATCCTAAGGCGCACAGTGTACGCACCGGGAAGCACGGTCGGCCCATCGCTGGGTCCCTTGTTCCAGTCGCGCGCCGACGTCCATTGCACGGGGCCCGTTTCCCCAAGATCCCACGACGTGCGGTTGACGCCGGCGATGTTTGTACCGACGACGTGAGCCACGACATTCCCGCCGCTATCGATGAAGTCCAGCGACGGCGGCTTTGCGAGCGGCGCGCGCAAATAGTACGACACGATGACGCCATCCGGCGGATTCTCGCCCGCGAATTCGCCCACCGTCGCGCAACATTCGCCGGCTTGGTTTCCGTAGCCATTGGACCACCAGCGCCAAAACGAATACGCCGTCCGCGGCTGGAACAAGAAGTCCCCCCTAGATTGCGCGCGTTGCAGCGATTGGATCGGCGCGAGGTCATCCAGTATCCAAATTCCGCGGCCGTGCGTGGCAACGATCAGGTCGTTGGCAGCAGGTTGGACGCGCAGATCACGCGCCGCGGTCGTGGACATATCCAGTCGCAGCGAGCGCCAACTGGCGCCGCTATCCAGCGACACCCAAACGCCTTGCTCGAGACCCAGATACAACACGTCGGGGTTGCGAGGATCTTGACGCACAGCGTGCGCGTATTGCAGCATCGGCAACCCGGACGACAGCGAGCGCCACGTCGCGCCGTAGTCACGGGTTTCGAAAACGTATGGCGCCGGGTCGCCCATGAAATGGCGGTCGACAACGGCAAAGGCAGTCGACGCAGACCATGGCGATGCTTCGACGCACGCCACGCGCCCGTACTCGCCGACGCCCTTCATCGTGACGTCGCGCCATGTCTTTCCCCCGTCGCGTGTGAGCTGCACCAGCCCGTCGTCCGTGCCGACCCAAATCACACTCGCATCGCGCGGCGAAGGCGCGATGTCCATGATCGTATCGTAAAATTCCGCGCCGGAAACATCCAGGCTCACCAGCCCGCCCGCTTGCTGCTGATGCGCCGGATCGTTGCGCGTGAGGTCCGGACTTATGACCGACCAATGCCGACCGCGGTCGTTGCTCTTGAAGACGACGTTGCCGCCGAAGAATGCAGCGTCGGGTTCCCGCGGCGAGAATGAGATCGGCGCCTCCCAATTAAATCGGTAACCGAAGCCAGAGAGCGCCATCCCGTTGGTGTCGCGCAGTGATGGAGACACGTCGAAGTTCTGCCCTGAATGCAGATCGACAATGCCGAGCTGACCATTGAGCGAGCTCACCCCGACATTCCAGATCAATGACGGGTCGCGCGGATCCGGCCAGACCCACGAGCCGTCGCCGTCGTTGCCGACATCCCGCCAGTCGGCGTTCAGAATGCCAAGCGGATTTAAGCTGTCGGATGGCCCGCAGTAGGCGTCGTTGTCCTGCAGGCCCCCGCAGACGTGGTATGGATTCTGCAGATCGTAACCGATATGGTAGAACTGGCCGCGCGGGTAGTTGTTGCGCTCATCCCAAGTCTTGCCGCCATCGAGCGAAATGGGCGAGCCGCCGTCTGACGCTTCGATCATCCGCAATCCGCCGCCGGCGATCCACATGTCGTGGTGATCTTGATGCACCGCGCCGGTGAGCTCATGGAAGTGACGGCCGCCGTCGTTGCTTTCCATGAGATTCTCCGACATTGCGAAGACATGATCGGCGTTCGCCGGACCCACGGCGATGCGGCTCATATAAAACGGCCGCTGATTCACTTCGCTGTCGCCGCTCACGAGCGTCCAGCTAACGCCTGCGTCATCGGAGCGCCACAGCACACCTGCTTTCGATTGAACGACCGCATAGACGCGGCGCGCGTCGGATGGTGCGACCGCTACGCCGATACGGCCCAGCGGCCCCGCCGGAAATCCGTTGCCCGTGACCTGCGACCAAGTGCGGCCTTCATCGGTCGATCTGTACAGGCCGTCGTCGGCGCCGCCGCTGTCAAATGTCCACGGCTTACGGCGGAACTGCCACGCCGCCGCGAACACGATCCGCGGGTCGCGCGCGTTCCACGCCAGGTCGGCGATGCCGGTGCTCGGCCCGACGTACAGTGTTTTGCTCCACGTTGCTCCGCCATCGGAACTTCGATAGACGCCGCGTTCCACGGAATCCTTGAACGTGTCACCAAGCGCGCTCGCCAACACCGTTTGCGGATCACGCGCGTCGACCAAGATGCGCGTGATGACAAACGACCCGCTCAGCCCCATGTGCTGCCATGAATCTCCGCCGTTCAGCGAACGCCAGACGCCGTCGCCATACGACGCGTCGTTGCGCGGATTGCCCTCGCCGGTCCCCACCCAAACGATTTTATTGTCGCGCGCCGAAACCGTGACCGCACCGATCGAAGCGACCGGCTGATGCGACCAGACATCTTCCCATGAGGTACCGCCGTTGCGCGTGCGGAACAATCCGCCGCCCGCGACGCCCGCGTAATACAGGAACGGGTCGTGATCGGAACCGGCAACGGCCACCATGCGGCCGCCGGAAATCGCCGGCCCGATCGAGCGCCAGTGGAGCCCAGATAACGGGGCAAGTGAGATGGCCACGGCAATGAGAAGCGCTAACATTAAATGTAGGGCCGACCTTTATGGTCGGCCTGGCCGATGATAAACATCGGCCCTACAGATCACCTAGTGCCGCGAGGTAGTTTCGGTCGAACGATTCGAGAAGGCCTTCTTGATTGCCGTATGGACCGGGGGAATACGCGCGCGAGGCGATCCCCGCTTGCGACAATTCACAGACATGCCAATCCTGACGGTTGGTCATATCCCAAAACTCGATCGCGTCGCTCGGATCGAAATCGGGCTTTGCCATCGTGTCCGGATCGAAGAGCCATTCGCACGACACGAGCGTGCGGTCATGCGCCAACGGCGTGAGGTAGTGCACCATCACGTAGTCGGGATGGAGACTCAGCAACATGCTGGGAAACATCGTGTAATAGTAGACGCGCTCGATATCGTCGGCGGCGACATGGCCTACCGGCGGCCGCGCGGTGTGCCCACTAACCGTCATGCTGCCGTGCGTGCCCGGCTCGCGAAAGGTCATGAATCCGCCGAGGAAATCGCCCTCGGACAGATCGTTGCGACCGCTGTCCGACGGTGAAAGCTTGTCAAGCGCGGGGTGGATGAGCGGACAATGGTAGCATTCCGAGTAGTTTTGAAAGATCAGCTTCCAGTTCGAATGCAGATCGTAGTCGACACGCTTTGCGGCCCGCAAGTCACCGATGGTCCATTGCGGCCAGCGGTGAAGCACTTGCGCAAAGACCTGCTCGAACGGCGCCGGCGACGGAGAAAGACTGACGAAAAGAAACCCCTCCCATTGTGCGAGGTTCGCTTGTTTGAGCGGATACGACGAGCGATCGAAACCTTCGACCGTCTGCATGTTGCGCGCGGCGAGCAGCGCTCCATCCAATCCGTACGTCCACGCGTGATACGGACACATGATGGAGCCGCCGAAGGTGCCGGTCCGCTCTTCGCACATGCGCGTGCCGCGATGGCGGCAGACGTTGAAATGCGCGCGCACTTCCCCGTCCGTGCCGCGCACGATGATCAGGCTCTCGCCGAACATCTCGGCCAAGAAATAGTCGCCGGCGTCGGGGATTTGCTCGGCCCTGCCGACACACAGCCAACGCTTCGTAAAGATGCGTTCCGTCTCTCGAGCGAATATGTCGGCCGACGCATAATAGCGCTGCGGCATCGTCGACGCACCTGCGCGGACGGCTGCTTTTTGATAGACGGCCATGGCACCGCTCCTTACGAGAATAGGTTATTTCCGGACGTTCCTATTTCTTCTTTAGGAGAATACTCCCTTGCGCCTAATGTTTGTGGGTTAAATCCGCGCCGTAGTACTTTTTTGATAGGCGGGTGAGCGTGCCATCGCGCGACATTTCGGAAATCGCGTCATCGATGGCTGCGAGCAGCGGCACCGGCGAATTTTCGGAGTGCCTATCGATCGCGATCGCATCGTCTTCGTAGAAGACCGGTTGACGAATGATCCGCAACGGCGCGCCGGCGGCGATGGCCGCGCTTGCTGTGGGCATCGCCGTTAACACTGCATCCAGGCGTTTGCCATTGCCCAGTTCAAGGTCTTGCAACGCAAGTTCGTCGGTGACGTATTGCATAGGCTTGACGTTGCTCGGCCGCTGGACGAGAATCGGCTCTATATCGCCCGGCAGCTTGTCGTTGAGATACGCCAAGTACGTGGTCGCGATCCCCACTCCGACTCGCGCGCCCTTCAATTGCGCCACGCTCGTGGCGTTGCTGTCTCTGTGCACGACAAAAGCAGCGGGCACGAAATAGTAAGGCGCGGTGAGCAAGAGCGTTTTCTTACGCTCCGTCGTCACCGCCATGGACTCGACATTGACATCCCAACGATTGTGCCAATTGCCGGCGGTCACCGCATCGTAATTGCTGTTCTCGAATTGCGGGACCACACCCAGGCGCTTCGATACTTCGCGTGCGACGTCGACGTCGAATCCTACCCAGTCGCCGTTGATCTTGTGGAAGGACTGCGGCGCGTAGTTCCCGTCCGTTGCCACGATCAAGGTGTGACGCTGCTTCACCGCAGTTAGGAGATTCGGAGGTCCGGAAATCGAAGCCGTGTCGGTGTGCTGGACGCACGCGCTCAAAACCACGCATAACGCGATACAGGTGCAAAGGAGCTTCATTATTCTATGCTACGAGTAAGTGCCGCTCCTAACCTGGCCGAAGTTGCTCGTACTATGAGCGTATTAATACAGCATAGCCTTTGCGCGCGCGTCGAAGAATTCCGGATCCGGCTCCCACAGGTCGTCCAATTCTGCCGAACTATCTTCGATCGCGTCGAGCAGATCCGGCCGGGCGAGCAACGGATCGAGATCGCGGTAGTGCCATTCGCTTGGGTGCATCGAGCGCAGCTCGGTGATGAGCGAGAGTGCAAGAACGCTCGGCAGCGCCGAGTGCATGTCGCCGACGACGAACCGGACCCCGTGACATTGCACGCCGTGATGAGGATGACGCGCAGCGTCGGGCATGAAATCGACCGCCTCGTACGTGAGGCCGGGCAGCTCGTATTTTGCGAGCGCTTCCGCCAAACGCGGGCCGTCCATCCACGGCGCGCCTATGAGATGAAACGGTGTAGGCGTGCCTCGCCCCACTGAGACGTTGGTTCCTTCGAGCAGCCCGATGCCGGGATACAACGTGGCGGCTTCGAGGTCGCGGATGTTCGGCGACGGATCGATCCAGTTCTGACCGCAGTTGTCGAACCAATACGAGCGCTGCCAGCCGGCCATCGTGACGACGCGCAAGTCTGCGCCGATATCGCGCTCGACGTTGAATAGCCGGCTCAATTCTCCGACCGTCATGCCGTGGCGCAGCGGCAGCGGATGATACGCGGTGAACGATTCGCATGCCGCATCGCTGGAGGGGCCTTCGACGTCGAAGCCGCCGATTGGATTGGGCCGGTCCAGCACGAACACTTGCACGTCGTTCTCCGCGCACGCCTCAAGCGCATATCCCAATGTTGAGATATAGGTATAGAAGCGCGCGCCGACATCTTGGATGTCGTACAGGAGCACGTCGATGTTGTGCAATTGTTCCGGCGAAGGCGCCGTGCGTTTGCCGAACAAGCTATAGACCGGTAGCTTCGTGACTTCGTCGCGCGAATCGTCGAGCCGCTCGTCGCTCGTGCCGTCAATGCCGTGTTCCGGCGAGAACAGTACGTCTAGATGTACGTCCGGATGCTCCGCCAGCGCGTCGATCGTGCGCGTTCCGTCGAGGAGCCTGCCCGTGTGATTTGTGATCAGCGCAACGCGCTTGTTTTCGAGCACACTGAAGTCGTCGGCGGCCAAGACATCGATGCCGTTGCGCACCGGGCCGAACGAAGCAATGTCGTCCATCATGGACAGGCGTGTTCCGCCCGCTTTCATGCCGACCTCTTTGGGCCGCCCCTGGAGGTCGGCTTTGGGTGCCGAAGAAGCCATACCATATGGAACTAGGTCAGCTGGTCCGCACCAAGCGGACGTTAGACCTCGGCGCCGAGGGCCGGGTGGAGAAAGGCAGCGTCGGGGTTCTCGAGAGCGAAAATAATAGCCCGTATATGCCATATCTCGTGCGCTTTGAGCAAGGAACGTTTGCGTTCCAAGACGGAGAAATCGAAGAAGCGGACGAGCCGTCGCCCGACGGGATGAAAAACGGCTGAAACCCTTGCGCTATGGGCGCAGGCGGCTGGTTTCACAAAAGGCAAATTACAGTCTATTATGCGACTTTTACTTGTTGAAGACGATCCGAGCCTCTCCTCTTCGCTGCGGCGCGCGCTCGAGGCGCAAAAGTTCGCCGTCACCACGGCCGGCGATGGGGATCTCGGGCTCGACGAATTGTGCGGCAACGATTATCAGCTCGCCATACTCGACGTGCTGCTTCCAAAACGTGACGGATTTTCCGTCTGTCAAGAAGCGCGAAAACAAGGCATCACCACTCCCATCCTCATGCTGACCGCGCGCGACGCCGTCACCGATCGCGTGGCGGGTCTGAACAGCGGCGCCGACGATTATCTCGCGAAGCCGTTCGCGTTTCCCGAACTGCTCGCGCGCGTGCACGCGCTCTTGCGCCGCCCGCATCAAGACCTAAAACCGCGCGTCATCACCGTGGGCGATCTTTCGGTCGACGTCTTGCGTCACCAGGCGCTCAAGCGCGGGCGCACCGTCCAACTCACGAAGACCGAATACCGGCTCTTGCTCTACTTGCTCGAGAACGCGAGCATCGTCCTCACGAAAGACGCGATACTCGACCGCCTGTGGGGCGCCGAGCACGGCGGCAACAGCAACATCCTCGAAGTATATATCAAGATGCTTCGCCGCAAGCTCGACGATCCAGGCGCCGCCTCGTTCGTCCGCACCGTTCGCGGCGTCGGGTATACCGTCGACAAACCGTGAAGAACGTCACCTCTCCACACGCGGACGTCCGCAAGGCTCGCTTGCGGCTCACGTTCGCGTACGGCGGCATCCTCGTGCTGCTGCAAGTGGTCTTTTCCATCGTCGTCTACGCGCTGATCTCGCTCGTGGTCTGGCAAGACGTGCAGCCGATCAGCGATTGGCCGGGCATCAGCGAAGTCGCGCACGCGATGATGTTCAAGAACGCTATGTTCCTGGTCGTCGCTAATATCGGCGGACTGGTGCTGGTCGCCGGCGCGGCGTTCTTGCTCGCGAAGACCGCGTTGCGGCCGCTGGAACAAGCCATCGAGCTGCAGCGCCAATTCACAAGCGACGCCTCGCACGACTTGCGCACGCCGCTCGCCGTCATCCGCACGGAGACGTCGGCAGCTCTGCACAACGCCGACTTGAGCGCCGAGGCTGCGGAGCGGCTGAGCATCATCGACGACCAGGCCCAGCGCATGGAGCGGCTCATCGACCAACTGTTGACGCTCTCACATGTCGACGCTGAAAGCGCGCTGGAACGAGAACCGACCGATCTCGTGGTGGTGGTGAACGGCGTCCTCCGGTCGCTCCGCCCGCTTGCAGAGGCGCGGCGCATCGATCTCTCCGTCAATCGCAGCGAAAGCGCGCTCGTCATGGGTGACGAACTCAAGCTATCGCAGCTCGTGGCCAATCTTGTCGACAACGCCATCAAATACAGCCCCGAGAGCACCCGCGTGGAGGTCGGCGTCTGGCAAGCCCGCGATGCCGCCTTCGTCGCGGTGGCGGACCGAGGCGCCGGCATACCACAAGACGAAAGAGAGCGCATCTTCTTGCGTTTTCATCGTTTGGATCAGGCGCGCAACGGCAATGGAGAAGGCGAGGGTCCAGCCGGACACGGACTCGGCCTCCCGCTTTGCCGCTGGATCGCGCGGGCGCACGGCGGCGACATCGCGGTGGATAGCCGCGAAGGCAAGGGCAGCACGTTCACGGTCCGGCTCCCAGCTATCTCATCGTAAGGAGGGCATACATCATGCCCAATAATTATAGGAAACTCTTCATGAGCGCCGCAGTATCGCTGGCAGTGCTAGGCGGCGTGCTCTTCATTTTACCGTCGACGTCGAAGCAGACCGCCGGCGCTGCGTCGGCCGCTGCCGCTCCATCGAAATCCATCCTCGATCTTATCGATCATGGCTTGTCGGGCCCAGCCGGCATTGAAGACGAAGGCGCGTACAAACTGATCGATCCCATTGGGCCCGGCGCGGGCACGAGCGTTTCCGCGGCGGACGAGGTCTACGCGAGCACGCTCGTCATCGGCAAGTACACGCCGTGGCAAGCCTATCGCGACCCATTCGCGGCCGCGCCCGGCACCACTCCACCGCCGGGACCGTACACGCCGCCGGGTCCGCCGCACCGCCCCGGAGGGCCGAAGTGATGAAGCGCATCGCATGGTTGTTCTTAGCTGCTGCGGTTGTCTTCGGCTCCGCCGATGCGGCCAAAGCGCAAAACTTTTTCCGCCAGATGCGCGTGGATTCGTTTGTCGGCGCGGGCATCGACATGTATCATCACGGCGACTTCAGCGGCGCGCTTGACAAGTTCGAGGCGGCATTGCGCCTCTCGCCGGACGATCTGCAGGTGCGCTACAATCGAGCCCTCGATTTGTACGCGCTCGGCCGCTTCCAAGACGCGGCGGCCGATTTCAAGACTTGCCTTTCGCAACAGCCCGATTTCGTCCCGGCGCTGTTCAACTTAGGCGTCACCGATATCGCGCTCAACGATTACAATGGCGCGAAAGGCATCTTCGACCGGATTTTGTCCGACCATCCGACGTCGATGCGCGCCCATTTCGACCTCGGTCTTTCGCAATATCTCTCCGGTCATGCCGATCAAGCGGAAAAGGACTTCGCGGTGGCCACGCTGCTGCATCCGCAATACGTCCAAGCGCACTACGATCGCGCGCTCGCCCTCTACAAGACCGGCAACTTGGTCGGGGCCGACAATGAGGTCGGTGCTGCGCTGAAGTTGAACTCGTCGTTCGCGAAGGCATACTTCTTGCGCGGAGCGATTCGGCTGCGCCAAGGCGACAACACCGAAGCGCGCGGTCAGTTCGAGTCGGCGGCAAAGACTGCGGCGGACCCGGTGCTGAAATCATTGTGCGCGCAGATCATCGCGCAGATCGGCGTCTAGGACTCGACGTTCCTAGGACGCCTTGAGCTCCGAGTCGCGGACGAATAACCGCCGCGACGAGATGAGCGCGATGTAATATGCGTGCAGCTCCTGTTCGTTGAGCTTGATTCGCGCTCTGTCGAGCTTTGATACGCGCCGTTTGGCGGCTGGTCGAGGGACTTTCATATGATTCTGGGCCTTCTTAGTGATGCTTGAATAGTTCCGGATCGAAATACCAGTCTGGTAGAGTGTTCGGAAAACCGAAGGCCGAGAAATAGTATTCGTAGTGGCCGCTATCTGATAGAAATGCCATTCGCACCTGACCGTCGCCCTGTGCGCGAGTGATCAGCCAGTAGGAGCCGACCTGACCGAACCAGACATCGGCCTCCACACTTCCCGTCGCCGGCCCCTTGCTGCCCGAGCCGGACGCGTGGGCCTTCCACACCTCGAATGTTTGGGAGTCCACCCACATGTCTTTCCATGGGTGCGCGCGATCGTCGTTGAGCGATTGCATGCCGATGTGGAATGTGTGATGGCCGTCGAAATCTTCCAAGCCTACATACCATACTTTGTAATACCGGTCGGCGACAACGCTCTGTACGCCGAGCACGGCGGGCGTCGGCACTCCCGACGGCATCGTTTGGGGACTCCCGACGGGCGGCGGAACCGTAGAGCGCGGTGCGGGCGTGGCATAGAGGAGAATGTTGTCGTCCGGGGCCACCGGAAATGGGTACCCGAATATCGGCGTGTGGCCGCCGTTGCGACCGGGCGCCATGTCCTGCATCATGCCCTTGCCGTCGGAGCGGTACCAGACGCGGTAGTCGTAGTTGAACGGCTTGCCGTGGTGCACGAAAATCTCGTGCATCTGATACGTGATGTACGGCGGATCGGGGTTCTCTCGCGCGACACGCTGCGCCGTGGTGAAGATCTGCAGCGCCGTGAGCCCACCCGGAATGGTGGGCGAAGGCGACGGCAGCGGCGATTCGCTCGACGAAGGCTGCGGAACTACTCCGGAATCGGGGTCGAGGGCAAAAGCCGGAGCCGCCGCGACGACTGCGACGGCTGCTAGTAGCGCGTAAAGAGCTATTTTTCCTCGACCGTTGTCCACAACTATATCAACGCAATCACTTGACGTTTGGATTCAGCGGTGCAAACGCGCCGTCCGGATTCGGCACGAGCCAAAATCCGAGGTCCCAACACGTCGGGTGAAAGTGCGCCCAGACCAGCGTGGCTCCGGCCGGCAGCATCTTGTCGGCTTTGAGATCGTCCGCCGTTATAGGATTCTTCTGCAAGTTCGGAAGCGCGCGGGCACCGTGCGTCTGGACCGGGCCGTTACCGATGCGGTACGCGAAGTGCATATGTTGCGGAATGGTGACCCAGCGCGATGCGGCCACCGGATACGCCGTCATCGAGGGGATCTTCGGCCACGCCCACTTCGCGTATTCGTAGTCGAGGCCCACGAGTTTGCCATTGCGGTCGTACCACAAGAAGTTGGGGCGAAGCCGATCGATGTTGTCGTACGTCATGTTCGAATAGACGTACGTGTGGTCGTCGGGTTCAAGCCGGGTGAGCTGCATGTAGCCGGCGGCTTGCGCCTCTTTGACGGTGGGATACTTGGCCAGTAGCGCGGCGCTGACGCTCGAAATGAATGAAGCTTCTGCGGCGGTGGGCTTGGACTGGGGTGCCGGCGTCGCCATTGCCATCGGCGCATGTGCCGGCGTTACCGCCATTGCGGCCGCCAGAATGAGAGCGTGAATCATATTTTGACCCTCCCGGGACTGTCCGTTCGCACCTCACCGCGACGCGTACCTGCGTCACGCACAGGAGCGCTCGCGGTCGCGTCGGGAACATCGACGGGAATGGAGACGTTCGAACCTACGCGCGAACAGCGGAGCGTCATAGAACACGACGGTGGCCACCTGCTCGTCTTCGCTGGCCCCGGCACCGGCAAGACGGAAACGCTCGCGCGCCGATTTGCGTGGCTTGTGGCCGAGCGCGGCGTGGCGCCGGCCGAGATCCTCGTGCTGACCTTTTCCCGTCACGCCACCGGCACCATGCGCGAGCGTATCGTGAAACGTCTTCGCGAATCGGCAGCCGGTACATTCGCCGTCCGCGAACTGCACGTCCGCACGTTCCACGGCTTTTGCGCGCGGCTCATCGATGGCGACGCGCCGCGGTCGCGCAGCCGTCGTCTGCTCACGCCCATCGTCGAGCGGCTATTATTTCAACGGGTGCTGCAGCGGACGTCGCTTGGGAGCATTCCGCTTGCTGCCCGCACGAGCACGCGTTTCGCCACGGACGCGCTCACGTTTTTCGCGCAAGCAAAAGGGCAGGGGGCAAAGCCGGCCGATCTCGCACGCATCGCGCGGGCCGCGTCGAATCCGCGGCTCGAGGATCTGGCTGCACTCTATTCGGCGATGGAGGCTGAGCGCTCTCGACTACGCATGTCCGATTTTCGCGATTACGTCAACGACGCGGTTGCCGCGCTCGAGGACCCCGCTTCGCCGGCATCGCGATGGTGGCGTGCCGGTGGCATCACGCACATCCTCGTCGACGAGTTTCAAGACAGCGATGCGGTGCAGCTTCGCTTGCTCGAGCTTCTGGCCGGCGACGCGCGCGCCGCTGCACATCCGCGGCCCGCGATCTGCTTCGTCGGCGACGTCAACCAGTCGATCTATCGCTTTCGGGGCGCAAACCCGGACAACGTCGGCCGCGTCGGCGAGCGCTTCAATTGCGACGTACTTTCGCTCACCGCCAACCGCCGGTCGGCGCAGGCCATACTCGACGTCGCCAATGCGACCCAGTCGCTCGATCCTCAATCGCTCACCACGGCCGAGAATCCGGCACTGGCCGGAGTGGTGGCATTGCGCCGACCTGCCACGCCGAGGGATGAGGCGTCGGTCATCGCAGACCACATCGCACAGCGCGTCGCCGCAGGCACGGCACCCGATCAGATCGCCGTGCTGCTTCGCTCTGTCGAACCGATGCGCACGCTGGTGGCCGCATCGTTGGCCGAACGCGGCGTGCCCGTGGCGGCGCATGCGGGCGCGGGGATGCACGACGATCCGCTGATCGCAGCCATTAGCGCGGCACTGGCGCTCATCCGCTCGCAACGCGATCCCGAGCGCTGGATGTCGCTTCTCGTAAATCCGTTGATCGGCTATCGCGCCATCACCGTTCGCATGGCGTTGCGCCATGAGCCCTTCGAGCCGTTCGACGCCTTGGTCGCCGAGCCGCCGCAGGGGAAACGTCACTTCCTTGAGTTCGCTGCGGCGTGGAAGCGAGTACTCGCGGCATACACCGCACAAGAGCCGGACGAGTTCGTCGCCACCGTCGTGCGCGAACTCGACCTGTTGGGCGCGGTGCGTGACGGTGCAGAAGTTCCAGGATTCGATCCGCGCATCTCGCCGCGACGGCTCGCACAACTCATGTCAGCCGCTCACGATCTTCGCGGCGCGTGGCGCGGGCTTGGCGGCGGCAGATATACCACTGCGAAATTCGTCGAAGAACTAGAAGAGATCGTCGCGCTGCTCGGCGACGCGGACGAACCGCCCGACGCGGACGCAGGCGGCGTGCGCGTGATGTCGATCCATGCGGCTAAGGGGCTCGAGTTCGATGCCGTTGTCGTGCCGCAGGCGCTCGATGGCGTTCTGCCGGCGCGGCCACGTCGTCATCCATTGCTGGACGACGGCGTACTCGGCCGGCTACGCGCCGCCGAGATGCTGCCCGACATCGGTTCCGAACAATCGCGCCGCGAGGAAGCCTCGCTTTGGTATGTGGCGCTGACGCGCGCGCGCTTCGACGTGTTCGTCACCGCACCGGTCCGCGACGCCGACGGCATCGACGCGGCGCTATCGCCATTCGCGGCGATGTTGGCCGGAGAGGCGGAAGAGACTTCTCTCGTTGGCGCTGCGCCTTCCGCTCCACGCCGCATGGCGCGCGAGGTTTCCGTCGCGCTCGCGAACGCGACAGCTTCCGAGCGGCTTGCGCCGGGAATTCGCGAGTATTTGCGCGAGCGTCCGCCGCTTCGCGCGCTCGTCGAAGGTTCAACGCTCGCGATTGCGGCACCAGAGGTGCTCCGTTACGATACCGGCGCGCTTTCACCAAGCGGCATTTCCACGTATGTCAAATGTCCGCGGCAATTCTACTATAAGTACGTGCTGCGTCTTGAAGATCGCGGCGACGACGATGCCACGCAGCCCGGAACGTACTTGCATACCGTCTTGCAGCGCTTCCATGAACGCGAAACCGACTTTATGGCGGTGACCGACACCGCCGCGGAGACCGAGCGTTATCGCGTTGCGTTGCGCCGCATCGCTGCCGAGGAAGCGCCGGCATTTGCAGCCGCGCTCGGCATTGCGCCCCAAACGCCGCGAGCGCGTTACGAAACGGCGCGGGTCGCGCGCTATCTCGACCGGTATGCCGCGCTTCTTGCCGGCGAAGCCGTGCGCAGCCCGTTCACCGTGCTCGACCGGGAGCGCTGGGTCGAAGCCGACGTGGCCGGCGTCCGCGTCCGCGGCCGTTTGGATCGCGTTGACCGGCTCTCCGACGGCCGCCTTGCCATCCGCGACTACAAACTCGGCCGGCGCCAGGGAAACGGCTGCGCCGCTGCCGTCCGGGGCGCCCTTGCGGCCTTGAGTTCGGGCGAACCGCTCTTCGGCGACGCGCCCGACGGGCTCTTCCTGCAGACGATCTTCTACGTCCCCGGCGTGGAAGCGGCGTTCGACGCGCGGGTCGCGCGCATGGACTTCATCTATATGCGCGGCAAAGGCGGCAAGGGCGACGATGCCGCGCCATATTCGGACTCTGTTGCGATTCTCGATGCGCCGGACGAACTCGATCTGACCGGATCCGTGTCGAGTCTCACTCGGCCTGAGCTCGAGCGCGTGTGGACGGAGATCGGCGCAGCCGTCATGCGCGAATGTGCCGACGGCGAGATGCGTTCGTTCGTCACCGCCGTCGATGTCGCCACGTGCAGCTTCTGCCCGTACACAAAGGTGTGTCCTGGGCCGGGAATGGTGACCGCGTGAGCCACCTGGTGGACGCCCCGCGCGCGGGCCTGAGCGACGAGCAGCAGCGCGTGGTGGATCATCCGATCGGCATCCCGGCGACGGTCGACGCGGGTGCGGGAACCGGGAAGACCCATACAGTGGTCGCCAGGGTCGTCGCGCTGCACAACAGCGGCGCGTGTCCGGCATCGAAGATCTTGCTGCTCACGTTTGGCCGTAAAGCCGCCGCGGAATTGCGCGGTCGAGTGCTTCGCGAACTCGGTCCCGGCGTCGAGCCGCCGCTATGCGCCACGTTTCACTCGTTCGCGCACGACGTCTTGCTGGATCACGCATACGATATCGGCCTGTCGCCCGATACCACCGTCCTCGAAGAGGCCGATGCCCGGCTCATCTTTCGCAAAGCATACGACGATCTCGTCCTCGGACGGCTGGACGTCGATCCGACAGCATTTCCGCTTCGTCGCGCGGACAATCTCGTAGCCGGGCTCTTCAGCGTCTTGATGCGGCTGAAACAATCGGCGATCACGCCGGACGACTTCGAACGGCGCGCCCTCGCCGCCGGCGAACGAATGCGTTCGATCGCATATCGTCAACTGCGGCAAGCCTACTTGAAGAAGAAAGGCTTCAAGATCTTCGGCGAAATCGACGATGCGAGCTTCGAGCGCGAGGCTCTCGAGTATTCCGCGCGCGTGCGCGCCGCGGCCGCTCTCTTCCGGCATTTCGACGGCCTGTTGGTGCAGCGAACGGCGCTCACGTATTCCGACTTGTTGTTCCGCGCCGACGTCGAAGTGCGGAATCGGCCGGCGCTTCGAGATGAGCTGCGCCGCCGTTTCGCGCATTGCATCGTCGAC
>Ga0208219_1000423_pt1 | contig 15219 bp, 10 predicted proteins | sample NGESurshal072012_7_FD_184469 | JGI IMG/M metagenome (GOLD analysis project Ga0208219, IMG submission 184469) | Arctic peat soil microbial communities from Barrow, Alaska - NGEE Surface sample 53-2 shallow-072012 (SPAdes) | ecosystem: Environmental > Terrestrial > Soil > Wetlands > Peat ...
GGGACTGCACTGAGGTGGTCACCCAGCTCGCGGCGGTGGCCCGGGCGCTGGACCGGGCCGGCTTCAAGATCGTGGCCAGCGGGATGCGCCAGTGCCTGGCCGCCGGGGACGGTGACGCCCCGATGACCGAGGAGCAGATGGAGAAGATGTTCCTCACCCTCGCCTGACCGAGCAGACCCGGCCGGGCCGGCCGCCGGGGGACGCCAGGCTCTAGCCTTGATGCCGCCGTCTACCGGAAGGAGCTGGGCTGGCGATGCTGGCACCACGGGACAGCCGCAGCCGGGACTGCCGCCGCCTCGATGGGCTGTGGCGGTTCCGCTTCGACACCGGCGGCGAGGGCGAGGCTGGCCGCTGGTGGCAGGGACCCCTGCCCGGCGCGCGGGAGATGGCCGTCCCGGCCAGCTACAACGACCTGGTCACCGAGGCGGCGGAGCGCGAGCACGTGGGCGACGTGTGGTACCAGCGCGACGTCCGGGTCCCCGCGACCTGGCAGGACCGGCGCATCGTGCTCCGCTGCGACGCGGCCACCCATCACGGCACGGTCTGGGCCGGGGACACCCAGGTCGCTGACCACGCCGGCGGGTACACGCCGTTCGAGGCCGAGGTAACCGGCCTGGTCCGCTGCGGCGAACTGCTGCGGGTGACGGTGCGGGTCGGCAGCGAGCTCAGCATGTCCACGATCCCGCCTGGCGTGGCATCCCGCACCGCGGCCGGGGACACGACGCTGCGGTACTTCCACGACTTCTTCAACTACGCGGGCCTGCACCGCTCGGTGTGGCTCTACTCCACCCCGCGCAGCTATATCGCCGACCTGGCCGTCGGGACCGGCTACGATCCCGGGACCGCGGCTGGCCAGGTGACCTATCACCTCGATGTGACCGGGGCCGGCCCGACGTCGGTGCTGCTCCGCGACGCGGCCGGGGCCGTGGTGGCCGAGGGCGCCGGCCCGGACGGCGTCCTGGCCGTGCCCGGGGCCCGCCCATGGAACCCGGGCGACCCGTACCTGTACCGCCTGGACGCCCGGCACGGCGACGACGAGTACTCACTGCCGGTGGGCATCAGGACCGTCCAGGTGGACGGGGCCCGGCTGCTGGTGAACGGGGAGCCGGTCCGGCTCCGCGGGTTCGGCATGCACGAGGACGGCGTGCTGCACGGCAAGGGCCACGACGACACCCGGATGGTGCGCGACTTCGCGCTGCTGCGGTGGATCGGCGCCAACTCGTTCCGGACCTCGCACTACCCGTATGCCGAGGAGGTCCTCGACTACGCCGACCGGCAGGGCCTGCTCGTCATCGACGAGACGCCGGCCGTCGGCCTGCACTTCAGCCTGGGCAACATGGGCGACCCCGGCGCGCGGACCTTCGGCCCCGGCCTCATCGGGGAGGAGGCCGCCGCCGCCCACCTGGCCGCGATCCGGGAGCTCGTCGCCCGGGACCGCAACCATCCCAGTGTCATCGCCTGGTCCATCGCGAACGAGCCGGACACCGCCGAACCGGCCGCCCGCGACTACTTCGCGCCACTGGCCGCCGCCGCGCGGGAACTGGACCCGGGCCGCCCGGTCTGCTTCGCCAACGTGGCGACCGCGCCACCGGACGCCGACGTGGTCACCGACCTGTTCGACCTGGTCTGCGTGAACCGCTACTACGGCTGGTACGCCGACCCCGGTGACCTGGAGTCGGCCGAGGCGGACCTGGAGGCCGAGCTGCGGGCCTGGGCCCGGCACGGCAAGCCGATCGTGGTCACCGAGTTCGGGGCGGACGCCCTCGCGGGGCTGCACGCGCTGCCGCCCGTCATGTGGTCCGAGGATTACCAGACGGCGCTGATCGCGATGTCCGCCCGGGTGTTCCGGCGGATCCCCGAGGTGATCGGCGAGCACGTGTGGAACTTCGCCGACTTCGCGACCGCGCAGGCGGTGCACCGCCCGGGCGGCAACCATAAGGGCGTGTTCACCCGGGACCGGCAGCCCAAGGCGGCCGCCTGGCTGCTGCGTGATCTCTGGCACCGGCGCTCACCGGACTAACCCGCGGCGCAGTTCCGTGACCGCTAGGCTGCGTACGGTGACCGATCATTTCCAGCCAGACGGCGGCATCGCCGACGCGTACCTGGTCGACCAGCTGGCCGGCAACGGCCAGTCGATCGACAACCTGGCCTTCATCACGTCCCTGGCCAGCGGCAATCTCGAACTGCTCGCCCGCGGTGGCGCGGGCACGTTCATGAAGCTGAACTACCTGGACGCTAGCGGGACTGAGCGCACCGGGCTCGCGGTCACGACCGCCACGGACAGCCCGATCATCTCGATCGCGCCCGAGGCGAACGGCGCCGCCACCCTGGATCTGGAGAACAACGGCCTGACCGGCGTGGATACCGTGGTGCCGTCACCGGACAACGACGGCCAGCTGAACCTGGACGGGTTGCTGGCCCTCACGCCCCAGCCCGAGCCGGCCACGCCTGCCCAGGGAGGCGTCCTGTACGTGGATTCGGCCGACGGCTCACTGAAGTTCAAGGGCAGCGCGGGCACCGTCACCGCCGTCGCGACCGCCTGAGACTTCGCGGACAACCGGTTGCCGGGTCTCGGCTGACCACCAGTCGCCGGCCGGAATGCCCAGATCCCGCAGTCGCTGCCACAGTGGCTCCAGGGCGGCTTCCGGATCACGGTAGAAGGCTGAACCACGGATGCGCTCGAACGTCCAGTTCGCGCGCTCCAGGACCTGCTGCCGGGCGCGATTCCGGTGCCAGACGTCGGGGCCGTGCCAGCGGTCGCCGTCGCATTCGACCGCCAGGCGGGAGTGAGGACCCTCAACCACGATGTCGATCCGGTAGCGGCCGACGTTGTGCTGGACGGACACCTTCCGGTAGCCGCGCGCCATGATTGTGTGCAGCACATCCCGCTCGAACTGCGACTCGCAGGCGTCCACCAGGTTGGCGGGCGGCGCGGTGGCCGCTCCGCCGTCCCGGCAGTGCCGGATGAGCGCCCCGCGCAGGTCCCCTTCCGGGAACCGGTCCTGATCGACGGAGTGGACCACCCACATTTGCTGGCGGGCCCGGGATGCGGCCACGTTGATGCGCCGCATCGCGGCGTTCCCGGTCATGGCCGCCACCCGGGCGGACGGGAGCGCCGGGTCGACCGCGACGACCGTCGAGATGATCATGACGTCCCGCTCGTCACCCTGGAAGTTGGCTGGCTCGCCGCTCCGCAGGTGCCGGGAGTTCATGACTTCGGGGCCGAGCCGGTCATACAGCATGGTCCAGATCAGCTTCGACTGGGTGGAGCCGAGCAGCGAGATGACCCCCATATCCATGCCGTCGTACTCCGGGTGGGCACACAGCTCGGCCACGAGGTCGACGACGGCGTCGGCTTCGGGTTCATTGACGTCGCCATTCCGGTAGCCGTCCAGCACCCTGACCGCCCCTAGCGCTGGCCAGCCCGGATGCGGGGGCTGGTCGCGCAGCGGGATGATCCGGTCGTTGTAGGCGTACGCGTTCGAGAAGGCAATGATCTGCGGCAGGCACCGGAAGTGCTCGGTGAGCATGACGACGCCGGGGAATTTCTGGAACGCGATGTCGTACAGGCTGTTGTCCGGATCGAACAGCGTGCGGTATTTGGGCACCATGGCCAGGTGCTCGTCCAGCAGATCGAACACCAGCTGGCGATTCAGGCCGACGTTCTCCGGGCTGGTCTGCTTGTCGTCCCCGACCACGATGGTCTTCCTGGCCAGGGCCAGCAATGGCACGGCCTCCAGGCCGATCTGGGAAGCCTCGTCGACGACCAGCACGTCGAACGGCGGATCAACCTCCGGCCGGAAGCTGGTCAGGGCCCGCGCGGTGGGCATGATCCAGACCGGGACCGCGTCTTTGGACTCATCCAGGGCCGTCCGGATTTCAGCCAGCCAGCGCTGGGCAAACTTACCTCCGGTTTTCCCGTACCTGGTGACGGCGCGCACGTAGCTGTTGAGCGCCTGCCGCTGCCGGTCACCGAGATTGTCGGCCAGACGGCGCCAGGCACTCTCGCTGACCAGATCGGCGACCACACGCCGGCGCTCTTTGGACAGCTCTTCCAGCCGGGCCTGGAGCTGGGCGGGGGTCCGCCCCGTGAGAGCTTCCTGCACCCAGGAGTCGAGCTGACGCCACTGCCACGCGAGCTCGCACTCGGCGGGCTCTCCGGCGGCCGCGGGGTCGCTGAGGATGCGGGAGGTCCAGATCGGGGCACTGGATGACAGGCGCGCCCGCAAGTCACGCAGGCGATGGGCCGCAGGCGCGATTTCGTGCAGGTCTTTGAGTTCTCCCCATAGGCGGTGCCATTCCGCGGTGTCCTGACGCGAGAGCGCGTCAGCGAACAGGTTCCACAACGGCGACGCGGCCGGTGCGGCGGCACCCGACTGGAGCCAGCCGTCGAGCTGGCTGAACGAACGGGACAGGTCCAGCAGGCGGATCTGGTGGACCGCCCGGTCGCACACCTCGGACATGTGACCCAGCGTCTCCGCGTCCGCGGCGGCAGGACCAGCGATTCCGGCTGCGCCGAGGTCAGCCCGCAGCTGTGCCCACGTCCGTGGCCAGGCCAGGACCCGTGCGAGATCCTCCAGGAGCGGTCCGAGGACGTCTTCGGGAACGGGGGCGCGCAGTTCGGCCCCACCCACCCGCGCGAGCTGGTTATGCCAGCTGGTCAGCATCCGGCGGCGCAGGCTGGCCAGAGCCACCGCCTGGAGGCACAGATCAAGGTCTTCGGCGGTGCTCGGCTGGCGGCCGTCCACCTGGCATTCCTGGACCGCACGCTTGGCCGGCCCGGCGAACAGGCCCAGTTTGCCGGACTGCGCCAGCCGGTCCCGGGCTTGCCGCAGCCCATCCAGGAACGCAGGCTCCGTGACGTCAGGCACCATGACCTGGTGGGCAGTGAGAGTCCTCCGCAGCCCGAGCGCTTGCTGACGGTCCTGCGAGAGCTGGGCGTGAAAGGCCGCCCAGTCCTGCTCCAGGAGCGGATCGCCAGCCTGGTCCCGGACATGGCCGAGCCAGCTGCCCGAGATCTTGGCTACCCACTCCCTTTCGGCGTTGCAGCGCGCCGCGAGCGCCTGCAGGCCGTTCTGCCCGCACGTGACCACCCGGTTCCAGTCACCGACGACAGGACCCAGGGACCGCACGGACGACTGCAGGTCGGCCAGGGCCGCGAACCGCTCCGCCAGGACGCCGGCAGGCGGGACGGCGTTCAGGTCCGGCAGGTCATAGGCGCAGGCCTCGGCCCGGTTCACGCCCACCCGACGGATCAGCCCGGTGAACTCCGCGAGCTCCCCGCCGCTGACCGGGCACGGCACCGCAGGCGTCACCAGGTCACCGACATACCCGAGATGCTCAGCCTGCCCGGCCACCCACCGGGCCGCTTCGGCCCTGGTCGGGGTCTCCCCCGCCCTCCACTGCCCGGGAAGCCGCTGCACCTCCGCCTCGCGGGTGCCCAGCAATGCCTGCGTGGTGACGGCGATACTGCGGTTGACGGCATCGAGGTCGGCCGAGAGCTGCCGGATGCGCTCGTCAGCGAACGGCTTGTCAATGGCGGTGACCCGCGTCTGGATCTGCCCGATGGCCGATTCCAGTTCGCGGCGGCTCTCGGCGTCCGCGCCCAGTACCGAAACGGTCAGGTCCTTGATCCCTGCGGGAATCTTCCCGGTCAGGGCCTTCAGCGCCTGTTCCTTCTCGGCCACGACCAGCACGCGTTTCCCGTAGGCGACGTAGTGGCTGATGATGTTGGCGATCGTGTGTGACTTGCCTGTCCCGGGTGGCCCCTGGACGGTTACCCCGGTGCTGCGCTGCGCCTGGACCAGGATGCGCTGCTGCTCCTCATTCGTCGGCAACGGCAGCAGCAGCGGCTCGGACGCACCACCGGCGGTGGCGGCAGCAGCCTGCTCCGCAAGGATCGATGGCGCATCGGTGACCACCGCCTGCAGCGTGCCGGGGACGGGCACGGCCTCGTCCCGGTACAGCGCCCGCATCCGGTCCAGGAACCCGAGGTAGTCCGGCAACCGCCGGCGCATGAACAGGACCCAGCTGCCGTCAACCATGGCGGCATCAGCAGGCGGCGGGGCATCGGCGACGACCGTTCCCTCGTGGTCGACGGCCCGGATCAGCGGCCGGAGCAGGCTCTGCAGCACGTGGGCATCCCACAGGTCGGTGCCCTCGTCGTTCACGGACTGCCGGATGTTCATGAAACCCGCGCGATCGGCGAGGGACAGGCCGGCGAGGCACCGGGCCTCGACTTCGGGGGCGCCGGCCGGGCACACCGTGATCCGCTGGGTGGCCTCATCCTGCTCCACCTCGACCGGGATGCAGATCAGCGGGTGATCGATCACCTCGCCGTCATGCCGCCACCGCAGGCGCCCGAACCCCCAGACGAGTTCCACCGAGTCCCGGTCAGTGGCGAGCAGCTCACGCTGCTGGAACAGGTTCCGGTGGAGTGTCTTGGCCTCGTTCACCTCCGCCCAGTGTGCGGCGAACGGTTCCCACACGTCCGTGATCCATTGCTCGGCCGCTGACACCGGAGGCAGGCCGGGACCAGCCTCGCCCGGGTCCTGCTCCGGGGGTTCGGCGGGAACGGCGGGCCGCGTATAGGGACTGATGGCGTCGCTGTCCCCCAGGAGCGTGACCAGCTCGGCAGGAACTTCCGGCCGGGCGGGCAAGTCCAGGAAATCCACCGTCAGCCACGCCTCGGACGCCGGGGTCAGGCTCACCCCGGGCACCCCGGGCAGCGCGGAGTCGCGCAGCAGGAAAAGGCCGTACTTCCCGATGTCGTACACCGGCGGGTTCCGGCGCGCGTGGTAGTCCGCCAGGAAGTCGATCAAGCTGAGTGTCCGGGAGCGTTCCTCCGCGCCCGTGAGGATGACTCGTGACGGCTCAGGCTGATCCACGGGGGGACGCGCACTCGGCCCGAAAGCCTGCCAGTTGTCCACGTATCTGCTCCCGCTCCCCACCCGCCGCGCACGGGCGGCGCCACACGGTTGCACCAGTCTGGCGGAAGGCACTGACACTCGCACGGACCATGACTTATCCGGAGGCCCGGCCAGCAGGTCAGCCTGATCTGCGCCCCGTCCCGGGATCTCATCCCCGCGACAGAACGAAGGAGCCGCCGCAAATGGTTCCGCGCAGCCGGAGCAACGGCGCGGTATCCGCACCGTCGTCGCTGATGGCGCGGCGCCTGCCCAGGACGAGGACGTGATCGAGGACGTGCCAGCTGGGCGGTACCGTCACCGAGACCCGGCCGGCCACGCTGTAACAGCGTGATGGTCAACCGCTGTTCGTAGGTCTGATCCTGACCAGCGGAATCCGTCCACCGTGATCGATCGCCTCTGCCCTATGGGCGGCCTTACACATGCCACGCGGGACGAGAACGGTCCACCTCGCGCCCCCTCGCGCCCTGGCATCGTGTCGTGGCGGGCCGAGCCAAACTAATAAGGTTTGGGGTAGCCGAGGACTCTTCTGGATACCAAAGAAGGCGGTAAGATGGCCATATCTGCCGCAGATGCTCATGACTTCTGCATGCTGACCGCAACGATAATTCCTGCGGATCGCAGAAACAGCCGCCGCTGCAGAGCGGGGAGTCAAGGATGCTACCTCAACGGCGATGCTCCTCACCGGTGCGATCATAGGTGCAGGGCTACTTGGCGAGCTTATTGCGCTGTTGGGAACCCTGAGCGTCCTCGATCGCCGTGCTGCAGTAGGCGGATGTTTTGTCACTACATGCATATTGCTTGCTCTCACTGCCCAGTTCGGTTGGATGCGTTTCGGCTTTATGGAACGCTCAGACAGTCATCCCTCAGCAAACCGCATGTGGAATACAGGACTGATCGCCTGGGGCGCTGCTGTTGTGCTGGCGGCATTGTTCTTGGTATTTAAGGCACAAGGGACTCCATGACCAGCCTTGTCCGCAAGACAGCCTGAACCTGACCATAGTTAAGTGTTCGTCGTAGGTCTGGTCTTGTGGTTAGGTGGTGCGACCAAAACCTATGGACCGCGTTTACGTCGCCAAGAGCTACTTCACGCTGGACGGCGCCGACCACGCCAGCCACAAGGAGCAGGGCAGCATGATCCGCCGCTACATCATCTGGCGGAACCGCCACGCCGACGACACCCGCCTACGTCAGGTCGTCGCCCGGGCCAACGTGGCCTGACCAGCGACTACCCGAACGACCAGAGCTCAGCCCGCGGTCTTGGTATTGATGAGCGGCGCGTCCCGCGACAACTCCCGGAACCCGACGCTGCAGAACAGCCTGCGCGCCTCGGGATGCCCCGGCGCACCCCGGCAGGCGACCGTCATATGAGTGGCCCCAGCCGCCCGCGCCAGATGCATCCCGTGCAGAAGCATCGCCGTGCCCAGCCCCAGACGCCGGTAGCCCGGATGCGTCCCGACCGGCTCGAACTCAGCGGTCTTGTTCGCTTCGTCGAGCCACATGATCGTCGAGGATGCCGCGGCGCTCGGCCTCACCGTACGCTCGATGTCCGCCGCCGTACTGTCGTACCAGTCGATCACCTCGTCAACCAGGCCGGCGTGGCCGGGATGGACCTGATACACCAGATAGGCGCCGGTTACATCCTTCACCGACCCGGAACTGGGGCAAGGGGCACGCCAGCGACGGCACAAGCTGGCCGCGCCGGCTGTGGTTTTCTGCCGGGGATCTGGTGGCGTGGGGCTGGGCCTTTCTTCCACACCAGGTGAGGCGGAGCGACCAGGCCAGCTCGCCGAGCGTCACTTCGCTGTTCACCAGGTCCAGGCGGGTGGCGGTGACACGCTGCGCCAGACCCTGCATGAGCTGCACGTCCGCGGCGGTCACAAGCTCGAAGTTCGGCATAGTGCGCCACTATGTCAGGACTCCGCAAAGCCGACGCGCGTCACGACCTGCAGGGTGAACGCTGCCTGCTACGGCACTAGCTTCGGGACCCCCGCGGTCGGTCAGCTTCCGGAGCCGCCGGAACCTGAGCCGTCACTGCATCGGGCGCCCCCCGTCCCTGAGTGTCCCCAGGCAGGAGGGCGCTGCGCCTGGGCATGGTGCTCACCCTCGGCCGCACTTCGCTGAGTGTCCTACGGTCACACTTCGCGAAGCGTTATCGAATATATATCTGAATATTAGGCACAGACTCGTGATGTTCGATATTATTTTCGTATGGCTCAGCACCCCTAGCCCTCATGATTCGCCGTCACCCGGACCGGGAGGTGAGTCCCACGTCAGCTGGACCTGCGGGAAAAGAACCGTTGCCCGACTCGCCGGATTTCCGTCCCGGCAGCACGGTTACATCGGCCGACCCCGGCATGGGCATCTGCTGGGCCGGTGACATCGCGATGGAGGAGCTCCTGGCCGCCAGTGATCGCCTGCAGCGCACGCGGGCGGGCCAGGATCTGCCCGCGTGGGGTGAGCCTGAGCGGCCAGCCAGGGGCCGGGGCGCCCGCTTAGCCAGGTCTCGCCCTGGCGCGGACCAGGCTCCCGCGGTTCACGCTGCTCCAGATAAGGCTCCTGCGGTTCACGCTGCTCCAGATCAGCCTGCCGGGAGCCCGGATTCGCCTGGGCGCTCCCGCACGGGAGCCCGGGTTCCGGTCGACGGGGACCCTGGAAACGAAGACCCGCTGGCCGAGGATGAGTTGGGTGCCGCCGAGGCGGCCGCCTGCCCGGCGATGCCGGTTTCGGAGATAGCGGGCCACGTTCGCACGCTGCCCGGTCCTGCCCTGGCCACCTGGTTGGGTCAGGCCCGACCGCGCGAGATGGACGAGGCGGGCCTGGTCAACAGCATCACCGGTTGGCGCAAGCTCACCTCATGGGCCCAGGCGCAGGAACTGGCCGCGGTCGCCGAACTCGGGCGCCGCCGGGGCGTCATGGATGATCCTGAGCTGGACCGGGACCCGGCCCGGGAGCTTTCCGCGGAGTTCGCACCCAACGAGGTCGCCATCGCTCTCACACTGACGCAATGCGCCGCTGAGTGGTGGATGAACCTGGCGGTCAGCATGTCCCGCAGGCTGCCCGCGACGTGGTCCGCGCTGAGCGAAGGAACAATCGACCTGAGCCGGGCGAAGCTCATCGACATGTGGACCACTCCGCTCGACGACGACCTTGCCCGAGCGGTGGAGCGGAAGGTTCTCGTCCGGGCGAGGCAGCAGACCACTGGCCAGCTTCGTGCCTCCCTGCAGCGCGCGGTCATTTCCGTAGACCCTGCTGCCGCAGAGCGGCGGCGTGCTGAGGCGGAAAAGAAGGCCCGCGTCGAACTCAGCGGCGAGGACAGCGGGACGGCTGCCCTCTCCGGGCACTTCCTCCCAGCTGCGCAGGCGTCCGCCGCCTGGGCACGCATCAGCGCCCTGGCCGAGGCGATGAAGGGTAACGGCGCCGGTGGCGGCATCGACCTGATACGCGCGCAGGTGTTCATCGGCCTGCTGCTGGGCACTTCCCCGCAGCCGCCCGACCAGGCTTCCCCCGGGCAGTCAGACCCACCCGGGACACCCCCGGCCGGCGACACCCGGCCCGGGGACGGTGACACGAACGTCTCCGGAGGCGCCCGTGGTGAAGTCCCGAGCCACGATCCTCACGGCCAGGACACGGGCAGTGAGCCCCACGGTGAGAGCTCCGGCAGTGAGCCCCACGATGAGGGCTCCGGCGGTGATCTTTCCGGTCAGATTCCGCCTAGCGGCAACTCTGACGACGCAGATGCAGCACCCGGGGACGGCGGGGACGGCTCAGGCCATCCGCCTGGCCCGCCCGATGAGCAGCCATGGCACTGGCCGCCCATCCCAGCGCCGGACGAGGTCGCACGGCCAGAAGCCGGCACCGCGAAGACGAAGATCCGGCGCCCCGAGCTCAGCGTGCCCTGGCGGACACTCGCCGGCTGGTGGGACGAGCCGGGCCAGCTCACTCGGATGGGCGCGATCACGGCGGGAGTGGCACGGGAACTCGCCCGGGCTGCGGCGGCCGATCCGACGTGTGTGTGGCGGGTCGTCGTGACCGACGCCGCGGGTCAGGTGATCGCAGTGACTCAGGTCCGCTGGCCAGGCCGGACGTACCGGAAATCAGAGCACCCGCCCAGGCCTGGTGCGCCGGGGCCTGGCGTGCTGGGGCGGATCACTGTGACCGTGCCGGTGGTGCTCCTGGGCGAACCGCCGCCCACGACGCGGGCTGGAGTGACCTCGGGACGGGGACAGCACGCGAGCCCGGGACCGGACACGTCTGCTGAGTTGGTGGCCGCCCTGCAGGCCATCCTGACGGCCGCCGCGGCAGCGGCCCGGGAGGCCGGCCGTGGTAACAGCCGTCATGCGGCCGGCGATCCCGACGTCCCGTGTACCCACGCCAATGCCGTCCCCGGGTACCGGATCCCCGACTGGATGCGGAACCTGATTGAGGTCCGTGACCAGGACTGCGGGTTCCCGATCTGCCGTCGGCCGGCGTCGCGATGCGACCTCGATCACACAATCCCCTACGACCAGGGCGGTCTCACCTGTCCCTGCAATATCTCCGGCGGATGCCGCCACGATCACCGGATGAAGGGCTCGACCGCCTGGCAGCTGCGGCAGCCCAGGCCGGGCACCTTGATCTGGACCGCGCCATCCGGGCTGTCCTGGACGGTCACCCCGGAACCGCACATGGCCTGAGCCCCCTCGTCCGGCCGCCGGACCGGCACCACCGGCCACTCCCGCACCACCGGATACAGAGCGCAGCGAGTATCTGACGCAGTGATTACGGACCAGGCGGGTGCCCGGCGGAAGGCCGGACGCGGCCGGTAGCCTGAGTCAAAGCCTGCTTCCCCGCACCGCTATCGGTCGGGAGTGCCTGGCTGCGGAAGCGGACCTGGCGAAAGCCAGATGGGAGACAAGCCGTGAGCCTGCCGGTGAGTCAGCGACGGATGCTGAACCGGATCGACCGGACGCTGAGGGACTCAGATCCCCGCCTGGCCGCGATATTTTCCATCTTTACGAGGCTCACCTGGGACGAGGAGATGCCCCGGATCGAGGAAGTCCGGGCCAGGCTGGCCCGGTTCGGCGGCTGGATCTCCCGGCGCACGGAGCCCGTCCGCCGGCGCGTGCCTCGGCCGTCGGACCGGATGAAGGCGATCCTGTTCTTTCCCGCGGCATTGGCCGCGGTGGCCTGCGCCCTACTCATCGGGGGCAGCGGCCCGGCTGTCCATCGCTGTGCGGCCACGGTCCGGGCTCCGGCCAGCGAACTCATCGTCAAGGCCCGGCAGTGCCGGCTCACGATGGCGCGGAACCCGGCGCCGATCTTCGCGCACTAGCTGGGCTCACGCCTGAGCACGTCATACCCACGAAGGTGAACATCTGCTCACCCACTGGCAGCGGTGTGGGTGTCCCCGCGAACAGGTGCGCGCCGACCCCCCAGCGCGTCCCCGGCTCTGACACACCCAGCAACTCGAAGCCCTCCGCCGCGAACCACTGGCAGATCTGCGGGATCAGGTCGGGTTCACGGCGTCCGCGCGTCCACACCACCGTGCCGCCCGCGGCGCACAGCCCGGCGCAGCACCGGATGGTCCGCGCCACGTCCTCGTCCGTGATGTTGCCGAACACGCCGCAGGCCAGCACCAGGGTGGCCGGGACCAGACCCGCGTAGGCGACGGTCTGCGCCGCGTCCCCGGTGACCACCTCGACCTGCGTCAGCCCGGCGTCCGCGGCGAGCTGGCGGGCCACGGCCGCATTACGGGGATCGAGTTCCACCAGGCGCGCGGTCACGTCACGGCCGCGCGGATGCTCAGCGAGCACGCCGATCAGGTCGCGGCCCTGCCCCGCACAGATGCTGACTGCCCGCAACGGCCCGGGCGGCGCCTGATCGAGGGCCTCGGTGATCCGGGCCTGAACGGCAACGAGCCGCCGGGCGAGCGGCGTCTGCGGGTCGTCGTAGGCGTCGTGCCAGGCCACCCAGTCCCGCCCAGTACTCACTGGGCCTCCGTCACCCACACCATCCGGCGGCCTAGTTCTCCCGGCGCTTCCGGCTGGTGCCGGTCGATCCGGTCGAGACGGTAACCCAGTTTGCGCGGGATGGCCGCGCTGGCCAGGTTCGCCTCGTCGCAGTGGATCTCGGCCCTGGTCACGCCGGGCACGGCGAGGGCCACCTCGGTCAGCATCCGGGCGGCCTGCGTACCCAGGCCACGGCCGGCGTACCGGGCGTCAACCCAGTAGCCGATCTCGATCCCGCCCTCCCCTACCCGGAGGTGCAGCCCGATCTCCCCGATGACGGTGTGGTCAGGCGGCAGCAGGATGGAGTAGATGAAGTCGGTGCCGGTCTCCCACAGCTCGTCGGCCTCGGCCACCCGGATGAGCTGGGTCCTCGGCTCGGCGGCTTCCCGGGTGGCCCAGGCCATCCAGGGTTTCAGGTAGTCCAGGCTGGCGCCCACGGCCAGCGCGATGCCCACGGCATCATCCGCGCGTACCCGGCGCAGCACCAGCCGCTGCGACAGCACCTCTTCGGCGGGGATCCCCGCGTGGCCCACAGATCGCTCAGTCGCTGGGGACATGCTTCATAGTAAGCAGCCGCCAGATAGCTAGGGCCGGTAAGGGCCCGACCCGTGACCACGATCACTGCCCACCGGAAGCGGCCCGTCCACCATGAACGGCGCCGGGTCGTCGCCGACGATGACACCGCCGCCGTGACCCCAGGTCAGGTAGCGCCAGGACAGGTTAAGCATGGCGGAGAGGCGGTTGCGGTTGCCCAGCAGCGTGAGCAGGTGCAGGGCCAGCCACGCCAGCCAGGCCAGCGTGCCCCGGATCTTGATCCGGCGTGGCAGTTCCACCACGGCCGACCGGCGCCCGATGGTGGCCATGATGCCCTTGTCGTGGTACTCGAACGCGAGGGCAGGCTGGCCGGCGGTGAGCCGGCGGATCTGCCGGGCCGCGTGCCGGCCCATCTGCAGCGCCGGCTGGGCCAGCTGCGGCAGGGGCTGCTCCTCGATCAGCGCGATGTCACCCAGGGCGAAGATCCGGTCCTGTCCCTGCACGCGCAGGTCTGGTCTGGTCAGAATGCGGCCGCCGCGGCCCTGGGGCAGCTGCCAGCCGGCCACCACGGCGGGAGCGGACACCCCCGCGGCCCACACGGTGACCTCGCTGGGCAGGTCCTCCCCGTCAGCCAGGATGACGCGGTCACTGCGCACCTCCTGGATGGCCGTGTTCAGCCGGACCTCCACGCCGCGGGCCTCCAGCTGGCCGCGCGCGTAGTCGCGCAGCGACGGCTCGAAGGGCAGCAGCAGGGCGTCCGCCTGCTCGACCAGGCGGATGTGCACCGACGCCAGGTCTACCTCGGGGAACGCGGCGTCCAGCGCGGTGCTGCGCAGCTCGGCCAGGGCGCCGGCCACCTCGACGCCGGTCGCGCCGCCGCCGACCACGGTGAAGTGGACGCTCTTGCCGGGACCGGCGATGTCCAGCCGTTCCAGCCGGGCCATGATGTGATCACGCAGGTCCACCGCGTCGCGGCGGGTGTACAGGCCAAGGCTGTGCTCGACGGCCCCGGTCACCCCGTAGTAGGCCGCGGACACCCCGGTGGCGAGGACCAGGTAGTCGTAGTCGAAGTGGCCGCCGTCCGCGAGCGTGACCCGGCGGCGCGCCGGGTCCACCCCGGTGACCTCGCCTAGCCGGAATCGGGCCCCATGCGTGCGAGTGAACGCCCGGGCCGGGTAGGACACGTCGCCGGGGTTCAGCCCGCCCGTGGCCACCTGGTACAGCAAAGGCTGGAACGTGCTGTACACGTTGCGATCGATGAGCAATACCTGGGCTCCGGCCCGGTCCAGCTCGTCCACTGCGGCCAGCCCCCCGAACCCGGCCCCGACCACGATCACCCGCGGAGCGTCACCGGCTTCCTGCCGGTGCGCGCGCCGCCACGTTCCTGTCACTTTCAGTCCCCGAATCACTGTGCCCGTTACCTCGGTACAACAGCGGCGGCCTCCAGAACATGCCGCCGCGGCCACAGCACGTGACAACCCTCCGAACCTGCGCTGACCTGGGCAGCTGCCGGCAGGGGCGGCACAAATGGATCACAGCTCGGAATCAATGGCTGACGGCATGTTTATCTTCCGCTCAGGGGGCACGAATGGGTCGCCTAGGCTTCCCCCCGGAGCCCTGGCGCCGGAGGTGATCATGACGAAGACGGCCCTTCGCCGTCGCCCGGCTGGCGTGGATGCTCAGCCCTTCCCTGGCCCGTCCGGGGAAGGCGCAGATCTGGGTCTGCCGCCGCCGTGGTCGCGTGCGGACCTGCTCAGCCGCGACGACAG
>Ga0208219_1000424_pt1 | contig 15214 bp, 9 predicted proteins | sample NGESurshal072012_7_FD_184469 | JGI IMG/M metagenome (GOLD analysis project Ga0208219, IMG submission 184469) | Arctic peat soil microbial communities from Barrow, Alaska - NGEE Surface sample 53-2 shallow-072012 (SPAdes) | ecosystem: Environmental > Terrestrial > Soil > Wetlands > Peat ...
CATCGACGCCAAGCCGATGGTGCACAGCGACGTACTCCCGGCAGTTCCCCGGCTCGCTGAGGGTCGCAAAATCCACCACCTTACGGCCCCAGCCCTCGTCCACCAGCGCCCACGGGGGAGAGTCTGTGCTCGGCCTCGTCATTTGCCGCTCCTCTGCCTCGTCAGGTCTCCCGCCGCGCTGTTGCCGGTCCGCCGGGCCGGCGGCAGGGCGCGCATGTCAGCGCGGTGGCATGGCAACGCGTGCCCGCACGGCGTGGCGGGCCCGGCTAAGGCCGGACGGACCGGCGTACAGGTGGAGGTTCCAGTTTGCGGTCAGTAGTTGTTCCCGGGCAAGCTTGGGCAGCCGCTCCGCGCGCCGAAGTGGCGAATCTGCGCTCGCGTCGCGCCGAGCCTGCTGGACCGGAGACGAGCGAAATTCGACGATCCGTTTTGCGGCGCAGCATCGGAACGCTTCTGCGGCACTCACTCTGCGTAGCTGGAAGCGGCAGGGGCCAGTCCTCGCGCGTTTTCGTTGCCTCTCTGTCCGCAAGAGCCGGGACCTGTGAGCGTGGCTGCTCTAAAGCACGTCAGTAATACTGATGAATCGAATGTATGATCTATCAGTCGTGGCGGGAAGTCGTCCCGGGCGTGAAGTGATCATCTTGAGGGGCATTCCGAGGGGCAGAATGACGCTCGCGGTAGCTCGCCAGGGCTGCTGGGAGATAGCGAGGGCTGGCGTTCTGGCTGGTCAGGCTGCATGTCGCCTGCTCGGAGAATGCCTGAGTGATTCATGGCATGCAAGAGGTCAGCGGTTCGAGCCCGCTTAGCTCCACTGGTAAAAAGCGAAATTCGAACGGATTGAACAGCGGGTACAGCAGGAAAGTACAGCAACGGCGGCCGGTTGGCCGCCGTATGTGTGTTCGGGTCGGGCATCTTCCCCCGGCTGGGCTGCTGGCAGGACACCGGCTTCCAGGCGCTGAATCGACGCTGGTCAGGCTGTCACCTGGGCAAATACGCGTCTCATCGGTCCGGTGACCTTTGCCACCTGGTCACCACCCGGCCCCCCTGGAGAGCCGTTCCCGCCCGCGCCTGTTGCCGCATGTGCGAGTGATCCAGCCGCGCTGGGCGTTCCAGCCGGTCCGGTCTGCTCCCAGGAGCCGCGCCCGCTGGCCAGGGCGGCGCGTTCGCTGACGGTGGGAGCGGCGCGGGCTCGGCGCGTCGCGCCGACGGTGTCAGTCCGGCGCCAGGCCCGCTGCTGCGCTGCGCCGCTCAGGCGCAGAGTCGCGCCGTGGCGCAGCCTTGCGCGCCTGCCGGTCCGCTGGTGCGCCATGTGAGGAACCTGGCGCGACCCGGCGCACAGGACGTGGCCGGGCGCCGGCGCGAGGTCGCCCCACCCGGGGCTTTGACGCTGCCCAAGCCAGATCCTCGCCGCCGCCGACGGCTGGATGGCGGTGCACCGCCATCCAGCCCCTCGTGCAGTGCCGGAGCCTCGCCCCGAGTCGGTGAATACCGGTGGTAATCGGAGCAGACCTTTAGATAGGCCGGAAACGACATGCGTGACGCCGACTATTTGCGGCTCTCATCGATCTGTCGTCGGCTCCGCCACAAGCACAGATCGCCGTGATCTGCGTGCCACGATTGGCGCAGAGCAGCGAATCGCGTGAAGGCGATTTACTGTGCCGGGGGGGTTCTGACCGGGCGCGGGCAGCGGCCGGGCCCTTGGTGGGCCCGACCGTGTTCGAGGGTCAGACGGTGACGTCGTGGTAATCGGGCGCGGTATCGGCTGCGGTCGTTTCGGTTGTGATGGGGGAGGGCTTGAAGCCTTTGACGACCAGCCAGACGCCCAGCGACAGTTCCCAGGCCGCCACCGGGAGTGCGGTGAGCGCGGCCCAGGAGGAGCCCTGCTCGATGCCGCCGAACAGCGTTGCGATGACGGCGGCGAGGAGCAGGGGGGCTCCGATGAGTCCGATCACGGGAATGATGCGGGGCACGAGCCGGGAGCGGTACAGCAGGGAGCCCAGCAGCAGGGCGTTGATGGCTGGCATGAGGCTCTGCCCGAGCAGGAACGTCCAGTTGTAGATCGCGACGTGCGACGCGCCGGTGGTGACGAGTGCGGCCGCATTTCCCCCGGCCGCGCCGCCCAGGTGCTGACGCAGGGTCACCAGCGACAGCAGGCTGACGACGCCGGTGAAGATCAGGCCGGCTTCCAGGACGCGGGCGGCGGCAAGGCCAAGCGCGGCGCCTTCGTGCTGCCGCTTGAGGACCGGGTACAGGGTGACGGCGGTGCCGATGCAGGCGAGGGCGACGATCACCTCGAGGAAGCCGCCTGCGAGCACGGCAGTATGGCCGCCGGAGCCGAGGATCCAGTCCCGGTGGTTCTTCACCGGGCCGTAAAGGGCGAGGGTGGGGATCGAGATGAAGGTGATCAGGTAGAAGATGCCCGCGACCAGCGCGGTTTCCTCATTGAGTCCATCGGGACTCTTTTCGCGGCTGTCATTCGCATGGCGGTCGTCATGTTGGCCTCCTTGATTGGATTGATGAGTTATCGGGGCTCGGTGGTGGGCACTCGGGCTGGTCGGGTTGGGCCTGAGTGACCGAGACCAGCGGTAGACCTATGTCGCGCACCTTCTGGAGCAAGCCAAACAGTGCGGCCTGGTCGGCTACTGGGCCATGGATGAAGGTGGTGCCGTCGCTCTCGTTGGTGAGGCTCAGTCCGTCAAACCAGGCGGCCCATCGGGAATCGAGGTGCCCCCTGAGGCGGATTTCGTACCGCCCCGGGCTGTGATGCGGGCCGATCGATATTTCGCTCATTTGGCCTCCCTTCACCTGCTGCTTGGCTGCATGTATCTCAGCCGGCGTTTCGGACGTTCGCTGGTGATCGAAAGGTAGAAGGCAATGTGATGAGGATGCATCGCCACGTATGGTGATTGATGTGATGATCTGGCCGTTCGGCCGGGTTCTCGGGCTGGGTCATCGCCGGAGACCGGGGGCGACGACGTCCCGAGCTTGGCGGTCGCCGGTTCGCTAAAGGTTGAGTTCCCTGGCCCGGCGGACCGCTGCCCGGCGGTTGTTCATACCGAGCTTGGCGTACACGTTTCTGGTGTGCGTCCGTACGGTATTCAGCGACACCGTGAGGTTGCGGGCAATGTCCGGGCCGTCCAGGTCGGTCCCGAGCAGCCGGAGCACATCCCGCTCGCGTGCGCTCAGTGGCTCGATCAAGCCGTTATTGGCGGGCGCGCTGTCCTTGGCGTGGTTCATGGCGGCCAGCAGGCGACGGACATAGGCCCGGGTGATCCCCTGTTTCGCGACCGCCCGGAGCAGGGAGGCCATCGGCGGGCCCTCATCCGCGAAGATCCGGACGTAGCCCTCCGGCTCAGCCAGCGTCACCGCCCGTTGCAGTGCCGAAAGCGCGGCGGGGATGTCGTCCCGTGCCTGGTGGGCAACCGCCTGCAGCACCAGGATTTCGATGACGCTTCCGGTCCGCTGCCCTTCTTCGGCCGCTCGCAGCAGGCGCTCCAGGAGTCGGACCGCCTCCTGGATGGAGCGCTCGGCACGCTCTGCCGCGTACCAGGCCACGAGGATCCTGGCCAGAGTGATGTGCTCGAACTCGCGCAGGTAGCTGAGGTCGTCGTCAACCGACAGACCTCGCTCACGCACCCAGCCGAGCGCTTCACCCACCATCCCCTGCACGGCCAGCACGCGTGTCCTCAGCGCCGGGACCGGCCGCACATTGGGGAAGAAGTCACCCACATACAGGCGCTCCGCCTCGTCGAGCAGGTCGAGTGCGCCGCCCAGATCCCCTTCTGCCTGGCGGATCCGAGCCATCGCCACCCGCCAGCGATAGCGGTTCTGCGGCAACCCGGTGTGCTCGCCCAGCTCCTGGCTGCGCAGCAGATTCTGGGTGGCGGCAGGCAAGTCGTTGCGCTCGCGGTGGAGTTCGCTCATCCCTACGTACATGTCTGCGGTTCCCCGCAGAACTGGCCCGTCCTGCTCAGCCCCGCGTTGCAACGTCTGCTCGTAGGTGCGCATGGCCTCGCCGAGACGACCTTGCACCAGCCGGATGTCCGCCAGTGCGATCGCGCACCCGAAGGTATCGGCGATGTGGCCGGCCCGCCGTAGTCCGGCCACGCATGTGGCATAAGCCGAGTGCCCTGCCTCGAGGTCCCCGCTCGCCCAGTACGCGAGCCCCAGGAGTCCTGCGGCCGCGGCCCGGCAGAGGTGGTCATCGGCAGGCGAAAGATCGAGCGCCCGCCCGGCGTGCCTGACGGTGCCCGGCACATCGCCCCTGGCCAGGGCCAGGAACGTCGCCTGGCTGCTCGTCCAGCAGCCGCGCCTGCAGGACGTCCGCGAAGAGCTGGTGATAGCGATACCACCGGCGGCGGTCATCCAGCGGCACCAGGAACAGGTTCCCGTGCTCCAGCGCCGCCAGCCTGGCCTGGCCACCATCCTGGCCGGTGACGGCATCGCACAGCCGGCCGCTCAGCCGGTCCAGGATGGACGTCTGCAGCAGGAACTGCTGGACATGCTCGGGCTGCCGCTGCAAGACCTCCTCAGCCAGGAAGTCGACGATGTAGCGGTCATCCCCGGCGAAGCCGGCGATGAAGGCGGTGACGTCCTCTCGTCCCTGCATCGAGAGCGCTGCCAGCTGTAGGGCGGCGATCCACCCTTCGGTGCGCCCCTCCAGCGCGGCCACATCCGGTGCCGTCAGCACCAATCCCATTACCTCGCCGAGGTACGCCGCGGCCTCGCTGGGTGTGAAGCGCAGGTCAGCGGCGCGGATCTCGACGAGCTCACCACGCCCCCGCAGCCGCGCCAGCGGCAAGGCCGGGTCGGCGCGGCTGGCGATCACCAGATGTATCTGCGGGGGCAGGTGCTCCAGCAGGAAGGCCATCCCGTCCTGCACGTCGCGCGCCTCGATGACGTGATAGTCGTCGAGCACCAGCACGACATCGTCCGAGATGGCGTCGAGGTCGTTAAGCAGAGTGGCCAGGCCCGCCTCGCCCGGCGGCTGGGGCGGCTGCAGGAGCGAGAGCGCACTCGCACCAGCCTGCCGCGCCGCCGTCTTCAGCGCGCCGACAAGGTACGTCCAGAACAACGCGGGATCGTTGTCGCGCTGGTCGAGCGAGAGCCACGCCACAGACCGTCGGCCGGCCGGAGCGTCCGCCAGCCACTGCGCCAGCAGCGTCGTCTTACCGAACCCGGCCGGAGCTGACACCAGGGTCAGCGCCGAGTCCGCCCCCCGGCTCAGGCGCTCGCTCAGTCTCGGACGCGCGACCAGACCGCGCTGCCGCCTGGGCACGTGGAGCTTGGTCGCAAGCAGTGGGCCCGCCATCATATGTAGTCTCGCTTTTGCAGGATTCGCAGGCTGACCCATCCGGGGATGACGGGCAGCCAGTAGGTGGCCAGCCGGTAAGTGAGAACTGCCGAGACCGCGGGCCCGGCGGGCAGGCCGATGCCGGTCAAGCCCGCGACCAGGGCGGCCTCGATAGCGCCGAGGCCTCCGGGGGTGGGGGAGGCGGCGGCGATGAGCGCGGCGCCGAGATAGACCGCGCCGATCTCGGTGATCCCGGCTCCGCCGCCGAATGCTTGCACTGAGGCTGCGAGGCCGCCGATGTAGGCCAGAGTGATCAGCGCGGAGCCGCCGGCCAGCAGGGTCAGCTTGAGGGGACTTGCCGCTACCGTCCGCAGGCTGGCGGCGGCGGATCGCAGGCCTGGCAGCAGCCGGGTCGTCGCGAATTGCCTGCCCCGTCGGGTCACCAGCACGATCCCGGTGAGGGCGGCCACCAGGGCGAGGATGAGCAGCAGCTTGCTGGCCGGCGGCAGCTTGAACGCTTGCGCCAGCCGGTGGCCAGCCAGGCTGAAGAAGATCACCAGGAGGATTAGGTGAGCGATCGCTCCCATCAGGGCGTTGACTCCGACCGCCGCGACGCCGGCTCCGGGTGAGACCCCGGATTTCTGCAGGAACCGGGCGTTTAGCGCCATGCCGCCGACGTTGGCGGGGGAGACCCGGTTGACGAACGATGAGGCGGCCTGGGTCAGGCTGGCGGGCCAGAACGGTACCGGGCCGGGCACAGCGCCGATCAGCGCCGCCGCGCTGGCCAGGTAGGTCAGGGCCGAGGCGGCGATGATGACGGGCAGCCAGGCCCACTGCACGGACTGCAGGGCCCGCCAGCTGCTGCTGACCTGCGCAAGCTGGGGCAGGATGAAATAGAAGGCACCGGCCGCGCCGGCGATGGCCAGCAGGGTACGGGGCCGGACCCGCTGGAGACGGGCCAGCGGCTGCTTGTCCAGCCCGCTGGCGGCTGCGGCGGCGGATCTGGTCGTCGCGAGCAGGCCGTCATCGTGGGCGACAGCGTGCCGGGTGGCGGCCGACAGGGCCAGCGGCTGCAGTAGCGGCACTGCGGGTGCCAGCCGCTGGGGGCCGATGACTGCGGCGGCGCTGGACACGGCCCGGTCCGCGCCGGCCAGGGTGGCCAGCGACGCCAGCAGTTCGGCGAGGTCCAGGTCTTTCTGCCGCTGGGTGGCAGCAAGCTCCGAGAAGCTGAAGTCGGTCAGCCAGGGCAGCATGTCGCCGTCGACCATCACGTTGGCCGCGCGCAGGGAGCGGTGCGCGATCCCGGCCCTGTGCAGCCCGTCTACTTCGGCCCATAGCCGCTCGAGGAGGTCGTCGCTGATCCGCTGAGCCGGGAGCTGGCCGAGCGAGCTGCCGTCCACCCGGTCCATGACCAGCAGCGCAGTCCCGTCGCCGGCCCTGATCACCCGGTCGACGCCGGGAACGCGGACGCCGGCCCGCTCGGCCATCACGCCGATGAGGGCCTGCCGCTCGACCGCCCGGATGGCCGACGCCGCGGGCCAGGTGTCACCGACGTTACGCAGCCGGGCGAACCGGTATGCCCGGTAGAGCAGGTCGGCGTCACGCTGATCCGAGCCGAGGGCCTTGATGAACAGCCGCCGCCCGTCACCGGTGACTGCCACGAACGGCCGGGAGCCCTTCGCCTCGACCTGGGCCGGCTCGACGCAGGTCACTGGCAGGCCGGCGGACCGCAGCGCGGCCGCGACCCCGTCAGGTCCCATCCGCCGGTCGGGCACGCCGAACGTCACCAGCACGCCGGCGCCGACGGTCACCCCCACGGCGAAGGCCAGTATCAGCTCGGCCGGCAGCACAGTGCCGGTGATCAGCCGGGCCGCGGCCGCGGCCCCCAGGGTGAGCCATGCCGCCCGGCGCCAGGGACGGCTTAGCCACGGAGCTGCCGCCACGCTGACCGCTGCCGCCGCGGCGAGCAGGGCCGGCCCGGGAAACGCCGCGCTGGCCAGCAGCGAGCTGTGCCCGGCAGCGGCCGTGACCGCGCGCGGATGCTGGTCCCCGGCCAGGTACAAGATCCCCACAACCGCGCCGCCGGCCGCGGCCGCCCCGGCCGCCAGGCCGGCCAGCAGGCGGAACCGGCGGTGCCGCAGGACCGCGGCCACGACCCAGGCGGCCGCGACGACGAAAGCCACCTGCAGCACAGCAGCGAGCAGCCGTCCGGCCGGGTCAGATCCGAGCCCGGTCACGGCAGGCGCGCCGGGACGGAGCAGCCGGCCAGGGGCTGCCGCGACTGCTGCGAGCGTCCCGGCCAGCACCAGACCGCTGATGATGAGGCGGATGACGTCGGCCGGATGACGGCAACGAGAGGACGGCAGCAGCCGTCGTGCATCCTTCATGCCCGGTGCCACTGCGCTGATCGGCGGCTCATCGGGGACCGTCAGCTGCGTTCCCCGCTGGATCGGAACGGGCGGACGGTTCCGGTTCATGTCCGTCTCCATCCCCTCCCTGCCTGGTCTGGTGGAGCGACGGCAGCAGGCCTTGCGTCCCATGAGGCGGCCGCACGCGGTGCTCCTGCTGGCGGCGCTGGAGCAGGTCGGCTATTAGGGCGGTCAGCAGGGCGCAGGATGTGCCGAGCAGGATCCCGGCCGTGGCGTCGGACAGCCAGTGGGCGCCCAGGTAGGCGCGGGAGAGCCCCATCAGGATCGAGAACGCCACCGCGGCCGCGCCCCACAAGGCGCGCCGTCTTCCCGCGGGAACCAGGGCGATGACCGCCGCGACGGCCGTGACCGACGCGGCGACAGCGTGCCCTGACGGGAACGACGCGCCGCTCGTGGCGACCAGCGACCCGGGCGGCCTGGCCCGGTCGTAGATCCCTTTCAGCGGGCCGATCAGCACCTCCGATACCACCACGGCGGCGGTGAAGGCGGCCAGATGCCACCACCGGCGCCGCAGGGCCAGGAATCCGGCCACGGCAATCCGCACCGGCAGCGTGACGTACACGAGCCCGACGACGTTGAAGACCTTGGCGATCACGGTGAGCGCCGGCGCCCGGCCGGAGATCATCAGGCGCAGCCACGCGTCATCCAGCCGCTGGATGCGGGCCAGCGTGCCGTGGTCGGCGACGAGCGCGAACACCACCGCCGTGAGCGCTACCACCCCCGCAGTCAGCAGGGCGGTCCTACGCGGGCTGGCGAGAAGCGGGTGCTCCTCCGGGGCTGCGGCCGGCCACCTCATACTGGGCATGCGGCACCTCGCCCGCACAAGGCAAGGCCTGCGGTGCGCCGGACATAGCCGACCAGGTCCGACCGTGGCACGAACGCCAGCGCGCTGTCGATTCCGGCGGCCAGCACCGGGGAGGCACCTCGCTTGAAGCGGAACTGGTAGGTCGCGCAGCCGCCAGGGAAGGTGTAGTAGCGAACCTCGGAGTACTGCGGAACCAGGCTCGCCGGGCGCGCGAACAGGCGGGTCCCCGGGTGGCTGGATCGGATCTGCCGGGCTCCCGAAGTGTCGCAGACGGCGCTCAGGGTGATCGTCACCGCCGTCGGCCCGGCTTGATCGGAGTCCAGCCAGAAGGTGGCTTTTCGGCTGTCGATCTCGGCGTTGGCCGCAGCCCAGCCCGACGGGAGCGCCGCGATGCAGGGCAGGAAGGCCGCCGAGGGAACCGCCTGGGCCATCAGGACCATCGCATGGCCGGTACCGCAGTTGGGCACGTGCAGACTCGGGTTGCTGGACGGCAGCAACAAGCCGACGCCGAAAACGGCCGGGACGATGAAGATGCCGAGCATCCCCGCGGCCAGGAGCACCCGCCGGGCGCTCCACCGCTGCAGCACGATCGGCTGCCGCTGTGGGGCGAGCTTACGGAACTCGGCGAGCAGGTCGCGGGGGTCTCGTTTCATGAAGGCGCGCAGCTGCGTCGGGCTGGCTACCCCACGGGTGGCGGCGAACGCCTCCGCGAGCTCGGCCTCGGTGAAATACCGTAGGGCTCGCTGGTACACGCGGCCAGGGTCGGTGCGGACCGCCAGGACCAGCATCATGTTGCCCAGGTCAACAGCCTGCCGCCAGGGTGACGGGCGCACCTGGACGAACATCACGTCGATCAGCAGCAGCTGGCCGCTGCGGACCATCAGGTTGCCCGGCTTGATGTCGCGGTGGGCGATCCCGGCGTCCCACAGGCTGCGGATGAGCAGCAGCCCCTGGTCGATCAGCTGGTCATCGACCTTGGCGTCGCCGATTTCCAGCGCGCCGTCGAAGTACTCGGTGGCCACCAGGTACTCCCGCTCGGGAGTGATCTCCACGATGCCGTAAGGTCTGGCCACGCCGATCCCGGCATCCTGCAGCAGCCGCAGGGCGTAGTCCTCGTACTCGGCCAGGCGCCGCACGGTCTGGAAGGGGTGCTCGTCCTCCAGGGAACCGTAAAGGATGGTGCGCCACAGCTTGTACCAGCGATCGGCGCGGACGTGGCCGTTCGTGTAGAGCTTGGCGAACAGGTACTCATCCGGCCCGCCCTCGACGCGCAGCCGCAGCGGCGTGGAACCGGCTGAGGACTCCAGCCCGACCGGCACGATCTCGGTCACGCTGACACCGAGCTGGTCACGAACGCCCTGGCGGATCGCCACACCGCGACGGCCGGTCACATTCACGTGCGCGGTGCGGCCGCGCCGGTAGCTGACCGGGAACACCTCGTTCGGCGTGAAGAAACGGAACGCGGTGACCGGGATCGCGACACCGAGTACCACGCCTAGGAGCACGTCATCCACGTGATCAACAGCCAGGTACAGATAGGCCAGGCCCAACGCGGTCACGATGACCGCGGTGGCTGCCTTCGCATAGGAGCGGGGCCGCCCGGGCACGACCAGGCAGTAGGCGATGCCCAGCAGGAACAGCGTGAGGATCGCCACCGAGAGCGCCGGATCCGAGTAGCCCGCCCAGCCCGCGATGATCGGCACGCCGTACGGCCGCGGCCGCTGCACCCCCTCGGTGATCAACTGCATGGCCAGCTCGAGGAAGAACAAGCTGCACAGGAATACCAGCAGGTGCCGCCAGCGCCGGAAGGCCATCGTCAGAACGACCGCCGCCAGCCCCACCACCGTCGCCCCCCAGCCAGATCCGGCCGCCACGATCCCGTTGGCGGCGCCCGTCAGCCACGGCGTCCGCGCCCGCGCAAACAGGCGCAGCACCGCGGCGTTGGCCTGATCATCGAGCCGGAGCGTCGGCGCGCGCACCGAGACCACGATCGCGCCGGCCAGCACGACCACCGCGGTTACCAGCCATGCCCTGGTGCTGACCGAGACCGGGTGCGGCAGCGGCGGCGGGGCCCCGGTCGGGCGGCGCCGGCGCGCCGGCGGCCGCACGGCCGGACTCGGCGCAAGGTCGGGCGGGCCGTCCCGCGGGGGCACCGCCTCGGCGTTCTCAGTCACTGCGCCGCACCTCCCATCGATATCAGCTTCCGCGCACGTGGCCAGCTCCCGCCGCTTGCAGCGCCTGCAGCATCAGCGCCAGGCTGGTCTGTCTCAGGTCAGCGGGATGCGCCGTAACCCAGCGCAGCGCAGCCTGTGTCACCCGGCGGGGGGCGGGAAGGGCGGCAGGTTCTGGCTGCATAGGGCTCCCTTCGGGGGGAGGGCACCGGTGGCGAAGTAGGCGGTCATGTCGTTGCTGGCGCAGGTGCTCGGGTTGAGGAATGCGGTGTGGCCGTAGCCGTGGACGACCAGCAGCCGGGCGTTGGCGAGCTGGCGGGTCATGGCCACGGCGTCCTGGAGCGGGAGGAACGGGTCGGTGGTGTTGCCGATTACCAGGATGGGGCTGGTGGGGGCGTTCCACGGGCCGGTGTAGGTGTCCTGCCCGCGTACCGGCCAGGTGGCGCAGGGCTCGTCGATGCCCCACAGGTCCGGCAGGCCGATCACGCCGCTGCGGCGCAGCACCAGATGCTGCAGGCCGGGGTAGGCACTCGCGGGCGGGCTCGGCGCCTCGTCACACTGGACCGCGAAAGCCTGCTCGGCCCCCCCGTAGGGCTGGGCGCTGGCCACCGTGGCGGCGAGCGCGCTGCCTGGTGAGGCGCTCGCTGCGCCGTTGCGCGCGGTCCAGAGTTGCTGGAGGCCCTGGGCCGCCTGGGGCCAGCCCACGAAACTGCCGCCGGTCACCGGTGTGGTGTACGGCTGCACATAGCCCAGCGCGTAGCTGACGGTGGTGACTATCTCGGCGTAGGTGTAGGTCGCGCCGCCGAGGGTGATGGGCGCCTTCCTGAGCCGGGCCAGGAGCGCGTTCCACTTGGCTTGGGTGGCGGCGGGGCTGCCGGCCGAGAACGCGCAGGCCTGGGTGCTGCGCTGCCCGCAGATCCGCAGGAACGCATCAAGCGCCCGGGCGGCCGCTTCGTCGCTGCCCATGCGCAGGTAGGTGCTCAGCCGAGGGTCCGCCCGCCCGCCGTTGGTCCAGGCCTCGGGCGGGACGTTCCCGTCCAGCACCAGCCGGCCCACCTGGCGGGGGAACAGGTTGGCGTAGGTGGCGCCCAGGAACGTGCCGTAGGAGATTCCGAGGTAGTTCAGCTTGGCCTGTCCGAGCGCCTGCCGCAGCAGATCTAGGTCGCGCGCGGAGTCAGCGGTCGAGACGTGCCTGAGCAGCGCGCCGTTGCGCGCAGCGCAGATCCTGCCGAACTCGCGCCAGCGGCGGATGTAGGCGCCCTGCTGGTCCCGGCCGACCGGGAAGAAGGAATATGGGCCGAGGAACGCGCTTTCGGTGGCCGCACTGGGGAAGCACTGGACCGCCGTGCTCGCCCCGGACCCTCGCGGGTCCCAGCTCACGAGGTCGTAGTCGCGCAGCAGTTCCTTCGGCCAGAAGCCGAGATACGCCGGGAGGTCTACCGTGCCGGGGCCGCCTGGGCCGCCCGGGTTGAAGAAGATCACGCCACGGCGGGGCGATCCGGTGGCCACGTGCTCCACCACCGCCAGCCTGATCTTCGGCCCGGACGGATCCCGGTAGTCCAGGGGTGCCGCCACCGTGGCACACACGAACCCGCCCGCCATCGCCGCCGCGCTGCCTGCGGGACACCGCTGCCAGGCGATGGGCGGCACCGCGCCCGAGGAGCCCGCGGCCCCTGCGGGGGCGGCCCCGAGGGCGGGAACGAGCACGGACACCAAGGCCGCGGCGGCCACGCCGGCGCCGATCAGCCGACCCCGGCGTCCCGTACCGCGCCTGATCCATCCCGCAGTACGGGACGGCGAAATCTTCGTCATCGAATGCTCGCCTCTCATGGCACGATCACTCTGCCCGGCATAGTCGCCCGCGAGGCGCAGTGAGGCCCGGCGGCCGCTGCGTCCCCAGGTCCCGAAGACCGCATGCCTGGCGGGCCTGCGACGAGCGGCGGGCATCCGCAGGCACTGGGCCGCGGGACCACAGAATGACTCGTGCGGCGTAGACGGAGACAGGGAGCCGCTGGCGGAAAGGTGCTGTCATATTGGCCCTCGGCTGACTGCGCGCTAGGCGCCACCGAGGTCTGGAGCAGCCGGAATACTGATCTCGCTTACACGTGGATAAACGAGCAGAACTTCCAATCCCGAAGCTACGCGCGATCCGCCGACGAAACAAGGAGCCCGAGGAGGACGATCGCCAGGTTCCGAGCCGGCCCCGGCCGGAGGACGGCTAAGCGCCCGGGGGCAGGCCACAACTGTTTCCATTCAGACAATAGGTGCATGCATGTTCCGGTCGGCTTGCTGAGTTGCCGAGAAGCGTAAGCGACGCAGCGAGCAGCGGCAGGCTGGTTGTCACATAGGACACAGGATTCCAGGCGGTGAAAGGTGTTGGCCAGCCTGTCACCTGGGCAAATTCCTGCCGGATAGGTCCGGTGGCTTTTGCCGGCTGGCCACCACCCGGCCCTCCGGGAGGCCATTCCTCCCAGCGGCTGTTGCCGCATTTGCAAGTGGCCGCGCTGGTCGTCCCAGCCGGCCGATCCTCCCCGGAGCCGCGTCCGCTGGCCAGGGCCGCGCGTTCGCTGACGGTGGTTCGGCGCGGGCTCGGCACCTCGTGCCGATGGTGTCAGCGCTGGGCCCGCTGGTGCGCCAGGTGAGGAACCAGGCGCGACGCGGCGCACGGGACTTGGCCGGGCGCCGGCCGCTAGGCCGCCTGCCCGGAGCTTTGACACGGCCGCCGATGCCAGATCCTTGCCACCGTCGATGGCTGGATGACGGCGCACCGCCGTACGCCTTGTGCCGTGCCGGAGCCTCGCCGCGACTCGGTGAATACTGGCGGTAATCGCCGCTCGTAGGCTCTGGCAGCTCAGCGAGGAACTCACCGTCCTCGCCCCGGCACGCCCTGGGACATGAAGACGCCAGGCCTCGGACACCCAATCAATCCCTCGCGCAGATGAGTCCCGGCGCGGCCTAGGCCGTCGGATAAGACGGGCATCAGCTGCCGGCGTGGAGAGCAGCGCGGAGCGGCCGCGGCACCGCTCCGTTCCGTTCCGTTCCGCATGCTCCCCGCGGTGGCTCAGAGGTTGATGACGACCTTGCCCCGCGCGTGGCCGTCCCGCATGTACTGGATGGCCGCGGGGGTCTGGCTCAGTGGGTAGGTCCGGTCGATGACCGGCCTGACCTGGCCGGACTCGATGAGCCTGGTGAGCGCGAGGAGGTCCGGCGCGTTCTCCGAGCAGATCAGCGTGGTCAGCGTCTGGCCGGTGAACGGGGAGAGGAGCATCGCCCGGAGCTGACGGTCGCTGCCTGCGAGCCATCGTCCGCCGGTCTCGCCCCCGACGATGACCAGCGTCCCGCGAGGAGTGAGGACAGAGCGGAGGTGCTTGAGCGCACGGTGGCCGCCGATGTCGAGGATCACGTCGTAGCGGCGCCCTGCGGCCCTGATGTCCTCACGGGTGTAGTCGATGACATGGTCCGCGCCGAGGGACCGGACCGTGTCCATCTTCGCCGTGCAGCAGACGCCGGTGACCTCGGCGCCGGCCGCCTTGGCGATCTGCACGGCGAAGGTCCCCACGCCGCCGGACGCGCCGATGACCAGCACCCTGTTTCCGGCCTGCACGTGCCCACGGTCGCGGACCGCCTGCAGGGCCGTCAGCGCTGAGACGGGGACGGCGGCGGCCTGAGCGGAGGTGAGGCTGGCTGGCTTGGGCGCTAGCTTGTCCGCCCGGGCGCTGGCGTACTCGGCGAAGGAGCCGTCGGCTATGCCGAATACTTCGTCGCCGACGTGCAGGGTCGTGACGGCCGGTCCAGTCGCCTCGACCCGCCCGGCGACTTCCCGGCCCCGCACCGGGATCTTGGGGGCGCGGATCCCGTAGCCGGCGAGGCGCACTGGGTAGGGCAGGCCGGTCATCAGGTGCCAGGCGCCCCGGTCCACGCCCGCGGCGCGCACGCTCAGCAGTACTTGGTCGCCGCCGATCGCGGGCCGGGGGATCTCCTCTAGCCGCAGCACCTCCTCGGCCTCGCCGTAGCGGTCCTGGGTGATCGCCTGCATGGTCGTCCCGTCGGTTGTCCGGCGCCTGGTGGTCAGGGTAGAGGTGTTCATGAGAGTTTCCTTTCCTGCATGTCGTCGATCTCGGAGGTCTGAGCCGAGTCAGGCGTCGCGGTGCCCCACCCGGACGGATGCCGCACCCAGGGCGATCGCGGCGTACACGGCCAGGGCCACGATGGCGGTACCCGGGCGCAGCAGCCCGGCTGAGCGGTGGACCGTCACGGCCGCCTGAGTAGCGATGCCAGGCATGTACTGACGCCAGCCGGCTGGAAGGAACTGGCCGACCGTGAGTCCCCCGATGATGATCAGCGCGAGGGTGGTGGCCGCTCCTGCGGTGTGCCGGATGAGGCCGCCGATACCGACACCGATGACCGCGACGAGGCTTACGGCGATGGCTCCGAAGAACATGGCCTGAAGCACGCCTGGATGTGTGATGGCCACGGCGACGTGCTGGCCGGCGAATATCCGCTGGCCGAGTTCGAA